>WNFD01000256.1_pt1 | contig 78768 bp, 85 predicted proteins | sample 5400491 | NCBI WGS metagenome assembly WNFD01 (sample SAMN13153343, study PRJNA577476) | soil metagenome | isolation source: 120 cm saprolite under Douglas fir tree site 2 hole 2 replicate 2 | place: USA:California | collected 2015-04-18 | reverse complement strand
AAACGCAGATGCCCGCCCTCGTACCCTTCGTTCAGGTTCAAGGTCAGCGCGAATCTCCGGTGCTCCGTCGACGGGCTCAGGTTGTCCCGGTGCGCCCTGAAATACCCGCCCTCGGCCGCATCGTAGCAGGCGATCTTGAACCCCTCGAACCGCGTCGCCCGGAACGCGAACGCCTTGCGAACCTCCGGCATCACCCGGCGCCCAACCGCGGCGGTCAGGCTGCGCAACAGCTCCGGATCCTCAACCGTGTGGTCCCGCCGCCGCTTCGCTTCCGGATCGAGCCCGTCCTCGCGCCGCCCCTCGCGGGTCCGCTCGACGCCGGTCTCGACGCTCCCCCGCGTCTCCAGCACGTGGACCAGCCGCGCGCAGGTCTCCAGGTCGAGCGCCCCCGGGATGAGCAGCACCGGCGCCTGACCCGACACCTCGACCGCCCGCTCGCCCGCGTGCCGGGCCGCCGCCCCGCGGAGCTCATCGGGCGGCGCGCCCTCGAGCGCGCGGACGCCGAGCACCCGCAGGTTCGGATCGAGAAGCACGAGCCGGGCGGTCGCGTCGCCTTCACCCAGGAACATCGCCTGGACCGCGCCCTCGCCGTCGACCAGCACCGGGAACGCCCGCTCGCCGTCCCCTCCCCCCGAGGTGACCGCGACCACGGCCGCGTCCGGCCCGGCCCAGTCCGCGTAGCGGGACACGAGGTCCAGTGACTCCGGCCCGCAGAACACGAGCGCCACCGGCCGGCCGCCCGCGATCCCGTAGAAGCGCGTCGGAACGCCGCGCGACGGCAGGACGAAGTCGGGCGCCCGCTCGCCGATCTCGATCATGTCACTCTCGCAGCACCCATTCATCGCACTCCTTTGGCGAACTCGCTTTCTTGGATGAAGCGCCAGCCGGCGCGCTCCGCCGCGCCCCGGTCGTCGCTCGCACCGGAAATGCCGAGGATGTTGCCGACCATCACGTAGTCATGCCCCGGAATGTACTGCCGAAGCTGGCGCAAGAAGTCGTGCTTCTCGATGCCGCATGGCCCCACGAACGAGCAGATGTGGTGCCAGTCCGGACAGTGCAGCGTCACCATCCCCCAATTCCCACAGAGGCCGACGATATGGCCATGCTCGCGCAGCTTGACGAGATCGGACAGCTTCACAGGACCCTGGCTGACCTCCAGTGTCTCGTCCACGTCGAACGCGTACACGGCCATCGCGGTTTCCTCCAGCCACAGCGTGGAAGAGTGGACCGAGCGTAGCCATCTGGACGGGTATGGGCAAGGACAAACGACCGCCCGAAGAGCGCGTTCGAGCCGGCGATGGTGACCGAGGCGCTCGAGGCGCTCGCGCTCAAGCCCACGCGCCAGAGCATCGCGGTGCGGCTGGTCGCCCTGGCCTGGGCGCCATGCTGGCGCGACCGGGCCCAGGCCGACACGCCGGCCTGGGAGCAAGTCGAGCCCGCATTCAAATCGTGTGGTGTATCGTGGGGGATACACCATGCGCCGGCGATCATTCGTCGTTTTCCTCGCGCTCGCTTGTCTTCTGTCCCTTCTCGTCCCCTCACCGCTTCCCCCCTCACCCTACCCTCTCCCCGCTGGGGAGAGGGACGTCAGGGGCACCGTCGTGCGGACGGTGGATGGCGATACCGTGCATGTGAGGCTCGCGGGTCGGGTGGAGAAGGTGCGGTACATCGGCATCGACACGCCGGAGGTCCATCATCCGAAGCGAGGCGAGGAACCGGGAGGACGCGCGGCGACCGAGATCAACCGAGGGCTCGTCGGCGACCGAGCGGTGCGGCTCGAGCCCGACGTGCAGCTCCGCGACCGCTACGGGCGGCTCCTGGCCTACGTGTGGGTCAAGCGCGCCGACGGCGTCGAAGTCATGGTCAACGCGGAGCTGGTCCGGCTCGGCTACGCGCAGGTCATGACGGTGCCGCCCAACGTGCGGCACGCCGAGCTGTTCCGGAAGCTGGCCGCCGAGGCGCGCGAGAATCATCGTGGTCTGTGGGCGGGGCCTCTGCGCCCCTGAGCGCGTATACTGGGCCTCCCATGAAGATCGGTCCCGTCGAGATCCCCGCGCTGGCCCGCCTGGCCCCGATGGCCGGCATCACCAATGCGCCCTTCCGGCTCATCGCGCGGGAGTGCGGCAGCGGGCTCACCACCTCGGAGGAGATGGACGCGGCCTCGCTCCTGACCGGCCACCCGCACGCCGACGCCATCGCCGCCTACTATCCCGCGGAGCGGCCGCTCGCCATGCAGCTCCTGGGCAAGGATCCCGATCGGCTCGCGCGGGCCGCCGAGCGCTGCCAGGTCCTGGGCGCCGACATCGTGGATCTCAATATGGGCTGCCCCATGCCCCAGATCACCGGCAAGGGCAAGGGCGCCGCGCTCATGCGCGACGTGCCCGCCACCGCGCTCATCCTGCGCGCGCTGCGCAAGGCGGTGAGCGTGCCGCTCACCGTCAAGATCCGCGGCGGCTGGGACGACGAGCACCTGAACGCGGTCGAGGTGGCCCAGATGGCGGAGGCCGAGGGCGTGGACGCCATCACCGTGCACCCGCGCACGCGCTCGCAGCGCTTCACCGGTAAGGCCCCGTGGGCCATCATCCGGGAAGTCGTGGACGCGGTGAGCATGCCGGTCACCGGTAACGGCGACGTGCGCTCGATGGAGGAGGCGCGGCGGATGGCGGCCGAGACTGGGTGCGCCTCCGTGATGATCGGCCGCGGCGCGCTCGGCAGCCCCTGGATCTTCGACGAGTCCTTCGACGCGCTCTCGCGGGAGGGTCAGCGCGCCTACAAGGCCCGCGTCATCGCGCGCCACGTGGCCCTGATCCGCGAGCACTTCGGCGAGAAGTACGCGCTGGTGCAGATGAAGAAGCACCTGGCCTGGTACACGGAGGGGCTCGGCCATGCCACCGAGTGCCGCGCCCGCATCTTCCAGACGCGCTCGCCCGACGAGGTGTGGGAGGTGTTCCAGTCCTACTGGGACCGGCCCCGCCCGGAGATCTCCCAGACCGCCTCGACCTTGTCGGCCCGCATCGCGTAGATCCGGTCGTAGAGGTTGATGGTCGGATCGCAGTGCGGGGGGAAGAACTCGATGAGCTGCCCGAGCTTCGGCAGCCGCCCCGGCTCGATGGTCATGAGCCGCCCATGCTCGTCGCCCGCCCAGGAGTACTCCACGCCCGGCCACTCCACCGTTTCCGGCACGAAGGGGCGGTCGGTGGAGAAGGCCTTGAAGCCCGCGTCCACCATCGCCATCTCCTGGCTCGGCACGCTCACCACCGTGGTCAGCACGGTCAGCACCATCTCGAAGTCGTCGTAGGCCGCCCCCCGCGGGCCGCCGATGCGCCGGTAGTCGAGGTCCATCACGCAGTAGGAGCCGGACTGCAGCTCGGTGAGGCCCGGGAGCTCCACGTCGATGTTGAAGGTGCCGCTCGACCCGCCGCTCACGATGTCCACCGCCATGCCGTGCTTCTCGAAGAGGTCGCGCGTCTTCATGAGCCGGCCCATCCAGCGCTTCGACGTCCGCCGCCGCTCCTCGAATCCCATCACGTGCGCGCAGTGGCCCGCGTAGCCTTGCAGCCCGCGCAGGTGGAGCGCGGGCTGCGCCATCACCTCACGGCCCAGGTCCCGCGCCGGCTCGCCGGGCTGGACGCCGGTGCGGCGGCCGCCTACGTCCACGTCCACCAGCACGTTGAGCACGAGCCCCGCCTCTTTCACCACTCGACCGAGCTCGTGCACGTTGTCGGGATGATCCACCACCGCCAGGGTCTCGGGCTGGCGGCGGAGCACCCCGAGCAGGCGGCCGATCTTCTCGGGCCCCACCACCTCGGTGGTGATCAGGAGATTGCGCACCCCCGCGGCGGCCATCACCTCGGCCTCGCTCACCTTCGCCACGCAGACGCCGACCGCGCCGGCCGCCACCTGGCGGCGGGCGATCTCCGGGCACTTGTGGGTCTTCGAATGCGGGCGGAGCTTCTTGCCGGCGGCCTTCACGTGGGCCGCCATCTTCTGGATATTGCGCTCGAAGCGGTCGAGATCCAGCAGCAGTGCGGGCGTGGGAAGCTCGGCTCGGGTCATGGCGGAGGGAGCATACCACGCGCCCCGGCCGGTGGCCCGGCCGGGGCGGCGGGAGACTACAGCGCGCGCGCGCCGCGGCGCGCGGCGGACTCGGCGCGAATCGCCAGCTCGGCGGCTTCGGCCTTGGCCAGCCGCTCGGCATCGCGATCGCCCAGGCGGCCGAAGGCCTCGCCCGCCGCGAGCACGCCGTCGCGCGACGCCTGCCGGCGCGCCCGGAGCAGGGCGGTCAGATAGGCGCGTCGCGCGCGCGGCTCGAAGACCTCGGGCGTCCGGGTGGCGCGGCCCGCGCGCAGGGCCGCGTCGCCGACCGCGATCATGCCGGGCCAGTCCCGGCTCGCGTGCGCGGCCACGTAGGCTTCGCGCCACGCCGCCGTGACGGCCGTCGTCTCGCCGCGCGCGAGCGCCCGATCCACCTCGGCGAGCCGGGCGGCCCAGTCGAGGCGATCGGCCTGGGCCGACGCCTCCGGGATCAGCGGCGGCGCGATGACCCCCCCGAGGAGCAGGAGCAGGAGCAGCAGGAGTGATGTCGTCCGCGTGCGATGTCTCATGGCGGCCTCCTCGCCGAGCTGAAGCATCCGGGTGAGGGTCAAGCACCGCCTGTGCCAAGGCCGAACCCCGCGAAAATATTAAAGGGACGGAGGGCCTCGTGTCCGGGTACGAACGGCACGACGCCCGATGGCGGCAGAATGCCCGCCCGGCCGGCGGCCATGTATCATGGGGCGCCATGCTTGGGGGACCCGCCATGACGCCGCTCAGGATCCTCGCCGCGGCCGCCTTTCTCTGGCTGTGGGCAGCGGACGCGGCGGCGCAGGACATCAACCCCGACCGGCCGGACCTCACCACCAGCGCCGAGATCGTGCCCGCCGGCGCGCTCCAGATCGAGACCGGCCTCGAGTACGAGCGGGCGCGCGTGGGCGGCGGCCCGACCGAGCGGCAGCTCTCGGTACAAGGCGTGCTGCGCCTCGGGCTCACGCCGGCGGTCGAGATTTCGCTGGAGGGCGTGCCCTTCGTCTGGCTCCGGGCCGCGGAGGACGACCACGGCAGCGGCGACTACACCCTCGGCCTCAAGTACCGCTTCCACGCGCCGGCGCCCGACGGCGCCGGCCCCGCCCTGGCACTCAGGCCGTTCGTGAAGCTGCCCACCGCGCGCGAGCCGATCGGCAGCGAGCGGCCGGACTTCGGCGCGCTATTGCTGATGACGCTCGGGTTGCCGTGGGGCCTGAGCCTCGACGCCAATGCCGGCGTGGCCGCGATCGGCCAGCGGCGGCCCGACGGCTTCATCCCCCAGGGCATCGCCTCGGCCTCGCTCTCCTGGGCGGTGACCGAGCGGCTCTCCACGATCACCGAGCTGTTCTTCACGACGAAGGACGAGCGCGCCGGCCGCGACAGCCTGCTCACGACGGTGGCGCTGATGTACCGCGTGACCCCCCGATTGGCGGTGGACGCCGGGATGCGGACCACGCTCACCGGCCAGGGGCCCGACTGGTCGGCGTTCATCGGCCTGAGCGTCCGGCTCTGGCGCTGAGGCCGGGAGATCAGGACGGCTCGACGCTCACCCGATCGGGCAGCTCGTTGACGTCGTCGGGCCGGCGCGGGAAATGCTGCCGCAGCACCGCGCCCACCTCGCCGACCGCGTGCACGAGGCCGTCGCGGAACCGCTGCCCGCGGAAGTGCGCGAGGACCGACTCGACCAGCCCGTCCCAGTAGGCCTGGCCCACCCGCTCGTGGATGCCGCGGTCGCCCAGGACCGCGAGCTTGCGGTCCTCGATGCTCACGTAGACGAGCACGCCGTGCCGCGCGGCGGTCCGGTGCATGCCGAGCCGCTCGAAGACCAGCGCGGCCCGCGCCAGCGCCTCCCCCGGACAGCGCGCGTCGAGATGCACCCGGATCTCGGCGGAGGTCGCGGCCTCCGCGGTCGCGACGGCCGCGGCCACCGCGGCCAGATCGGCCTCGTCGAGGAACCGCCGCACCCAGCGTGGATGACGCGCCATCACCAGCTCCCGCTCGAGCCGCCGCCGCCGAAGCCGCCGCCGCCCCCGCTGAACCCGCCGCCCCCGCTGCTGCCGCCCCCGCTCCCGCCGCCGAAGCCGCCCCCGCCGATGAAGGGCCCGCCCCAGCCCGACGAGCCGCCCGTCCACCCGCGGCGCCGCACCCCCGCGCTCTGCATGCGGTTCTGCACGAGGATGGAGATCAGCACGAACACCACGAACAGCGCGGCCAGCTCCCGAAAGCCCAGATCGATCCCGCGGCGCTCCTGGCTCGCCGAAGGCGGCAGCACGTAGGTGCCGGCGATCGCGCGGTCGATGGCGTCGAGGCCCGCCGCGATGCCGTCCGCGGTGCGTCCCTCCCGGAAGCGCGGGGCCACGACGTCTCGAAGAATGGAAGATGAGATCGCGTCGGTGAGGCTGCCCTCGAGCCCGTAGCCGACCTCGATGCGCATCTTCCGGTCGTCGAGGAAGACGAGGAAGATGACGCCGTTGTCGAGCCCCTTCTGGCCGATCCGCCAGGCCTTGGCCAGGCGGATCGAGTAGCCCTCGAGGCTCTCGCCCGCGAGCGAGCGGAAGACGGCGACCACGACCTGGTTGCGGCTGGCGGCCTCCCGGGCGATCAGCCGCTGCTCGAGGCGGTCCCGGTCGGCCGGGGCCAGCGCGCCCGCGTAGTCGTTGACGCGCCGATCGGGCGGCGGCGGGACGGAGAGGGCCGCCGCGCCCGGCGCGGCCAGGAGGGCCAGGAGCAGCAGCGTGGCGAGCACGGCATGGCGGAGCAACGGCCCGCTCCCCCTCGATGCGCCCGCTAGAACTTCACCTTGGGCGCGTCCTGACTACCCGGTGCCGTCTCGAAGTAGGCCTTCTCCTTGAATCCGCGCAGCGAGGCCACCAGGCTGCCCGGGAAGAGCCGCAGGCGGGTATTGTAGTCGCGCACCGCCTCGCTGTAGCGCATGCGCTCCACCGCGATGCGGTTCTCCGTGCCCTCGAGCTGGCTCTGGAGCGTCAGGAAGTTCTGGTTGGACTTGAGATCGGGATAGCGCTCGACGGTGACCAGCAGCCGCGCGAGCGCGCCGCTCAGCTCCTGCTGGGCCGCCTGGAACTTGCGGAACGCCGCGGGATCGTTGACGAGCTCGGGGGTGGCCTTGATGGCGCCCACGCTGGCGCGCGCCTTGGTGACTTCCTCGAGCACGGTCCGCTCCTGCGCCGCGTAGCCCTTGACGGTCTCCACCAGGTTCGGGATGAGGTCGGCGCGCCGCTGGTAGACGTTCTGCACCTGCGCCCACTTCTCGTTGACCGCCTGCTCCTGGCCCACGAGCTGGTTGTTGATGCCGATGGCCCAGCCGATGGCGCCGACGACGATGAGGACGATCACGCCCAGAACGATCAGTCCGGTTTTCATGACGTCAGTATACGCCTCGGTCAGAGATCGTTGCCCGAGTACGACTGGTTGAAGGACTTGTTGCAAAGGGGGAAGTCCGGCACGATGTTCTTCAGCAGGGCGTAGGACAGCGGCCGCCAGTTCAGGAATGACGGGTCCATGATCTTGACGCGGTGCAGTCGACCGGCGGCGTCCGCCATCACCCAGTGCCGGATCGCCCCGCGCCAGCCCTCCACCAGCCCGAAGGCCGGCTCCCAGGGCGGCAGCGGGCCCAGGGGCGCGGCCAGCGGCCCCGCGGGCAGCCGCGTCACCGCCTCGCGGATGAGCCGGACCGATTCCCGCGCCTCCGCGACCCGCACCAGGGTCCGCGCCTTGACGTCGCCCGCCTCGAAGGCGGGCACCCGCACCTCGAGATCCCCGTAGGCCGCGAAGGGATGGTCGCGCCGGACGTCGGCGTCGATGCCGGAGGCGCGCGCGACGTAGCCCAGCACGCCGTGGTCCCGCGCGATCCGCGTGGTCAGCTGGCCGGTGCCTTCGAGGCGGTCCATCACGAGGGTGTTCTCCAGCGCGAGCCCGACGATCTCGTCGAAGTCCCGGAGGGCGGCCTGAAGCTCATCAGGCAGATCCAGGTCGGCCGGCAGGTCGTGACCGACGCCGCCGGGGACGACGCCGCCTCGAAGGAGCCGGTTGCCGGTGAGACGCTTGTTGAGCCGCAGCAGGCGCTCCCGGATCCGGAAGCAGTGGGAGTGGGCCACCGCGTAGCCGGTGTCGTTGGCGATCATGCCGAAGTCGCCCACGTGGTTGTAGAGCCGCTCCATCTCCAGCAGGATCACGCGCAGCCAGCGCGCGCGGTCCGGCACCGCGGTGCCGGCGGCGGCCTCGAGCGCCTGGCAGAAGGCGAGGGAATGGCCGACGGTCGTGTCCCCGGACACGCGCTCGGCCAGCTCGACGCCCGCGGCCGGCTCGCGGCCCTCGAAGAGCTTCTCGGTACCCTTGTGGGTGAAGTACAGTCGCGACTTCATGTCGATGATCGTCTCGCCCACCACGCTGAAGCGGAAGTGGCCGGGCTCGATCACCCCGGCGTGCACCGGGCCCACCGGGATCTCGTACACCCCCTCTCCGCCCACCTCGGTGAACGGGAAGGCGCGCCCGTCGTCGGTGAACTCGCGCGCCGTCGCGTCCTTCCGCAGGGGGAAGTAGTCGGCCGGCCAGAACGCGTGGCGCACGAGCGGCCGGGGATCGGGGTGGCCCTCGGCCACGATCCCGAAGAGATCGTAGATCTCCCGCTCGAAGCGCGAGGCCGGGTAATGGAAGGTAGCCAGCGAGACGATCGCGGGGGCGGCGGCGGGCACCGCGGCGGTGGCGTGGACGAGCCAGTTCTCCCGTTCCGGGGCGAACAGGTAGGCGACCTCGAACACTCCGCGGTCGGCCCGGCGGTCGCCGGCGGCCATGAAGACCAGCTCCGCGCCGAAGCCCATGCGGAGGAGGGCGGCCAGCGCGGGGATCGCGAGCGGGGAGACCCGGCAGTGGAGCTCGTTGCCCCGCACCAGGCGGACGTCGGCCACGCGATCGGCGTGCGTCGCGGCGAGGACGCTCATGAGCTGGGCCAGGCGGGTCACGGGCCGACGATCTCCACGATCTGGCGCAGCAGCGTCTGGAGCGGCGGGGGGAGCAAGATGCCGAGGACGAGGAGGGCCGTCACGCAGACGCCGAGCGGCACCAGCGGCCAGCGGTTCCCCTCGCCCATCGGCACGCCCGCGGTGGGCGCGCCGTAGAGCATCCGGTTGAGGTGGCCGATCATCGAGACGAACGCGACCGCGAGCAGGGCCAGGACCAGGCCCATCAGCCAGGGCCGGCCCGCGGCGAAGCCGGCCCGGAAGAGCGCGAACTCCGAGATGAAGAGGCCGAAGGGGGGCAGGCCGATCACGGCCAGGACCCCCACCGCGAACAGGCCGCCCGTCCACGGCATGACCTTGAGGAGACCGGAGACCCGGCCGATCTCGGCGGTGCCGTACCGGTGGAGCACCCGTCCGGCCAGGAAGAACATCATCGACTTCGCCAGCGTGTGGTTGAGCAGGTGCAGCATCGCGGCGAAGGTCCCGAGCGGCCCCAGGGCCAGCCCCACGCAGATCAGCCCGGTGTGCTCGATGCTGGAGTACGCGAGCATGCGCTTGTAGTTGCGCTGGATCACCAGGCTGAACGACGCGATCCCGATCGACAGGACGCCGAGGGCGATGTAGAGGCCGTCCGTGAATCCGGTCCCCACCGACGCGTTCACGACCGCCTCCCACCGGATCACCGCGTAGAGCGCGACCGCGAGCATCACGCCGGACATGACGGCGGACAGGGCCGCCGGGGCCTCCGAATGGGCGTCCGGGAGCCACGTGTGCATGGGGGCGAGACCGGCCTTGGTGCCGTACCCGACGAGGATGAAGACGAACGCGAGCTGGATGACCTGGGGGTGGAGGTGGGGCGCCGACGCCATCAGCACCGTCCAGTTCAGCGCCGACTCCTGGCGACCGGCCAAGCTGACGAAGTCGAAGTAGCCGAGGACCGTTCCCCCGAAGGCGAGGGCGATGCCGACCGAGCCGATCAGAATGTATTTCCACGACGCCTCGACCGAGGCCTTCGTCACGTGGAGCGGGATGAGCAGGGCCGACGTGATCGTGGTCGCCTCGATCGCGATCCACATGAAGCCCACGTTGTTCGAGGTCACCGCGAACAGCATGGCGAAGATGCACAGGTTGGCGAAGATGCGGAACCGCCGGGCCTCGGCGCCGGTGTAGCCGTCGTCCCGGCTCATCCCCGGCCCGAGCCACGCGGCCAGCGCCGCCACCACGCTCACACAGAATGCGAGCAGGGTCGAGAGCGCGTCGGCCCGCAAGAACTCCCCGGGCCCCGAGGTCGGCACGCGGCCCGCGAGCAGGTGGCTCCACAGGACCAGCGCCGCGCCGAGCGAACACAGCGACAGCGGCGCGTTCACCCAGGCGACGAAGCGCCGGTAGGGCCTCACCGCCAAGGCGAGCAGCGCCCCGACGAGGGGCGGACCGAGCAGGATGACGAAGGTAGTCACGATCCCTCAGTGCCGGAGGCGGTTCAACTGCTCCACGTCGATGCTCTCGAAGGTCTCGTGGATCTGATAGACGAAGATCTGCATGACGAGGAAGCCCATGAGGACGTCCAGGAACACCCCGAGCTCGACGATCAGGGGGATCCCGTAGGTCCCCAGCACCGCGAGCAGGGCGAGGCCGTTTTCCAGCATCAAGAAGCCCACGACCTGGGTCAGCGCCTTCTTCCGGCTGATGATCACGAACAGGCTCACGAGGATCAGCCCCATCGCCAGCGGCATGCCCGCCCGCGTCGGTAGCTGGCTCAGCGCCACCAGCGGCCGCGTGATGGCGTAGCCGAACAGCACGAGGAGGCCGGACACCACCAGCGACGTCGCGGTGTTCACGTACGGCTCCAGCTCGCGCTCGGCCGCGAACCGACGCTCCATCCGCCTCAGGAGCCGGGGGATCACCAGCCCCTTGAGCAGGAGCAGGCAGGCCGCGACCCAGTACAGCTCGTGGTCGTTCCCGAAGTAGGCCACGACCACCGTCACCCCGGCCAGGACGATGGACTGCCAGGTGAAGGCACTGATGTAGGCGGCGACGCCCCGCCGCCAGAGCAGGATGAGCCCGAAGATCAGCACCAGGCTCGAGCCGAGAACACAGAGCTGGGAGAAGACTGAGTCCACAGGCTACCTCAGGAGGAACGAGGACGTGACCGCGAGCAGCGCGAGCACGAAGGAGACGCTCAGCAGCTCGGGCACCCGGAAGAGGCGGAGCTTCGCGATGCGCGTCTCGAGCACCGCGACCACCCCCGCCAGCACCGCGAGCTTGGCGAGCAGGCTCACGACCGCGACCGCGAGGGCCGCCGGGGTCAGGACCACCGACACGCCCCAGGGAACGAAGAGGTTGCCGAGCAGGGAGAAGAAGATCAGCAGCTTCAGCGCCGCCGCCCACTCGATGAGGGCGAGGTAGCGCCCGGAGTACTCGAGGATCATCGCCTCGTGGATCATCGTCAGCTCGAGGTGCGTCGCCGGGTTGTCGATCGGCAGCCGCCCGGTCTCGGCGAGCGTCACGATGAAGAGCGCGCCGAACGCGAGCAGGTGGCCGGGGCTGACCGCGGCCGCGGGGTCGGCCATGGTCCGCGCCACGATCTGGCCGAGGTTGGTGGAGCCCGCGCTGAGGGCCAGGGCGAAGATGGCGAGGGCCACGGTGGGCTCGGCGAGGGCCGCCACCGTCATCTCGCGGCTGGCCCCCATCCCGCCGAACGGCGACCCGGGATCGAGCCCGGCCAACGAGAGGAAGAAGGTCCCGAGCAGGAGCAGGTAGACGACGACCAGCAGGTCGCCGACCCCGTCGAACGGCAGCGGCACCGCGAGGATCGGCACGAGGAAGGTGACCGCCACCGTGCTCGCGAAGACGACGAAGGGGGCGACCCGGAACAGCCACGACGCGTTGCTCGAGACGACGACCTCCTTCTGGAAGAGCTTGGCCAGCTCCCAGTACGGCTGCCAGACGGGGGCGCCCCGGCGGTTCTGCAGGCGGGCCTTCAGCCAGCGGACCAGCCCGACCAGACCCGGCGCGAGCAGGAGCGCCAGCGCCGCCTGCGCGACTTCGAGCACGTAGCCGATCATCCCCACGTTCATCTCCACCACCGGGCCGCGGTGAGGAGGACCAGGAAGGCCAGCGTCAGGTAGAAGAGGTAGAGGTGGAGCGACCCCCCCTGGAGCCGGCGGACCCATGTCGCGGCGCGGTGGAGCCCCTGCAGCGGCCAGTCGTAGAGGACCCGCTCGATCCAGGGGTGGATCTCGCTCCGGTACTCGATCGACTGCACGAAGTACTTCGAGTCCGGATGGAAGTCGATGGACAGGTCCCGGGTCGGCCGGTACAGCTCGGCAAAGACGCGCCGCAGCGGCTCCGCGAAGGCGGTCGCGGTGTACTCCATCCGGGGCGTCTGCCCGATGCGGCCGCAGCCCCACGTGTCCCCCACCCGCAGCCGCCGATCGGCACCCAGCAGCCGGAGCGCGAGGGGAACGAGCACCAACAGCAGGACGAGCCCGAGGGCGAGGAGTAACGGCGACATCTGACCGGACGTGCCCGGCACCTGCAGCGGCAGGGCCAGCGAGAATTCCATCGCGGTGGGGGCGACGCCGGGGAACCCCGCGAGGCTCGACCCGAGGAGGGGGACGACCGCGAAGGGCGCCAGCCCCAAGGCGACGCACGCCACCGCCAGCGTCGCCATGCCGGCCTGCATGGACCACGGAGCCTCGTGCGCCTGCTCGGCCCGGGCCGAGCGCGGGATGGCGAGGAAGGTGATCCCGAAGGCCTTGACGAAGCACGCGGCGGCGAGGCCGCTGGAGAGCGCGAGCATGGCCACCGCGATCGGCATGACGACCGCCACCTCCGGCTGAGGGATCGCCGACCCGCCGAGCAGCGTCTGGAACACCAGCCATTCGGAGGCGAACCCGTTCAGCGGGGGCAGCGCCGAGATCGCGCACGCGCCCAGGAGGAAGAAGCACGCGGTCCGGGGCATCCGCTTGATCAGCCCGCCCATCTCCTCCATGTTGCGGGTGCCCATCGCGTGCACCACGGAGCCCGCGCCGAGGAAGAGCAGTCCCTTGAAGCAGGCGTGGTTGATCGTGTGATACATCCCGGCCACGATCCCGAGCGCGGCCAGCGTCGGCAGCCCGAAGCTCTGGAACATGAGGCCCGCCCCGATCCCGATGAAGATGATCCCGACGTTCTCGACGGAGTGATAGGCGAGCAGCCGCTTGAGGTCGTGCTCCATCAGCGCGTAGAGCACGCCGAGGAGCGCCGAGACGGTGCCCACGCCCAGGACGAGGCCGCCCCACCAGGGGGGCCCGCCCACCAGCAGGTCGATCGTGACGCGCAGGAGCCCGTACACCCCCATCTTGATCACGACGCCGGACATCAGGGCCGAGACGTGGCTCGGGGCGACCGGATGCGCCATCGGCAGCCACACGTGCAGCGGGGCGATGCCCGCCTTGGTGCCGAAGCCGAGGAGGGCCAGCGCGAACGCCGCGTCGCGCGTCCCGGAGCTGAGGGACGCCGATCTCATTCCCGCGAAGGAGGTGGTCAGGTCGCCCGCGGAAAGCAGGAGAAACATCGCGAGGAGGGCGGCGAAGCCGGCGTGCGTGACCGCGATGTACCAGTGGGCGGCGCGGACCGTCCCCGGGCGGTCGTGCTCGGTCAGCACCATGGAGTAGGCCGAGAGCGACATGGCCTCCCAGGCCATGAGGAAGGTCAGGGCGTTGTCGGCCATGACCTGGACGCTCAGCGACAGCAGCAGCACGTTCAGCATCGCGCCGAGCAGCCGCAGGGAGTAGCGCCCCTCGTACGCGGCCGAGTAGCCGAAGCCGTACACCGTGACCGCGGCGCCGACCACCCCGACGACGATGAGGAAGAACGCGCTCAGGCCGTCGACCCGGAGCGCGAACCCGGTCAGCGGCAAGAACGGCGCGGTCACCGTCGGCACGATCCCGGTGCCCAGACAGACCGCGCCGAGTCCCACGCCGGCCAGGGCCCCCGCGAGCCCGCAGCCGGCCACGAGCCCGCGCCCGAGCGCGCCCCGGGCGACGAGCGCGGCCACGACCCCGATCGGATACGCGCCGAGGAGGATCGTGACCAAGAAGTCGGCGAGGCTCATCTCACATCTGCCGCACGAGGAGCAGGGCCAGGAGCCCCACCAGGGCGACCACGAGGTAGGCCAGATAGGCATGGGCCGAGCCGGACTGAATCGCCCGGGTCTGGATGCCCCACCGCCGGATCCGGGTGACGAGCGGCGCATAGAGGTAGCGCTCGAACCAGGGGACGATCTCGCTCCGGTACTCGATGGACTGCACGAAGTACTTCGAATCGGGATGGAAGTCGATCGAGAGGTCCTGGGTCGGCCGGTACAGCTCGGCGAACACGCGGCGCAGGGGCTCGGCGAAAGCGGTCGACGTGTACTCCATCCGCGGCGTCTGGATCACTCGCCCGCAGCCCCACGTCTCGCTGATCCGGAGCGGCCGGCGCCTCCCGACGACCCGAACCCCCAGCCAGGTCCCGCCGATGGAGAGGGCCAGACCGACGGCGACCAGGATCGGGGACATACGGGCGAACCCCCCCGGCATGAACAGCGCGAGTCCGGAGCCGAGCGGCAGCGCGGGCGCCGGGATCCGCGCGGAAGCCGCGACCGCGGTGGCCAGGGCCGGCAAGATGAGGACGGCGGCCAGCCCGAACCCGGCGCACAGCACGGCCAGGATTCCCATGCCGATCCGCATCGACAGCGGGGCTTCGTGCGCGTGTAGGGCGGCCGGTGAGCGCGGGATCGCGAGAAACGTGATCCCGAAGGCCTTGACGAACGCGGCGGCGGCGAGCCCGCCGGTGAGCGCGAGGACCCCGACGGCCAGCGTCATGAGCGGGGCCACCAGGGGCACCGGGCTCCCGATTCCGGGGAGCAGCGATTGAAAGAGGAGCCATTCGCTGACGAAGCCGTTCAGCGGGGGCAGTCCGGCGATGGCCAGGGAGCCCGTCAGGAAGCAGGCCGCCGTCCAGGGGAGTCCTCGGATCAGGCCACCGAGCTGGTTCATGTCGCGGGTGTGAGTGGCGTGGAGGACGGATCCCGCGCCGAGAAAGAGCAGTCCCTTGAAGGCGGCGTGGTTCAGGGCGTGGTAGAGCGCGGCCGCGAGCGCGAGGAAGGCCGCCGGGGCGACCTTGAGGCTCCAGAAGAGGAACCCGGTGCCGAGGCCGATGAAGATGAGACCGATGTTCTCGACACTCGAATAGGCGAGCAGCCGCTTGAGGTCGTTCTCCATGAGCGCGTAGAGCACGCCCATGATCGCCGAGAGCGCGCCGAGGCCGATCAGCAGCGCTCCCCACCAGGCCGGCCCCCCGCCCAGCAGGTCCAGGCCGACCCGGAGGAGCCCGTACACGCCGAGCTTGATCATCACTCCCGACATGAGGGCGGAGACGTGGCTCGGCGCCGCCGGGTGAGCGCGCGGCAGCCAGACGTGGAGCGGGATGACGCCCGCCTTGGAGCCGAACCCCAGCAGCGCGAGCAGGAACACCACGTTGCGGGCCGCCGGCGAGAGCGCGGGCGCCGCCGCGCGGAGATCGCCGAAGTCGGTGGTCACCGCGCCCGCCGCGAGCAGCAAGAAGGCCGCGATCAGGAGGGCCAATCCCGCGTGGGTCATGGCCAGGTACCACCCACCGGCCTGGATGGTGTCCGGCTCGTCCGGCTCGGTCAGGACGAGGAAGTACGAGGTGAGGGACATGCCTTCCCACATCAGGAGAAAGGTCAGCACGTTGCCGGCGCAGGGGACCAGGCTCATCGTGAGGAGAAACAGATTGAGCATGGCGCCGAGGAGGCGCAGCGAGCTGCGGCCCTCATGCGCTTCGGAGTACGCGACCCCGTAGATGGCGCACGGAATGGCGACGAGGCCGACGAGGCCGAGGAAGAAGGCGCCCAGTGCGTCGAGCCGGAATACGAGGCCGTCCGCGATCGAGAGGAGCGTGGGCACCTCGAGGACGAACGGCGCTCCGCTGATGAAGACCCCGAGGGCGAGGCCGAGGCCCGCCCCGCTGCCCACCACGGCCCCCGCCGCGACCAGGCGGCGCGCGATCCCGCCGCCCGGGGTCAGCAGCGCGACGGCGGCCCCGAACGCGTACCCGGCAAGCATGAGGCCGAACAGAAACGTCATCGGCGGCGGCCGATGGCGGCGAGAATGCCCTGGAGGATGGCCACCGGCTCCGGCGGGCAGCCGTCAACGAAGGCGTCGACCGGGATGATCTGGTCGACGCTGCCCGCGACGGCGTAGCTGCCCTTGAAGACCCCGCAGGTCCGGGCGCAGTCCCCCACCGCCACCACCAGCTTCGGCGCGGGAGTCGCCTCGTAGGTCTTCACCAGGGGCACGGCCATGTTGCGCGTCACCGGCCCCGTGACCAGGAGCATATCGGCATGACGGGGCGAGGCCACGAAGTGGACACCGAAGCGCTCGCTGTCGTATACCGGGCTCATGAGCCCGGTGATCTCGAGCTCACAGCCGTTGCAGGAGCCCGCGTCCACCTCCCGGATCGCGAGCGCACGCCCGAACAGGCGCCGGGCCCCGGCATCGACCTCGTGCAGGAGGCGAACGACCTCGTCCCCGCCCGGGGGGAGGGGCTCGGTGGCGAGACCGATCTGGAGGATCTTGGAGAAGAGACGCACGTTAGCGGCGGCGGGCCTCCCGGCGCAGCTCCCGGAGCATCGTCTGCGTGCCGATGAGGTGGTTGTCGAAGATCCGGCGGGTGACGTCCAGCAGGTCCCGGACGGAGGTGTCACGAACGGTGTAGCGCACCGCGGTGCCCTCCTTGCGGGCCTCCACGATGTTCTTGGTCCTCAGCACGGCGAGCTGCTGGGAGACGGTGGGCTGGTCGACCCCGAGGGCCTCCTGGAGCTCGTGCACGCTCCGGCCGCCCCGGACGAGGATCTCGAGGATTCGAATGCGGACCGGGTGGGCGAGGGCCTTGAAGAACTCTGCCTTGAAGGTCTGGAGCTGCCCGCCGCGCGGCGCCTGTTTCACACGTGCCTATATATAGGAATATATAAGAATCGTCAATCCGGGCCGGCGCTCAGGCGGGCAGCCGCTCGACGACGGCTTCCGCGAACTGCTGGGTGCCGAGGCTGCCGCCCAGATCACGCGTCTTCTGGCCCAGGGCGAGCGCGCGATTGTAAGCGTCCTTGATCCGCTGCGCGGTCTCCGCGCACGCCGGGTCCTCGCGGGTCTCGGCCAGGTAGTTGAGCAGCATCACCGCCGACATCAGCAGCGCGAGCGGATTGGCGAGGTTCCGGCCCGCGATGTCGGGCGCGGAGCCGTGCACCGCCTCGAAGACCGCGCACTGATCACCGATATTGGCGCCCGGCACCACCCCAAGCCCGCCCACCAGCCCCGCGCCCAGATCGCTCAGCACGTCGCCGTAGAGGTTCTCGAGCAGGAGCAGGTCGAAGCGCGTGGGGTCCTGCACCAGCGCCATGCAGCCCGCGTCGATGATCATCTCCTGGTAGCCGATCTCCGCGAACTCCTGCTCGTGCACGGAGCGGGCGCACCGGATGAACATCCCGTCGGTGAGCTTCATGATATTGGCCTTGTGAAAGACGGTGACCTTCTTGCGCCCGCGCTGGCGCGCGTAGCGGAAGCCCCAACGGGCGATGCGCGTGCACGCCTTCTCGGTGGCCACCTTGGTGGTGGTCACCACCCCGGCGGCGAGCGTGGCCTCGATGCCCGAGTAGAGGCCCTCCGTGTTTTCGCGCACGATCACGAGATCCACCCCGCTGAAGCGGGTGGGCACCCCGTCGAGATTGCGCACCGGCCGCACCGCCGCGTAGAGATCGAGCTCCTTGGGCAGGCGCACGTTGATCGAGGTGAAGCCCTCGCCGATCGGCGTGGTGCACGGCCCCTTGAGCGCGACCTGGTGCCGCGTGATCGCCTCCAGCGTCTCCCGGGGCAGCACGTCCTGGCCCTGCTCGAGGGCGGCCAGGCCCGCGCGGCTCTCCACCCACTCCACCGGCGCGCCCGCCGCGCCGAGGATGCGACGGACCGCGGCGGTCACTTCCGGCCCGATGCCGTCGCCGGGGACGAGCACGACCTGATGGCGGGTCATGCGCGCATTGTACGCGCATGGCGGGCCCGCGCCGCCAAGGCCTCCACGCGTATGCTACAGTGCGCGGCAAGGAGGACGGCATCCATGGCGGACGCGGTGCATCTCGGCAGCGGCAAGGTCCGTGAGCTGTACGCCTTCGACGACGAGCGGCTGCTCCTCGTCGCCTCGGACCGGATATCGACCTTCGACGTGATCCTGCCCACCGAGATCCCCGACAAGGGCCGGGTGCTGACCGGCCTCGCCGCTTTCTGGTTCGTCCGCACGCGCGCCATCACTCCGAACCACCTGCTCGCCGTCCGGCCCGACGGCCGGTCCACCGAGTGCCGGCGGCTCGAGATGCTGCCCGTCGAGTGCGTGGTGCGCGGCTATCTCTCCGGCTCCGGCTGGAAGGACTACGCCAAGACCGGGGAGGTCTGCGGCCACCGGCTCCCGAAGGGCCTGCGCGAGTCCGACCCACTGCCCGAGCCGATCTTCACCCCGGCCACCAAGGCCCAGAGCGGCCACGACGAGAACATCACCGGGGCGCAGGCGGCGGCCCTCGTGGGCGCCGAGCGGTTCGCGGAGGCCGAGCGGGTCTCGATCGCGCTCTACCGCTTCGCGGCGGCCTACGCGCTCGAGCGCGGCATCATCATCGCCGACACCAAGTTCGAGTTCGGCGTGGACCGCGCGGGCCGGCTCGTGCTGGGCGACGAGGCGCTGACTCCGGACTCCTCGCGCTTCTGGCCCGCCGATCAGTACGCGCCGGGCGGGCCGCAGCCCTCGTACGACAAGCAGTACGTGCGCGACTACTGCGAGAAGATCGGCTGGGGCAAGGCCTACCCGGGCCCCGAGCTCCCGCTTGACGTGGTGACCGGCACCCGCCGGCGCTACGTGGAAGCCTTCGAGCGGCTTACCGGTCTTTCCTTCGACGCGTACCTGGCGGACCCTTCCGTCGTGCTGAAGTAACCCTCCCACCCTCTCCCCTCCGGGGAGAGGGCAGGGTGAGGGGCCCTGGCCCGCGGCCGACATATCCTCGCTCCTGATCCCGCGCGCGCAGATCGGCTGGACGCTGCCCGGCCGGCCCGTACCCGCCGCCGCCCGGCGTGCTCACGAGCACGCGGTCGCCCTGCTCGAGCACGTGCTGCCGCCGGTGATCGATCTTCTTACCGTTGATCTGGACGGCGCCAAGGCCGCCCGCGCCGCCGCCCGCCAGCCCCGGCGCGGGGAAGCGGGTGCGCTCGGCCATGAAGCTGACCACGATGGGGCGACGGGACTCGCTCTCGATCAGCATGTCCTGGCCGAGCCCGCCGCGGAACCGGCCGCGCCCCCCCGATCCGGACCGCATGCGCTTGAAGTGGAAGAAGAGCGGGCTATTGCGCTCGGCCACCTCCACCGGCGTGCTCGAGATATTGCTGGGCCAGGAGAGCACGTGCTCGCCATCCTTCCCCGCGGTCGCGCCCATGCCCCCGTTGAAGAAGAGCACGGTGGTGTACGGCCGCCCGTCGTCGCGCACGCCGGACTGGGCCACCGCCCAGAGGGGCGACCCGGCCGCCGCCGCGACCCGCTCGGGGATCACCTGGTGTAGCGCGCCCAGGATCAGGACCGGCACGTAGTGTCCGGTCTGGGCGCGGCTCACCACCGCGGCCGGGAACTTCGGGTTGAGCAGGCAGCCCTCGGGCGCCGCCACGTTCACCGGCCGGTACATGCCCTCGTTGTTGGGCAGCCCCGGCAGCAGCGCGCAGCGGACCGCGTAGGCAGTCATGGCATACGTGTAGGCCAACACGCAGTTGATCGCGCGCGGCTGCGCAGGCGAGGTGCCCGTGAAGTCGGCCAGGATCTCGTCGCCCCGCACGGTGAGCGCGACGCGGAAGCGGTAGGGCGCCTCGAAGCCGTCGGTCTCGATCCCGTAGCGATAGGTGCCGTCGGGCACCGCGCGGATGGCCTCGCGCATCGCGCGCTCGGAGCGGGCGAAGAGCTCGTCGGCCAGGCCCTCGAGCGAGTCGAGCCCGTACTCCTCCATGAGCCGCCGCACCCGGTTCTCCATCAGCTCGTTGGCGCTCACCTGCGCCCAGATGTCGCCGACCGTCTGGTCCGGCGTCCGCACATTGGCCCGCAGCAGCCCGAGCAGGGTCTCGTCCACTTGCCCGGCGCGGATCAGGTGGGTCAGGGGGATGTGGAAGCCCTCCTCGAACAGCTCCCGCGCCTCGATGGCCCGGATGCGGCCCCCGATATCCGGCATGTGTGAAGTGGTCGCCGCAAAGGCGACCAATATCGGTTGACTGCCAGTGCCCTCCTTCTCATAGAAGATCGGCTTCACCAGGCAGACGTCGCTCATGTGCCCGGTGCCCTGCCACGGGTCGTTGGTGATCAGCACGTCGCCGGGGCGCATGTTCTGGGCGCCGATCCCGTTCAGGAAATGCCGGACGGTCGCGGGCAGCGTGCCGATGAAGGACGGGATGCTGCCGGAGTTCTGGGCGAGCGCGAAGCCGCGCGCGTCGGTCAGCACGCAGGCGAAGTCGTTGGCCTCGTTGGAGAGCGTGGAGAACGAGGTGCGCACGATGGCCTTCGCGGCCTCATCCACCACCGAGATGATGCGCGTCCACAGCACTTCCAGCGTGATCGCGTCAAACGCCGCGGACGTCATGAGCCCCCCTCACCATCAGCCCCCCCTCACCATCAGCCCCCCCTCACCATCAGCCCCCCTCACCCTGCCCTCTCCCCCTCCGGGGGTCCCCCCTCTCCCCTCTGGGGAGAGGGCAGGGTGAGGGGCCTGGTGGTGAGGGGCCAGGGTCATCACGATATTGCCGCTCTCGGCCACGCGCGCGGTCGCACCGGGGCCGACCACGAGCGTGGAGCCCTCCTCCTCCACCACCGCCGGCCCGGCCAGCTCGTCGCCGACGCCGAGGCGATAACGGTCGTAGACCGCCGTCTCCACCCAGCCCTCCGCGCCCGGGAAGTAGGCGCGCCGCGTGCCCTTCAGCGCGGCGCGCGCGCCGTCGCCGCCGCGGCCCTCGAGCACGACCTCGCTGCCCGACACGGGCGCCCGCACCGCCACCCGGATATTGATGAACTCGACCGGCACCCCCGGCGGCGTCAGCGCGAACTTGTGGCGATACGCGGTCTCGAACGCGCCGCGGAGCACGGCCCGCTCCGGCCCGCTGTCCTCGTAGGGGCCGGGCGGCAGCGGCACCACCAGGTCGAAGCCCTGGCCGAGGAAGCGGCCGTCGGCCAGCCGCTGCACGGTGGCGCTCTCGAGCTTGAGTCCGGTCTCCGTCATCACCGCCCGCGCCTCGGCCTCGAGCCGCGCGAACGCGGCCTCGAGCGTCGCGATGCTCCCCTGGTCGAGCCGGATGCCCACGGTGGCCACCCGATCCACGCGCGCCGGCGCCACCAGCAGGCCGAGCGCGGAGGCCACGCCGGCCAACCGCGGGCAGATCACCCGGCCGATCCCGAGCTTGCGCGCCACCGAGTAGGCGTGCACCGGGCCGGCGCCGCCCGTGCAGAGCAGCGCGTAGTCGCGCGGATCGCGCCCCCGCTCCGCGATGTGCACCCGCGCCGCGCCCGCCATGTTCTCGTTGACGATGTCGTGGATGCCCCACGCGACCTTCGTCGACTCGAGCCCGAGCCGCCGCGACAGCCCCTCGACCGCGGCCAGCGCCGCCGCCATGTCCACCGCGACCTCGCCGCCCGCGAAGTAGTCCGGGTTGAGATAGCCCAGCAGGAAGTCGGCGTCGGTCACGGTGGGCTCGCGGCCGCCCAGGCCGTAGGAAGCCGGGCCGGGATGCGAGCCCGCGCTGCGCGGGCCGACCTTCAAGAGCCCGATCTCGTCCACCGCCGCGATGCTGCCGCCGCCCGCGCCGATCTCGATCAGCTCGATGGTGGAGATGCGAATGGGCAGGCCGCTGCCCTCGATGAAGCGCCGCTGGCGCGCGGCCTCGAAGCTGTAGGCGGTGAGCGGCTCCCCGCCGTCCACCAGCGAGAGCTTGGCGGTGGTGCCGCCCATGTCGAAGGCGAGAATGTTTTGTGAGCCGCAGCCGGAGGCGAGGCGAGCGGATACGGAAGATCCGGCCGAGCGGAGCGAGGCACCCGCGCTGTCGGGCTGGCCGAAGAAGGCGGCCGCGATCGCGCCGGCGGCCGGGCCCGACTCCAGCATCTGCACCGGCACCCGCTGCGCCTCCTGCACGTGGGTGAGCCCGCCGCTCGAGAGCATCAGCAGGAGCGGCGCCGGGATGCCCAGCTCCGACACGCGCCGGGCCATGAGCGCGAGGTACTTCTCGGCGAGCGGCTTGATGTAGGCGTTGGCCGCGGTGGTGGAGGCGCGCTCGTACTCGCGGATCTCCGGCGCCACCTCGTGCGAGGTGGTCACCGCGATGCCGGGATGGCGCTTCGCGATCAGCCGCGCCGCCTCCGCCTCGTGGCGCGGGTTGGCGTAGGCGTGGAGGAAGACCACCGCGATGGCCTCGACCCCCGCCTTCGCGAGCGCGGCGGCCCGCGCGGTCAGCATCCGCGTGTCCAGGCTCCGCGCGATCCGGCCGTCGGCGCGGGTGCGCTCGGTCACCTCGAGCCGCAGATGACGCGGCACGAGCGGCTCGGGCTTGGCGATGGCCAGGTCGTAGAGCTCGTACTTGCGCTCGCGCCCGATCTCGAGCGTGTCCGCGAAGCCGGCGGTGGTGATGAGGCCGGTGAGCGCGCCCTTGCGCTCGATGAGCGCGTTCGTGAACAGGGTGGTCGCGTGGACGACCCGAGAGAACGCGGTGGGATCGAGCCGGGCCTGGGCGAGCAGTCCCGCCGCGCCCGCCGCCACCGCGCGGGCCGGATCGTCGTGAGTGGTGAGGACCTTGCGACTCCACCGTCGGCCGGTGTCGTGATCGTACGCCACCAGGTCGGTGAAGGTCCCGCCGATATCGATCCCGAGCGAGTACTGCGCCACCGGGTCGGCTCCTCTACCGGGCCCTTGTCATGCGCAAGACCCTAGGCCGCACGGCGGGCCAGGTCAAGCCACGACCCTCAGGATTCGAGACCGAGAATCGGCGCGTTCAGCGCCCTGGACGCCCGCGCGGGATCGAAATACTCGCGCAGGAACGCGATCTTGCCGCTCGTCGCACGCAGGAACACGACATACTCCTGGTGATACATACGCCCCGTCGGCTTGATAAACCCCTCCGCCTTGACTTCGGCGACTGCCCCTTCCGGATCGGCGAAGGCATGCACCTTGAGGTCGAAGAAGCGGAAATTTTCCACCGCTCCCAGGAACCAGGTGACGTGACGCACCACCTCCTCCCGCCCCGACAGCCGCGCCGGATGGCCGATGGCGGGCGCGTAGGGGAGCTCCCACACAAGATCGTCGGCGATCAGCGTTTGCCATTGCGCGTTGTCCCCGACGAGCGTCTCGAAATGCCGTTGCAGGAGATCGGAGGCAATCGTCATCTGAGTCTCCTCGTTCACCTTCAGGTTGCTGTCAGATCCGTCATGCCCTAGAACTGTAAGACATGAGAGCGCTGTGCTTCGAAGAATACGGGCCCCCATCAGTTCTGAAGGTGGTGGAGCGAGAAGCTCCCCTGCCCGGCCCTGGCGAAGTCCTCGTGCAGGTCATGGCGTCCGCCATCAACCCGAGCGATGTGAAGAACGTGAGCGGAGCATTCAAGTCACCGCTACCACGGATACCTGGTCGCGACTATGCAGGTGTTGTGGTGAAGGGAGACAGCCTTGTCGGGCTCCAGGTCTGGGGGAGCGGAGCCGGCTTCGGGGTGCTCCGCGACGGGTCTCACACCGAATACATGGTCGTGCCGACCGACTCCCTTTCCGAAAAGCCCCGCAATCTGTCCATGGCTCAGGCCGCCTCGGTAGGCATCCCGTATGTCACGGCGTGGAGTACATTGATCAAAGCCGCCGAGCTCCGCGCCGGAGAAGTGGTCTTCGTCGTCGGCGTTTCCGGTTCCGTGGGTCAGGCGGCTACGCAGATCGCACATCTTCACAACGCGAGAGTCATTGGCGCAGCCAGACAGGATGCACATCGATCCGGTGCCGACCTGCTCATCAATCCGGCGACCGGATCCCTGCCGGACGCGGTGAGGGCCGCGACGGCCGGCCGGGGCGTCGACGTGGTGCTGGATACAGTCGGAGGCGCCATGTTCGAGCCGGCCGTGAAAAGTCTGGCTCTCGGGGGTCGGCATATTGCCATCACCAGCGCGGGGGAACGCCGCGTCAGCCTGGATCTCGTGGACTTCTACCATAACCAGAGTCGGCTCCTGGGCGTCGATACCATGAAGCTGTCTGGCTCCGAGATCGCCGGGATTCTCGGCTCGCTGCGTCTCGCCTTCGAGGACGGGCGGCTCGTTCCGCCGGAAATCGCGACCTCGTCGCTCGACGGGGCCGTGAAGGCCTACGAAGAGACGATGAAGGGCAGCCCGAAGAAGCAGATCTTGGTCTTCGGCTAGTTCGTCTTTAGAAGATCGCGAGCGGGTGCGCGGGCGCGCCGGTGGCGCCGACGAGGCGCAGCGGTGTCGCCGTGAACAGGAACTCGTTGCGCCCTTCCTCCGCGCACGCCTTGGCGAGGCGCTCCGGATCCGAGTTGTCGATCAGCGCCAGGCCGAGGAACGGGATCGCGAGGTGCGCCGACATGCCGAAGCCCGGGTAGCGGCTCGGGCGCTCGTCCATCATGTCCCACGAGATGCCCGCGATGTCCTTGGCGCGGAACCACTCGAGGCAGGAGAGGTGCAGGCCCGGGTGCTCCGAGATCCGCGGCTTCCAGTCCGGGTTCTCGAGACGGAACTTCTCGTCGCCGCTGCGCACCACCACCACGTCGCCCGGCTCCACCTTCACGCCGGCGCGCCGCTCCGCCTCGTCGAGCTCCTTCGGCGTCACCGGGTGGCCCACCGTGACGTAGCCCTCCTTGCGCCCGGCCGCGATGTCGAGGAACACTCCGCGGGTGGTGATGCCACGTTCGAAGATCGGGTCGATGGGGCACCAGAGCGCGCCCTCGGTGGTGAGGCTCTCCGCGAACGGGCGGCCGTTGTAGAGCTCGCCGTCCCAGCCCACGTGGCAGAGCGCGTCAACGTGGGTGATCCAGAAGCCGTGGTAGACCATGTCGAAGCGGTCGAGCACCACGTCCACCCGCTCACGCTTGGACGGAAACGTCATGTGGTACATGTACACGGGCCGCGGGATCACGTCGCGCGCGAGCGAGACGGTGCGGCCCTTCTTGATCAGGCGCTGCGCCTGCGCCTGCTTGGCGGGCGTGATCAGGTTCACGGTGCCGAGCTGGTCGTCGTGCCCCCAGCGGCCCCAGTTGTTCAGCTCCTTGAAGTAGCCCTCGACGCGGTCACGGGTAGGCAGGGCGGCATCGGCCATGGGACGGATCCTTTCCTAGCGGCGCGCGCCGAAGCGGAAGCCGAGCGCCGACGGCGATGAACAGCAGGAGGACGGTCGTCATGGCCGAGAAGGTAGCACGATCCCCGGGGGCCGGCGTACTCGGTAACGGGATGATGACGTTTCCATGACGTAGTGGCGACGAACGCGCGGCCTGTGGTAGGGTCCGCCCTGCCCCTGGCCGCCGGGGGTGCCCATGCCGAGCCCAAGCCTTCGCCACGTCCTCGACCAGATGTCGGCCCTCGTGCAGGCCATCCAGGCCCACGAGCCCGGAACCCGCTCGGGCCGGGATCCCGAGGATCTCCACCAGATGCGCGTCGCGGTCCGCCAGCTCCGGGCCATCCTGCGCGCGAGCCGGGCCCTCTTCGACACCAAGGCGGTGGAGCGTCTCCGGAGCGAGCTGGACTGGCTGGGCGCCAAGCTCGGGCTCGTCCGGGACCTCGACGTCCTCCACGCCTATCTGCATCCCCGGCTGGCTGCGCTCGCGGGGGCGGAGCATCGGGCGGGGCAGCGGGTGCTCCGGCGGCTCGGCGGCGACCGGGCCCGGGCCCGGGCCGGCCTCAACGAGGCACTCGACAGCCCGCGCTATCCGCGGATCCTGGAGCAGATCGAGACGTTCCTCTCCCGGCCGCCCGCGTCGACGTCGGACGTCTCCCTTCCGGACGTGGCCGCGACCGAGTGGAAGCGCCTCCGGAAGGCGGTCCAGAAGCTGCCCGGGCGCCCGAGCACGGACGAGCTCCACGCGGTCCGCATCAAGGTCAAGCGCGCCCGCTACGCGGCCGAGCTGGCGCGCGCGGCCGCGGGCAGGCGCGGCAAGCGATTCATCTACCAGGCCAAGAAGCTGCAAGACATCCTTGGAGATCTCCAGGATGCTGTGGTAATCGAACAGTATCTGCACGATGCCATCGACCGCACCGAGCCCGCGCAGGCCGTCCAGAAGCACCTCGTCAAGCGGCAGCGCAAGCGCCGGAAGAAAGCCCGGGCCGCCTTCTTCGAGGAGTGGCCGAAGCTCAAGCGCCGGGGCCAAGAGGCGTGGATCGCCTGACGGTCGCCCGTGAAGCTGCTGCTCATCCGGCACGCCCCCGCGGTCCGCAACGGATCGGCCGGCATCCGTGACGGGGAGCGGCCACTCACCCCTCGGGGCCGCGCCCGCTTTCGCCTCGCGGCCCGCGGACTGGCCCGCATCGCCGACCGCCCCGACGTCCTGCTGACGAGCCCGCTGGCCCGCGCCCGCGCCACCGCCGAGATCGCGGCCGCCGCCTTCAAGAAGGTGACGCCACGCGTCGAGCCCGCGCTGGGTCAGGAGAACGTGGACGCGGTGGTGGCCGCGCTGAAGAAATGCCCGCGCGACGCGCTGGTCGCGGTGGTCGGCCACGAGCCTACGCTCTCGAGGCTCCTCGCGCGGATGCTCGGCGTGCACCAGGACGACGATCGCTTCGCCTTCAAGAAGGGTGGCGCCGCGCTCGTGGACCTCCCGGACGGCCCGGCCGCCGCCGGTCAGCTCCGCTGGTTCGTCAAGCCGCAGATCCTCCGCTCGCTCGGCGACGCCTAGCCCCCGGGCCGCCACGATGGCATCCCTGAACGGTCGGCCGCGCACGGATCTGGTCGCGATCGTGGATCTGGGCTCGGCCGCGGTCCGCTTCATCATTGCGCGCATCCGGCCGAGCGCCCGCTACTTCATCCTGGTCGAGGAGCGGGTGCCGACCCGGCTGGGCAGCGGGGCCCCCGGCACGCTGCCGATGCGCGCCATCGCCCGGACCATCCGGGCGGTGCACCGTTTCTTCGCGCGCTACTCGCCGCAGCGACGCGAGGGGCCGCGCATCGTCGCCATCGCGACCTCGGCGGTCCGCGACGCGCGCAACCGCGAGCGCCTCCTCGACCCGCTGCGCCGCAACGAAGGCATCGAGGTCCGGATCCTGAGCGCCCGCGACGAGGCGCGGCTGGGCGTGGCGGCGGCGCTCGAGAGCCTGTCGTTCAGCGACGCCCTCGTCGCGGACCTGGGCGGCGCCAGCCTGCAGCTCAGCCAGGTTCGCAGCGGGCGGGTCGTCTCGATGGCCAGCCTGCCCCTGGGCGCGGTGCGCACCACCCACCAGTTCCTGCGGCACGACCCGCCAACCCGGCAGGAGCTCCGGGGCTTCCGGGATGTCATCCGCGAGCGGCTGCGCTCGGCCCTGCCCGCCGCCGGGCGCGGCGAGATCCTGGTCGGCCTCGGGGGCACCATGCGCACCCTCGCCAGCGTCCACCTGCGGGCCACCCCCGGGGAGCGCAAGCACCGCAACGGGCTCGTGCTCCACCAGTCCGACGTCACCGCGATCCGCGAGCGGCTCGAGGCCCTCTCCGCCCGACGGCGCCGGAAGATCCGGGGGCTCAAGGCCGAGCGGGCCGACATCATCCTGGCGGGGGCGATGGTGGTGGAAGAAACCATGATCTTCGGCGGCTACCTGCGGCTCGTCATCTGCACCCGGGGCGTCCGCGACGGCCTGCTCTTCCAGGAAGCGTCGAAGCGCCGGACATGATCCGGCAGTATCAGCCGAGCACGACCGCGCCCACCGGCCGCCGCGGGCTCGGCGCGGCCGGCCGCGTCGGCACCCCCGCGCGGAACGCGAAGGTAGGCTTCCACGCTGCGTCGCCGGTCAGCGTGGCCAGCGCCTCGGCGGCGCGCGGCGCCTTCCCCAGCTCGCGCTCGCGGTCCACCATCTCCACCGGCTGGTTGATCGGCTGCATCGCCAGCCCGCGCGCCGTGGCCATGAGGTGCAGGCGCTGCCACCGCTGCCCCGCCCGCAGGGCCTGCGGGCGATCGTAGAGATCGCGCACCGCGATCAGGCCGAAGAGCGGGCTGGTGGGAATCTGGACGTCGCGGGTGGCGTCGCGCCAGTAGCGATGGCTCGTCTCCGCGGAGGCCGGCGGCAGCAGCTTGGCCATCGTGGTGACGAACGGGCCGAGGGCGGCCGCGTCCAGCGTCAGCCCGTCGCGCCGCCGCTGCACGTCCAGCCAGCGATGCCGGAACCACCGGTCGCTGGCCACCACCATCTCCGGGTCCGCGATGATCGCCTCGGTGGCGCCGAGCACCAGGTCGCCGAACTGCTTGCGCTCGCCCGGCGCCGAGAAGAGGAAGAGGCGCACGTCCGCGTCGTCCTGGAAGACGGCCCACATCGCCTCCAGCATCTCGCCCGGCACCGGGCGCTCGGCCGCGTAGGCGCCGCGGTCGGTACGCCGCCGCGGGATGGCGTCCACGAGCCGGTCGGGCCGCGGCCGCGCGGGAGCGAGCTCGAGCGTCGCGACTAGCTGCGGGCGGGGCGACGCGGCCGGCGCCGCGAGCGGGCCCGGGCGCAGGGCGACCGCGGCGTCGTAGCCGAGGACGCGGGCGGTCCGCGTCATGTTCTCCAGCGCGCACCCGAGGCCGATGTGCATCTCGCGCAGGTAGGGATCGAAGGCGCCGAGGTTGCGGGCGGGGTCGGCGAGGAGCTCGACGCGCGCCGCGCCCACCTGGAAGCGCCACGGCTGCGTGTTGTGGGGGCTGGCGGCCAGGATGCCGGCCCGCACCAGCCCGAGCGGCCCCGGTGCCGCGTCGCTCCGCCAGTCGGTCCACGGCTCGTAGGCGGCACCGGCCCCGGCCGAGAAGACACCCTGATCGTAGGCGCGCCAGACCAGTCCCCCGGCGGCCACGACCGCCACGGCTCCCGCACCTTTCAAGAACGCTCGGCGTATCACGCGAGGAAAAGGTAACACGGCGGCCCGGTTGACCGTCCATCGGGGCCCGTGCTACAAGCGGGCTACGCCAACGGCAGCGCCAGCCGCAGGCCCGGCAAGGAGGCCCCGCCATGGATCTCAACTACACCGCCGAGGACGTCGCCTTTCGCAAGCAGGTCCGCACGTGGCTCGAGCAGAACATGCCGCGGCAGATCAAGGACCTCGCGGAGCGCAAGGTCTGGCACCGCAAGCTGTACGAGGCCGGCTATCTCGGCATGGGGTGGCCCAAGGAGTACGGCGGCCAGGGGGCGCGCCCGATGGAGCAGGCGATCGTGGCCGACGAGATGGCGCGCGCGGGCGCGCCCGCCCCGACCAACGGGCTCGGCGTCGGCATCGTCGGCCCCACCATCGTGGTGCACGGCACCGACGCCCAGAAGCGGCGCTATCTCCGGAAGATCCTCACCGCCGAGGAGATGTGGTGCCAGCTCTACTCCGAGCCGAACGCGGGCTCCGACCTGGCCGCGCTGCGCACCGCGGCGGAGGACCGGGGCGACCACTTCCAGGTCAACGGCCAGAAGATCTGGACGAGCGGCGGCGCCATCGCCGACTGGGGGCTCCTGCTCGCGCGCACCGATCCCGCGGCGGCCAAGCACAAGGGCATCAGCTGCTTCCTGATCAATATGCGCCAGCCCGGCGTGGACGTGCGCCCGCTCAAGCAGATCACCGGCTCCTCGGAGTTCTGCGAAGTGTTCATGACCAACGCGCGGGTGGAGAAGGAGAACCTGATCGGGCGGCTCGGCGAGGGCTGGGGCATCGCGCAGACCACCCTCGGCTACGAGCGCGGGGGCCGCGCGCTGGCCCGCATCACCAGCTACGCGGTCCAGTACAACCACTTGATGAATGCGGCCCGACGGCTCAAGCGCAACGGGCGGCCGATCCTGGACGACGCGGTGACGCGCCAGAAGCTTGGCCGGATCTGGGCCGATCTGGAGGTGGAGCGCTACGGCGCCCTGCGCGTGCTGACCATGCTGGAGCGCGGCGAGCATCCCGGCGCGGGCGGCTCGCTCACCAAGCTCTCCTACTCGGAGTTCGAGAAGCGCTTCATGGAGCTGGCCGAGGAGATCCTCGGGCCGTACGGGCAGCTCACCGACGGTGTCCCCGCCGAATACCGCTTGGAAGTCGACACCGCGGTGGGCGATCACGGCACCTGGGCCTACGCGTTCCTGTGGTCGCGCGCGGGGACGATCTACGCCGGCTCCTCGGAGATCCAGAAGAACGTCATCGGCGAGCGCATCCTCGGACTCCCGAAGGAATCCCGGGCCGACCGCGTCGGAGGTACTCGATGAACTTCTCGCTCAGCGAAGATCAGACCCTGCTCCGCAATTCCGTCCGCGCCGCGCTAGACGAGCAGTGCAAGCCCGCCCACGTGCGCGCGATGATGGAGGACGGCGGCAGCGGCTACAGCGAATCGCTCTGGGCCGAGATGGCCAAGCTCGGCTGGCTCGGCCTGCCCTTCGCCGAGGAGCAGGGCGGCGCCGGCCTGGGCCTGGTGGAGCTGGCCCTCGTGCTGGAGGAGATGGGCCGCGCGGCCTATCCCGGCCCCTACTTCGCGAGCGTGGTGCTGGCCGGCCTCGGCCTCCAGGCCGGCGGCAGCGCGGCCCAGCAGGAGAAGTGGCTGCCCGCCATCGCCTCCGGACAGGCGCGGGGCACCGCGGCGCTGCTGGAGGACTCGCTCGACTGGGATCCAGCGGCCACCACCACGACGGCGACGAAGGCCGGCGCGGGCTTTCGCCTCGACGGGGTGAAGCGCTTCGTGCCGTGGGCCCACGTGGCGGACGTGGCGCTGGTGCCCGCGCGCGCGCCCGAAGGCGTCTCGCTCTTCCTGGTGGACCCGCGCGCCGCCGGTGTCACGCTGACGCCGATGGTCGGCATCGACCTCACCACCCGCTGGTCGGAGATGCGCCTCGACAGCGTGGCGGTGCCCGCGGACGTGCTGATGGGCCAGGCGGGCGGCGCCGGCCCGGTGCTGGAGGGGCTGCTCCGCCGCGCGGCGGTCGGCGCCTCCGCGGAGATGCTGGGGGCGGCGCGCCGCTGTCTCGACATGAGCGTGGGCTACGCGAAGGTGCGCGAGCAGTTCGGCCAGCTCATCGGCTCCTTCCAGGCCATCCGCCACCGCTGTGCCGAGATGCTGCTCGAGGTCGAGAAGGCGCACGCCGCCGTCTACTACGCGGCCTGGGCGCTCAGCGCCGGCGCGGAGGACGCGACCATGGCCGCCTCCGTCTGCAAGTCGTTCGTGAGCGAGGCCGCGCGCCAGGTGTGCGGGGACGCCATCCAGGTGCACGGCGGCATCGGCTTCACCTGGGAGTACGACCTCCACCTCTACTTCAAGCGCGCCAAGGCGCTCGAGCCCCTCTACGGCGACGCCGCCTACCACCGCGAGCTGCTCGTGCGCGGCCTCGCCGGCTCCGCCTGATGGCCACCGAGGACCAACCCCCTCACCCTGGCCCTCTCCCCCTCCGGGGGAGAGGGGAGATTCGAAACTCTCTCCCCCAGAGGGGGAGAGGGGAGATTCGAAACCCTCTCCCCCGGAGGGGGAGAGGGCAGGGTGAGGGGGGCGCGCTCGAAGGCGTGCGTGTTGTGGATCTGACCTCGTACATCGCGGGGTCGTACGGGGCGATGATGCTGGCGGACCTGGGCGCCGACGTCATCAAGGTGGAGGCGATCGAGGGCGACTCGTTCCGCGAGCTGCCCGGCTTCTACGGCTGGAACCGGGGCAAGCGCTCCATCGCGGTCAACGTCAAGGACCCCGACGGGCGCGCCATCGTCCACCGCCTGGCCCGCGAGGCCGACGTGGTCATGGAGAACATGCGCCCCGGCGTGGTCGAGCGCCTGGGCGTGGACTACGAGACGCTCCGGGCGCTGAACCCTCGGCTCATCTACGCCACCGTGACCGCCTTCGGCTCCGACGGCCCCTACCAGGAGCGCCCCGGCTTCGACCCGCTGCTGCAGGCCATGGGCGGCGTGATGACGCTCCAGGGCTTCGGCGCGGCGCCCCAGTATCTCCGCATCGCGGTCACCGACTACTACTGCGCCGCACTCAACTGCCAGATGGTGCTGGCCGCGCTCTTCGCCCGCGAGCGCACCGGCACGGGCCAGCGCGTGCAGACCTCGCTGCTGCAGGCGGTGCTCGCGCTCCAGTCCGGCAGCGTGGTGGCCTATCCGGGCCACGAGGTCGTCTACCGCAGCACGCCCACGTATCGCCTCTACCAGGGCCGCGACGGGGAGTGGTTCTTCCTGGCCGTCGGCAACCAGTCGTTCTGGGTCAAGCTCTGCAAGGTGGTCGGCCGCGAGGACCTGGCCCAGGACCCGCGCTTCGGCTCCTGGTTCGCCCGGCGCGACAACGCGGACACGCTGATGCCGCTGCTCGAGGAGGCCTTCGGCTCCAAGCCGGCCGCGGAGTGGGTGCGCATCCTGACCGCCCACGACATCCCGGCCGCGGCGACCCAGTCGCTGCAGGAGTTCATGCGGGACCCCGCGGTGCTCCATCACAAGATGATCGTCGAGTACGACCACCCGGAGCTGGGCCCGCTCTCCCTGATGGGCCAGCCCCTCCGCTTCTCCGAGACGCAGGCCCCCGACGCGGGCCCGCCGCCCCTGCTCGGCCAGCACACCGCCGAGGTCCTGCGCGAGGCGGGCTACGCCGACCACGAGATCGCCGAGCTGCGCCGCCGCGGCGTCGTCGCCGGCAAGGACATGCCCTCATGACCGACGCAAAGACCGACGCAGCGACCACGAAGTACGAGGCCATCCGCTACGAGCAGGCCGACGGCGTGGCCACCGTGACCCTGAACCGGCCCGACGTGCACAACGCCATGAACCAGGCGATGCGCCGCGAGCTGCTCGAGGTTTTCACGCATCTGCGCACCGACGACACGGTGCGGGCGGTGGTCGTGACCGGGGGCGGCGACAAGGCCTTCTCGGCGGGCGCCGACATCCGCGAGTTCCTGGAGCCGCCGGTGCCCACCCAGTTCCGCGAGGCCCGCCGCCGCGTGGACTTCCGCCGCGAGATGGAGCGGTGCGCGCAGCCCATCATCGCGGCCATCCGCGGCTACGCCTTCGGGGGCGGCCTCGAGCTGGCCCTGGCCTGCGACATCCGCGTCGCCGCCGAGGATGCCCAGCTCGGCCTCACCGAGATCAACCTCGCCATCATCCCGGGCGGCGGCGGTACCCAGCGCCTGCCGCGGCTCGTGGGGCGCGGCAAGGCGCTCGAGATGATCCTCACCGGCATGCGCATCCCCGCCGCGGAGGCGCTGCGCATCGGCCTGGTGGAGCGGGTGGTCCCGGTGGCGGAGCTTCAGTCCGCCGCGCAGGCGCTGGCCCGCACCATCGCGGACAAAGCGCCGGTGGCGCTGCGCTACGCGAAGGAAGCGGTGGTGGGCGGGATCGGGCTTCCGCTGGAAGACGGCATCCGCCTCGAGAACGACCTCGCCACCCTCCTCCGCACCACCGAGGACCGCCTCGAAGGCGCCAAGGCCTTCGTGGAGAAGCGCAAGCCCCGCTGGACCGGCAAGTAGCCCCTCACCCCAACCCTCTCCCCAGTGGGGAGAGGGAGCGCGATATCACCCTCTCCCCACTGGGGAGAGGGCAGGGTGAGGGGGTCCTCAGCGCGGGGTGTCGCCGGCCAGCGTGACCCGGTGCATGAGCCGCTTGAAGCCCGCGTAGTCGTTCACCGCGTTGTGCTGCACGCAGCGGTTGTCCCAGAAGGCGATGGAGCCGGGCTGCCACTGGAAGCGGCAGGTGAGCTCCGGCCGCACCTGGTGGTGGAAGAGATGGTCGAGCAGCGGTCGGCTCTCCTCCTCCGTCCAGCCCTTGAAGCGCGCGGTGTGGCCGTGGTTGACGTAGAGCGCCTTCCGCCCCGTCTCCGGATGCGTGCGCGCGACCGGGTGCTCGCTCGTCAGCACCTTCATCGTAGCGCCCGCCGCCTTCAGCCGGTCCTCGCGCGTCTTCGACGCGTCCGCCTTGGTCGAGGTATTGACACCGACCAGCCCGTCGAGCGCGCGGCGCAGCCCTTCCGACAGCGTCTCGTAGGCGGTGTACTGGTTGGCGAAGATCGTGTCGCCCCGGTAGGGCGGAATCTCCACCGCGTAGAGCATGCTGGCCATCGGCGGCTGGGCGAGGTAGGTCGTGTCGGAGTGCCAGACCCCGCCGAAGTTGATCTGCTCGTGCGCCAGCTTGATCACCGGGGTGATCAACGGGCACTCCGGCAGCCCCTTGAGCTGGGGGTACTCCATCGGCTCGCCAAAGCGCTTGGAGAAGGCGAGCTGCTCGGGCGGGGTGAGCTTCTGGTCGCGGAAGAAGATGACCAGGTGGTCGAGGAAGGCCTGGCGGATCTCCGCGACGACCGCGTCGTCGAGCGCAGCCGCCACGTTGACGCCGCGAATCTCGGCGCCCAGCGCCCCCGCCACCGGGTGCACCTCGATGTGTCGATACCTGCCGGCCTCGTTGCGCGGCATGACGCCTCCTGGCTTCCCTGAGCCTACAGCGAGTTGAAGTGCTCGGCCATCCGCCGGCGCAGCGCGGCGTCCGGCAGGGGCCCCGACAGCGCGCCCAGGTTGTCGGCCACGTGCCGGGGATTGCGCGTGCCCGGGATCGCGCAGGTGACCGCCGGCTGGGCCAGGATCCACTTGAGGAAGAGCTGCGCCCAGCTCGCGACGCCTGCTTCCTTCGCCCACTCGGGCAGTGCCCGGTCCTTCACCCGGCGAAACATCGCGCCCTCCGCGAAGGGCCGGTTCACGATCACCGCGGTGCCCGCCTCCGCGGCGGCCCCGAGCAGGCGCCGCTCCGCTTCCGGCTCGGCCAGGGAATAGTTCACCTGGAGGAAATCGATGTCGCCCTTCTTGACGAGCTGCTCCAGGTCTCCGTGCGCCCCCGCGTGGTAGTGGGTGATGCCGAGGTAGCGGATGCGCCCGGCCGCCTTCCAGTCCCGCAGCGTGGCGAGATGCGTCTGCGCGTCTACCAGGTTGTGCACCTGCATCAGGTCGAGGCGGTCGACGCGCAGCTTGCGCATCGAGTCCTCCATCTGGCGGATGCCCGCCTGCCGGCCGCTGGTCCAGACCTTGGTGGCCACGAAGAGCTTGGGCCGTATGCCCAGATCGGCGGCGAGCTGTCCGGTCACCTGCTCGGAGGAGCCGTACATGGGCGAGCTGTCCACCATCCGCCCGCCGCCCTCCACGAAGACCCGGAGCGTCTCCTTCGCCTGCGCCAGCTCCAGGGCATCGCCGGCCACGTCGAACACCTGCCAGGTGCCCAGGCCCACCGCGGGCAGCGCCTCGCCCGTCTTCGGGATGCGCCGCTCGAGCAGCCCCTGCCCACGTGACTCGGGCGGCATCACCAGCGCGCCCAGGAGCGCGCCGGCCGTCTTGAGGCCAACCATCTTGAGGCCAACCATCTTGAGAAAAGTCCGGCGGGAGTCCACACTCACACGCTCCCGTCCGCCAGCTCCGCGATCAGGGTGGCGACGGCCTCGGCGTGGGTCGTGGTCATGGCGTGGTTGGCCTTCTCGATCTTCTTGATGATACCGCGCGGGGTGTGCGAGGCAATGGCCTCCACGATCTTGACCATCATCGCCGGGCTCCTGGACCCATGGACGCAGAGAACGGGCATCATCAGCCCACGGAGGGAGGGAAGCGAGTAAGGATCGCGAAAAGTGGCGCGCACGTCGCGCACGTTGTGCTCGGTGTGGGCGATCAGGAACTCCCGCATCGGCCGGGGCATCAGATCGAGCGCGCCCACACCGAACCAGTAGTCCACCATGATCCGGGCCGCCTCGCGGTCGCCCCGCTCGAAAGCCGCGCAGTAGCCCTCGAACAGCGCCTGGGCGGCCGCGAAGGCTGCCGTCTCGCCCACCGCGGCCAGCACCGGCACCGCCACCGGCTCGAACAGGGCCAGCGCCCGCGGCTTGACCCGTCCGCGCAGCGCGGTCATGAGAGCCACCACGCCACCGTACGAGTGCCCGGCCAGCACGGCGGGCGGGCCGACCTCCGCGATCAGCGCCTCGATCAGACCGGCCGCGTACGAGCTGTCGCCCGGCCCCTCGCCGGCCGGCCGCGTGGTCGCCCCGTAGCCGGGCAGGTTCGGCGCGATCACCCGGAAGCGCGCCGCCAGGCGCTCCGCGACCGGCTGCCAGGCCCGCGACGTGCCGGGCGACCCGTGGACGAGCACGATCACCGGCCCCTGGCCCGCGTCGTCGTAGGCGATCGCGTCCGCGTCGGAGATCCGGAGCGTCGGCATGCGGCCGCTACCGCGCGCCCAGCGAGGCGGCGACCACGATGCGGTCGCCCTGCCCGAGCGGCGCGCCCTCGTAGGTGCCGGCGTACTCCATCGCCTCGAAGCCGGCGGCCCGCAGAAGGTCATCGAGCTCGCCCCGGCTCCAGCAGCGCATGACGAAGTCGTGGCTCGCCGTCGTCTCGCCGGACTCGGTCGTGAGCGTGTGCCGCTCGGCGATGAGCAGCCGTCGCGTGGCCGGATCGAGTCGGGTAACGCTCCGGAACACGAGCCGCCCGCGCGGGGTGGCCGCCCGCCTCTCCGACACGGGCTGCGCGGTCTTCCCGGCCACGCTCGCGTCCCAGTCGCGCACGTCGAACAGCACGGCGCCGCCCGGGCGCAGGGCCCGCCCGAACGCCGCGAACACCGCCGCGCGCTCGGCCGTCTCGACGAGATCGTTGAGCACGCCGCGGCAGACGATCGCGTCGAATCCCGCGCCGGCCGGCAGCGCCAGCAGATCGCCGGACCCGAAGCGCACGCGGGCGGAGGCATCCACCGGGCGCCGCAAGGCTACGGCGAGCAGCGCGGGCGATCGATCGATCCCGGTGACCACGAAGCCGCGCCGCGCGAGTTCGACGGCGTACCGGCCGGTGCCGCAGCCGGCGTCCAGTAGCGACGCGCCCGGGCCGATGCCCCGGCGGGCTAGCGCGGCGACCATCCCGGCGCACTCGCCCGCCACCGGCCGCTCGATCAGGTAGTCGTAGGCCCACGCGAACTCTCCGTAGAACGGGCGCGCGGCGACTCCCTGAGACGCGTTCACCGGCGTCATCGCGGCCGCCTACTCCGTCGCGCCCCGGGCGCGGAGCAGGTCCGCGGACCGCTGCCAGTCGTCCAGCGTGGCGTCGGAGAACTGGCGCCACTTCCCCTGGGTCCCGCCGACCGCGCAGGCGAGCGGGGTGAGCCCGTGCTTGTTGCGCTGGCTGGGCGCGGAGCCGTGCTCGAGCAGCACCGCCACCACGTCGGGCCGGCCGAAGAACGCGGCCCAGCTGAGCGGGATCGCGTCGTTCTCCGTGTCGAGCAAGGCGGGGTCGGCGCCATAGCGGAGCAGCGCGCGCGCCGCCTCGGCACGGCCGAACTCCGCGGCCACGTGGAGCGGAAAGGTGCCGCGCGCATCGGTCTCGCTCCGCGCGTTGGCGAGCGCACGGTCCTTGTCGAGCAGCGCGATGATGGCGGCCACGGCGCCCCGCTTCACCGCATCGTGCAGTCGCCGGACACTCGTCATCGCGCGCTCAGGTCCTTGCCCATGAAGATACTCAGCGCGTGGTCTTCGTAGTCGCCGAACCGCCCGATGCGGGCGAAGCCCGCGCGCTCGTAGAGCGCGATGGCCTCCGGCTGGCGGACACCGGTCTCGAGCACGAGGCGCTCGAGCCCGAGGGCCCGCGCCTCCGCCTCGAGGGCCGCAAGCACCGCGCGGCCGACCCCGAGCCCGCGCGCTGCCGGGCTCACGTACATCCGCTTGATCTCGCCGGCGCCCGGCTCGGTGCGCCGCAGCGCTCCGCAGCCGACCGGCTCCCCCGCCCGCGCCGCGATCAGGAACGCGCCCCGCCCGGGCGCCACCTCGTCCGCGTCCAGCTCGAAGTGGTCCGTGCCGGGCTCCGGATAGCGGCTCAGCAGCTCCGCGTCGAGGGCCTCGATCAGGGCCCGCGCGCCCGGCGAGAGAATATCGGCGCGCTCGACCGTCACCTCCGGCCCCGCCGGCGCGACGAACGCGAAGCGGCAGTCCGGCCCGAAGCGATCGTCGAAGCCCTCGAGCCCGAGCTCGCGGCGCCCGGCATTGCTCCAGAGAGAGAGCACGTCCCGCCGGCCGAAGTACCCGACCCAGGGGTCGTGCAGGAAGACGATGGGATGCTCCCGCTGCGCCTCCGGATGCTCGGCGCCGAAGTGGAGCGCGTCCTCGTAGGTCGGCCGCTCGAGGCCCCGGCGCGCCGCTTCGGCCAGGGCCTCCGCCGCGGTCACCGCGCCTTCGAACCCGATGAGGACGATCTCGGCGGGACCCATCGCCGTGGCGCGCGCCGGAAAGTTGTCGGACGTCACGCAGGAATGGGCGTACCCGTATCCGCCGGCCTCCACGAGCTGCTCGGTGGAGCGGGGGCTGGCTCTCGTGATCCGGTAGCGCGTCACGCCGGGATTCTAGCCGGTCTCGAGTGCGAGCTCGAACGTCGTCGCCGCGTAGCCGGGCGCGGCGGGCGTCACCGCGAGGGTGAGCTGGGCGCCCGCATTGCGATAGATGCCGTCCCGCGCGTTGCGCAGGCGCTGCTCTCCCCGGCCGGCGTAGGGCGGCTGGGCGTAGACCTGGTCGCTGAGCGCGTCGTCGAAGAAGAGCTGCGAGGTGAAGTCGTGCACCCGGCCGCCGCCCGCCGCCGACCGGACCTTGAAATGGATGTGCACGGCCCGGCCCCGGTAGGGGCCCGGATAGATCGTGGTAAAACGCGCGAGGCCGTCGCCGTCCGTGGTCTGGTAGCCACGGAGGAACTTCTTGCCGAGCGTGGCCCCGCCCGGATCCTGCACGTCCGAGTACACGCCGACCGCGTCGCAGTGCCACAGATCCACCATGGCACCGGGCAGCGGCGCGCAGGCGCCGCGCGCGAGGCGCGAGACGCGCAGCGCCAGCCGCAGCGGCGCGCCGGGCCGCACGCTGCCGTCCGCCGGATCGGACCGGATGTCCGACCGGTTCAGCTTCTCGTCCACGAAGTACGGGCCCTCGGTCAGGGCGGGCCGCGCCACGCAGGTGGGCGTCCCGGCCGGCTGGGCCACGCTGCGTCCCGGGGCCAGCGCGGTGAGCCCGCCCACTCCCAGGAGCGCGAGAGCCTCGCGCCGCGTCAGCACTGATCCGAAGGGCCGGTCGTCGTCCATCATGGCACTCTCCCTCTCACAAGCTCGCGCACGCCCCATGGTACTGGACCTTGCCGAGGCGCCCCGCAGCGCGCCGGGCCGCAGCTCCAGCACCATGAACGCCTCGGCCGGTACATCGTACTCACAGCCGAGGCCGCTGCGCACGCCGAGGGCAAAGCCGAAGCGCGGATAGTACTCGGGATGGCCGAGGACCACGACCGCGTCAGCAGGGAGCCGCCGGCACGCCTCGCTCGGAGGATACGATGAACGGGGCGGCCAGATCATCGTTGTCGATAACGATGCTGGCCTGCTGCCAGGGCTCGCACTCGCGAAAGTAGATGTTCTGGCCCTCGTGGTAGCGGTAGTGCCCCGGCTCGGGCCGATCTCGCACCCGATGGTTCCGGACCCACTCGACCCGCAGGAAGATCGAGTAGTCCCAGTGGTGCCGGAGCTCGGAACGGTGCAGGAAGAGCCCGTCGAGGAGGAGGATCGATCCGGGCAACGCCTGCTCCTCGGGCGCGTCGACCGCGACGTCGGCGTCAACGTCGAAGACGGCCCGCCGGAATCGCCCGGTCCCGCCGGGGCCCAGCGGATCCAGCAGCACCCGTTGGAGCGTCGCGTAGTCGTAGGAGTCGCGATAGAACCCCTCCGGCGAGCTCCGCCCCCGTCGATAGCGGACCGGCTTCGGATTGTGGAACCCATCCACGGTCGCCCGGATGACGGGCCGCCCGGACGGAGCCAGCCGGTCGCGGAGCTCGTCGCCGAACATGGTCTTCCCCGCCCCGTCGACGCCATCGATGCCGACGCGGACGGTTCCGAGCGCGGGCAGCGCCAGCACGGAGGCGGCCACGCGCTCGAGCACCGCGGCGCGTGCCGGGGTCACGACGCTGGCAAGGCGCGGTAGTCGAGGATCGCCATGGCCGACGATCTTAACGCGCTACGTCCCGAGACGCGGACGGATCACGCGCTCGAAGGCCTCGAGCTCGGCTTCCGGCATCTCGTACCCTCCGGCCAGATCGTGGGCCGGGAACAGGAACACCTCCTCGACTCCGGCTTCGTCTCGCGCCTGGAGGAGGCGCTCGGCGCAGCGCTCGGGCGGGCCGAAGAGGCCGAAGGCATCGGCGATCCGGCGGGCCCGGTCGTCGGCGATCGCCGCGGGGTCGAAGGGCTCGCGGAGGTCGAAGCCGGCTTCGGCGAGCCAGCGCAGGTTCGACGCGCTCGGATAGGCGAGGAAGGGCTGGCCGGGCGCGAACCAGCTCCGCACCCACTTCGCGCCGACCGCTCCATCGCCGAGGCCGAGCGTGACCACGAAGACCACCGGGAAGCCCTCGAGCGAGCGGCCGCCGCGCCGGGCGCCCTCTTCCAGATGACGGCGCGCGGCGCGGATCGCCGCCGGATCGAGCCCGACCATGAGAAACGCCCCGTCGGCGATCTCCCCGGCCAGCTCCGTCATGCGCGGGCCGGCGGCCAGCAGGTAGACGGGCGTGGGCGTGGCGCTCCGGTTCCGGAGGCACGTCGGGGTCGACCCGAACTCGACGGCGTCACCGGCCAGAAGCAGCCGGAACTCGCCGACGGCCTGGCGCATGAAGGCCACCGAGGCGCGCGGCTTCCCCAGGCTCCGCGTCGAGATGAAGCCGGGCGCCACCGTGAGCACGGCGCGGCCCGGAGCGATCTCATCCAGGCTATGGGCGAGCGAGGCGAGGACCAGCGGATGCCGGACGATGGGGCTCGACGTGGCCGGGAACAGCCGCAGGCGGCGCGTCGCCTGGGCCGCGAGCGCCAGCGCCAGGTAGACGTCGCGGCCGCTCGAGGGATGGTCGTGGATGCCGACGCCGTCGAAGCCGGCGTCCTCGCAGCGGGCGATGAACGCGGCCAGCTCGGGCAGGGGCCGGCCCACCGGGACGCGGAGGTTGACGCGCAGGCGGGTCAAAGATACTTCCGGAGAAATCCGACGACCTGCGACTCGTAGCCGGCCGGATCGTACGCGAACAGGTCCTGATGGCGCGCCCCGTCGACGACCCACAACCGCTTGGGCTCGATGGCCGCCTGAAACAGGTCGTCGGATTCGGCCGCCGTGGTGTGCTCATCGCGTGAACCCGCCACCACGAGCACCGGCGCGCCGAGTCGGTCCATGGACCGGATGGGCTCGAGATCCGCCGGCGAGACGTCAAGCCGCAGCCCGAGCTGAACCAGCAGGAGCGGCGTCAGCAGGGGCGCGAGGCCTCCCAGCCGGATCCGGATGCGGTTCTCGATGGCCCGGCGGAAGCGCGGGTAGACCGCTTCGAGGACCACCGCGTCGAAGCCCACGGGTTGCGGACCGAGCAGGACCGCGGCGCCGCCGAGCGACCACCCGATGACGCCCACTCGACGCCCGGGAACCTCCCGGCCGAGCCACGCCCGCGCCGCGCGGACATCAGCAGACTCCCGCCAGCCGAAGGTGATCGCCGCGCCGGGCGTCTCGCCGTGGGCCTGGAGATCGATGAGGGCCACCGAGAACCCATGCCGGACCAGCAGCCGGGCCCGGGACAGCATGGACGAACGGTCGGTGCGGATGGAGTGAAGCAGGAGAACGGCCGGTGTCCCCGCCCCTTGATCAAGCCACCAGGCGGCGATATGCGTCCCGGGAATCGTGAGCGCTCGCGCGGGAAAATCGGCCGGCAGCGGCACGGCATGCTGGACGGGCTCGACGAGCCGCGAGCCGACCCACCACAGCCCGAGGATGCCCACCACGACCGCCGCGGCCGCCGCGAGCAGGAGGCGTCTCGTGAGCGCGGTCCTGGTCACTCGAACATCGCTTTGCGCGCCGCGCGGGAGTCGAACATCTGCGCGCTCGAATGCTCCGCCCCGAGCACCTCCGCGAACCCGACATTGTCTCTGCTCATCGACGCCCCCGTGGTGCTGCCCAGTTTTGCACAGACCTGGATATTTCCGGATGGGGAACCGTCGGGGCGGGTTTCCTGCTAGAATGCGCGGCGGTCGGTCCGAGGGTGTACCGGCACGTGAACCTACAACCACAGGAGACACGTGATGGCCAAGCTCAGGACCCGTAAGTGGCTGCTCTCCGCCGTCGCCTCCCTCACCTGCCTGCTCGCGGTCGGCTTCTACGCGCTGGCGCAGGCGCCCGACGAGGGCAAGCGCGACCGCAAGGTCGCGGTGACCGGCGGCACCTTCCACGCGCTGCCCGCTACCCTCGAGACCACCCAGTGGGGCTGGCTCGATCCGAAGGAGCCCCCCAAGCTCGTGGTCAACTCCGGCGACACCGTCGCGGTCGAGACCATGATGCACGCGCACAACAAGGTCCAGCCCGGCACCACCATGGACGAGATCATCGCCCTGCGGAAGGCCAACCCGGGCGGCGGGCCGCACTCGTTGACCGGACCCATTTACGTCAACGGAGCGGAGCCCGGCGACGTGATGGAGATCCGCATCCTCAAGATCACGCCCAAGGCCTTCGGCACCAACTTCAACCTGCCCGGCAAGGAGTTCCCCACCATCGGCGCGCTCGCCTCCGAGATGCCGGACGGCTTCATCAAGTATTTCTACCTCGACCTGGACAAGAAGCAGGCGGAGTTCAAGCCCGGCATCACCATCGACCTGCAGCCCTTCCCGGGCACGCTCGCCGTCGGCATCGATCCCAAGGACCCCTCGCCGCGCAAGGGTGGCGCGACGGATCCGCTGGCGCCGGTCTCGACGCTGCGGCCGTGGAAGAACGGCTCCAACATGGACATCAACGAGGTACAGGCCGGCACGACCATCTTCATCCCGATCTTCCTCAAGGGCGGACTCGTGTGGACGGGCGACTCGCACTGCCGCCAGGGCAACGGCGAGGTCAACCTCACCGCGCTCGAGTGCTCGTACCGCGAGATCGTCATGCAGCTCATCGTGCGCAAGGACATGAAGCTCGAGTGGCCGCGCATCGAGACGCCGACCCACTGGATCATGACCGGGTTCGACGAGGACCTGAACAAGGCGATGGTCAACGCGGTGCGCGAGACGGTGGACTTCCTCACCGCCCAGAAGCTGGTGCCGCTGACGCGCTACGAGGCCTACTCGCTGACCTCCATGGTGGGCGACTGCCGGGTGAGCCAGGTGGTGGACGTCCGCAAGGGCGTGCACTGCATGGTGCCCAAGAGCGTCTTCGTCAAGAAGTCGTAGTGCGCGGCGCGCTCACCGGCGCGCTGCTCTGGCTGGCCGCCGCCCCCGCGTGGGGCGGCGGCCCCCTGCCGGTCGTCACCACCACCACCGATCTGAAGGCGCTGGTCGAGGCGGTCGGCGGCCCCCGCGTGCGCGTGGTGAGCCTGGCGCCCCCGCTCCACGACCCGCACAGCGTGGAGGTCAAGCCGGGCGCCCTCGCCGAGCTCAAGGCCGCCGCGCTGCTGGTGCGCATCGGCCTCGACCACGAGCCCTGGCTGGCGCGGCCGCTCCGCTCGGTGGGAAACGCGCGGCTCCTGCCGGGCGGCGCCGCCGACCTGGACGTCTCGCGCGGCATCGCGCTGCTCGACGCCGAGACGCCCCGCGTGCGCCCTGAGCGCGGCGTGCACGTGCACGGCTTCGGCAACCCGCACTACTGGCTGGATCCGGAGAACGCGCGGCCGATCACCGCGCGCATCCAGGGCGCGCTGGCGCAGCTCGCCCCGGCCGACGCCGTGCTCTTCGAGGCCAACCGCGCCCGCTTCCTGCGGGACCTTGACGCGGGGCTGGCGCGCTGGCGCAGCTCGCTGGCCCCCTACCAGGGTACGCGCGTGGTCGTGGCGCACGAGAGCTGGCCCTACTTCGCCCGGCGCTTCGGGCTCACCGTCGTGGCCGCCCTCGAGCCGACCCCGGGCGTGCCGCCGTCGGCCGCCTACCTGGCCACGCTCACCGAGCGCATGAAGGCCTCCCGCGTGCCGCTGATCATCGCGGAGCCGTCCACCAGCGCGTCGCTCATCGCTCAGGTGACGGCGCGCGCCGGGGCCCGGGCGGTGATCCTGATTCCCTCGGTGGGCGGCGACCCGGCGGCCCGCGACTACCTCTCCCTCTTCGACGTCAATGTCGCACGGCTCGCCGCCGCGCTGGCGGCCACGCCGTCCGCCCGGTGATGCTCGACTTCCTCTGGCTGCCGTTCCTGGCCTGCCTGGTCCTCACCGGGATCCACGTCTATCTGGGGCTGCACGTGCTGGCGCGCGGGATCATCTTCGTGGATCTGGCGCTCGCGCAGGTGGCGGCGCTGGGCATCAGCGTGGCCTTCCTGGCCAACCACCCCATCCAGAGCGACGCGGCCTACTGGTACGCGCTGGCCTTCACGGTGGGCGGGGCCGCGCTCTTCGCGGCCAGCCGCGTGCACCGCGCGCCCATCCCGCAGGAGGCGGTCATCGGCATCGTCTACGCCGTCTCCGCGGCGGCCGCGGTGCTGGTGGTGGATCGCGCGCCGCAGGGCGGCGAGCACATCAAGACCCTGCTGGTGGGCAGCATTCTCACGGTGACCGGCCGCGAGGTGGCCCAGCTCGCGCTGCTCTACGCGGTGATCGGCGCCCTGCACCTGGCGGTGCGCCGGCCCCTCCTCGAGATCTCCTTCGACCCGGAAGCCGCGCGGGCCCACGGCCGTCGCCTGCGCGGGTGGGACTTCGTCTTCTACATCACGTTCGGCATCGTCGTGACCAGCTCCGTCCGCATCGCGGGCGTCCTGCTCGTATTCTCCTACCTGATCGTCCCGGCGGCGGTGGCGGCCCTGCTGACCGCCTCGGTGCCGGCCCGCCTGCTGATCGGCTGGGCCGTGGGCGCGCTGGTGAGCGCGGCCGGACTCTGGGCCTCGTTCGCCTGGGATCTGCCGACGGGTGCGGCGGTGGTCACCTCGTTCGGCGCATTGATGGCGGCGGCCGGGCTGGCGCTCGGCGCGCGCGGCCTGTGGCGCGGCGTCCGCCAGCGGGGGCTCGGCGCGCTCCGCGGCGTGGGCGCGCTGCTCTGCCTCGCCGTGGCGGTCGCGGGATTGCTCCTGGCCCTAGTCCCTGGGATGGATCATCTCTGGCTCGACTGGCTCGAAGCGACGGCCGCGCCGGTGCGCCTCGCGTTCCTCACCGCCGGCGAGCGGGCTGTCTACCGCGAGACGCGTGACGCCCTCGGCCGCGGCGCGGCGGATCTGGCCCGCCTTCGCGAGCTCCAGGAGGACGTGCAGTGGGGCGCGCGGCAGATACCGGTGGAGCAGCAGGAGCGGCTGCGCCAGTTCCTCGCCTCGCGGAGCGAGATCGTCGCGGGCGATCGCATGGTGCTGGCCACCCTGCGGGCCCACGCGCGCGCCCGCCAGCGCTTCTGGCTCGGGCTGCCGCTGCTCGTCCTGGGCTCGGCGGGCGCCGCGCTCGCGTGGCGCGGCCGGGTCAGTCCGCATTCGTCTGGCGACCCGCACGCAACACAACCCAGACCAACATAACGGCGACGATGACGGTAGGCCAGCGAATACAAACGCCGCACACGCTGTATAGGCGACCCACGCCGGAGCATGGAGCTGGACGGGTCGCCGGTAGATCATGGCGGCCGTGATCCCCCCGGCCATCGCGCACAAGCAGCCGCCGAGACAGCGCTTCCGACGATCGGTCACAAGGCGTCTAGCGTTTCACCTGAGGCGCAGACCACGGCTTGCCGGGCGCGGTCGCCCCGATGGAACGGCCAGGTGCGGCTGCCTTTGGATTCGCGCCAAAGCGGTTTGCTCCGGCTTCGCTATCCTGAGCGAAGAACACGAGAAGGATGATCACACCAACTAGCGGGATGAGTCCGATGAGGAGCCACCAGCCGCTACGACCGGTATCGTGAAGCCTTCGGACGCTTACGGAAAGAGAAGGGATCAGCAGCGCGAACGCCAAGATGCCGGTGAAAATGCCAATGCCCGACGCGCGGTCAAAGGATCCGGTGATCCCATCCACGATGGCGCATACCGCGTAGAAGATCAGATAGAACAGCCCGAAGTACCAGTATTCGCTGCGACGCGAGCGTCCAGAGAAGACGGCGTAGTTCTTGAGCGCGGTCATGAACCAGTTCATATTCCCTCCTGGTCGTGTAGGCCTCGGTGGATGGTCCGGCCGGGGTGGCCGGGGGGTCTGGCTGGAGCGGACTTCCGGGACGCGTGATGGTGCATGGTCCCTGGGCTGCAGATCCAGTCTTACACGGGCCCGAATTTCCCCGGATGCCGGAATATGAGGCGGCCGGCGGGGCTCAGGGACGCGTTCAGCCGCGGGCCCCGAGCCAGGTATGGGAAATCTCGACGCGTTCCTCTTGCACCGCGAGATAGTAGACATCCGGGTTGGATAGACGCTCCCAGGTCTGAAAGCCAAACTGGGCCTCGAAAGAGCGGGGGATCAGCGTCATCAGGTTCCCGTGCGTCACCACGACCGAGGCGCGTTCCGGTCGGGCGAGGAGCACATCAATCGCCGAACGCCCGCGTGCCATTGCGGTGCGACTTGATTCCCCACCGGGCCACGCCAGATCGAGATCCACAAAAGCCTGTTGGATCGCCTCGCGCCAATGCGCCACCGGCTCAGTGGAGAGCACGCGCTCTGCCAGACGCGCATCGGTCTCGACCGCGAGGCCCAGCCGCTGGGCAAGCGGGGCAACAGACTGCTGGGCACGGATGTAGGGACTCGAAACGAGCAGATCCACCCCCAGTGGTTCCAGGTGGTCGGCCAGGTGCATGGCCTGGGTTTGTCCGACGGCGGTCAGTGGCGCAGACGCGGCCTGCCCGGTTGATTCGCAATGACGCACTAAAAAGAGCCGCCTCACCACACATACGTCTCCCGCCGCCGTTGAGCGGCCGAGCGGCGGGCGCTATGCACCTGCGCGCGCCTCGATGACCACCGCGTTCGCCGGACCTCGCCATGGGTCAGCACCACCCGTTCTCGCCAATGCCGCGGCTACCTTTTCGACCACATCGTCCAGCGACGCGCCCCGCTTCTCAATCAATAGCGAGCGCGGGGTTCCGCGAATCTGCCCAAGGGCGATCGTTCGGGCACTGACCCCGTCTACCTGCATCCGTTTCTTCTCGATTCGCCCTTCCCGAAACCCTGCCTCGAAGAGCAATTGCCGTAACGCTGCCGGATCGTGCATCTCGTAAGGCGTTCTGAACCGAACCTCCGCGTCGCCGGGAAAGAGACCCTCGACGATCTCGGCGTTGATCGCAGCGGCCGGATTGTCCTCGATGCGGTCCCAGACATTGAACAGGAAGGTTCCACCACTCTGTAGCACGCGACGCACTTCCCTGAATACGGCTCGTTTGTCCGGTACAAACATCACCCCGAAGGCGCAGACCACTGCGCTAAACTCGCCCGCATCGAACGGCAAGCTGGCTGCGTCCGCCTCCCGCCATTCGATGCCTTTGTAATCGACCAGCTTGTTGCGCGCGTAGTCCAGCATTGCCGGACTGATGTCGCTCGCGACCAACCGGCGCGCAGAATCGATGCGCTCCCGCAAACGGCGGGTCACGAGGCCGGTCCCGCAGGCGATCTCCAGGACGTCGCCGGCCAAGCGGCCAGGTAGGCGTTGCGCAAGATCAGCACCGAAAGCGTCAAACCATGCGGGTCCAAGACAGCTATCGTAATACTCGGGAATCGTTCCGCCATAGTTTGCACGTGTATCGACCATACGCCCCCTGTCCGTTCTCCTTACCTCTGACTCGAGGAATGCCCAAGACCCCGTGCCAGCCAACCCCTTTGGGTGCGGTCCGTTTTCGCGGTGAGAAGACGACGTGTTGACCGAGACCTAGTGTTGGAGTTCAGCGGCGGGCGAAGCCCGTCCGCGGGATCTCCTTGTAGTGTGCGGTTGAAGAATTTGAGGGCGTCGGCGCTGACCCTTCTGTGCACTTCTGCCCTGTCGATCTCGTCAGGGTCAGTGCAGAGCGAGCGCGCAACGACTTTACCCAAGAGGTTGCATCTCGCGAGAAACGTGTAGTGCGCGACATTGGGGATAATCTCGAGTTCAGCGTTCGGTATGGCCGCGGCCATCGGCCTCGCGTTGACGTCGGGAACCGCCTGGTCATCCTTCGAGCCGACGATGATGCGGACCGGAACCCTAACTTCAGCCAGACTGGCCTTCGTCATGACCGGCCCGAGGACCGGGGCAATGGCGAATGCTGCCCCGATGCGTGCATCGCGGAATGACTCGTGCGAGTGGCCAACCGCCTCCTTGACACGATCATCGTGATCGAGAAGTCGCTGGACGTCTGCCATAGAGAAGGAAGCTTCCGGGGGCAAGGTGCAGTTTGGCTCTACTGGCTGGCTGGCACAAAAGCTCTTCCACTGCTGAAACGCAAGCCTGGCGCCTACCGTTGCCAACGCGGTATACCCACCCAGAGAGAACCCGGCGACTCCGATCCGAGATGGGTCTATGTGAGCGCCAAACAGGGGGTCAGCCAACAACTTGTCGATGACGACCGACATATCCCTCGCCCGTTCCCACCACAGCATGAACCCTTGAAGCTGGTAGGAAGGTTCGGCCGCAGTGTTGCCGTGGTGATTTACAGCCGCAACGATATAGCCATTTGATGCGAGCGTCTCGGCAAGCCAGGCCATTCCTGCCGCTCCACCGCCGGTTCCGTGCGATAGGACGATCAACGGACGTTTGGTGGTGGCAGCGGACAGCGGCGCGTTTTGTGCGTTCCACCCGGCGTTGAAGATGCCGACTCGCCATTCAGATTCACGACTTCCCGGCGCTGCCGGATACCAGACCGCCGTGGCCAATGGGCGGCTCTGAGGCCCAGTCCAACCGCGGCGCGCCGCGTCTTCATACGCGGCAAAGGAGAGGCCAACCGGGTTCACTCTCTTAGGTGGCTCGGCGCACGCGAGCGTGGAAACGGATAGTGCAGCAGCAACAATGACTCTGATAGGTAGCATAATGTTGATGGGGTTGAGGAGAATGATTTGCGCTCTAACGTGCACGATGACCTGCCGCGGCTGAGCAACGCAAAGCCGACGTCAGGTCGATCGTGATGTCAGGCGTCATCGCCCGGCTTGCCCTGTGACCGTGTTGGCATTGTGTGCTGCGACAACAACCCATCGATCGGCCTTCTTGACCACGACGCGCGTCATGATGCCTTCGCGAGGTTGTCGGGTCATGGGATCCCCCTGTTGCGCCAGAACTCATGCCGGATCTTGCTGACGCCTAACGACCCGGCGGTTCAGTCGCTCGGCCCAGCACTTGAGAGCGGCCTGCAGCCCGCCTACTTCAGCGGCTCGTTCCAGTTCGGGGATCAATTGTCCTTCGTGCGCCAACTCGAAGAGAAGGATCGAGGCGAGGTGGGGCCGGTTCACCTCGACGTAGTCACGGAGATCGCCTTCCGTCCGAACCTTCCAGATGCGTCCAAATCCACCGGTCACCGCAACGACAGTCGGCGCAAAGTCGAACACGCCGGCTGCACCGAGGAGCTTCGGGATCGACTCCCGCGGTTCCTCGTGGACCAGCGCCGCCAACCTCAGCTCCTCGATCCCGGCACAATCATGATCGGCGGCCGTCTCGACCCGCCGGTAGACGTCTCCGACATGTTCGAAGAGCGTCACCGGGAAATGAAGCTGGCCCGATGCCGCGGCCGCGGCGATGATCGGATACGAGCCACGTTGCGAAAGCAGCCTTCGAAGAAAAAGGTTCGATTCGTTCACGTACTAGCCCTCGCCCACGTAACGCCTTGTTAGGCCCAGTTGATGATGAGCGCGATGACATAGAAGACCGTTGCCAGAAGGATGCCGCGAAACGGAACGCTGAACCAGTAGCGTTTGCCTAAGAAGGCGTACCCGCCAAGCAGCAACAGCCCAAGCGACAGAAGGAACGTGGACTGGAACAAGAACGCACTGTGCGCCAAGGACAGGTAGCCGTACACCGCACCGAAGAGGATGGCACCATAGCTGTGACTGGCATTGAAGCCGACCCAGGCTTTCCACATTGTTGTTTCGCGCGTGATCACAGGCGACACCTCCTGCATGCGCGCTTTAAGATCGCGGTCACGGGGCAGCAGCTTGGGGCCGTAGAAGGTATACAGAAGGTGGATGAGGCCGAGCAGCATGATGATCGCTGCGCTGCCAGCAATGAACGATGGTGCAAGTGTGCTCAAAGTGCGGACTCCCTGGGCCTAACGGTCACGGTGAGCGGCGCGCGAAGCGCGTCCGCTCGAGCGTGGAGTTCGGCGCTGCACGGCCTCCCTGGCGAGCTGTCAATGATCACCCACGATGCTTCCCAGCGCCCAGCCCGTGAACCGCGAGGCTGGCACGCACGCCTGCCTCTCCGCCCACCCGATCCGCCGACAGTCCCGCCTTACGGGCACCCGCCACGTAGGCTGCGTCGTCATCAAAATAGAGCATCTCGTCGGGCGCAACCTCCAGACGGGTGGCCAGGCGGCGGAAGGCCTCCGGGTCCGGCTTGCGCTGGCCGAGCTCCGCCGAGAAGATCGCTCGCGAGCCGAAGATGCCGGGGACTGCGGGAAACACCTCTGCGATGTGTCGCTTCAGGAGCCACGGGTTGTTGGTGAAGGTCCCGACCGCACAATCCACGCTGACCTGTCGCGCCACCGCGAGCACGGCCAAGTCGGGCTCGATCGCCACCCGTCGGGCCTCCACCCACTGAGCGGCGCTCAGGGGATACCCTATACGCTCGCCGAATCCTTTCAAGTAGTCGTCCGCTGAAATGACGCCGCGCTCCGCCTCGTCCTCGAACCCCGAACGCCAGATGGCGGCGTGAATCGCGTCCGGGCTTCGCCCGCTCCACGACGCGAGGAGTGCCAGCCTGCGCTCGATCCGGTAGTGACAGAGAACACCGTCCATGTCGAAGACGACGGCTTTGATCAAGAGCGTGCTCCCCGAGCAGTGTGAGTGACGGATGATCGCCAGCATGCCGCCGAACTAGAAGTATCCAGGTCTGGATAATTCGGGCACATGGCGGTCTGGTGCGGATAATCCGGCCGGGGTGGCCGGGGCGATTTGGCTCGCCGGGATATTTCGGGATCGGGGATTGTGAAGGACGGGCCTGGTCAGAGGAGGCGGAGGCGGTCGGCGGGGCTCAGGACGCCGGCCGGGCCGCGGTTGAGGACGTGGGTGTAGATCATGGTGGTGGCCACGTCGCGGTGGCCCAGGAGCTCCTGGACGGTGCGGATGTCGGCGCCGTCTTCCAGCAGGTGGGTGGCGAAGGAGTGGCGGAAGGTGTGGCAGGTGGCGCGCTTGGGGATGCCCTTACTGCGTACCGCCTCTCTCACCGCGCGCTGCAGCACGGATTCGTGCAGGTGATGGCGGCGGCGCTGGCCGGTGTCGCGGTGCAGGTAGGTGCGGGTGGCCGGGAAGATCCACTGCCAGATCCACTCGCGGCCGGCGCGCGGGTACTTGCGGGCGAGGGCCCAGGGCAGCTCCACCCAGCCCGCGCCGGCCCGGACGTCGGTCTCGTGCTGGTCGCGGATCGTCTCGAGGTGCTTGGCGAGGTCGCGACTCACCGTAGCGGGCAGCATCGTCACGCGGTCCTTGCCGCCCTTGCCGGAGCGCACCGTGATCTGGTTGCGGTTGAAGTCCACGTCCTTCACTCGTAGCCGGAGGGCTTCCAGGAGGCGCAGGCCGGCGCCGTACAGGAGCAGGGCCAGGAGGCGGGTCGGCCCGTCGAGCCCGTCGATGACCGCCTGTACCTCCTCCCGGGTCAGCACCGCCGGGATCCGCTCGGGATTCTTAGCCCGCACGATGTCGTCGAGCCACGGCAGCTCCTGCTCCAGGACCTCGCGATAGAGGAAGAGCAGCGCGCTCAGCGCCTGGTTCTGCGTGGACGCCGCCACGTTGCGCTGGATGGCCAGGTCGCTCAGGAACCGGGTGATCTCGGCGGCGCCCATGTCGGCCGGGTGGCGCTTGCCGTGGAAGAGGATGTAGCGCCGGATCCATCCGACATAGGCCTTCTCCGTGCGGAGGCTGCAGTGGCGGATGCGCAGCGCCGCCCGCACGCGATCCAGCAGCCGCGGGGGCGGCGGAGCCGGGGGTTGCGCCATGGCGCCAGGCTAGTCGGGGCCGGCGCCCGCGCGCAAGACGTGGACGCGCGGATACACGGTCGGTTGCCTCGCCCCGCCGCCGGCGGTAGCATCCAGAGCCGGATGCCCTTCGCCTATTTCCAGCGGCTCACGCGGCGGCAGCAGGCGATCTATCTGGATAGCGACGGCATCGTCACCATGCGCCTGCCGGAGGCGTCGCGGCTGCAGCCGCTGGTGACCGCGCTGGGCCGCGCGCTCGAGAGCGGCGACCGCGCGACCACCGAGGCGGCCGCGCAGCGCCTGGTCGCGGGGCTGGCGCGCGCCCTGGGCTCCCCGCCGGTGCGCGTGACGGTGCTGGCCGCGCGGCCCCACGCGCGCTGGGGCGAGCTGCACGGGTTGTACGAGTCACCCGGACGCGGCGGCCAGCCGCCGCTTATCACGCTCTGGATGCGCACCGCGCGGCAGCAGCGCGTGGTGGCCTTCCGCACCTTCCTCCGCACGCTCCTCCACGAAGTCGGGCACCACGTGGACTATACTCTGCTGCGGCTGGGCGACTCCTTCCACACCCAGGGCTTCTACGCGCGGGAGTCGCACCTGTTCCATCAACTGGTCACCGACGGGGGGATCCTCATGGCGAGTCTCGAAGAACAGATGGCGCGCATGGAGCGCACGGCCGAGGATTTCGCGGCCGCCATCAAGGGCGTCTCGGACGCGGCGCTGAGCAAGCGCCCGGACGAGAAGAGCTGGTCGGCCAAGGAAGCGCTGTGCCACGTGCGGGACACCGAGGAGTCCTTCATGCTGCGCTTCCAGACCATCATGGAGATGGACGAGCCGCGGTTCCTGCCCGCCGATCCCGACCGCTGGGCGACCGAGCGTCAGTATCAGCGAAACGACGCGGGGGAGGCACTGCAGGCCTTCCGGGTGCGGCGCGACGAGACCTTGAAGTTCCTCCGCGGGCTACGAACCGAGCACTGGGAGCGCGGCGGCGTGCACGCCACCCGCGGCCGGATGACCGTCACGGACTTCGTGGGCCTCATGGCCTGGCACGACGACAACCACCTCGATCAGCTCAAGCGCGCGCTCGCGGGCAAGCCCTAGGCCATCAGAACGGGCATCGTCGCTCAGCGGCCCGCGTCAGCCGAGCGGGCCCAGCACCAGGACCAGCGGGGTCGTGAGGATCACGGTCGAGATCAGCCACCTGGCCGATGAGCGGCCGCGCGCCTGCTCGCGCAAGCCGATCCGCGCCGTGACGAATGCCGCCCCCGCCGAGACCAGCACGACCGCCACCGCCAGCAACCCCCGGTTCACGCACCCGAAGAGGAGCACCGGGGTAAAGTACAGACCGATGACCGCGGTCGGGGCGGCCGCCGGGAGCGCGACGTGTCTCAGGATTGCCTCGACCATCGTGCCTCCCAGTCTGGCACGAGGCGGAATTTTCAGCTCGCGCGGATCACCCGGGCGCCCCCGCGTCGAAGAACGCGTCCGACGCCGCTCGGTCTGGGATGCGCGTCCACCGTCAGGGCTGGTCGGCGATGTGCCGGGCGGCCTCGGCCGAGGTGCGCACCGGAATGACCTCCATATGAATGAGGTCGCCCCACGCCTTGGCCCACACGTCGAGCAGCGATCGATCGTCGGTGCGAATGAGCTGGAAACAGCGGAAGTAGTCGAGGTCCACCCAGCTATCCACGTACTCGAGGCGGGGCGGGAGCTGCCGGCCGCGCTCGCGCACACGGCGGTAGATCTCCGGCGCCGCGCCCGCGTTGAAGTACTCGATGACCATGTAGAGCATGCGCTTACGCGGCCACCGCCGCCTCGACCGTCGGCTGATAGTGGGGCGCGTCGGGGAAGCCGATCGGGCGCACCGCCGGCAACGTCACGCCCGCGTCGCGATACGCGCTGACGAAGCCCGACACCGCGCGGAAGTCGCCGATGCCGCCGAGCGCGGCCACGAGACGGTCCGACACCGCGCCTGGCCCCGGGGCCCGGTCGAAGGCCTGCACGTCGGCGGTGAAGCCGCTCTGCTCCAGCATGGCGCGGTAGAAGGGCAGCACCAGGTAGCGCTGCAGCTCGGTGCGGAAGAGCGCGGTGGCCGCCGTCCGGTCCGCGGTGAGCGCCGCGGGTGCTGCCGCCACGATCTCGAAGCCCTCGAGCGGCTTGCCCGCGCGGGCGCGGCCCCGCCGGATGGCGGGCAGCGCGTGCTCGCGCACGTAGGCGGGCGCGGCCAGCCAGAGCACGACGCCGTCGGCGATCTCGCCGGCCAGCTCCAGCATGCGCGGGGCCAGCCCGGCCAGGAGGATCGGCGGCGCGGCCGGGATCTTCGGGAGCCCGCTCTGCCAGTTGACGCGGTAGCGCGCGCCCTCGTGCTGCACCTTGCCGGTCAGCGCGCCGCGCAGCACGGTCACGTACTCGCGGATGACGTCGAGCGGTCGGCCCATGTCGAGGCCGAGGGCGCCCTCCATCATCGGCCGGTGGCTCACCCCGATGCCCAGGCGCAGGCGGCCGCCGCTCGTGTCGGACAGCGTGAGGGCCTCCTGGGCGAGCAGCACCGGATGCCGCGGGTAGACCGGGATGACGCCGGTGCCGAGGCCGGCGTGCGGAGCCACCGGCGCGTAGGCCGAGAGCGTCAGCAGCGCGTCACGGCCGATGCCGTGGGTGACCCAGAGGCTCTCGTAGCCCAGCGCGTCGGCGCGCCGGGCCAAGGCCACCGCGGGCGCCAGGTCGGCGCCGGGGCTCAGGAAGAGCGCGGTGCGCGCCATCAGGCGTCCGGCGCCACGCCCAGCGCCGCGAGCTGGGCGCGCAGGTCGTGACCCTGGTCCACGCGGTGGAGCACCGCCGGCATGCCGACGGCGCGTGCCGCGTCCACGTTCTGGTCCCAGTCGTCCACGAAGACGCACGCCGCGGGAGGCAGGCCCAGACGATCGGCGGCGAGGCGGAAGATCTCCGGCCGGGGCTTCGCCATCCCGACCTCGGCGGAGACCACGATGTCGTCGAAGAGGTGGTCCAGCGCCAGCTCTCCTTTCAATCGCCCTCGCAGCGAGAGATCCGCGTTGCTCAGGACCGAGCAGCGGTACGGGGGCCGCAGCGCGCGCACCAGGGCGATGTTGGCGTCGATGGCCACCTGGGCCCGCCGCCACTCCTCGTGCAGGCGCGGCAGCGTGCGGCCGGCGCGCCGCTCGAGCTCCCGGTGGGCGCCTTCCGTCCACGCGGCCGGATCGCCCACGCCGCACTCGATGTCGTTCCAGGCCGGGCAGCGGTAGAGCGTCTCGAACACCGAGGACTTGGGCAGGCCGTGGGCGCGGTCGAGCTCGCGCGCCACGTCCCAGCGCATGTCCAACAGGACACCACCGAAGTCGAAGATGACCGCGCGGAGGTTAGTAGCGGGGGCCACGCGGAGTCTGGGCCGGCTTCACCGCGGTGGGCGGCTCGCGATCGCTGGTGAGCGGCACCCAGCCGCGCTGCTTCATGCACTGCTCGTCCAGCTCGCGGCCCTTGGTGCACTCGTCGCGATCGCGGGTGAACTCGGTCACCGTGTAGTTGGCGCCGGGCTTGTACCACTGGCGGTCCCGCTCGGAGCTGCAGCCGACCGGAATGAGCGACGCGGCGACGAGGAGCAGGAGGCAATACCGGCCCGTCATGTCGGGCATGGTACCATGCCGCCCACCGATGCTGGAGACCACCATCGCCGGCAGTCTCCCGAAACCCGAGTGGCTGGCCCCGCCCAATACACTGTGGGCCCCCTGGCGGCTCGAAGGCCGCGCGCTCGAGGAGGGCAAGCGCGACGCGGTGCTCCTGGCCCTGCGCGAGCAGGAGCAGGCGGGCATCGACATCGTCACCGACGGCGAGCAGACGCGCCGTCACTTCGTCTGGGGCTTCGTGGAATGCCTCGACGGCATCGACTTCTCGAAGATGGTCACGATCGGCATCCGGGCCGATCGCTACAAGGCCAACGTCCCGACGGTGACCGGGCCGGTGCGGCGCCGCGGCTCGATCCACGGCCCAATCCATGGCGAAGACGTGCGCTGGGCGCGGGCCAACACCGGCCGGCGGCTCAAGCTGACGATGCCGGGGCCAATGACCATCGTGGACACCATCCACGACGCACACTACGGCAGCCGCGAGCGGCTCGCGATGGACCTGGCCGGGCTCATCAACGAGGAAGCGCGCGAGCTGGAGGCGCTCGGGCTCGACATGCTGCAGCTCGACGAGCCCGCCTTCAACGTCTACATGGACGAGGTGCGCGACTGGGGCGTGGCCGCGCTCGACCGCGCCGTGGAAGGCCTGCGCTGCCGCACCGCCGTGCACATCTGCTACGGCTACGGCATCAAGGCCAATACCGACTGGAAGCAGACGCTGGGCGGCGAGTGGCGCCAGTACGAGCGCACCTTCCCGGTGCTGGCGCGAAGCCGCATCGGCGGCGTGTCGCTCGAGTGCGCCGGCTCGCGGGTGCCGATCGCGCTCATCGGCCTGCTCGGCGACAAGGACGTGCTGGTGGGCGCGGTGGACGTGGCCACCGACCAGATCGAGACGCCCGAGCAGGTGGCGGCGGTGATCCGCGCCGCGATGGCCCACGTGCCCGCCGAGCGCATCTTCCCCTGCACCAACTGCGGGATGGTGCCGCTCTCCCGCGCGGTGGCGCGGGGCAAGCTGCAGGCGCTCGGGGCGGGCGCGGCCCTGGTGCGCCGGGAGCTCTGATCTGGGGCCTGATCAGCCGCGGCGGCCCGCCTCGATCGCGGCGGCGAGCCGCTCCATGCCCCGCCGCGCGGCCTCGGGGCGCACCGCCGCGAAGCCCAGCACGAGCGCGTTGGCGCGCTTCGCGCGCCCCGCGAAGTAGGCGGACAGCGGCGTCGCCTCCACGCCCCGGGCGGCCGCCTCCCGCGAGACGCGGGCCGCGTCGGCCCCCTCGAGATCGGCGATCGCGTGGAGCCCGGTGCGGGTCGGCCGCAGCCGGAGCGCGCCCCGGCAGAAGCGCGTCGCCGCGTCGGAGACCGCCTCCAGGCGCTCGCGGTACGCGACCCGCATGCGCCGGAGGTGGCGCGCGAAATGGCCCTCGCCGATGAAGTCGGCCAGCACCGCCTGATCGAGCACCGGCGGATGCTGGTCGGCGGCGGCGCGGGCGGCCTGAAGCCCGTCCTGCAAGTCGGGGGGAACGATGAGGAAGCCCAGCCGCAGCGACGGGAAGAGCGTCTTGCTGAAGCTGCCGACGTAGATCACCCGGCCGTCCACGTCGAGCCCGTGCAGGCACGGCACGGGCCGGGCGCCGTAGCGGAACTCGCTGTCGTAGTCGTCCTCGATCACCCACGCGCCCGCGCGACTCGCCCACCGCAGCAGGGCCAGCCGCCGCGGCAGGCTCATCGGCACGCCCAGCGGATACTGATGCGACGGCGTCACGTAGGCCAGGCGCGCATCGGCCGCCCCCCGGGCGCCCGGCTCGACCGCGAGGCCCTCGGCGTCCACCGGGACCGGGACAATACGCGCCCCCGCACCGAGCAGCGCGCTGCGCGCCCCCGGGTAGCCCGGCTCCTCCATCCAGACGCGATCGCCCGGATCGAGCAGCACGCGGCTGATCAGCTCGAGACCCTGCTGGGCGCCGGCCACGACCAGCACTTGCTCGGCGCTGAAGCGGGTGCCGCGCGCGGTCTGCACGTGGTCGGCGATGGCCTCGCGCAGCGCGCGAAGACCCGCCGGCTCGCCGTAGTCGAGCTGGGTCGGCGTGATCGAACGCACCCGCCGGCTCGCGAGCCGCCACCAGAGCGCCACCGGGAACAGGTCCACCCCGGGCGTCCCGATGCGGAAGGCGCGCGGCGGGCCCGGGAGGCGCTGGGCGCCCTGGGGCGCCGCCACCAGGGCGGCTCCGCGCCGCGACAGGGTCGGGTGCTTCAGGCGGGCGGGCGGCCGCGCCATCCGGCGGCGCAGGAGATCGTCCGGCAGCTCGTCGGCCACGAAGGTGCCGGACCCCGGGCGCCCGGCGAGGTACCCCTCCGCCTCGAGCTGCTGCACCGCGAGCAGCGTGGTGGTCCGGGACACCCCGAGGTCGTCGGCCAGGGCGCGCGACGAGGGCAGGCGCGTCCCGGGTCCCACGACGCCGTCCAGGATCGCTCGCTGGATGCTCGCGTAGATCTGGCGCTGGAGCCCGCCCCGATGGCGAGGATCGAGTCGGACCAGAAGGCTCGTCGGGCGTTTCGAGGTGGCCATACGTGAAGGCATCTCTTGGGCTCCCCGGATGATACCAGCCGCGGCGGCCCGAGTGGCCCTATGCCTTCTCGCGGAACTGGCTCTTCTCGTCCACCGAAGGGCCGTCGACACTGACCGCCATGGAGCACTGCTGCCCGGTCGTCGAGCTGCGACAGTACACGCTGCATCCAGGGACGCGCGACACCCTGGTCCGGATCTTCGACGAGCACTTCGTCGAGAGCCAGGAGCGATGCGGCATGCGCCTCATCGGGCAGTTCCGCGACCTCGACGACCCGGACCGCTTCGTCTGGCTCCGCGGCTTCCCCGACATGGAGGCCCGCACGCGGGCGCTGGAGGCCTTCTACGGCGGCCCGGTGTGGAAGGAGCACAGCCCGGCGGCCAATGCGACCATGGTGGACCACACCAACGTGCTCCTGCTGAAGCCGGCCGACCGGACGGCCGGCTTCCGCTTCGATCCACGCCTCCGGCCCGAACCGGAGAGCCCCGTCATCGCGGGCGGCCTCGTGGTCGCGACGATCGACCACCTGAGCGGCCCGGCGGCGCCAGGCACCATCGCGGCACTGGGTGGCGCGAGTGAGGCGGGAGCTCTGGCGCGGCTCGTCACGGAGCCGGCGCGGAACCCGTTCGCCCGGCTCCCGGTCCGCGAGGACGCGAACGTCCTCGTGACATTCTTCTCGTACGCAACCGCCGACGCGTACCGGCCATCGCCGATCGCCACGCCCGGCGTGCACCGGCGGGAGCACCTGCGCCTCGAGCCCACCCGCCGCTCCTTCCTCCGCCACGGCCTCCCCCCTCTCCCCTCTGGGGAGAGGGCAGGGTGAGGGGCGCTTCAAGAAACAGGAGGACGCTATGACCGATAGCGCCGATCGCGACGGCTCTCACGACTTCGACTTCCAGACCGGCCACCGGCGCATCCGCAACGAGCGCCTGAAGCAGCGCCTCCAGGGATGCACGGAGTGGGAGACCTTCGAGGCGGTCCAGGAAGCCCGCCTGCTCCCGGGCAGGCTGGGCAACATGGACGATTTCGTCACCGACCACTGGCCCCGGCTTCGTCGGGATGTCCCTGCGCCTCTACAACCGGCGCACCCGCCAGTGGAGCATCTACTGGGCGAGCAACCAGATCGATGGGCTCGAGCCCCCCGTGGTGGGCTCGTTCGAGAACGGCGTCGGCGTCTTCGAGGGCCGCCAGAAGCTCGACGGCCGGCCGATCCTCGTCCGGTTCACGTGGTCGAACATCACCCGGAACGGAGCGCGCTGGGAGCAGGAGCTCTCCCCCGACGAGGGCAAGACCTGGGAGAAGAACTGGGTCATGACCTCGACCCGAGTAGACTAGGGCGGTGGAGGTGGTCATGCCGAGACTCTTCGCCGTCACTCGATCGCGAGGCTCGGCCTGGAACGCCGAGCGCCCGATGGAAGAGCAGGACGAATGGCACGCGCATGCGGTCTTCATGAACGCGCTTCACCGCGACGGGTTCGTGCGACTCGTGGGACCGCTCGAAGGCACACCCGACGTGCTCCTGATCGCGCACGCGAGCGACGTGGACGAGATCAGGTCGCGGCTCTCGGACGATTGCTGGACCCGCAACGGCCTGCTGCAAATCAAGCAGATCGTTCCGTGGACGCTGCGGTTGGGGGCACTCTGAGGAGGACGCTTGGAGCTGTTCATCTTCGGACGTTTTCATGCGCGCCCGGGAGACGAGCGCGCCGTGGAAGAGGCGCTCCGCCACGTCGTTGGCCCGTCCCGTGAGGAAGCGGGCTGCCTGAGCATTCAGGCGTTCCGCTCGACCCGTGACCCGCGCCTTTTCTACATCCATTCACGCTGGGTTGACGAAGCGGCATTCGACCATCACGCGGGCCTGCCGCATACGGTGCGTTTCATCGAACGGGTGCAGGCGCTGATCGATCACCCGCTCGATGTGACGCGGGCCAGGCTCGTCGGGTGATCTCCACTAGGGCTCGGCGCGGCCCTTCGTGGCGAACTGCCGCTCGTAGAGGCCGCGCAGCTCCTCCAGCGTGGTGGCCTGGCCGGGGGCCTTATCCTCCCGGATGCGCGCGATGCGGGCGAACCGGAGCGCGAAGCCGGAGGGGTAGGTCGGGCTCTTCTGGATCTCGTTGCACTCGACCTCGACCACCACCTCCGGGCGCACCCGCACTGTGTAGCCGTCGTCGGCGGTGGCCAGCGCGCGTAACCGTTCGGTCATCAGGGTGAACTCGCGGTCGGTGAGCCCCTTGAAGGTCTTGCCCACGTCCGCCCAGTCCTCCCCGTCGCGCACCGCCAGATGGTAGTTCGAGAGCCAGCCCACGCGGCGGCCGGAGCCGCGGTCGGCGGCGACGATCACGCAGTCCACGCTCTGCGTGGCCTTGAGCTTGAACCACCGCTTGCCGCGACCGCCCGGCTCGTAGGAGCTGCGCGGGTCCTTGGCCATCACGCCCTCGTGCCCGGCCGCCAGGGCGCGGGCCATCATGGCGTTGCCCTCCGGCGCGCTGGTGATCATCGCGCGCTCGGCCAGCCACCGGCCGCCGGTCACGCCCTGCAGCTCCTCCCACCGCTTCGCGTAGGGCTCGTCGAGGAGCGAGCGGCCGCCGGCCATCAAGCAGTCGAACAGATGCAGTGTGAGCGGCAACTCCTCCGCGGCCGCCTCCACGCCGCGCACGCGCCGGAAGCGGCGCATCAGCTCCTGGAAGGGTAGCGGGCGGCCCGCCCGGTCGAGGGCCACGACCTCGCCGTCCAGGATGTACGGCGCGCCGGAGAGATCGCGCCGGGCGATGGCCACGATGTCGGGCAGGCTGCGGGTGACGTCGGACATGTGGCGGCTCCAGATCGCCACGCGGTCGCCGTCACGGTGGAGCTGGATGCGCGCGCCGTCGTACTTGTACTCGATCGCCGAGGTTCCGCCGTGGGCGGCCAGCGCCTCGCCCACATCGCCCGCGATCTCGGCCAGCATCGGCAAGAGCGGCACGAAGACGCGGGGCTCCGCGGCGGCCAGCGCCTCCGCGCCCTGCCCGAGCGCGAGCGCGGCGACCGCGGTGAGGTCGCCGGTCACCAGGGCCGCGCGGCGCACCGCCGCCGGCGCGACGCCGGCCGCCTCCGCGATGGCCTCGAGCACGAGGCCCTCGGAGAGGCCCATGCGCATCTCGCCATAGATCACGCGCTGGAGCAGATCGCGCTCCTCCGCCGACGCCCGCCCGGCCAGCTCGCCGAGGCGCGCGTCGCGGAGCCGCCGGGCGCCGGGGCCGGCGGCCTCGGCGACCGCGCCGAAGGCCTGCGCCACGTCGGCGAGGGTCAGCGGCACCCTCTCCCCTCCGGGGAGAGGGCAGGGTGAGGGGCTGGGCCCCGGCGCGGGCAGGCCGCGGACGTTGAGCACGCGCGGGTCGGAGGCGGCGAAGGCGCGGCCACTCAGGTAGGTGACGGCGTGGGTCAGGTCCTCGGGCGAGAGGCCGCGCAGGTAGTCGGCGACGAGGCGCCGCTTCTCGAGGCGGCCCGGGCTCGCCGCGACACGCGCACGCAGGGCCGTGAGCTCGGAGAGAAAAGCCATGCGGCCATTATCCCCCTCAACCCCAGGCCCCTCACCCTGCCCTCTCCCCAGAGGGGAGAGGGTCACAGGCCTCCGGAGGGCAGAGGGTTTCCCGGTCTACCCTCTCCCTTCCAGGGAGAGGGTAGGGGGAGGGTGGTCACACGGGAAGGAGCACGAGGAGGAGCCAGCCGACCAGCAGGGTCAGCACCGTGACGGGCACGCCGACCTTGCTGTACTCGACGAAGCCGACCGGGATGCTCGCGCCGCGCGCCTGCTCCACCACGATCAGGTTGGCCACCGAGCCCAGGATCGTGAGGTTGCCCGCGAGCGTCGAGGCCATGGCGAGCAGCAGCCAGGCGCGTACCGGCTCGCCGAAGGTCGGGATCACGCTCTTGAAGAGCAGGACTGCCGGCACGTTGGAGACCAGGTTCGAGAGCACGGCGGTGACCACGGTGAGCACGAGCGGCCGATGGAGCCCGACCGCGGAGGCCCAGCCGAGCACCTCGCCGGCGAGGCCCGTCTGCTCGACCGCGCCGATGACCACGAAGAGCCCGGTGAACAACACGAGCAGCCCCCAGTCGATTTCGCGGTACACCTTCTCCGGATTCACCCGCCGCGTGAGCAGCGTGTAGGCGGCGCCCCCGATCGCCACCAGCGCGATCGGCACGCCGGCCAGGAAGGCCACTAGCATGACCGACACGGCGGCCACCGTCTTGATCATGAGTGGATAGTCCACCGCGAAGCGGCCCTCGAGGTCCGCGGCGGGCAGCTCGGCCGGGAGCCGCCGGCGGTACACGAGCCAGATCACCAGGAACACCAGCCCGAGCCCGATGATGGCGATCGGCGCCTCCCGCAGCAGGAAGGTGCGGTAGCTGATGCCAGAGAAGCTGCCCACCAGCATGTTCTGGGGATTGCCGGTGAGCGTGGCCACGCTGCCCACGTTGGCCGCGGTGGCGAGCGCGATCACGTACGGCACCGGCGGCAGGCGGAGCTGGCGCGCGAGATCCAGCACGATGGGCGCCATCACGAGACACACCACGTCGTTGACGAAGAGCGCGGAGAGCACGCCCGCCGCGACGATGATCAGGGCCAGCAGCCCGACCGGGGTGTGGGCCCGCCGCACCGCCGCGTAGGTCGCCAGGCGGAAGAAGCCGGAGAGGCGCAGGTACGCGGCCACGATCATCATACCGAACAGGAGCACCAGGGTGTGGGCGTCCACCGCGGCCACCGCCTGCTCCCACGGCAGGACGCCGGTCACCACGACGAGGGCGCCGCCGATGATGGCGACGCCGGTGCGATCCACGCGGAAGAACGGCAGGCGGCCCAGCGTGAGGCCCAGATAGGTGCCGGCGAATGCAACCAGCGCGATCAGCTGATCGAGATGCAGCTCCGCCATCGCACGCTTGAGGGAGAGGCTAGGATCGGCGCACTGGCCATTGGCTAGCTCCTCCCGGGGGCGAGCCGGATCTCCATCCAGAGGTCGGCCCGCGGATTGCGGTTGTAGTCCGGAATCTCCTCGAACCCGTAGCTGCGATACAGCCGCACCGCCGCTTCCAGCCGTTGCTCGCTGTCGAGCCGCAGCACGCGGCCGCCCAGCGCCCGCGCCTCGTCCAGACACGCGTCCATCAGGCGCCGCGCGAGCCCGCGCCCGCGGCAGGCCGGGCGCAGCCACATGCGCTTGAGCTCGGCCACGCCCGGCGCCAGCCGGCGCACCGCCGCGGTGCCCACCACGAGGCCCGCGGGATCCACCACGACCAGCATCACGCCCGCGGCCCCGTCGTACTCGCGCTGCCAGTCCGCCACGTCGTGGTCGAGCCCGTCGGCGTCCACGTCCTCGCCCAGGAAGGCGAAGTACGCGCCCAGCTCGCGCGTGACGCCATCGTGATCGGCCGGGCCCGCGCGGCGCACCTGGAAGTCGCCGGCCGGCGCGGCCGGGCTACCGCTTCCGGGCATGGGAGGCGAGACCGCGCTCCCAGAGATACTCGGTCTCGCCCAGATGCTTGCCGACCCAGCGCGAGAGCACGAAGAGCAGGTCGCTCAGCCGGTTCACGTACTTGAGCGGCCACTCGCCGATGTCCTCCAGGCGCGAGAGCGCGAGCACGCTCCGCTCGGCGCGCCGGCACACGGTGCGGGCCTGGTGGAGGAAGCCACCCACGGGGCCCCCGCCCGGCAGCACGAAGGACTTGAGCGGGGTGAGCTCCTTCTGACACTCGTCCATCAGCCGCTCGAGCGCGGTGACCTCGAAGGCGCCCACGCGGAACATGCCCTCGTAGAACGACTCGCGCGGCGTGGCCAGCTCGCTGCCCAGGTCGAAGAGCTCGTTCTGCAGCCGGCGCAGCATCTCGTCGAGCTGGCGGTACTTCTTGCCGCGCTTGAGCTGGGGGACGTTGAAGGCCCGCGCCAGCCCGACGATCGAGTTCAGCTCGTCGATGGTGCCGTAGGCTTCGATGCGCGGCGAGTCCTTGGGCACACGGCGCCCACCGACGAGGGCGGTCTCGCCGGCGTCTCCGGCGCGCGTGTACACGCGGTTGATGCGGACGGGCATGACGGCTCCTCCCGCGCCGAGGCTAACACAGGTGTTAGACTCGGGCCATGAGGGACTGGCGCGACAACCTCATCACCTCCGCGGAGGGCATCGCGCGGGTGGTGCGCGAGAACAAACGCATCGCGGTGCTGGGGATCAAGACCGAGGCGCAGCGCGACCAGCCCGCGTTCTACGTGCCCGAGTACATGGCGCGGGCCGGCTACGACATCGTGCCGGTGCCGGTCCACTTCCCGGACGCGACGGAGATCCTCGGTCGCCCGGTCTACCGCACGGTGAGCGCGGTGCCCGTGCCGGTGGAGATGGTCAACGTGTTCCGGCGCCCGCGCGACATTCCCCCGCACGTGGAGGACATCCTGGCCGCGCGGCCCCGGGTGGTCTGGCTACAGCTCGGCATCCGCCACGATGAAGCCGCCGAGACCCTGGCGAAATCGGGGATCCAGGTCGTGCAGGACCGCTGTCTGCTGGTGGAGCACCGCCGGCTGCGGTAGCCGCCGGTCACTGGCGCCCCACTATCCTGACGCCGAAGAATCGCCTGGCTCCTATCTCCGCATCGACAATCTCCTGGGGCGACAGCCGGTCAAAGTCGTCCTTACCCAAGGCCCTCCGCAGCCTGACAAATGCGTGGTAACGCTGGACGAGTTCCACGATTGGAGGGCGCTTGAGCGAGCAGTTGGATTCGATCCCTCTAGAGAATCCCTTTACGAGTCGGATGGGATCCGCTTCGTGGTAGTGAATATCCCCCAAGCTGAGGTCAGAGATACTTGCCAGGCCACTATACTTTCGCCGGCTCACGATGAAGCAGTCCTTCCCCATCGCCATCATGATTCCGAGCTCGAACGGCATGTTCATCCTCTTCTCGTACGATAGGTCTGTGAAGCCGAACGCGCAGCTCGTAATCAGCTCGAGGATCCGCTTGAAGCGGACGTCAAATACAACCTGCTGCTTTGCCAGCACTGGCCGCAGGCCGTACGCAGTGGCGGTTGCTATCACCGCGAGCTCCAGCCTGGTATAGCGGACGGCGTACGGAATATTGAGGAAGATACCGCGTGCGTCGAAGCGCTTCCTGATCTGTCTGCGAAGGGGTATGCGGGATGGCGGACTGAACATCCGACCGGCAGTGCGCAGGACACCTGCCGTGCCAATTCGGGTTATTTCCGACGCGTCACGCCAGCCCGCCTTTTCTTTCCCTTCCGTCCCGTATGGCTTTCCACACTACCTCTGATCTCAACTCCATTCGTGCCTTTGAAGACGAAAAACGTCCCGCCACTTCCTCCGGTACCGACAGATGACGTCGCCACCGAGTACACCTTCCCCCCCCTCTCGATCCCTACGAACTCCCCCACGGATTCTGGATGGGCCAAATGCTCGAACTTCGTGGCGAGACGTTCTGACCTCCCCGAAGGAATGCCCGCCTTCTTCAAGAAGGCGATGAACGCCCTACGCTTCTGCGCGAAGCCCTCTTTGCTCAATGTTTTCACCCTGCGCCCGAAAGGATACGCCGATACGCTTCGGCTGATCCCAATACTAGGCGGAGCGGAAGGCGATGTCCAGAACGCTAGGATCGCGCGCGGAGCGCGGCCAGCGAGCGCGTCACGTCCTGCCGCTCCGCCTCGCTGAGCGGGGCGTCACCGAAGCGCGCGCGCTCGTAGTAGCCCGTGAGGCGGCCGAACGCGGCCGCGCGCTCCGGCGCGCGCTCCCCCACCCGCGAGGCGAACTGCCGCGCGGTCTCGGCGGCGCCGGGCGCCAACCCACGGCGGGCCAGGAACCGCAGGGCCCGCTCGTAGAAGGCGGGCATCCGGGCCGCCGGGCCGGTCCGCGGCAGGACGTGGCCGTAGCGCCGGACCCACCACAGGAGCGCCACCGCCACCGCGATGCCCGCGCCGGTCCCCATCGCCGGGCTCACGCGCCAGTCGCGCGGCCACGATAGCGCCACCCGCGCGTCGGCCGCCTGCCGGTGGACGGTGGCCGCGAGCTGCACCTGATCGCGCAGGCTCCAGTTGACCACGTAGCGATACCAGCGCATGCGGGCCGCGTCGAAGTAGAGCGACATGCGGCCGGGGATCTCCTCGGCCGCCGCCTCCCCGCGCGGCGAGGGATCGAAGGCGACCCAGCCCCGGCCGTCGAGATGGACCTCGACCCAGGCGTGGGCGTCGCTCAGGCGCACCATGAAGTAGCGCCCGTACGGGTTCCACTCGCCCTGCTGGAAGCCCGCCGCCACCCGGGCGGGCACGCCCACGCTCCGCAACATGACCGCCATCGCGGCCGCGAAGTACTCGCAGTTGCCCGAGCGGCGGACGAACAGGAACTCCTCGAGCGGCGCCAGCGCGCTCTGCCGCTTGAGCGCGAGCGTGTAGCGATAGTTGGCGCTGAGATGCGCGCTGATCCGGCCCGCCGCCGTCTCGGCGTCGCGGCTGCCCCCGGTCACCTCACGGGCGAGGCGCGCGATCTCGGGCGGCAGGGGCGGGAGCTGCAGGTACCGCGCGCGCTCGGCGGCGGTCAGCGCGGGCGACGTCCGGCGGCCCGCCCCGGGCCGGCCGGGGCCGTCGATCTCGGACTCCACGACGTAGTGCAGGCGCGCGCTGGGGCTGGACGCGGTCAGGCCGTCCATGTCGTCCACCACCAGGGTGGGCGAGCGCATCTCGAGCCGCAGCGCGCGCGGCGCCGCGAACACCGCGTCGCTTCCGATGGGCTCGAGATAGATCTCCTGCCGCACCACCGGGCCCGTCCCGCGGGGCAGCGCGAGCCCGAAGTCGCCCGAGACCGAGCGGTGGAGGTACCGCCGCGGCGCCGCCGCGCTCGACCACGTCCGGCCGTCGAACTGGTCGAACGCCACCCCGCGCCAGCGCAGCCCGGGCAGCGTGGCCGGATCGAGCCACTCGTCCGCCAGGTAAACGCGCATGACCACGCTGCGGTCGCTCTCGATGTCGCCGAAGCTGCCCAGGTCCACGCGGTCCGAGAACCCGGTCACCATGCGCCCGATGGACGCCCGCAGCGGCAGCGCGGCCTGTCCCACCCGCGGGATCACGAAGAAGAGGCCCGCCGCGAGCGAGAAGGTGATGGCGGCCGCCACCAGGCTCACCGGGGTGAGCGGCCCGCGGAAGAAGACCCGGCGGGCGGTGGTGGCGACGTCGCCGGGGCGGCCCGCCAGCTCCAGCTCGGTCACCACGTGGTTGAGCATCAGCATCCAGGTGCCGAGCAGGAGGAAGGCGATGAACACGAACAGGAAGCTCAGGCTGAAGCTGGTGGAGGCAGCGGCCACCAGCATGAAGAAGGACAGCAGCCCGGCATCGCGCAGGTCCCGCAGGCCGCGGCGCGCGAAGAGCCGCAGCAGGATGAGGAACAGCAGCAGGTGCACCATGCCGTCCAGCAGCGAGTAGGCCAGGTAGAAGAGATCGACCGCGATGGCCACCGCCGCGGTGACCACCAGGCTCCAGCCGAGCGCCGGCCGCACCGCGCCGCGCGCGCGCGCCTGCTCGTGGCCCCAGCTCACCAGGATCGCCAGCACCACCAGCGCGGCGCCCGCCGCGCCGATCAGGGTCGCGAGGTAGAGCGCGGCCACGCCGGTGCACACCATCAGATAGGTGACGAGGCGGAGGGCGAGGAGGGCCGGCATGTCAGACCAGCGCGATCCGGATCTCGCGGAGCGGGCGGTTGCCGCGGAGCATCTCGGCGCCCGCGGGCGCCGCCGGCTCGGCGCGCGGGGCCTCCGCGTCGTAGAGCGCGAGCGCGGTGAGCACCCGCCGCAGGTGCGCGCGGCCGTGGCCGAACGGCACCGCGCCGTCCGGGCCCGCCAGCTCCACCCCCGCGCCCGCGCGGATGAGCGCCACCGCCAGCGAGGCCGCCTCCGAGAGGCCCCGCTCGAGCGCCTCCGCGCCGCGCCGGCCCCGCCCCACCAGCACGAGCCGCGTGTTCTGGCTCGTGTCCGCCTCGAGCTCGCGCACCATGAGCGCTTCCGCCTTGGCGCTGCTGCGCCAGTGGATAAAGCGCGGGTCGTCGCCGGATCGGTAGCCCCGGAGGTTGTAGAGATCGTTACCCCGGCCCCGGCGCCGCGCCGACGCGTCGCCGCTCTCGCCGAGCCGGCGGAGCGACTCCGCGGAGACCGGGCGCACCGCCGGGAAGACGACCACCTCGTCGGTGAGCGCGGGCCGCCCCGCCTTCACGAAGAGGCCGAAGGGGAAGCGCGTGGTGATGCGCACCCCGGTGAGCCGGTGGCGGCCGCGCCGGGGCAGCGTCTCCTCCCAGGTGGCGAGGCGCTCGAGCCCCGCCTCGATCCTCCGAATGTAGATGAAGCGCGAGCCGGACTCGAGGGCGCGCGCCTCCGGGGCGAGCAGCTCCACCGTGACCGAGTACGAGGTGAACCAGCGCTTGCGGTTGGCGATCACGGCCCCGAGGAGCGCGGGCTGGCCCGCGTAGATCTCGTCCGGCGCCACGCCGGTCAGGTCGAGGCCCCGCATGCTCTGCTCGGAGAGGATGCCCGAGACCACGATGAGGGCCAGCAAGGCGGAGACCAGCAGGTAGAGCAGGTTATTGCCGGTATTGATGGCGGCCACGCCCAGCCCCACCGCTACGAGCAGGCACCACCAGCCGTCGCGGGTGGGCTTGATGGTCCGGCGTGGGTGGAACAGCCGCCACAGCGCGGCCCGGACCAGCGTCACCGCCTACCTCGGGACGGGAACGTCCTGCAGGATGGCGGTGACGGCGGCTTCGCCGTCCATGCCGCCCGCCGCGGAGCCCGCGATCGAGCCCTTGACGATCACGCGGTGGGCGAGGGCGGGCACCGCCAGGTGCTTGACGTCGTCGGGCAGCAGGTAGTCGCGCCCGTCGGCGAGCGCGCGGGCGCGGGCGGCCCGCAGCAGGGCCAGCGAGCCGCGCGGGCTCACGCCCAGCGCGAGCAGCGGCGAGCGGCGCGTGGCGGTGACCAGCGCCACCAGGTAGTCGAGGATGGATTCGTCCACCCGCACGCGCTCCGCCGCCTCCTGGAGCGCCAGCACCTCGTCCACCTCGACCACCGGGGCGAGGTCGGCGGGCCCCGTGTCGCCGCGGAGCACCGCCTTCTCGTCGGCGGCTCCCGGGTAGCCGATGCGGATGCGCAGCAGGAAGCGGTCGAGCTGCGATTCGGGCAGCGGGAACGTGCCCTCGTACTCGCGTGGGTTCTGGGTCGCCAGCACCATGAAGGGCCGCGGCAGCGGATAGGTCGAGTGATCCAGCGAGACCTGGGCCTCGTTCATGGCCTCCAGCAGCGCGGACTGCGTCTTCGGCGTCGTGCGGTTGATCTCGTCGGCGAGCACGATATTGGTGAAGAGCGGGCCCGGCTTGAAGACGAACTCCCCGCGCTTGGGCTCCCACACCGAAACCCCCAGCACGTCGGAGGGCAGCATGTCGGAGGTGAACTGGATGCGCTGGAACGAGGCACCGATGGACCGGGCCAGCCCCGAGGCGAGCGTGGTCTTGCCCACGCCGGGCACGTCCTCGATCAGGAGGTGCCCGCGGGCGACCAGGCCGATGATGGCGAGCCGCACCACCTCCGGCTTGCCGAACAGGGCGCGCCTGACGTTTTCCTCGAGGCGGCGGATGGTTTCCGTCGAGTCGCCCATAGACTTCCACTATACCGTACGCGGATTTTTCGACCCGCGCGGGGCCGCTGGCCGGGGCGAGCCCCATCGGCTACACTGAGCGGCGCGATGGCCTTCGATCCGCCCCCCGCACCCATCTGGCCCCGCAACGCCCGCGCGGCCTGCGCCTTCACCTTCGATCTCGACGCGGAGACGCTGTGGATGGCCCGCGGCATTCACGAGCCGGTGACCCTCTCGCAGGGACGGTTCGGCCCGGTGGAAGCGCTGCCGCGCATTCTCGCGCTCCTGCGCACGCACGAGATCCGCGCCTCGTTCTTCATCCCGGCCTGGGTGGCCGAGCACCACCAGGACGCGGTGCGCGCCATCGTGGACGGTGGCCACGAGATCGGCTGCCACGGCGACGAGCACGAGCGCGTGAGCGAGCTGCCGCCCGACCGCGAGGAGGCCATCCTGGCCCGGAGCGTCGACGTGCTCACCCGCCTGGGCGACGCCCGCCCGATCGGCTACCGGGCGCCCGCCTGGCAGCTCTCGGCCGCGACGATCCCGCTGCTCGTCCAGTACGGCTTCGCGTACTCCTCGAACATGATGGACCGGCTCTCTCCGTACATGCATCCGCCCGTGGGGGGCCGCGCGCTCGTGGAGATCCCGGTCTCGTGGGTGCTCGACGACGCCCCGTACTTCATGTTCACCGGCCAGCGGTCGATCCAGCCGCCGGGCCCGGTGCTGCAGGGCTGGCTCACCGAGTTCGAGGGCATCACGGAGGCGCGCGGGGTGACCAACTTCACCTTCCACCCGCAGATCATCGGCCGGCCGTCACGCCTGGCCTGCCTCCGCGAGCTGATGGACCACGTGCGCCACACCCCGCGGGTGTGGATCGCCTCGCTCGGCGAGATCAGCGCGCACTACCGCACCGCGGTGGAGAGCGGCGCGGTTGGGCCGCGCTAGGAACGGAAGGCGGGCGCGACCTCGGCCATGAAGCGATCGAGCGTGGGACGCCGATCGGCGGGGAGGAGGAAGGTCGGGATGAACAGCATGCCCACGCCGGCCGCCTGCAGCCGCGCCAGCTTGTCCTTGATCTGGCTCACGCTGCCCGCCAGCACCGTGTCGCGCGCCTTCTCCGCGTCGGCCCCCATCCGCCTCATGTAGGCCTGCTCGATCTTCTCGACCCCCGCGCGGTCGTCCGCGAAGCCCAGCACCATCACCGCCGAGCGCAGGATGGCCTTCGGGTCGCGCCCCTCCGTCGCGCAGTGCTGATCGAGGATCCGGCCCTTGTGGGCCAAGGTGGCCGGCCCGCCCCACACGTTCCAGTGATCGGCGTGCCGGGCCGCGATCCGCAGCGTGACCTTCTCGCCCCCGCCGCCGATCATCAGCTCGGGGTACGGCTTCTGCACCGGCTTGGGCATGAGGGGCGCGGCGTCGAGCTGGTAGTACCGGCCCTTGTAGTCGGCCTTGGCCTCGGTCCACAGCGCCTTCAGCACGTGGCAGGCCTCGTCGAGGCGCGCGAGCCGCTCGCGGGTCGTGTAGAAGTCCATCCCGTAGGCGCGGTGCTCGTTCTCCTGCCAGCCCGCCCCGATGCCGCAGATGAGGCGGCCGCGCGAGATGATGTCCACGTTGGCCGCCATCTTGGCGAGCAGCGCGGGATGGCGATAGGTATTGCCGCTCACGATGGTGCCCACGCGCAGGCGCGTGGTCAGGCCGGCCAGCGCGGCCAGCGCCGTCCAGCACTCGAGCGTGTCGCCGACCCGGTCGGCGGCATTGGGCATGAAGTGGTCGGTCACGCAGGCCGCGTCCCATCCGGTCTGGTCCCCGTGGCGCCAGAGGGCCAGCACCTCGTCCCAGGTCGTGCCGGTCATGCCGGTGAAGATGGCGAATTTCATGGTGGCTGGATGCTACGAGGCGTGACGCGGGAGGTCAAGTGGAAACCGGCATTCTAGTCATTCACCCCGGCGCGCTGGGCGACGTGCTCCAGACGGTGCCCGCGCTGCGCGGCCTGCGCGCGGTGGCGCCCGCGGCGCCGATCACCTTCGTGGGCCAGCCGCGGCTCGCGCGCCTGCTCGTCGAGCTCGGGGCCGCGCAGCAGGCGCGCGCGTTCGACGGCTTCGGCCTCGAGGCCCTCTTCGTGGACGCGCCCGCGCCGGCCGCCATCGCCGAAGCGGTCAGCCGTGTGAAATACGTGGTTTCCTGGTTCGGCTCGCGCGACGAGACGTATCGCCGCCGGCTCCACGCGCTCGTCCCGCGCGCGCTCGTCGCGGCACCGGTGCCCGACGACGACACGCCGGTCTGGCGGCACCTCCTCGGGACGCTGGCCGGCTGGGATCTCGCGGTCCCGGAGCGCGTGGAGCCGCTGCGCGCTCCCCCGCTGCCGGCCGACGAGGGACCCGCGGCCGCGCCCCGCCCCCAGCTTGTCGTGCATCCCGGCAGCGGCGGCGACTGGAAGCGGTGGCCGGCCGAGCGCTTCGCCGAGGTGATCCACGCGCTACGCCATCGTCGTGCATTCGAAGTCCTGGTGCACCAGGGCCCCGCGGACGCGGAGGCCGCGTCGCGCCTGCTGGCGCTGCTCGAAGGCAACGCCGACGCACTGCTCGAGCCCGAGCTGCCGCGCCTCGCCGCGGTGCTCGGCGGCGCCCGCGCCTATCTGGGCGGCGATTCGGGGGTGAGCCACCTGGCCGCCACGGTGGGCGCCCCGAGCGTGGTGCTGTTTCCGCCCGCCACGCGTCGGCGCTGGGCGCCCTGGAGCCCGACCGCGGTGCCGATCGAGCTCACCGGCACGGACCGCGACGTCGAGCGGGCGATCGAGGCGCTGGAGGGGATGCTCGGGTGACTACTTCTCGTTGTACGAACGGAGCATCCAGGCCATCTTCTCGTGCTTCTCCATGAGGCCGGTCAGGAAGTCGCTGGTGCCCGCGTCGTTGTGCTTCTCCATCACGGTGGCCAGGTCCGCCCGCAGGGTGCGCACCATGACCTCGTGATCGGATTGCAGATTCGCGACCATGGTCAGCGCGGGCGGCTGCTTGCCCGGCTGCTCCTTGAGCCGCGTGTGCTGCGAGAACTCGACCAGGGTGCCGAAGGCCTTGCCGCCCAGGGAGCGGGCCCGCTCGGCCACCTCGTCCACGACCTCGTTGAGGGCCTCGTACTGGCCTTCGAAGAACTTGTGCAGGTCGTTGAACTGCGGCCCCACCACGTTCCAGTGGTAGTTCCGGGTCTTGGTATAGAGCACGTACTCGTCCGCGAGGACGGCGTTGAGGATCTTGACGATGCTGTCACGGTTGGATTCGGAGATCCCGATACTCAGTGTCATATCTCTTGCTCCTTGCTCTTTCGATGCAGCCGCGGGGCCCCCGGCTGCAGGCGTCCGCTATTTTTGCTTGGCGATGATATGGTCCTTGATCTTGTCGTATGTGGCCTGGGGCACGACCTTCTTCTGCACCAGCTCGTCCTTGCGCTTGTAGGGCCGGTTCTGGACGATCTTCTTGGCATAGGCGTCGCCGATGCCCGGGATCATCATGAGGTCGGCCTCGCTCGCCGAGTTGAGGTCCAGCGGCGCGTGGCCCTTGGCCTTCGTGTCGCTCTTGGCCGGGGCCGGCGCGGTCTTGGGGGCCTGGGCCCAGGCCGCGGGCGCGCTCAGCAGGCCGGTCGAGAACAAGCCCACGATGAGTAGCGCGATCAATCGCTTCATGGAGTGCCCTCCTCCTGACGGATGAATGAGTGAGTCAGCGAATCCCCAGCAGCTCCACCTCGAAGATCAGGGTGGCCCCCGGCGGGATGACCCCACCCGCCCCGCTGTCGCCGTAGCCCAGGTGCGCGGGGATGATCAGCTTGCGCTTCCCGCCCACCTTCATGGAGATGACGCCCTCGTCCCAGCCCTTGATGACACGGCCCTTGCCCACCGGGAACTCGAACGGGGTCCCCCGGTCCACCGAGCTGTCGAACTTGGTGCCGCTCTTGAGCCAACCGGTGTAGTGCACGCTCACGGTCTCGCCCGTCTTGGGCCGGGCCCCGGCCCCCTCGACCAGGTCCACGTAGCCCAGCCCGGTCGCGGTCTCGACGACCTGCTCGTCCTTGTTGTCGGTCATGCGTTGCGCTCCCCCGCTAGTACGAGCCGATCGAGATCCTTCGCCAGCGCGTCCGAGACGCGCGTGAGCGGGAGCCGGCACTCGGCCGAGGCGATCAGGCGCTGCCGCCAGAGGCAGTGCTTGATCGGGACCGGGTTCGGCTCCTTGAAGAGCAGCGGCACCATCGGCTCGAGCCGCGACCAGGCCTTGAGCGCGCCCTGGTGGTCGTTGGCCACCATGCGCTCGTACACCGAGAGGAACGTCGCGGTCTCGACGTGCGCGGAGGCGAGGATGCCGCCGTCGCCGCCATGGGCCAGCATGGTGTAGAAGAACGCGTCCTCCCCGGTCAGCACCGCGAAGCCGGGAGGGCGCTGACGCAGCAGATCGAGCGACTGGGCGATGATGCCCGACGAATCCTTCACGCCCGCGATGTTGGGAACCTCGGCCAGCGCGAGCAGGGTCTCGTTGGCGAGATTCACCCCGGTTCGATACGGAATATTGTAGATCAGGATGGGCCGGTCGGTGGCCTCGGCCACGCGGGTGAAGTGCTCGCGCATGCCGTCCTGGCTCGGCCGGTTGTAGTAGGGGCAGACCGAGAGGATGCCCTGCACGGCATGCTTCTGCAGCCGCTTCACCGCCTTCACGACCTTTCGGGTGTCGTTGCCGCCGACGCCGATCAGGATCGGCACCCGGCCCGCGACCGTGGCCACGGTGCGCTCGACCAGCGCCTCCGTCTCCGCCTCGTCGATGGTCGGGCTCTCGCCGGTGGTGCCGAGAGGGATGACGCCGCTGACCCCGGCGCGCACGTAGTGATCGACCAGGCGCTCGTAGCCCGCGTAGTCGATCTCGCCGGCCTTGAACGGGGTGACGACGGGTAGCCAGACTCCGGAGAAGCGCATCGCGGCACCTCCTGGGTCAATAGTACCAGCGGTGGAGCCGGGTGGGGGCCACCCCGCAGAAGTGCAGGAAGCGGAGGGCCCACATGAGGCCCATCGTGCGCAGCGGGCCCTCCCGCTCCCACTTGCGGGCGGAGGTGGTGACGCGCAGGCGGAGCGCGCGCAGGTTCCCGCGGCGCTTCAGCCGGCGGCTCAGCTCGATGTCCTCCATCAGCGGGATCTCGGGGTAGCCGCCGACCGCCTCGAAGTCGGCGCGGCGCACGAAGATGGCCTGATCACCGGTGCAGATGCCGGAGGCCCGGGAGCGCGTGTTCATGAACCAGGCGATGACCCGGAAGAGCGGGCGCTCGTTGTCGAAGCGCACGTCGAAGCGGCCGCCCACCACGCCCGGCTCGGCGAGCGCCTGCTCGATCGCGCGCGCGGCGCCGTCGGGCAGGCGGGTGTCGGCGTGCAGGAACAGCAGGGTGTCGCCGCCGGCCTCGCGCGCCCCGTGGTTCATCTGGACGGCGCGACCGCGGGCGCTCTCGAGGAGCCACGGGCCGGGCAGCCGCGCCACCACCGCCGCGGTGTCGTCGCCGCTGCCGCCGTCCACCACGACGATGTCCGCGCCCGGGCAGCCGCGCGCGAGGTCGGGCAAGAGCCGCGAGAGATTCGCCGCCTCGTTCAGCGCGGGGATCACGATGGCGAGCCTCATCGGCCCGGCCCGATCGTGAGCGCGTCGTAGAAGGCGACGGCCCGCTCGCCGGTGTCGTCGGTGTCGGTCATCAGCGCGATGCCCACGATGCGCGGCGGCTCCGCGCGCATGATCCGGCGATAGTCCTCGTAGATGTCCCGGGTCTCGGTCACCCAGCGCCCCGCCTCCGCGGCCCCGCTCCGCACCACCACGATCTTGGCGCGGGCGGTGTAGGCGTTGTCGAGCACCGTGCCCACCGGTAGCCGGCTCTCCCACACGTAGTTGAGCACGAGCCCGGGCGGGTAGCGGCCGTAGAGCAGCCGGTACGCGCCGAAGCGCGAGCGCTCCCAGACCGACGCGGTGGCCGGATCGTACTGGAAGGCGACGTACACGCGCGCAGCGTAGTCGTCGCCCTCCTTGCGGCGCGGGTCCGACTTCGCGAGCACGCCCTCCACCTTCCAACGCCAGGAGAGCACGCGGTAGACCTTCGGGTCGAGGTCGAGCGGGCGGTAGAGCCCGGAGGCCGCCGCGTCGCTCTCCGCGCGCAGCACCCACCGCTCGCCCTCGAGCACCACCGCGTACCGGGTGTGGCGCGGCACGCGCGAGAAGGTCAGCGGCTCCCAGCCCGCCGGTGGGCCGGTCGGATCCGTGGGTGGGGCGAAGTCGCCGAGCCGGAGCGGCTCGGCCGCGCGGCCGGGGGCGGCGGCCAGCAGCAGCCCGAGCAGCGCGGCGGTCAGACGCGCGAGGCCGGCGCGCGGCGCCCTCATCCCGTCCGCAGCAGGTCGTCGAGTGCGGCGCTGCGCCCGCGCAGCCAGCGCGGCAGCAGCGAGAGCGCGACGAGCAACACCCCGGCCAGGGCCAGCAGGAGCAGCATGCGCCGGGCGTCCCAGGCGCCCGCCACCACCGCCCCCGCCGCCGCGGTGAAGGCCAGCGTGCCCGGTAGCATGCAGAGGAACGAGGTCACCGCGTACGCCCCGAAGCGGATCGAGGTGAGCCCGTAGGCGTAGTTCTGCAGGTTGAACGGGAAGATCGGCACCAGGCGCGTGATCATCACGATGCGGAAGCCATGGCGCGCCACCGCGCGGTCCATGCGCTCGAGCGCCGGATAGCCGGCCATCCAGCGCGCGACGGCCGCGCGGGCCGCGTAGCGCGCGATCAGGAAGGATAGGCACGCGCCCGTGGTGGCCGCGATCGCCACGTAGACCGTGCCCCACGCCGCGCCGAAGGCCAGCCCGCCCAGGATGGTCAGCGGCAGCGCGGGGACGAAGGCCACCACCGCGGCCACGTACCCCAGGATGAAGATCACCGGGGCCCACGCCCCGAAGCCGTCGATCCGCTCGCGCAGCCGCGCCAGGTTCTCGAGCCGGATCAGGTCCGTGAGCCCGAGGGCGCGCACGAGGACCACGGCCAGCGCCAGGCCGAGGAGCGTGACGACCAGCAGCCGCTTGCTCAGTACTTGCCCCGGGCGCGCTCGCGGGCGGGGAGGTTCTCGAGGCAGGTGGTCCACCACCCGGTGCGGATCGTCGCCGCGAACTCGGGCGGCAGCCCCTCGCGGTCCATCTCGCGCGCCAGCGTCTCGTGATCGTAGGCGAGCGGCACGAACTCCACCTGGAGATCCGGCGTCGCGGTCAGCACCGTGTACCAGACATTGGTGCGGCCGTCGTTCTCGGGCCGCCCGATCACGCCCACGTTCACCGCGTGCCGGGCGTCGGGCAGCGCGCGATGCCACTTCATCCCGGTGTGCGTGCACAGCATCACGTCGGTCTCCGCGCGGTCCATCAGATGGCGCAGCAGGCCGTTCGGCGTGGCCGACTCCCACAGGAACTCGTTGACCACCCGCGGCGAGCCGTGGCACATCAGCACGCGGTGCGGCCCCAGCTTGAGCCGCCGGTGGCGCGGCAGGGCCCCGAGCCAGGTCTTATGCTCGGCCGAGGTGTGCTCGAACGTGTAACGGTAGCTGATCGCCGCGTAGTGATTGTCGCGCGGGTCGGTGTAGCCGCAGCCGCAATCGGTGCGCCCGGAGGCGAGCGACTCGTCATAGTTGCCCTGGATCGCCAGGACCCCGTGCTCGCGCAGGAGCGGGAACACGCGGTCCGGATGCGGGCCGAAGCCGCCCATGTCGCCCAGGCAGAACACCGCCTCGACGTCGCGGCCCCGGGCGTCAGCGAGCAGCGCCTCGAGCGCGGGCGCGTTGTTGTACATGCCGCCGAACACCGCAATGCGCCGGTACTCGCTCAGCTGTTCCGACATGTCATCCCCGTCTCCCGGCACGTCACGCACGCCGGATGATAGAGGGGCGTGGGCTTGAAGGAGTCCGCGAGGCTGCCGGTCGAGAGGCGCGCGCCCTCGAGCCCGGCCAGGATCGGGCAGGCGTAGACGCCGCCCGCCGCCACCACGCGGGCGTCCGCGCACTGGAGCACGGAGCGGTCGAAGCCCTCGAGATCCTCCTCGGTGAGCGGCGGGGTCGCGCCCGCCGGCTGGCGGCCGAGGCCGAACACCGGCATGATCTTGACCCGCGGCCGCTCCACCCCCTGCGCGTGCAGGAAGTCGCGGAAGCGCTCGTACATGCCGGAGCCCGCCGGGTGCTCGTCGCGGGTGATCTCGGTGGCGGTCACGATGGGCAGCAGGCCCCGCTCGCGCAGCAGCCGGACCGCTGTCACCGCCTTCGCCCACGCGCCCTCCCCCCGGATCCGGTCGTTCTTCTCCCGATCCGTATCGTCGAGGCTCACCCGCAGCTCGAGGGAGTACGGCGCCCGCGCGGCGAGCGCGGCGAGGGCGTCGGCCACCTCCGGTCCGATGAGGGTGCCGTTGGTGAGCACGGTGGTGGGCGCGGCGGCGAGCGCCAGCTCGAGCAGCGGCAGGATCTCGCCGTGCAGGAACGGCTCGCCGCCGGTGAAGTAGATCTCCTTGACCCCCACCGCCTCGGCCTCGCGGATGGCGCGCTCGATGGTGGCGGCATCCAGCGGCTTGAGCCAGGGCGACTTCGGACCGCTCGCGTTGATGCAGTGGCGGCACTCGAGGTTGCACCACGTCCCGGTGATCTGCACCCAGAGCGTGGAGAGCCCGACGAACGGGGC
>WNFD01000485.1_pt1 | contig 79133 bp, 70 predicted proteins | sample 5400491 | NCBI WGS metagenome assembly WNFD01 (sample SAMN13153343, study PRJNA577476) | soil metagenome | isolation source: 120 cm saprolite under Douglas fir tree site 2 hole 2 replicate 2 | place: USA:California | collected 2015-04-18 | reverse complement strand
GCACGTGATCGCCCCGAGTCCCGCGGCGATGACCGCCCTGATCGCCCTGACCCAGGCCGGCACCGTCCTGCTCTGGGATCCTGCCGACCGCACGCTGATCGCCGCCAACCTCGTCGGCACGATGCCCTGGACCGAACGCACCCAGCCCAGCCCACCTGGTCGCTGACGCCGCCCTCAGCCCTGGCCACCGTCAGCGTCGCAGGGTCAGTGCGCGGGCTCGTGGCTCAACAGGCGGTCGCTGATCACCACGGTGCACATCAGGCCGCAGCCGGGACACCAGCACAGGAAGTTGCGGTCGGCGTCGGCCCAGAACTCCTGCACGAATGCGGCGGGGGAGTCCAGGCAGGCACCGCAGCCCGGGCAGTGGGTCGCGCCCGCCCGGGCGTGCGGCGGCTCAGCTTGCCGCGGGGCTGACATCGGCGTGGCGCGGCACGTCGCCGAACTGGCTCAGCACCTCGTCCCTGATCGGGCTGTAGCGAATGGAGCTCTCGTGCAGCCACACGTCACGGAACGCGCGGGCCCCGCCGAATTTCTCGCCCTCCATCGGCAGCTCGATGCAGACGTTGCGGCCGGGGTCCCGGAACGTGCAGATCGGATCCTGGCCGGCCTCGACCAGCTCCATCTGCTCGAAGTACAGTTTGCGCAGCATGATCACACCGAGATCCGAACGGCCCAGGTGCTCGCGGGTCCGGTCGGCGATCGCGCCCTGGGTAACCCATGCGCAGATGTCCTGGCCATCGACGTAATCACGCAGCCACTCGCCCTGCTCGTCGTGCAGCGACACCCGGTAGACCGGGATAGCTGCTTGCGGCGGGGCGGGCGTGGCGAAGCGGTAGGTCTGGTACCAGACGTGCCAGGTGTGGGTGTATCCGCAGCGCAAGCCGGCCTGCTCGGTGCAGCCGAGGGCAAGCGAGGCGCGCCGGTGCGGGCACTGCTCGGCGAGCAGCCCGAGCCTGCCGCCGGCATCCCGGAACAGGACCAGATTCTCGCCGAGCAGCCGTCGCCGCACCGGCACCCGGCCCGCCATGTCGTGCGTGGCGACCGGCCACCAGTAACGGCGCAGCAGATTCCCCATCGGGGTGCCCGGCCCGACCGCGGTCAGGCGCACGTTTTTCTCCTGGCTGAGCATTGTCGGCTCCCTGGGCAGGCCGTAGCGTGTGGGACACCGACGACGCTAGGCAACACCGTCTGGCCGGGGGAAGCGGGCCGTTCGGCCCCGCGGAACGCGGTCGGCGTTCCGCTGTGGGGAACGCGCACGTTGCCAGCGCGAAACGGCAGTGAAACCTTCTGGACATCGGAGCCGCAACAATCCCAAGGAGACGCAATGGCCACGGTCATTCCCGTCGATGAGTTCATCAGCGACGAGTGGTACCCGGGATTCAAGCCCGGCTACACCCATGCGCCGTGGTACATCGACCCGGTTCAGACGTTCAGCAAGGAAGACGAGAAAAATTTCTGGTTCCTGGACTTCCACTGGCCACGCGGTCTCACTCCGATGGGCCTGATCTGGAACGAGGACGGCTACAACTGGGCCTCGCAGCTCGCTGCCGAGCAGATGCCGCTGCCGCCAGGCCGGGGGATCACTTGCCGTCTCGGCGGCACGCACACGTACGGCTCGGCCATCCCGGTGAACGATCCCAGGGAGATCGGCCAGCGGGCCAGGCGACTGGAGCACAGCCTGCCGCCGTTCCTGCAGAACTTCGACACGATCTGGGGCCGGATGCGGGAAGAGGTCAACGAGAGCTGGGATTACTTCCGTGGCGTGGACCTGTCCGCCCTGTCGCTCGAGGACCTGCGGGAGAACCTCATCCAGGCCCGCCAGTACCATAAGCGCGCCTTCGAGATCCACTTCCAGGTGATGTACCCGCTGCTCGCGAACTACGTCGGCTTCTACGGCATGTGCACCGAACTCGGCCTGGACCCCGGGCAGATCGGCAAGTTCCTGCAGGGCTACGACACCAAGATCATGGAGACCGACCGGGAGCTGTGGCGGCTGACCGCCGCGGCCCGCTCAGCCGGCCTGGAGCCGGCGTTCGCGGCCCACGAGGCCGGCGGGCTGCGGGCCGCGCTGGCCGCCCAGGGCGGCGCGGCCAGCGCCTGGCTGACCACGTTCGATGACTTCCTCCAGGTCTACGGCTGGCGCACCGAGGGATCCTGCGACATCGCCCTGCCGAGCTGGATCGAGGACCCGACGCCCGCGCTCGGGACGATCAAGACATTCCTGCAGAAGGGCACCGACCACGACTTCGGGGCGGCCCGGACGGCAGCCGTCGAGGAGCGTGAGGCCGCCGTGGACGCGGCCAGGTCCAAGCTCACCCTGGATGAGCAGAAGCTCTTCGACAGCGGCCTGGCCTCCTGCCGGGCGGCGAACTTCCCGTGGTGGCAGGACGACCACAACTACTACATCGACCTGCGCGTCTCGCTGCCCATGCGGTGGGCGTGCCAGGCCATCGCCGACCGGGTCGGGGCCGATCACCAGGACGACACGCTCTACCTGTTCTGGGAAGAGATCATGGACGTGTCGTCGGGCGGCAGGCCCTACGCCGGGCTGCGCGGCCTGGTCGAGGAACGCAAGCAGTACTTCGACTACTGGCTGGAGCGGCGGCCGACGCTGCCGAAGGTGGTCGGCACCGTTCCGGAGTCGGTCAACGACCCGATCCTGATCGAGATCTTCGGACTGAACAGCCACTTCCTGCGGGCGGTGGAGGCGGTCGGCTCGGAGGGCCAGGTCAAGACCCTGACCGGCGTGCCCGCCTCGAAGGGCATCGGCCGGGGCATCGCCCGGGTGCTGCATAACGCCGACGAGTTGCACCGGCTCAGCCCCGGTGAGGTGCTGGTGTGCGAGTCCACCTCGCCGAACTGGACCCCGGCCTTCGCGAAGATCGCCGCCTGCGTCTGCGACGGCGGCGGCACCTTGTCGCACGCCGCCATCGTCGGGCGCGAGTACGGCGTTCCCACGGTGACGGCGGTCGGGCTGGCCACGCTGCTCATCGCCGACGGCGACGAAGTGGAGGTGGACGGCACCAGCGGCCACGTCACCGTGCTCAAGCACGCCGCGGCCGGGCAGGCGGGAGGCTGATCCGGTGCCTGAAGCCATCGCCTGGGTGGACGCGATCGCCCCCGAGCAGGCGGTCGCCGTCTGCGGTGCCAAGATGGGGCGGCTGGCCGAGCTGCTGCGGGCAAGCGTGACGCTGCCGAAAGGGTTCACCGTCACCGTCGACGCCTACCGACGGCACTGCGCGCAGGCCGGCCTGGACGAGGCCATCGACGCGGCCCTCGCCGGGCTGGGCCCCGGGGCCCAGCCCGGCCAGATCGAGGCCGCGGCGCGGACGGCGCAGGCGGAGCTGACCAGCCGGGAGATGGACTCCGGCCTGGCCGTGCTGATCGCCGATGCCTACGAGGAGCTGAGTTCTCGCTGTTTCGACATCAACGTGCCGACCGCGGTGCGCAGCTCCGCCATCGGCGAGGACTCGGGCACGGCCAGCTTCGCCGGCATCTTCGACACCTATCTCGGCGTATCAGGGAAGGACCGGGTGCTCGACGCGGTCCGTCAGTGCTGGGCCAGCCTGTTCAGCCCGCGGGCGGTCGCCTACCGGCTCCGGGCGGGCACGCATCACCGGGACATGCCGATGGCCGTCGGCGTGATCGAGCTGATCCACGCCCGGGCATCCGGGGTGGCGTTCTCGGCTCACCCGGTCACCGGCAAGACCGACCGGATCGTCATCGAGACCAGCTGGGGCTGGGGCGAGGCGGTCGTGCAAGGCCTGGTCACGCCGGACCACATCGAGGTGGGCAAGGCCGACGGCCGTGTGCTGAGCCATCAGGTGGCGGCCAAGAAGGTGGTGTCAGCGTTCGACTACGCCGCCGGCCGGGTGATCGAGACCGACATGCCGGACCGGCTCGTCGATCGCCAGGTGCTCGACGACGAGCAGATCGCGGCCGTCGTCGACGCCGTGCTGGCGGTGGAGCGGCACTACGGTTACCCGGTGGACGTGGAATGGGTGCTCGACCGGCACCGCCGGCCAGGCGATCCGGTCTGCGTCGTGCAGGCCAGGCCGGTGACCGTCGTCAGCCCGATGACGGAACCCGCGCCCACCGCATGGAACCCGGCCGCGATGGCCGCCAAGTACGTGTTCCGGAGCTAACCCGCATCGACTGAGGCAAGAACGGTGGACGGTATCTCGCTGCGCATTACCGAGCCCGATGAGGCCCGGGAGATCTGCGGGCAGGTCTACTACCCGCACCGGCTCACCGTGCTGCACGACCCGGCTAGCTTCGCGATGTCGCTGTCGGCGCTGAACTTGGGACCGGTCGCGGTCGGGCTGCTCGGCTACGCCGGTGAGGTGCGACTGGAAACCGCCGAGCTCGAAACCGGCTATGAGGTCAACGTGCCGCTCAGCGGGCGGCTGCTGACCCGCACCGGGTCCGCCGAGGTCTGCGCCACCCCGCGGAACGCGGCCCTCTACCGGCCGGACGGCAAGACCCGGCTGCAGGGCTGGGCCGACGGCGGCCAGCTTTTGGGGCTGAAGATCGAGCGGCCGGTACTGGAAGCGCGCCTCGCCGAGCTAGTGGGCACGCCGGTCCTGGGAGTGATCCCGCTCGGCCCCAGCCTGGACCTGCGGGCCGGCGGCGGCCGGCGGTGGTGGGCACTCGCCCGGGCGCTGGCCTCGCTCACCGCTGACCCGGACGGCCCGCTGACCCAGCCGATGGTGGTGCGGCCGCTCATTGACAGCGTGCTCGTGGCGCTGCTGTATGCCGCCGACCACTCGTACCGCGGCGCGCTGGCCGCGCCGTGCGCCAGGGCCGGGACGGCCGCCATCAACCGCGCCGTGGATCTGCTCGAGGCCGAACCGGACCTGCCGTGGACGGTTGGCGACCTAGCCAGCCGTGTCGGCCTGAGCACCCGGGCGCTGCAGTACGGTTTCGCCGCGCAGGCTGGCATGTCCCCGATGGCCTACCTGCGTCAGGTCCGGCTGCAGCGGGCCGACGCCGACCTGCGCGCCGCGGACGGCTCGGACCGCGGCGTGGCCAGAATCGCCAGCCGCTGGGGGTTCACCAACTTCGGCCGGTTCGCCGCCGCCTACCGGGCGCGCTACGGGCACACGCCGTCCGAGACGCTGCACCGGGCCGGCTGAGCCCGCGAACCGGTCCCCGCGCGCCGGCCCGCCGTGAGCTTGCACTGCGCGAAATGGCTAGCACCGGTTCGTTCGGCGGATCGACCTTGAATTCGCACCCGGCCTAGCGTGGGGCGTATCCGAGCCGCAAGCAGGAGGCGCTATGGTGCCCGCCCAGCTCACGACCGACCAGGCCGCATTCGACTTCAACCCGATGACCAGCCCGCACCGGGAGGACCCGCACGTGTTCTACCGGGCGGCACGCGCCCGGCCGGTGACGTTCAGCCCGTCGATCGGTGCCTACCTGGTGACTCGCTACGCCGATCTGGTCGCCGTGCTCGACGACCCGCAGACGTACTCGTCCAAGGCCGCCCTGCCGATGATCTACGACAGCCCGCCCGAGGTCGTCGCCGTGCTCAAGGCCGGCCATGTGCCGGAGACCACCATGGTGGTGAACGAGGACGAGCCCGAGCACATCGGGTTCCGCCGGGTGTTCGACGCCGGGTTCACCGGCGCGCGGGTGCGGGCCATGGTGCCGCTCATGCGGGAGCGCGCCGCCGGGCTGATCGATCGTTTCGCCGGCCGCGGCGACGGTTCCGCCGGCGGCCGGGCCGACCTGGTGGCCGACTACGCCATCCCGTTCGTGCAGGCTGTGATCAGCGCCGTCATCGGCTTTCCCGCCGAGGACACCGCCCGGATCCAGGCGTGGACCGACGACGTCAACATGCTGTGGAACATGCTCGCGCGGGTGGAGTCGGCGCGCCGGATGGCCGACTACACCCGCTACCTGCAGGCGCTGATCGATGACCGGCGGGCGCACCCGCGCGAGGACCTCATCTCCGACCTGGTACACGGGGCGCACGGCTACCCCGGGCTGCCCGACGAATACGTACAGAACATGATCCGTGGCGCGGCCTGGGTGGTCGGCTTCGACACCACCCGCGACGCGATCACGGCCACGGTGCTGATCATGCTCCAGACCCCCGGCCTCCGCGAGCGGGTGCTGGCCGATCCGGCCCGGACCATTCCGAAGCTCACCGAGGAGGCGCTGCGCCGCGACGCGCCGCACCGGGGCCTGTTCCGGATCACCACGCGCGCGGTGGAACTGGGCGGCACGACGCTGCCCGCCGGGGCGCCGTTGCTGTTGCTGTTCGGGTCGGGCAACCGGGACGAGACGGTCTTCGCCGAGCCGGACGGCGTCGACCTGGACCGTCCCAACGTGCGCGACCACCTGGCCTTCGGCCGCGGCCTGCACTCCTGCCCAGGCGCTCCGATGGCGCGGGCGGAGATCAGGGTGGCGCTGGAGACGCTGATCAGGCGGCTACCCGGGCTGCGGCTCGCCGGCGGCTACCAGCCGACCTACATCGCCAGCTACTTCTTCCGTGGGCTGGAGTCGCTCGAGGTCACCTGGTTACCATCTGAGAACCCGAATCCGAAGGGACGCGCCCATGCATGTGCTGACGGTCTGCTACGGGCACCCAGCCGACCCGGCGGCGTTCGACGCGTACTACGCGTCCACCCACCGGCCGCTCGCCGAGAAGGTACCCGGCCTGGTCAGCTTTACCGCCCGCCACTGCGAGTCGCTGGACGGATCGGTGCCGCCCTATTACCTGCTGGCCGAACTTGCCTTTTCCTCACGTGAGGTGATGGACGCCGGCCTGGCCTCGCCCGAAGGGCAGGCGGCGGCCGCGGACGTCGCGAACTTCGCCGATGGCGGAGCCACGATGTTCGTGGCCCGCGACTGAGGCTCGGCTCGTCCCGGCCGCTCCGGTTTTTCAGCCAGCCGAACGGTCCGTGGTAACTCGCCTGGCCAGCACTGGCAAGGTGACCAGGCAGGCCTCTACATTGACAGGTCCGTCGGGATGAGCCACAATTGTGGCCATGAGTGTGGAGCCTTTGCGGACCGTCCGCGACCATCTGTCGGAGTTCGTCGATCGCGTGGAACATCAGCATGAGCGGATCGTGCTAACCCGCAATGGCCACGCGGCGGCTGTCTTGATCAGCCCGGAGGATCTCGCCCAGCTAGAGGAGACCATCGACGTCCTCAGCGATCCCGAGGCGCTCGCTGACATCCGCGAAGCCGACCAGGCCTACGCCCGCAATGACGTCATCCGCGGGGTGGAGGCTGTGCGTCGGCTGCGCCAGTGAGCCAGGACGGGGATTACGAGCTCGTTCTTACCCCGCCAGCGCAGCGGGCACTGACTGGGAAACTGCCTGAGGCGGTCGCGGCGGCGGTCATCGAATTCTTGACTACCGCATTGATCAGGCAGCCGACCCGGGTTGGCAAGCCGCTGCGCGATGACCTGGCCGGGGTGTGGTCGGCGCGCCGGGGCACCTACCGGGTCCTTTACCGCATCCGCGAAGACCTCCGCGAAGTCGTCGTCCTGCGCATCGAGCACCGCCGCGACGCCTACCGGCCGCTATAGGCAAGGGACCGGGCGTTCCTGCCCGGCGTGTCGGCAGGGCGTTCCGGGTTGAGGGATTAATCGCAGACGAGCATGGCACGGCGGCCAGGCTGGATGAGCAGATGCCGCTGGTCACAGGCCAGTTTCGCCGCTGTGCTCGGCGCAACCCTGGACCAAGATCGTTCGTCAGTTTTGGTCGCTACAACGACCAAAACTGACGAACAATGCCTCCATCGATGATCTCAGTCGGCCGCCTCGTGGCCGATGACCCGGTCGGCCAGCACGATGTCGCCGGACCAGTCGCACGCCCCGCAGAAGCAGGCGAACACCCGGTCGCTGCCCGTCCAGTATTCGGTCGTCAGCCCCTGGCCACCGTGAGCCAGCGCGAGCGGCGCCGCGCACGCCGGGCAGTACCTGGGCGCGTCACGGCGGTGCCGCTCCGCATCGCCCGGGAACCAGCCCCGCCGGACGTCAGCACCAGCGGTAATCCCAGCACCACCAGGAACACTAGCACCACCAGAAACCCCAGTGCCAGCAGGAACTCCAGCACCCGCCGAGACCGCCGTCACCCGGTCGCGGCCTTCCGGTTTTCCTGCGCCTTGATGTGCAGCTTCTTCAGCGCGTCGGCCTGCGGGCTGAACCGGGACGAGGCCTTGTCGATGAAGTCGATGGCGAACGAGGCGCCCGCGTCGAACTTGTTCTTCTCGCACGGCAGGTCGATCCGGTCGCGGAAGTCCCGGTACACCCCGAGCGGGTCCTCGCCGCGAGCCACGCGGCCCATATTCTCCTTGAACATCCGCCGCAGCATCGTCACGCCGATGTCCGAACGTCCCAGGTGCTCCACGGTCCGGTCGGTGATCGGCCCCTGGGTCACCCAGGCCATCATGTCCTGCCCCTCCACGTAGTCCACCCGGTGCCTGCCGCGCTCGTCGTAGACCGGGATCTGGTAGTCGGGTACCTGCGCCTGCTCCGGGTACTCGATGCCGACCGGGGCGTGCACGCTGTAGAGCATGAACCGGGTGGTGGTCCGGTCCACCGGCACCCGGATCTGCATCTGCTCGATGTTGGCCCCGCCGACCCGCATGTTGTAGGGGAACACCAGCGGGTGGCCGATCTTCCAGTCGTCGTCCTCCTCCGACGCGCCCTCGACCACCCGGCGCTTGATGATGCCCCACTCGAACGCGTCGAAGCCCACCTTGACGTGTTTCTTGCCGAACGACGGCGGCGCGTCGAAGCCCTGGTGCCTGGCCATGAACTGGAAGAACCGTCCGTGCAGCCACTCGGTGTGGTGCGGGTCGACGGCGTTCTCCATGATCTGCACGAAGTTGCAGGGCAGTTCGGTCCAGCCGATGTCCCGGACCCCTTCCATCACGAACACGTCGAACCGGGGCAGCTCCGGCGCAGGCGAAGGCCCGATGTAGGCCCACACCAGTCCGCCGAGCTCCTGCGCAACACCGGCAGCCGCCCGGACCCGGTCGCGGAAGTTGGTCTCCTCCCGCTCGGCGGGCTGGTCCAGGCAGGAGCCGTCTGCGCCGAACAGCCAGCCGTGATACGGGCAGCGCAGCCCGTCGGCCTCGACCACGCCGTAAGCCAGCGAGGCCCGCCGGTGCGGGCAGCCCTCCGGCAGGATGCCGTACTTACCGCGTGGCGTCTTGAACACGGCGAAGTCCTCGCCGAGCAGCCGGGCCGGCTGGACCGGGAACTCCTCGAGCGCGCGGGTGAACGCGACCGGGTACCAGTAGCGCCGCAGCAGCTCGCCCATGGGCGTACCCGCCGCGACCTGGGTAAGCTCATCGTTCTGTTCGGCGGTCAGCATGTAAACGCTCCAGATCCAAGGTCGATTCAGGTTCAGTCGATGATGGTGACGGTGCCGGCGTTGCCATCGACCCGCAGCCGCTGGCCGGTCTTGATGGTCTTGGTGCCGAACGCGGTGCCGGTAACGGCGGGCAGCCCGTACTCGCGGCACACGATGGCGGCGTGGCTCATGATCCCGCCCACGTCGGTCACCGTGGCGGCGATCTTGCCGAACACCGGCGCCCAGCTCGGCGCGGTCAGCGGGGCGACCAGCACCTCGCCGTCGCGGAGCTCGCTGATCCCGTCCGCGCCCATGATCACCCGGGCCGGGCCCTCGGCCACGCCGGGCGAGGCCGCGAAGCCGGAAAGCCCGCCGTCAGCCTGGGCCCCGCCGAGCCACTGCCGGACGCTGTCGGAGGTGATGCCCCAGAGCATGACGGTGAACGGCTCGGTGATGGTCTCGGGCGGCACGCCCAGGGCCGGCGGCGGCGACCACCGCCGCAGCGCGTTCATGATCCCGTTACGGCGGGCCATCTCCCGCGGCCAGTACTTCGGCCCGCGCGAGGGCACGCCGACCGCCCAGCCGTGGTAGAGGTCGAACAGCACCTCGGACACCTCGTGCCTGCTCAGCAGGAACACATCCTCGGGGTCGGTGAAAAACTCCGCCTCCACTAGGAGTCGACCCAAGTCGCGCATCTTGCGCCAGATCACCGAATGGGCCCAGTGCTCGACGTAGAAGTTGTGGTTCTCCACGTACGGGAATACGGTGCGGGCCAGCCCCAGCTTGGCCTGGAACGTCGCCCGGTCCTCGTCGCTGTCGATCAGGTCGGTGTATTCGGCCACGATCCGGTCGCGTTCGGCGATGACGGCCTCCATCGGCCGCTCGAGCGTCTCGCCGCGCTGGACCTTGGCGATGTAGGTGCGCAGGAAGCCGAGCGGGATGTCCGGGTTCTCCAGCCACACCTTGTCGGTGTGGTAGAAGCCGCTGCCGGCCGAGAAGTTGAACCAGGGCTGCTTGGCTTCCTCCCAGGCGGCGAGCCACTTGTCACCCTGCGGGTCGCCGCGCAGCCCGGCCAGCACCTCCTCAGCGGAAGCAGCGGGAGTGGAACCGGAGAACCGGTCCGCGAGGCCGAGCTCGACCGCGAGGTGGGCTAGCTTCTTGAGCTCCTCGTCCGGCTGGAACAGGTCGACCTGGATCCCGGCCACCATCTTGGCGATGGCCTGGTCCGGGATGGAAGGGAACAGCTGCTGGCAGCAGCCGAAGAAGTCCAGGTAGGCGACGTATCCCAGGTTGAGGAACTCGAAGTGGTAGTTCCACAGCTTGAGCGTCAGGTCCACCAGCCGGTGATAGGTGGTCAGCAGGTGGAGCCCGCTGCCCTCGCCGCGGCCCTCGGTGATGACGGCCATGTCCTCCCGGTCCGGTAGCGGCGAGAAGCTGATCGACTCAAGCTCCTCGATGAGCGCGCGCACCTTGGGCAGCCAGGCCGCGTACAGCCGATCCCAGTTCTGGAAGTAGTACCCGGCCCGCTCGGCGAACTCGGGCACCCGCGCGCCGATCTCTTCCGGGTCGGTCACCCCGACGGGGGAGAGGTACATATAGCCGTTCAGGTACCGCAGGTCCACGCCGAGGGCGGGCGGGATCACGTAATGCCTGGTGTTGTACTGGGACAGCGCGATGATCGCGTACTCCATGATGGTGGCGTCCCACGGCGGTACCACCTCCGGCGTGTGCACGCCGTCCATGAACCAGAACGCCGACTCCTCGTACTCGCGGCGGTCCTCGCTGAACACCGAGGAGTACGCGTACAGGTCCTGCCATCCCTCCGCCCCGGGAGGCGTCGGCATCTCGAACGGGCTAGGGAACCGGTCGGCCATGGTGTTCCTCCTGGAACTAAGGTGCCGTCGGCCGCCGTGGCCGCCGGGTGATGCAGGTACGCCAGCCTGGGCTAGCCGTGGCTTTCCATCGTGCCGTGCGACGGGTGCAGCAGGGTCTGGACCATGCTGGTGATCGGGTCCGCGGTGCAGGAGGCGGCCGGCTTGGCGCGGCGGCTCCACACTGTCTCCGGGCGGCTCTGCAGCAGCAGGACCTCCGCCGAGCCGGACGAACCCTCGAGCGCCCACTCCACGTCCTGCGGGCACCGGTAGTGCTTCTCCGCGCGCCGGGCCAGCCTGGCCACGGCCAGGATCTCGTCGTCGGCCAGGCACGGGACGGACTGCCGCTCTTCCTCGACCGCGGTCGCGATCACGGTATCGGAGCTGGTCAGCCGGTACTCCAGCGTCTTCGCCGAGATCGTGCGCCTAGTGATCGTGCCCATGACCTTGTCGACGAGGAAGTTGTCCGGGGTGACCTCCCCGCTGACCACCGCCTCGCCGAAGCCCCAGGAGGCGTCGATGGCGATCTGCGACCGGTCGCCGTTCAGCGGGTTGAGGGTGAACGCCACCCCGGCGGCCCGCGGCCTGACCATCTGCTGCACGCCGACGCTCATCGCCGGGTGGGCCCGGCCGTAGCCTCGTTCCAGCCGGTACGCGATGCCGCGGTCGGTGAACAGGCTCGCCCAGCAGCGCAGCACGTGCCGGACGACCTCGTCGCCGCCGCGGACCCACAAGTAGGTGTCGTGCTCGCCGGCGAAGCTCGCGTCCGGCTGGTCCTCGCAGGTCGCCGAGGAGCGGACCGCGACGGGCAGGTCGCCGTCCCCGCACCGCTCGCACAGCCGCGCGTACGCGGCCCGGATCGCGCCGGCCAGGTCGGCGGGCGTGTCCAGCGAGGCGATCAGCGCCCGCGCCCGCTCTCCGGCCGCCGTCACCGACGCCGGATCGTGCGAGTCTACCGCCGCGATCAGGGCGTCGAGCTGTCCGGTGAGCCCGGCGTCGGCCAGGGCCTTGCGGTAGCAGTCGGCCGAGACCGCGAAGCCGGGCGGCACCGGCAGGCCGGCGCTGAAGAGCGCGCCCAGGGAGGCGTTCTTGCCGCCGAGCACGGGGGCGTCCTCGTGCCGGTAGTTCTCGAACCACAGGATCTGTGCCACTTGACCCCCAGGCGTCACCGCCGGTTGTGCACCCCCAGGCGTCACCGCCGGTTGTGCGATTGCCCAGACCGTACGACGCGCCTGCCTGCTAGACCAATGATGTTGTCCCGCAGAGCGGAACGGAGTTACGGTGGGACGTATGACGCTCAGCGCGCCGGCCACGGCCAGTGCTGAAAAAGGCAGTGCCCATTCAGACCGGGCCCTGCTGGCCTCGGTGCGCAACGCGGCCCGGGTGCTGCGCGCGTTCTCCCGGGCCGGCCAGGAGCTCGGCATCACCGAACTATCCCGCCAGCTCGGCCTGGGCAAGAGCACCGTGCACCGGCTGGTGACCACGCTGGCGGCCGAACGGCTGCTTGAGCGGGGCAGCACGCCGGGCCGGTACCGCCTCGGCCTGGTCTTGTACGAGCTCGGCAGCAACGTCACCGAGCACGTGGACCTGCACCAGGCGGCGCTGCCGGTGCTCACCACCCTGCGGCACGAGACCGGTGAGATGGTGCACGTGGCCGTGCTCGACGGCCTCGAGGTGGTGTACGTCGAACGGCTGGAGAGCCACAACATGCTGCCGATCTTCCGCCAGGTCGGGCACCGGCTGCCGGCGCACTGGACGAGCTCGGGGAAGGTCCTGCTCGCGGCGCTGCCGCCCGACGAGCTGACCCGGCGGCTCGCGGACTGGCGGCCGGTGGCCCAGACGCCCTGGACCATTACCGACAAGAACCGGCTGCTCGCCGAGCTGGCGGCGGTGGCCAAGCGCGGCTGGGCCCAGAACAACGAAGAAGGGCACCTGGGCATCGCCTCGGTAGGCGCGCCCATCCGGGGCCGGGACGGCAAGGTCATGGCGGCGGTCAGCGTGGTCGGCGACAGCGCCCGGATGCGCACGATGATGCGCCGCGCCACCTCGCTGGTGGTCGAGTCGGCCCGGGTCATCTCCCGTCGGCTCGGCTACAGCTCGCCGCCGGCCTAGCCAGGTATTTTTACCTAACGGGCCGGGTATCCGTGGTCCCCGCCGCTGGGCGCACACCAGGTGGCCGCGCGGCCTGGCGGACCAGCCCCAGACCAGTGAATACCGCTCAGTGAATGCCGCGATGGCCGCCCGCGTCCAGGTACAGTACGCTGCCGTGCAGCAGGTCGGCCTCCGGGTCGAGCAGCAGCTCCACGGCCCAGGCCAGTTCGTCGGCGGTGGGCAGCCGGCCCAGCGAGTTCTGCGCCACGTACTCCTGCCAGACCTCCTCCTCGGCGGCGCCCCGCTCGGCGGCGACCGTGGCCACGATCCGGCGCAGCCTGGGCGTGTCCGCCGGACCCGGGCTGAGCGTGTGCGTGGTCACCCCCCGCGGCCCGTAGAGCAGGCTGATCTGGCGCATCAGGTTGAAGACGCCGGCATTGACCGCGCCCGGGCCCGCCTCGTGCGCGCGCGGCTCCAGGCCAAGCGAGCCGGCGAACGTCACGAACCGCGACCCGGGAACCAGCCGGTCGCGGACCGCGTGCAGCAGCCGCAGCAGCCCGCCGAGCTTGATGTTGCTGCCGACCGCGAGCGCATCCGGGTCGATGCTGTCCGCCGAGCCGCGGACCGGCAGCCCGGCCGCGAAGACCGCGATCCGCACCGGCCCGGTGATCGCCGAGCTGATCACCTCGATCGCGTCGTTGCTGCCGATGTCGGCCGGGCAGGACGTGACCAGGTCGCTGGCGGCCGCGAGCTCGTCCAGGTCGGCCTTCCCGCGCGCCACCGCGAGCACCGGCAGGCCGCGGCCGGTCAGCCGCCTGACCACGGCCTGGCCGATGGTGCCGGTGGCCCCGACCACGACAGCTTTACCTTTCGCTTGCCTCCGGGGCGCCTCCAGGTGCCGCCTTCCCTCGTCGCTCGTGCTCTGTCTTCCGCTCGCCTCCGGGGCGCCTTCTAGGTGCCGCCTTCCCTCGTCGCTCGTTCCTCGCTCCTCAGTCCAGGCGGCACCGCGCCCCTTTGGCTCGCTCATGTGGCTGCCGCGCGCCGGGCCGCGACCTCGTCGGCGCGGGCCACGTCGGCCGGCACGCCGCCGATGCCCCAACCCTCCGGCGGGAACTGGGTGATGTAGGTGCGGACCCGCTCGATCGGCGTGTCCAGGATCTCCGCGACCAGGGCCGCGACCCGGCTGTGCAGCTCGCGGATCTTCTCCGGCGGGCGGCCCTCCATGATGTCGATGCGGACGAGTGGCATGTCTTCTCCTCAGTAGTTATGGCCCGGCCGCCGGCACGCTGGCTAGCGGCTCATCGACTGGCGGCATAACCGCGCTCAGCGTAGGGGAACCCGCCGAGCTCCAGCCGGTCCAGACCTGCCGCCTGGGGCGAGGCGTAGTACGCGCGGATCTCCGTGATCAGCCCGCTGTCCGGGTCGAACCGGTACCACTCGTCTCCGCGCAGCACCACGCCGGTCTTGGTCTTCTCGTGCGTCCACTCGATCACCGCCCGGTCGGTGTCCGGGTCGCAGATGACCTCGTCCACGGTCCAGTGCGAGCCCAGCGTCCGCACCGCCCATGACCATTTCGCGCCGATCGTCTCGCCGCCGCGGAACGGGCCGTCGTACATGTCCGGCGGGAAGTAGTGCACCGCGCCGGGCGCGAAGTACTTGGCCACCGCGTCCGCGTCGCCCGTATTGCAGGCGTCGAAGTAGCCGCGGATGACGTCTTCCATCCGCCGGGCTTTGGCGGCCCGGTCACTGATCAGCGCATCTGTCACAGGACCGAGCCTAGGTGGTCACCGGCCGGCCATCGAGGACTTGTTCCGCATGCAGAAACAGGCCCAACCCGCCCCGGCCACCAGGCGCCGCCGGCCGGGCGAGGTTACCCGGCCGAGCGAACCACCGCTGCGGCCCCCTGCTGGTAGTACCGGCTGGACGGCTTGCTGAAGAGGAGCACCACCGCCGCCAGGGCGACGGACCATTCAACGGCCCCGGCAATCAGGTCGGCCGGCGCGTACACCGCGGCATCCTGGGCCAGCGCGCCGAGCATGCTCAAGGTGATGAGGCCGAAGAACGCCGCGAAGGTAAGCCTGGCCACGTCACGTCCCCTGCCGTTTGCCCAGGCCAGCCAGAGCCACAGGCTGATGACGATCGGCGCGGCGATTTCATCGACGGTGAGATGGAGCAGCGTGCCGTGCCACGCGTCCGGGTAACTGTGGATTACCGTCGACTTGACGCTGCCGGCGGTCGCCATGATGGTGATCAAGGCAGCCAGCTCAACGACCGCGCCGGCACACATGAGCCTGACCGCGGCGACTACTGTGCGCGGCCGTGGCCCGCGGGGGCGCAGCCGCATCCGCACCGCACCCTTGAGCAGGTCGGCGGACGCGGCCAGGCTGGGCCGCTGCTGGCCGTCCTGGGCGCAGGCCATCAGCACCGCGAGGATCTCCTCCTCGTTCTCGCGCCGGAACGCCCGGGGGTAGCACGCCAGCAGCCGCCGGTACCCTCGCTCCAGGCTTGCCGAGTCAGTCATGCCGTCTCTCCCGCTTGCCTCCGGGGCGCCGCGCCCCTCCGGCTCGCTCATGCGACACCTCCGGCCAGATTCAGCTTCAGCCGGCCCAGCGCGGCCGTGGCGTGGGCGTGCAACCGGGCCGCCTCGGCGGCTAGCCGCTTCTCGCCCGCAGGCGTGAGCCGGTAGTAACGGCGTAGCCGGTTATCCACGACCTCCTCCCGGTCCACCCCGATCAGCCCGTCCGCGCGGAGGCGGTCCAGGGCCGTGTACAAGGTCCCGGCCAGCAGCTTGACCCGGCCGCCCGAGATCTCCGCGACGTCGGAGATGATCCCGTAACCGTGCTGGCTGCCAGCCGCCAGCGCGGTCAGGATCAGGAAGGTCGCTTCCTGCATCGCACGCGTACTCATAAAGACTTTATATATCGTTGAGTTAGCGGTTGCAAGGTCCCCACTGCCCTAGATTCCGGGATGACCTGAATCGGCTGCGCAGGACGTCGCCGCCCGAGCGTTTCAGCCCGAAACACCGCCAGGACAACGCACTCGCCCGCGTAGTCCGCGGCTACGCCGTCAGCAAGACGTGCTCGGCCCGCGTCCCCGTAGAGACGCTCTCGGGCCAGCAGGTGGCGACAATCTTCCTGATCCGCGCGGGGTCTGGGGCCTGGCCGGGCCGGCTGAAGAAGATGTGCTGCACCGAACCGACCAGGGCGAACCGCGAGCGTATGCACGTCGGCCTGCGCGGGCACCCGCCCCAGGTCCTGCTCGGCCCTCAGATAGGCGGCGAATACCGCCTCCACCTGGCCAAGCGGCCCGTCCGCCGGGAACGCCTGCTGCGGACGCCCTTGGCACAGCCTGCCTCGTCGGTGATCGCCCGACTGGTCAAGCCGACCGTGCCCTCGACGGCCATGATCTTCTCGGTCGCCGCGAAGAGCAGCGTTCATGTACTGCGTCTGGTGACTTGTCTCACTAATGGCGCTGCACGCTATGTCCAACTGCGAGGCACCCTCCAGGTTAAGGTGAACGGCCTGCGGATGATCAAGGGAAATCGTGAGCGGGCCGCCGAGTTGCGTGGAGCCATCCTGCCTGGCGTGCGTGCGGAGGCAAGGGTATGGCGTCCCACCTTAGTGGTTACTGCCGGGACGGCCGCTTTGAAATGATTGCGCTGCCACGGGATGGCAACCGCGGCGATTTCCAGCTCCGCCGAAACGAGGCTGACGGACCTGCTCATCCGGCTGGATGGTCTGCTATCCGGTCACGGGTTAGCTGGCAAGCCAGCGCTTGATGACGAGGATTAATACCGCCCTGACCGCCACGCTGACCTGCAGCGGGCGGGCCCGCGTAGCTCACCGGGCCGGATGCTGTCACCTTCCTATCGTCCCGTGCTGTGTCATAATGTTGCCAGGGTGTCTGGCCAGAGCTACGGCGGAGGACACTGGGAGGGTTTATGTCGGCCACCGCGGAAGCCAATGAGTTCTTTCAGGATGATTTCCCCCTCCTCGTGCGACTCAGCGCCGGGATATCAGTAGAAGAAATGCAGGAGCTGATATTCACGCATCCGAGGCTCCTTTCAGAGGATCGAGTCGCTGCTCTCCAGACGTGCGTACCGTCTTCAGCCGGGGAGCAGGCTAGCATCATCCGATCGAATCTAGAGTTTCTTCAGAATGTACAGGCGTCACTCTTCCAGCAGCCCGGTCAGTATCTCTTTGGCCTCGGGCCGGTGGAGCGGATCTGGGACCGGGTGAAGCAAGGCGAGATCGGCATTGCCGAGGGAGAAAGACTGGCCAGCCAGGCGGACATCGGCCCGGAGATGGCACCCATCTATGTGCAGGTTCTCTGCAGATATGCGGTAAATTCATCATCCGGAGAAGACTGGTGGGACATTCTTCAGCTCGGGCGGCTGTTGCTGGCGGCTTCCAGCTCCGCCTCCATGTCTCGTGAAGGCCAGTACGTACGAGAACGTATAGCAATCGACTTCATCGATATCTCATGCGGTAGTCTCATCCGAGTCCCAGACGGCCGCGTCTACAGAAAATCCCTGGAAGTGGGGACCTCCTGGCTCGGCGCCGAGTCGGTAGCAGGCAATGACTATTTCCTGGGGTCTATGCTGCACCGCCTGGGCAGGCTTCACCTGGATCCGTATACCGCCGATCGCAGGCTCGAGGACTACGAGCAGCAGCATGGCATGTGGTTGGCGCGCCTTGAGGCAGAATACGGCGACGAACTGATTGGCGTCCCGGGCGAGGAACTGCGCGTTCCGGAGCCGGTGGATGCACTTCACCGTGCCGACGATTACCTGAAGGAGGCGATCCAGCTCAACGAGGGCAGCGCCAAGGGCAAGTCTCTTAGGGCACGAGTACAGGCGCTCGAGTTCCTCAAGGCCTTCGGCGAGCCGGTGTCCGAGCGCGAGCTGGTCGACTTGGCGAACCAGGCCCTTCAGTTCCTGGACGAGGGATCCATTCAGCAGCGTCTGGCAATGCAGGAGACACTGGCCAGGCATGGCCGGCACAGGCGATGACCACCTTCGAACGGGTCTTTGAGAGCACGATCGAGGACGCGGTCGCGCTGCGAGGGCCGCAGGCAATCGTGGAGGCGGTAGGACACTGGATTTCTAGGCTCGACGACGGTGAGGCACTTCAGCTTCTGCTTGAAACGGAGCCCCTGATTGAGGCCCATGCCAGTAAGACACGACGGGCAAGTCATTGGCAGGCTGAACGTACACTTATTGTGCGCGTGCTATGCCCGGACATCTCCGGCGAGCTCGCCGCCAAAGATGTGACAGCCGCCGCTGACGCCATAAAAAGGCGTGCGCTTCGCGAAGGCTGGCCCCCTGACCGCTGTTGCGCCGCCCTGATAGCAGTCGCGGCCCGGTCGGTAGAGTGGGATCAGGAATATCTCGGGCGGAAGCTGCTCAACGAGATTCCTTCGCTGTCCATGTATTTCACCCTCCGCTACGATCATGCGGTCCGCTGGCTGGCGGTCCAGCTGGAAATCAATGCCGGAGCGCTCGCCGTTAATTCGCAGGACTGGAGCAAGGCCCTGTACAGTTATGGCGCAGCCTTCGCTAACGTTCTGCCGCTTGATATCTCCGATACTGGAATGGACTGCCTCCAGCGACTGCAAGAGGTCATTACGGCAGCCGGACCCGAGCATGCCGACCTGGCGGTAGCGGTAATGTCCGGTATAGCACCCCTCGCGGAAAAGTGGCTCGGCCAGCCGGCCGCCCGGAAGGTGCAGGATACCTGTACGAATATCTTCGCCGAGATGACCGGCCCAGCCATTGATCCACAATTGCTGGTTCGGCTTTTCCAGATCGCAAAAGGGCGCGCGTTCTCTGCCGCGTTGAGCCGGTCACAATCGCCGTGGGTCCCGGGCGAGAGCGTGCGCCGGCTCCTCGATGACATAGCTCAGCTGGAAGAGCAAGTTCTGCGCGACCGGCCGGAGCCTGGCGCGGCGGTCGTGACCGGCGACTCGCCGGTCCTTGACGAAGGACAGCTGCTCACATCGTATGTGGCTCGGAGCAGGGGAGGGCGGCGGCCGGGAGCAACGGTGCTCGAACGACTCGGGAATCTGCACCGGGCTTGCGACGAACAGATCAATAAGGAACTCGCCGCATCAGGCGACGACGCTATGCTGTGGAGCCTTGACGACGCGACCGCGGACTACATTGCCGGACCGGACGTCTGGGCAGCCCTGGGGACCCGGTCGGTGCTTATGGAGCTCTACGTGGGCGCGGACAGCCACGGCCAGCTAGCCACGCACGTTTTCGCCATGACGGCGGACGAAGGCTGCCGGGGGATCATCTCCACCGGATTTCCCGCCTCGCGAGTGTGGCTGCAGGACGAAGCAGAGAACATTACCCTCAGTCCGGTCGGCCTCATGGTCAGCGACCTCCGGCGCCAGATCCTGCGACCGCCCGGTCCGCGGCTGGTAAACCGGGACGCGGGTGAGCGTCTCGAACTGAACCTAGAGAGTTTCCTGGGACCGCCGCTGGTCGAGTTCCTGGATCGCGCTCGCGGGGCCGGCCGCGATCATCTATGCATTGTCCCGCATGGTTCACTCCATTTCTACCCGATGCACCTGCTCGGACCGGTCGGCCAGCCGCTGGCCGACCAGTGGATCGTGACGTACGCACCGAGTCTCCGGCTACTCCCGGGTCTGCGGGATCCGATCTCAGATAACGCCGTGGGCGTATCGGTTATCGGCTGCAGCCTGAGCGGGGGAAGCCCATTCGGGCTGGCGGTAGTGAAGTCGGCGGTGGAGGAAGCCGGAGATATTGCCGCGCTTTACCGGACAGTGCCGCTGCTGGAGGACCAGGCGACGCCCAGGTCGGTCCTCGACGTTCTCAGCCGGTCACGGCGAGTGCACATCGCGGCACACGGCCGGCACAATGTGACGGCTCCGGCGTTCCAGAACCTATACCTGTCGGCGGACCCGGGGAATGATGGCAGGCTGTGCGCTCACCAGATCCTCACCTGCGACCTGAACGCGCTTGAACTTGTGACCTTGAGCTCCTGCGAGACGGCGCTTGGGAGATTTGATATCGGCGATAACATTCGCGGGCTTCCGGCGAGCCTGATGATAGCTGGCGCGAGGGCGCTCGTCGGCACGCTGTGGCCGGTTCAGAAAGACGCCTCGAGGGTCTTCTTCACTGAGTTCCATCGCCTGCTTGCCGCGGGCGACCAATTTCCGGCCAAGGCGGATCGCCGGCTGGATGCGTTCGCGGGCGCCCAGCGGCTCACGCGCGCGCGGTTCCCCGCGTACCGTGATTGGGGACCGTTCTATTATCTCGGCGACTGGAGCTGAGCCGGGCACGGCGTGGAGGAGGCATGGGGTTGATCGAATTCGAAATGCCGAGTGCCGAGTGGGACAGCTTGGTGCTGGAGCCCGATGTCCGGGAGACACTCGGTGGCGAGACTTTGCCGGACCCCGGCGAGCCGCTGACTGAACGTTTCTCGATCGGCGGACCCGTGGTCCGCGCGCTGGTGCCTGGTGATCCGGTGCTGGACAGCGACGCACAGGCATTCGTTGCCGCGGCCGGCGCGACCTCGAGGTTCTGTGTCGTCGATGTCGCGTGCTCGTTCCGCCCGCACACCGACGAGAGGTTTTTCAGCGCATGGCTTCAGGTGAGTATGTCGCGGGCCGACGAGCTCACGGACCCGGCGCCGATCGCCTGGTCGATGGAGCCATTGCGGGCTGTGGACCCAGTCGAAATATCACGCACGGTCAGGCTTGGACCGAACCTGAAGTTCCTCTCGGCGGGCGAGGTCGACTGGGACAAAAAGTACACCAAGAACGAGTACTTCATAGAAGGCCTCTATCTTCTGAACGACAATCCCGCATGGGAATTCCACCAGACGAGCGCAAGCCAGATTCGCGGGTCCCATCTCCTTCGCTTTGTCGCGCAGCTGCCCACCGGCGTGTCAGTGACCGGCCGGCTTGGACTCGGAGCGGAGCTCGAACGGCGGAAGTTCGGTGTCAACCGGCCGCTGCCTTACACGCCGAAACTCTCGTCCAGGCTGCAAAAGGGGTTCAGTCTCGTCTGAGGGCGAGGTCTCAGCGGCCGCCGCGCTCGCGCAGCGCCCGGATGTCTTCGGCGATCCGGAACACCACCACGAACGACTCGAGGACCAGCCGCCAGAACGCCATCACGATGATAATGAACAGCGGGTCCCCGATGATCAGCGTCACGAAGCCGAACGCCGCGCTCACCCGGAACGCGATGACGGTGTACACGAGCGCGGCGATCACGGCCAGGACCATGATCAGGGCGTAGAGCACCTTGATGATCCGGGTGGTCACGAACGACGTGAAGCTGAAGTCGAACAGTGCGCCCAGGAAGCCCCTCGCGTCCGCGGCCTGCGACGCCTCCATCGGCGACACCCCGACTGGCGGCGGGCCCACCGGCTGCGAGCCGGCAGGCGGCGGGGCGCCCAGCCCCGGTGCGTCCTGTCCCGGTGCGCCCTGCCAGATCGGGGTGGTCGGCATCCCCGGACCTGCTGCACCCTGCCCGGGCATCCCCGGGCCGGGCCGGGCGGCGCCCGTCCCGCCCTGGCCGGGCGTCCCGTAGCCCGAGCCTGGATGGCCGGGCCTGGAGGACCCGGGCGCCCCGGCGCCGTAGTACTGCTCACCGGCATACTGCTCGCCGGGGACGTAGCCGCCGCGGCTCCAATCATCGGGCCGGTCCTGGCTGGATGATTGATCTGTCATCGTCCCCCCACAGGGAAGTCCGTCATCTGGGCAACCCTACCCGCCTTGGTGCCGCCATGTGGGGCGCACGGACATCGCCGCCCGATGGCCGGGTGCAGCTTACCCGGCCCGCAACCGGAGCCCGCGCGGCGTGGGCCGGAAGCCGGCCGCCTCGAGGGCCTGCGTCAGCGGCGAGTCCTCGCCGGCCCGCAGCCCGTCGGCGCGTTCCACGGTCAGCCGCCCGAGCGCTCCGTCGCGGACCGCGGCGGCCAGTGCCGCCGCGCTGGGGGTCAGCCGCTCAGGATCGTCGGTCCAGGACAGCAAGGTCCGGCCGCCGCGCTCGACGTACAAGACCAGCGATCCGTCCACGAGCACGACCAGCGCGCCCGCCTTCCGGCCCGGCCGGTGCGAGGAGGGCGTCTCGCCGGGGCGGTCAGGCCAGGCCAGCGCCGCCCCGTAGGGCTGAGCCGGGTCCGCCGCGGCAAGCACGAGTGCTTGCCTGGGGGGACGACCCCCCGGAACCCCCCGATCACGGGGGGACCCATCCCCCCGGACCCCCCTTGGGACCCCCGCCGGATCGGCCAGCGCCCGCATCCGGTCCACCGCCCCGGGCAGCGCGAACTGCGCCCCGCCGAGGCCCTCGACGAAGTAGCCGCGACGGCACTGGCCGGCCTCTTCCATGGCGCGCAGCACCGGGTACACCGCCGCGAAGCCGCCCGCGATCCGCTCGGCGGCCACCGCGCCCCTGGTCAGCACGCCGTGCCGGTCGAGCAGCGTCAGCGCGAGCGCGTGCGCCCGCACCGTCTGGTCGGCGCCGCCGTCACCAACTGCCTCGGCGGCACCGCGGCCGGGCAGCAGCGACCACCGGCCGCTGACCGTCGGCGGACCTGCGCGCGTCGGCATCGACGGCCGCCCGAAGCTGTACCGCCGTCCGGAAACCCCGCCGGGGCGCGGCCGGGGCGCGGCCCGCGCGGGCCCGGCCGCCCGCCGCGGCTGGCCGCCGAGCAGCACGCGCAGCGGGGCGAGCGTGTCGTTGGTGAGCAGCCCGGCCCACACCAGATCCCAGATCGCGTCGGCGAGCTCCGCGTCGGTGGGAAACTGGCCATCGAGCACGGTCGCGACCCGGTCGCTGAGCATGCGGAAGAACAGCGCGCCGCCGCCGCTGAGCGCCTCGAGCACGGCCGAATGCAGCGGGGTCATGCTCACCTCGCCCGGCTCGGGCAGCAGCAGCGGGGCGCCGTCGGCGGGCGCGAGCACCAGCCAGCCGTCGCCGCCAGGTAGCGCTCCGGCCCCGGACCAGACGATCTCGCCCGCCGAGGTCAGCTCGTCGAGCAGGGCGGGGAAGTACCCCGGCACCCGCCCGGGCAGCACCAGCGTCTCCAGCGCGGACGCCGGCACCGGCGCCCCGGCCAGCCTTTCAAGCACCTCGAGGACCGCGCCCGCGTCGGCCCGCCGCCGCGCGGACCCCAAGGCCCCGCCAGCGCCGATCCCGTGCCAGGCGGGCAGGAACCTGGCCAGCACCTCGGGCGGCACCGGCTCCGCCTCCTTGCGCAGCCTCGCCAGGCACCGCCGCCGCAGCAGCCGCAGCACCTCCGCGTCGCACCACTCGGTGGCGCGCGCCGCGGTCAGCTGCCCGTCGGCGGCGGCCTGCGCGCTGTCAGCTTGCCCAGTGGGCAGGAACTCCCCCTCGACCACGCGGCCGGCCGCCGCGAGCCGCCGCAGCGCCAGCGTCACCACCGCGACGCCTAGCCCGTACCGCCCGGCCACCGCGTCGGCCGTGAACGGGCCGTGCGTCCGCGCGTACCTGGCCATCAGGTCACCGAGCGGATCGACGACCGGCTCGGTGAACGCCTCGGGCACGCCGAGCGGCAGCGGCACGCCGAGCGCGTCCCGCAGCCGGCCCGCGTCCTCGATCGCGGCCCACATCGGCTGCGCGGCGATCCGCACCCGGATAGTACGGCGGGCCGCCGACAATTCCTCGAGCCAGCCCGCCGCGGCCGAGCCGTCCGCGCACCGCTGCGCCACTTCGTCCGCGGTCAGCGGGCCGGCGGTGCGCAGCAGGTCGGCGACGTCCTCCAGGTCGCGGCAGCGGCGGGCCGGGGACAGGTGCTGCAGGTCGCGTTCGGTTTCCGCGATGACGGCGGGGTCGAGCAGCTCGCGCAGCCCGTCCTGGCCCAGCAGTTCGGCCAGCAGGGCCGAGTCAAGCGAGAGGGCCTGCGCGCGGCGTTCGGCCAGCGGCGCGTCACCGTCGTACATGAACGCGCCGACGTAGCGGAAAAGGAGGGATTTACCGAACGGGCTGGGTGTAGACGTCTCGACTTCCACGATCCGCACTCGCCGGGCGGCGATGTCCCGCAGCAATCCGGTCAGCGCCGGTACGTCGAAGACGTCCCGCAGGCACTCCCGGACGGTCTCGAGCACGATCGGGAACGCCGGGTACCGGCTCGCCACCTCGAGCAGCTGCGCGGAGCGCTGCCGCTGCTGCCACAGCGGCGTGCGGCGGCCGGGCTGGCGGCGCGGCAGCAGCAGCGCCCGGCTGGCGCACTCGCGGAACCTGGACGCGAACATCGCGCTGGCGCCGACCTCGGCGGTGATCAGATCACCGACGTCATCGGGGTCGAGCAGTGCTATCCCGGCCGGCGGCGGCTCGTCGGAGTCGGGGACCCGGATGATGATCCCGTCGTCGGTGTGCAGCGCCTGCACGTCCATGCCGCCGTACCGCTCGCGCAGCCGGGCCGCGATGGCCAGCGCCCACGGCGCGTGCACCCGGTCCCCGTACGGGCTGTGCAGCACCACCCGCCAGTCACCGAGCTCGTCGCGGAACCGCTCGACGACCAGGGTCCGGTCATCGGGCACGTAACCGGTGGCCGCGCGCTGATCGGCGAGGTACCTGATCAGGTTCCGCGCCGCCAGCTCGTCCAGGCCAGCTTGCTGCAGTTTCTGGGTGGCCTCGGGCTCGCTGGCCGCGGACAGCTCGCGGCAGGCCGCTCCGATGGCCCGGCCGAGTTCGGCGGGCCGGCCCGGGGTGTCGCCGTGCCAGAACGGCAGCTTGCCCGGCTGGCCCGGCGCCGGAGTGACCAGCACCCGGTCCGGCGTGATGTCCTCGATCCGCCACGAGGTGGCACCGAGCACGAACACGTCGCCGACCCGCGACTCGTACACCATCTCCTCGTCGAGTTCCCCGACCCGCCGCGGCTGGCGAGGGTGGGTCAGTGGGCCGTAAGCACTGTTGTCCGACGCGAGGAAGACCCCGAAGAGCCCGCGGTCGGGAATGGTGCCGCCGCTGGTGACGGCGAGCCGCTGCGCGCCCGGCCGGGCCCGGATGGTGCCCGCCACCCGGTCCCAGACGATGCGCGGCCGCAGCCCGGCGAAATCCTCGCTCGGGTAGCGCCCGGCCAGCATGTCCAGCACCGCCTCGAGGATGGGCCTGGTCAGGCCGCCGAACGGCGCGGCTTTCCGCACCGTCAACTCGAGCTCGTCCACCAGCCAGTCGTCGACCGCCGTCATCGCGACGATCTGCTGAGCCAGCACGTCCAGCGGGTTATGCGGGATTCGCAGTTCCTCGATCTGACCGGCCCGCATGCGTTCCGCGACCACGGCCGACTGGACCAGGTCGCCCTGGTACTTGGGGAAGATGATGCCGCGGGAGACGTCGCCGACGTTGTGTCCGGCCCGGCCGACCCGCTGCAGGCCGCTGGCCACCGAAGGCGGCGCCTCGACCTGTACGACCAGATCCACCGCGCCCATGTCGATGCCGAGTTCCAGGCTCGACGTGGCCACCACCGCGGGCAGCCGGCCGGCCTTGAGCGCCTCCTCGATCTCGGCCCGCTCCTGCCGCGATACCGAGCCGTGGTGCGCGCGGGCGACTTCCAGCGGCGCGCCGGCGGTTGCCCCCGCCTGCGCCATGACCTGGGCCGGAGTCCTGGCTCCCGCGGAGCTCAGGCCCGGTTCCCCGGCTGCTTGCGCCCTCTCCGCCGCCAGCTCATTCAGCCTGGCGCACAGGCGCTCCGCCAGGCGGCGCGAGTTCGCGAACACGATCGTAGACTTGTGCTGCTCGATCAGGTCGAGCACCCGTTCCTCGACGTGCGGCCAGATCGAGCGCCTTGGGGCCGGGTTGTCCTCGTCGCCGCCGCCGCGGCCCGGCGCGGTGTCCAGTTCCGTCATGTCCTCGACCGGGACGACGACCTGCAGCTCGATGCGCTTAGGGCTGGGCGGCTGCACGACGGTGACCGCGCGGGTGCCGCCGAGGAACGTGGCCACCTCCTCGACCGGCCGCACCGTCGCGGACAGCCCGACCCGCTGGGCGGCGCGAACCCCCAGCTCCGCCTTCTGGGCGGTCTGGCGGAGCGCGTCCAGGCGCTCCAGGGACAGGGCCAGGTGCGCGCCGCGCTTGTTGCCCGCGACCGCGTGCACCTCGTCGACGATGACCGTCTCCACCCCGCGCAGGGTCTCCCTGGCCTGCGAGGTGAGCAGCAGGAAGAGCGACTCCGGGGTGGTGATGAGGATGTCGGGCGGCTTGCTCACCAGCTTCCTGCGCTCCTCGGCGGCGGTGTCGCCGGTGCGCACGGCGACCCTGATGTCCGGCTCGTCCAGGCCGAGCCGGTGCGCGGCGTGCCTGATCCCGGTCAGCGGCGCGCGCAGGTTCCGCTCGATGTCCACCGCAAGCGCCTTGAGCGGGGAGACGTAGAGCACCCGGCAGCGCAGCTTCGGGTCCGCGGGCGGCGGCAGCGCCGCGAGCTTGTCGATCGCCCACAAGAACGCCGCCAGCGTCTTGCCCGACCCGGTCGGCGCGACGACGAGCGTGTCCTCACCCTTGCCGATCGCCTGCCACGCCCCGGCCTGAGCCTGCGTCGGCTCGGCGAATGCCCCGTCGAACCACGCGCGGGTGGCCGGCGAGAACCCCTCAAGCGCGTCGCTCCCGGTCATGGAGTTCCCGGTCGCGGCCGACTTTACTGCCATGGTTCCATACTGCCTTGCCCCACCGACATTTCTGGCCACAGCCTGGCGGCGGTCCTAGTAGTCTCGGCTGAACTCGGAACGGGAATGCGAACGTGGCGGGTGACAGCATGGGGTGGTCCCGGCAGGTGCCGCTGGCGGCGGCAGTGATCGCCGCGGTCCTGCTGACCGGGTGCGGCGGCGGTTCGGCCGTTCCTTCACCGCCGGCCAAGGTCAGCGCCACCGGGACCGGATCGCCGCGGACGCAGCCGCCCGCCAAGCCGGCGGGCAGCGCTGCTCCGCAGGCCGCCTCGTCCCCAGCGTCCCTGCCGGTGGCGCCCGGTGCGGGCTCCCTTCCGCAGACCAACGCCTTTCCCAGCACGCATTCCACCGCCTTCCGCCACGCGATGGCGGACCTGTGGCTGGCCGTGACCACGGGCAAGTCGCGCTTCGCCCTGCCCGCCTTCTTCCCCGAGGCCGCGTACCAGCAGCTGAAGGCGATCCCCTATCCCGCCGCGGACTGGGAGGACCGGCTCTGGGTCGACTTCACCCTCGATGTCGGCGCGGCCCACGGCCTAGTGGCCCGCGGCGCCCAGCTCGTACGGGTGATCGTGCCGGTATCCGATGCCGCCTGGGTGTACCCGGGCGGCTGTTATAACTCGGCCGGCTACTGGCATGTCTCCGGGGCAAGGGTCGTCTACCGGGAGCACAGTGAGGAGCGGTCCTTCGGTATCGCGTCACTGATCTCCTGGCGCGGCGTGTGGTACGTGGTGCATTTCGGCACCGTCCTGCGGCCCGTGGTAACCGGAATCGTCGATGAGCCCGCCGTCGGCCCGGGCATCCCGGGCCCGCCCGGCGGCTGCTGACCCGCTTGCTGACCCATACCCAGAACCTTCGCGCAGTATCGCGCAGGCAATGTGCGTGCGTAAACTGCGCACAATTGTGCAGATGGCCTGCGCGTTGCCGGGGAGGTCCGCCGCGTGTCCAGGTACCAGCGCTGGAATGTGCTGCTTGATCTGCTGCCCGGCGACGGGCAGCTCACTGTGGCCGAGGCCGCCCGGACGCTGGCGTGTCCCAGGCCACCATCCGCCGCGACCTGGATCAGCTCGCCCAGCAGCAGCTGGTGACCAGGACCCGCGGCGGCGCGATGGCCGGCCACGTCTCCTATGACCTGCCGCTGCGGTACAAGACCGCGAGACGCGCCCCGGAGAAACAGCGCATCGGTCGGTGCCTTGTCCTGCAGGCGGCGCACCAGCAGCCCCCAGCCCGACCGCATGATCTCGCGGTTGAGCCCGGCCTTCTGCCGGACGTTCCGGCCCGGCTTGGCAGCGATTCCCCTGGCCGACCGCGTCATGCCGTTGATGTCCAGGTTCTCGACACGGATCACGTCGAACCGGCGCGCCAGGTCCGTGCTGGTCTTCTCAGCCCAGTCCTTGCGCCGGTCGGTCTCGCGGGCCTTCAGCCGGGCGATAGCCAGCTTGACCCGGGCGCGGCGGCCCGAGCCGCGCTTGGCTCGCGCCAGCTTGTGCTGCAGGCGCAGCAGCCTCTTGCACTCTCGCGCGGTGAGGCCGGAAACGCGCACCAACTCACCGGTCGACAGGGCCGCGCTGACAGCTACCCCGCGGTCGATGCCGACGACCTGCCCGTTGCCCGGGGCGGTGACCGGCTCGGGAATCGCGGCGAAGGCCACATGCCAGCGCCCGGCGCGGTCCATTGTCACCCGGTAGGACTTCACGCTCAGCGGCACCGCGCGGGACCAGCGGAACCGCACCCACCCGGCCTTCGGCACGCGGACCTCGCCGACGTGGCGAGACAGGCGGCGCACGTCCCAGTGCCGCCCGCGCCGTCCCACGACGCGGAATCCCTCGTTGCGGCCGGCCTTGCGCCACGACGGCCGCCCGGCCGGGTTCTCCGGGTCGAAAAACGCGGCCATGGCCCGGGCGAAGTCCCGCAGCGCCTGCTGCTGCACCACCTGGGAACCTGCGGCCAGCCACGAGTGATCCGCGCGGGCGGCAGTCAGCTGCCGGCACTGCTCCAGGTACCCGGGTCCGCTCGGCCGGCCGGGATGCCAGTGCGAGTGCTGCTCGACGGCCAGGTTCCACACAAACCGGGCGTGGGCGCAGTGGTCCCGCAGCACTGCCTCCTGGGCGGGCGAGGGGAGCAGACGGTAGCGAGACATACGAACACACTAGCGACTACCGCTGACATTTCCGGGGAGGTGAAGCGGCGTTTCCTCCCAGACCTGAAGGCCGGGATCTCTACGCCGCGATCCTTATGAACACAGTTCCGGAGCCCGCCCGGACCCCGCCCCCAGAGCCTCGTGATCCCCCTGATCCCCCTGATCGCCTCCTGACCGGTGGCCGCGTGGTGACGCCCGAGGGTGTACTCATCCCCGGCTGGATCCGGCTGGCCGGGAACCTGATCGACGCGGTCGGGCCGGGCGATGTCCCAAAGGAGCAGCTGCGGCCTGGACTTTCCCTCACCGATCTGCGCGGTAGCTGGCTGCTGCCGGGATTTGTCGACATGCACGTGCACGGGGGCGGCGGCACGTCGTTCACCGAGGGACCGGTCGACGACGCCAGGCGCGCCGCTGAGTTCCACCGCGGGCACGGCAGCACAACCATCGTGGCCAGCCTGGTCACCGCACCGCTCGCCGATCTCGAGGCCCGGGCCGCGATGCTGGCCGGCCTGGCCGGCGAGGGCCTCATCGTCGGCATCCACCTGGAGGGACCGTTTCTCTCCGCGGCCCGGTGCGGCGCCCAGGATCCGCGGCACATGGTCGCCCCCGACCTGGCCGCCTTCGAGCGCCTGCACGCGGCGGCCGCGGGTCATCTGCGGGTCATCACCATCGCACCCGAACTTCCCGGGGCGGCCGAGCTGATCAGGGCGGCGGTGCGATCCGGCGTCATCGCCGCCGTCGGCCACACCGACGCCACCGCGGACATCACCTCGGCGGCCGTCGACGCCGGCGCGACCCACGCGACCCACCTGTTCAACGGCATGCGGCCACTGCATCACCGCGAACCAGGTGCGGCCGGGGCGCTGCTCGACCGGGACGAGGTCACCTGCGAGGTGATCGCCGACGGCGTGCACCTGCACGACACCGCGATCCGCCTGTCCGCCCGCGCGGCCGGCTCAGGCCGGCTGGTCCTGATCACCGACGCGATGGCGGCCGCCGGGATGCCAGATGGCAGCTACCGGCTCGGGTCGATGCGGGTGAACGTGGCCGGGGCAGTGGCGCGCCTCGCCGCAGACAGCGAGGCCGGGACGCCGGGCGCGATCGCCGGGACGCCGGGCGCGAGCGGCGCTCAGGCCGACGCGATCGCCGGCTCGACCGCCACCATGGCCGGCGTCGTCAGGCACGCCCTCGCCGCGGGCCTGACGGTCTCCGAGGTGGCCGCCGCGGCGAGCACCACCCCGGCCCGCGTGCTCGGCCTCGGCGATCGTACCGGCGCCCTGCGCGCGGGCCTGGACGCGGACCTCGTCGTCTGCGACGAGGAGTTCGGGCTGCGCGCGGTGATGCGGCGGGGTGAGTGGTTGGGCGAGAACCCCGAATACCTCTGAGAACCCCCGCCGGATCAGCCCTTCGCGCGGACCGAACCGGTGAGCCGTCCGCTTGACGAGCGGACCTCGCATACAACGGTGCGCTCACCGGCCTGCCAGGCGGCCTGGTTCGGGTAGACGTACTCCTGGGTCAGATCAGCGGTCGCGAGCTGCGGGTTCAGGTAGTCGATGTACCGGCTCGCACACCCGTTGCCCGCCTCTTGCTGCACCGCCGCGGCGCCCGGCCACGCCGAGGCCGGCAGGCTGAACGTGGCGAACACCTCGGCGTCGTGCGGGGTCGCGCAAGACAGCACGGTGACGTTGAGACCGTTCGGCGCGGAATTCACGCACTCGCCCGGCCGCAGTCCGAACACGGCGGCCGGCCGGTAGGTGACCACCGTCTTGGGCCGGAACCCGTGAGTCACCACGGCCAGCACCCCCACGGCCACCCCGACCAGCGCGAGGACCCCGAGAACAATGCCCGCCACCGCGAGCGGACTGACATTCCGGCTCTCCTCCTGACCGTCCCAGTCCTGCCCGCCCCCCTCGGCCAGCTCCTCTTCTAGCTTCGCTTCCGCAAGCTCCTCGGCCAGCTCTGCGTCCGCAAGCTCCGCTTCCGCCAGTTCCTCGGCCAGCTCTGCGTCCGCAAGCTCCTCCGCCGACCCCGCTTCCGCCAGCTTCGCGGCTACCGGTTGTCCCTCCGCTTCTCTCTCTGCTTTTCCCTCCGCGGCCTCCGCCGTCACAGCCTCTGCCTCGACCGGCGCCGCCTGGACTGGCACCGCGTCGGCTAGATCCGCCTCGACCGGTTCTGCCTCCGCAGGCTGGGCTTGCGCCAGCCCGGCCTTCACCGGTTCATGGGGACATCCCTCGTTCACCCCCGCAGGCGCAACCATCCGCCCTCCATCGTGCGCATTTGCCCGCCACGGCCGGCCCCGCTATGCCGGCTCTCTGGTCGGGCGGCGCACGCCCACGATCGCGAAGTGCGCCCTGCTCAGACTATTTCCCACGTATTTAATAACGACACATCGGACGAAAAGGTCTCCGGTGCGGCCGTACCGGCGGCGTGGCCTGCGAGCGCTCAGCCCCCAGTACCCTGGCGACGTGCGGCTGACGGAATTCTGGGACCGGATGAATGCGCAGTTCGGCGACGTCTACGCGCAGAGCGTGGCCAAGGACTTCGTGTTCGACAACCTCGGCGGGCGCACGGTCGAACGCGCGCTCGCCGACGGGGTAGACGCCAAGGTCGTCTGGCGGGCAGTCTGCGACACCTTCAAGGTGCCGGAAAACCTCCGCTAAGAGCGCTCAAGGGCGCCAGTGGCCCCCGGGGCTAGTGGCTAAGTAGCCGTGGGGTGTTGACCTTATCCGGCGCGACCTTGAGGATCACGCGGCCCTGCGGTCCTACGGGAGCGGCGTAGTCCTGGCCGGTGTACTTACGCGCCAGCTTGTCGATGTGCTGCCGGGCCTCGTCGCCGGTGACGGTCTCCACCACGTGTCCCCGGACCTCGGCCCAGTCGTACGGATCGTCGCCGCGAATCAGCACGGTGATGCGCGGGTCGCGGGTGACGTTCCTGGCCCGCTGCCTCTGAGGCTCGGTATTGACCAGGACGTGCTCGTCGTCGGCGTCGACCCAGGTGAGCAGCGCCTGCGGCTGTCCGCTCGGCATCAGGGTCACGACGGTGGCCAAGTTCTTGCCCTTCGCGAGCCGGGCCACGTCCTCGTCGAGCGGCATCACTGATCTCCTTGCGCTGGCAGTTCTGGCTCTTGCCGATGTTAGCCCGCCCGCCGATGGTAGCCCGGTGCCGGTCCCTGACTGGCTTCAGGCCCGCGCAGGCCTGCATTTCCTGGATTTTCTGACGTCGCTTTCGGCGTGTCGCCCATGATCGAATACACGTTCGCTCTATAGTAGTCGAGTGGAGGTAATCTCCGGCTCGTCGACCGGGGAAAACGGCCACGAAATCCCCTGCGGGCCAGGCTCCTCGTGGCGCCAGGCAGAAATGTCAGTGGCGGCGCGTAGCGTGTCCACCGATGGCCGCCGGGGGATGTCCGGCGGGACCGAAACTCAGACGACCTGGGCGGTGCGGGAGGTGCCCGCAGGCCCCTAAACCCGGCAGGGAGTCCCTATGGCAATAAACGGCAAGCCGAGCCCTGAGCGGGCGGGCGACAGAGAGAAGGCCCTGGAGACCGCTCTCCTCCAGATCGAGCGACAGTTCGGCAAGGGCTCGGTCATGCGCCTCGGCGAGGAGACGCGGGTGCCGGTCGAGGTGATCCCGACCGGTTCGATCGCGCTGGACGTGGCGTTGGGCCTCGGCGGCCTGCCGCGCGGCCGCATCGTCGAGATATACGGACCAGAAAGTAGCGGAAAGACCACGGTGGCGCTACACGCCGTGGCGAACGCGCAAAAGGCGGGTGGCATCGCCGCGTTCATCGACGCCGAGCATGCGCTAGACCCTGACTACGCCAAGAAGCTCGGCGTGGACACCGACGCATTGCTCGTTTCCCAGCCAGACACCGGCGAGCAGGCGCTGGAAATCGCGGACATGCTCATCCGGTCCGGGGCCATCGACGTCGTCGTCATCGACTCCGTCGCCGCACTCGTGCCGAAGGCCGAGATCGAGGGCGAGATGGGGGACAGCCACGTCGGGCTCCAGGCCCGGCTCATGTCCCAGGCCCTCCGCAAGATCACCGGCGCGCTGAGCCAGACCAAGACCACCGCGATCTTCATCAACCAGCTGCGGGAAAAGGTCGGGGTCATGTTCGGCTGTGCTTCCTGGTATACGCAGGTCACTCTGGCGGATGGCACGCGGGAGAGAATCGGAAAGATCGTCAACCAGAAGATGCCAGTCGAGGTCCTTTCCTACGATCCCGACATAGGAAAGATGGTGCCTAGGAAGGTTATCAGCTGGTTCAACAATGGTCGAGCCGACGAATTCCTGCACTTCACTGTCGAGCGCTCCGGCGGAGGTACGGGGCATGGCCGGGCCATCATGGACCTGACTCGCGACCATCTCGTACGTACTCCTGGAGGGTGGCGGGAGGCTGGAGACATCGCGGTCGGCGATCGTGTCATGCTTGCCCAGCCGATTCTCCTCAGCGCAATGCAGGTGCAGGTTATCCTCGGTGCACTCATGGGTGATGGAAACCTCTCCAAGCCGGTGCGAACGGACGATGCGAGCGCCCGCTTCCGGATGGGGCACGGAGCGAAGCAGGCGGCCTACCTGGACTGGAAGGTGTCGCTACTAGCGAACATCCCGCACGCAAAGACGGCGAATGCTAAGGGCGCAGTCTTTGCCGACTTCACACCGCTGGCCGAGCTCGCGGAGCTGCGCGAGGCTGTGTATTTCGGTGATGGTAAGAAGCACCTTACCTGGGACTACCTCAAGAACCTCACGCCGCTGGCGCTGGCGGTCTGGTATATGGACGACGGTTGCTTCACCCTCCGCTCGAAGGGTGTCCAGGAGCGGACCGCCGGGGGCACAGGCCGGATCGAGATCTGCGTCGAGGCGATGAGCCCTGGCTCCCGCGATCGCCTCACGCGTTACCTGCGGGACACGTACGGGCTGCACGTCAAGCTCCAATACCGCGGGGCGAGGAAGGTAAGCGTACTTCAATTCAGTACCTCGGCATCGGAAAAGTTCCAGAAACTCATCGCGCCTTATGTTCACCCGTCAATGGACTACAAGCTGCTGCCCCGGTTCCGCGGGCAATTCGCAGTCGAGCCCGAATTCACGGAGCCGACGGTTCGCCCGGTTCCAGCGCGCGTCCTCGACATTAGGAAGAAGTCGAACTTCACGATCATGAGCCGGTACGACATCGAGGTGGAAGGTTCGCACAACTACCTGGCGGATGGAATCATCGTTCACAACAGCCCGGAAACGACATCAGGCGGGAAGGCGCTGAAATTCTATGCCTCTATCCGTCTGGACGTGCGGCGAATCGAAACCCTAAAAGACGGTACCGATGCGGTCGGTAATAGGACAAAGGTAAAAGTGGTAAAGAATAAGTGCGCACCGCCATTCCGCAGCGCTGAATTCGATATTCTGTACGGTATAGGAATAAGCCGCGAAGGCAGTCTTATCGACCTCGGTGTGGAACAAGGAATCGTGCGCAAGTCTGGTGCCTGGTACACCTACGAGGGCGACCAGCTCGGCCAGGGAAAGGAGAACGCTCGCAACTTCCTGCGGGACAACCCGGACATGGCCAACGAGATCGAGAAGCGGATCAAGGAGAAGCTCGGCATAGGCCCGCGCCTCGACGCCGACGTCAACGTCGCCAGCAGCGCCAGTGCCAGCAGCGCCAGTGCCAGCAGCGCCAGTGCCAGCAACGGTAACGGTGCTGCCCCGCCCAGGCCCGCTGGCCCGCCCAGGACCGCCCCGCCTAGGACCGCCCCGCCTAGGACTGCCGCCGTCCCCGGTGACACCCTCTAGCGCCCATGACCCGCAATGGCCGGGCTTCAGGACCCGAGGAGGCAGGGGCATTCGAGGCGAAGGCCGAGAAACCCCAGGACCCTGAAGCCCGCGCCAGGCAGATCTGCCTGCGGTTGCTGACCGCCGCGCCGCGCACCCGGGCCGAACTGGCCCAGGGGATGCGGCGCGGCGGCGTGCCAGCCGAAGCCGCCGAGGCTGTGCTCGTCCGCTTCACCGATGCCGGCCTGATCGACGATGCCGCGTTCGCCCGGGCCTGGGTCGAGTCCAGGCACTACAGCCGCGGGCTGTCCAAACGATCCCTGTCCGCCGAGCTAAGACGGCACGGTGTCCAGAACGACGAGATCCGTGAGGCCGTCGACGCCCTCGACCCCGAGCAGGAAGTCGCCACCGCCCGGCGCCTGGTCGAGCAGAAGATGGCGAGCACCCGCGGCCGTCCGCCCGAGGCCCGCGCCCGGCAGGCGGCGGGCATGCTCGCCAGGAAGGGCTACCCGCCGGGCCTTGCCTTCCGGCTGATCAGGGAAGTCATGCAGCAAGAGGGGACAGGTCTGGACCTCGACGCCGACGCGTACCTCGACCCGGACGCCGAAGACGAAACCCCAGACGCCAGCCACAGCCGCGAAGTCGGCTACTTGCTGTAACCAGAACCAGCCCCCGCCACGCTCCTAGGCCGCGAGGCGCCATTTCACTCCCGCCGCGCCGCGCTTCCGCCCTCCGCTGACCGTCCCCGCAGGCCGGTGGCCATCCCCGCAGGCCGGTGGCCATCCCCGCAGGCCGACGGCCGTCCCGCCGGCCGAGCCTACGTACCTTTCGTCCGGTTGACGCACCATTCGCGATGGTCAAAGATACTTTGCTTGATAAAAAGGTTATCAAGCCTTAACCTCACGGCAGCGAGGTGTTGACCCATTCTGCACCGAAACCCAACGGAGGAGAAGCAGGCAGATACGGTGTGTAGTCGAAGCTGACGGGAAGATCAGCTGACGGGCGAACGTGGCGTGCGACCGCCCGTGCCAGGGCACAAACGCATGAAGCCCTGGTACAACGTCACGACACAGTCACAACACTAAGGGTGCCCCGAGGGCTATGGACGGAAAGGGGTGACCGTGAGCAGCGGATTGTCGCTCGCGTTCATGGTGATCGGGTTGCTCGCGGTGGTATTCGCGCTCGTGGTCGTCTGGCGCCGGAGCGCGAGCACGCCGGGGCCCCAGCTAACCCAGGCCGCCGACCGCAGCCAGCTTGAGCAAGCCAGCCAGGAAGCCGAACACATCCGGGCTCGCGCCGAGACCGAGGCCACCGGGATCCTTGAAAGGGCCCGCGAGGAAGCCGAACAGGCCGCGCAGGGCCGCCGTGAAGTCGAGGAAGAGATCCGCGCGGTCAAGGACGAGGTGCGCGAACTGCGCGGCGACCTCGAGCGTCGTGAGGTCCGCCTGGCCGATCGCGAGCAGCGGCTTGACGAGGAACTCAAGCGGATCGAGGACCGCGCCCAGGCCCTTGGCCAGAGAAAACAGGACCTCGACCGCCGCGCCGCCGAACTCGACCGCCAGGACGCCGAGCGCAACAAGGAGCTCGAGCGCGTCGCCGGGCTCACCGCGGAGGCGGCCAAGACCGAACTGGTCACCACGATCGAGAACCAGGCCAAGCGGGAAGCGGCGCTGATCGTCCGGGATATCGAGCACGAGGCCAGGTCAGAAGGCGAGAAGCGCGCCCGCAAGATCGTTACGCTCGCCATCCAGCGGGTGGCCACCGAGCAGACCAGCGAGTCCGTGGTCTCGGTGCTGCATCTGCCCGGGGACGAGATGAAGGGTCGCATCATCGGGCGCGAGGGCCGGAACATCAGGGCCTTCGAGTCGGTGACCGGCGTCAACCTCATCATCGACGACACGCCTGAGGCGGTGCTGCTGTCCTGCTTCGACCCGGTCCGGCGCGAGATCGCCCGGCTCACCCTGGAACGGCTCATCCTGGACGGTCGCATCCACCCGCAGCGGATCGAGGACGCCTACGAGCTTGGCAAGGCGGAGATCGAGCAGCTATGCAAGCGGGCCGGCGAGGATGCCCTGGTCGAGCTCGGCCTCACCGACATGCACGAGGAACTCGTCGATCTCCTCGGCCGCCTGCGGTACCGCACGTCTTACGGCCAGAACGTGCTCCGGCACCTGGTCGAGTCCGCGCACATCGCCGGCATGATGGCCAGCGAGCTGCGGCTCGACCCGGCGCTGCTCAAGCGCTGCACGGTGCTGCACGACATCGGCAAGGCGCTGACCCACGAGGTCGAGGGCAGCCACGCGCTGATCGGCGCGGAGATCGCCCGCCGGTACGGCGAACCCGAGGACGTGGTGCACGCCATCGAGGCGCACCACAACGAGGTCGAGGTCCGCACGGTCGAGGCCGTGCTCACCCAGGCCGCGGACGCGATCAGCGGCGGCCGGCCGGGCGCCCGGCGCGAGTCGCTCGAGATCTACGTGAAGCGCCTGGAGCGCCTGGAGCAGATCGCCGGCGGCCACGAGGGCGTCGAGAAGGTCTTCGCCATGCAGGCCGGCCGCGAGATCCGGGTCATGGTCAAGCCCGACCGGATCGACGACATCCAGGCCCAGGTCATCGCGCGCGACATCGCCAAGCAGGTCGAGGAGGAGCTCAGCTACCCCGGCCAGATCCGCATCACCGTGGTGCGCGAGTCCCGCGCCACGGAATTCGCTCGCTGACTTTCACCAGGAAAATCAAAAACCTTTATATCCCGAACGGCCCGGTGCTTCCCTTACCCGCCTGCGAGCGGCACTGGCGGAACGCCCGGCGGGATGAAGCCCATGATCTGGCCGTAGAAAGAGAGTTCGGCCTCCAGGCTGGCCACGATGTTCTCCGCCTTGCGGAACCCGTGCGACTCGCCCTCGAAGGTGATGTACGCGTACGGGATGCCGTGCGCGGCCAGGTCCGCGGCGATGGATTCGGCCTGCGCGGGCGGGACGACCGGGTCGTCGAGCCCCTGGAGCAGCAACACCGGGCAGGTGCCGCCGTTCACGTGGCCGACCGGCGCCCGCTCGGTGTACAGCGCGTCGCACTCGGGCAGCGGCCCGATCAGCCCGTCCAGATAGCGGGATTCGAAGTCATGCGTCTGCGCCGCGAACCCCCGCAAGTCGGCCACGCCAAAATAAGACGCCACCGCCGCGAAAACACCCCTAGCCCCCGTCCCCCTGACCCTTCCGGCCTCTCCCGCTCCTCTAACCCCTCCGGACGTTCCCGTTTCTCTAACCCCTCTGGACGTTCCCGTTTCTTTGACCTCTTTCCCTTCTTTCCCTTCTTTCCCCTCTTTAGCCGCCTCTGCCTCTTCAGCTTCTCTCACCACTCCAGCTATTCCGATACCGGACGTAACGGCAGCCAGGGCGGTCCAGCCGCCGGCGGACCCGCCGCGGATGCCGAGCCGCTTGCCGTCCGCCTCGCCCGCCTCGGCCAGGGCCAGCGCGGCCGTCATCACGTCGGCCACGTCCACGATGCCCCACTGGCCGCGCAGCCGCTCACGGTACGCGCGGCCGTACCCGCTCGACCCGCCGTAGTTCACGTCGATGATCCCGATGCCGCGGCTGGTGAAGAACGCCTTCTCCAGGTCGAGCCGGGGAACGGCCTGGGACGTGGGCCCGCCGTGCACCCAAACGATGTAGGGCGGAAGCTCGCCGTCGGGCGCCTTGACCGCCGGGTTGGCGGGCGGGTAGACGATCGCGTGCACGACCGAGCCCGACGGCCCGGTCAGCTGCAGCGCCCGCGGCACCGGCAGGTACGCGGCGTCGGGCAGCGAGTCCGCGCTGCGGCTAAGCTCGCGCGCCTGAGTCAGCCGTGCGCCGGCACCCGCCGCCGGGATGTCAACCTGGATCACCGTCATCGGCACGACCGGCCCGCCCGCGATCGTCGCGACGGTCCGGCCGGCGGCGCAGAGCCCGCTGCCGAACACCTGGTAGGGCAGGTCCAGATCGGTGAGCTGGCCCGTATCCGGGTCGAGCACCCCCAGCCGCGTTTCCCCGGTGCCGTAGACCGCGGCGATGCGGCCGTCCGCGAGCACCGCGTACGGGCGCATGCCCAGCTGCCACAGCGGGCTGGCGAACTCCTCCTCCCGCGGGCACAAGGCGCGCGGGAACGCCAGCAGGTCGGCTAGGTAGAGGTTCCACCACCCGGACCGGTCCGAGATCACGTACAGGCTGCGGTCGTCCCGCCACACCGGGGCCAGCACGGATTCGCAGTCGCCGCCCATGATCATCTGCTGCTGGCTCTTCTGGCTGACCGGTCCGCCGTCATCGAGCGCCGCCACCCGGAGTTCGGTGCCCCTGGCCAGCACCGTGCCGTTCCCGGACGCACCACACCTCGTCCCCGCCGGGGGCGAGCACGCAGTCGGCGAACCGGTCGGCGGCCTCCTCGCCCGGCGCCGGAGTCAGCGGCACAGGGTCGGCCGGCTCTGCTGGCTCCAGGGGGGACGAACCCAAAAGCCCCCCTGAAACCCCCCGAGCAAGCCCTGCTGGCTCCAGGGGGGACGACCCCCCTGAAACCCCCCGGACAAGCCCAACGACGCAGCGGTACAGCCGCTGATCGCCGAAGTTCGCGAAGATGAACCCGTCCGGCAGTGGCAGGTACGACTTGCCGCCGTACTCGTGCACCCGGGTCCTGGCGTTCCACGGCATCGGGAGCAGGTCACGGCTGATCCCATCCGGCCCCTGGCAGACCACGGCCAGCCGCCCGCCCTCCTCGGGCCGCGACTCCTGCCACCACACTCCGGCGGCGTCGAGGGTCGGGAACGCGAGGCCGACCTGCTTGCGCGCCACATCGGGGCCGTCGATGGGAGAGGGCCATTCGCCGTAAGATGCCGTTTCTGTAGCCATTCGCATACAGATATCATGCCGGATCCGGTCAGGAAGATCACTGGGCCCTCCTGTCCGCGTCCGCCTCTATCCTGGTCCTGTGGCAGCAGGCGGCAGGACCTACCAGATTCGCACCTACGGGTGCCAGATGAACGCGCACGATTCCGAGCGCCTGGCGGGCCTGCTCGACGAGGCGGGCTACCAGCGCGCCGGTGACGGCGAGACCCCGGACGTGGTGGTGTTCAACACCTGCGCGGTCAGGGAGAACGCGGCCGACCGGCTGTACGGCAACCTCGGTCATCTGCTGCCGCAGAAGAAGCAGGGAATGCAGATCGCGGTGGGCGGCTGCCTGGCTCAGATGGAGCGCACCCGGATCACCGAACGCGCGCCCTGGGTCGACGTGGTCTACGGCACGCACAACATGGGCTCGCTGCCCGCGCTGCTCGAGCGGGCGAGGGTCAGGAACGAAGCGCAGGCCGAGTTCGCCGAGACGCTGGAGACGTTCCCCTCGCTGCTGCCGGCCCGGCGCCAGTCCGTCTATTCGGCCTGGGTCGCGATCTCGGTGGGCTGCAACAACACCTGCACGTTCTGCATCGTGCCGAGCCTGAGGGGCAAGGAGAAGGACCGCCGTCCCGGCGACATCCTGGGCGAGATCCACGCGCTGGTCGCCGACGGAGTGCTCGAGGTCACGCTGCTCGGCCAGAATGTGAACTCTTACGGGGCGGAGTTCGGAGACCGGAACGCGTTCGGCAAACTCCTCCGCGGCTGCGGTGAGATCGACGGCCTGGAGCGCGTCCGCTTCACCTCCCCGCACCCCAGGGACTTCACCGACGACGTCATCGACGCCATGGCCGAGACGCCGAACGTCATGCCCAGCCTGCACATGCCGCTGCAGTCCGGTTCCGACCGCATCCTGAAGGCCATGCGCCGCGCCTACCGCCGGGATCGCTACCTGGCCATCCTGGACCGCGTCCGGGCCAGCATCCCCGACGCCGCCATCACCACCGACATTATCGTCGGCTTCCCCGGCGAGACCGAGCGCGACTTCGAGGACACCCTGGACCTGGTGCGCCAGGCCAGGTTCGCCGGCGCGTTCACCTTCCGCTACTCCATCCGCCGGGGCACCCCGGCCGCCACCATGGACGCCCAGGTGCCGGCGGATATCGTGCAGGAGCGCTACGAGCGGCTCACCGCCCTGGTCGAGGAGACCACCTACGCGGAGAACCAGAAGCTGGCCGGAACCACCGTCGAGGTCCTGGTGGCCGAGGGCGAGGGCCGCAAGGACGCCGCCACCCACCGCATGTCCGGCCGCGCCCGCGACAACCGCCTGGTGCACTTCACCCCGGACCAGACCGCGCCGCGCCCCGGCGACGTCGTCACCGTGACCGTCACCCGCGGCGCCCCGCACTACCTGCTGGCCGACGCCGCCCCCTTGTCCGTCCGCCGCACCCGGGCCGGCGACGCCTGGGAAGCCGCCGCCGCGGTGCCCCCCGCCCCCGCCCCCGCCCCCGCACCGGCTCCGTTGGCCGGAGTTCCCGTCCTCCTCGGCATGCCCGCGTCGCGCACGCCAGCGGTCTAGGCGGCTACATCTCGAAGCTGTAGACATATCCGTCCTAGGTGTTGGCTTCATCCCGTGCAAGTTCGCCACCATCGGAGTGAGAAACGATGGAGGTCTTCATGCCTGACCAACGGGCCAGATCCGCGACGCGCCCGACGATTCCTGCCGAGTGGGCGGGTCAGATGATCGACGCGGCGGTGACGCGAGCCCAGTCGATGTCCGTCAGCGTGACGGTCGTGGTGGTCGACGAGTCTGGCGTCCTGAAGGGCATGCTCCGGATGGACGGCGCACCGCTGGTGAGCGTGCAGACGGCGATCAACAAGGCGTACGCCGCCGCCGCCATCGGGATGCCGCCCGATGACTTCTACTCGGCGATTGAGGCGGACGGCGCCGCGGTCGCCGCGTTCGCGACTCGTCCGGGTCTGGCCCTGATCGCCGGCGGCCTGCCAGTGATCGTCGGCGGCCAGGTAGCCGGAGGGGTGGGCATTGCCGGGGCCATGACCGGCGCCGAGGACCGCACCATCGCCGAGGCCGCCGTCGCCGCCATGTCGGGCTAGCTCCAGGGAACCGGCCCAGACGCCTTAGCCTACTGAGGTATAGCTTACTGAAGTGTAGTTCAGTAGACTATACTGTATCATCATGGCTGACGTATTCGAGAAGCCCTCCCATGTCTTCGACCGGGACCGGGAGTGGAACGCGCTGGCTGACTTCACTGCTGACCCTCGCCCGGAGGCGACTCTCGGCCTTGTTAGCGGGCGGCGGCGCCAGGGCAAGACTTACCTGCTCCGGTCGCTTGCCGCTGCCGCGGGCGGCTTCTTCTTCGAGGCGGCCGAGGCCACCCAGGCCGAGTCGCTGCGGATGTTCGGTGCCGCGCTGGCCAGGCAGTCGGGCTCAGCAGCGGAATTCTCGTTCCCGGGCTGGGAAGACGCGCTCCGGTACTTCCTTGCCCTGGCCGACCGCAGGCCGGTTCCGCTGGTCATTGACGAGTTTCCGTACTTGATGAAGGCGAGTCCGGCGCTGCCCTCGCTGCTCCGGCGCGAGATCGACAGCCGCGGACCGTCCCAGGGCAGCGAAAGCCATGCACGGGTCCTGCTCTGCGGGTCAGCGATGTCGGTGATGGGCGGCCTGCTGGCGGGCAACGCTCCGTTGCGCGGGCGGGCCGGCCTGGAGATGGTCGTCAAGCCATTCGCCTACCGCGACGCCGCGCGGTTCTGGGGGGCGACGGATCCGGGGCTCGCGATGCAGCTGCACGCGATTGTCGGCGGCACGCCCGCCTACCGTCGGCAGTTCGTCCGTGACGATGCGCCGGCCGGCCCGGCCGATTTCGATGCCTGGGTGGTGCGCTCGGTGCTCAACCCGGACCGTCCGCTGCTTCGCGAGGCACGGTACCTGCTCGCCGAGGAGACCGATATCCGTGATCCGGCGCTCTACCACTCGGTGCTGGCGGCGATAGCGGCGAGGAACGAGACGTGGGGCGGGATAGCGAACTACATCGGCCGCAAGGCGGCCGACATCGCGCATCCCCTTAACGTGCTCGAAGACTCCGGCTTGGTGGCCAAGGAAATCGACATCTTCCGGACCGGCCGGACGCGTTATCGCATCACCGAGCCGCTCATCACGTTCTATGAGGCGATCATGCGGCCCAGGTGGGCCGACCTGGAGCTCGGCCTGGGCGCCGAGGTCTGGGCCGACGCTAAGCCGACGTTCGGCTCCCAGGTCGTGGGACCGCATTTTGAGGCCGTATGCCGGGACTTCGCTCGCGCGGAAGGGCGCCTGATCTTCGGGGCGCCGCTCGGGGAGGTGGCCTCGGGCACCGTCGCCGACCCGGAGAACAAGACGCAGATCGAGATCGACGTGGCCGTCCTCGGTCCGGCCAGGCCAGGTGAGTCGCGGCGGGTTGTCTCCCTCGGCGAGGCGAAGTGGGGCAAGGTCATGGGCATGCGGCATGTCGAGCGCCTCCGCCGTGCCCGCGCGCTGCTGACCATCAAGGGGTACGACACAACCGATGCCACGCTGGCGTGCTACTCCGGGGTAGGCTTCGAGCCCGCGCTCCAGGCGGCCGCCGGGAGCAGCGACCTGCTCCTGGTCGGCTTGGACCGGCTTTACGAGCCGTAACCTTCCCGACCCTGTGCTATCTGGACAGAGCGCCCGCTACCGACTCGCGAGGCCGTGCAGGAAGCCGCGCTGGACCGGATCGGGCCAGTCCGCGACCGGCTCGATGTTCCATCGGGCCGGCTACAGCCGGCTCGATGTTCCATCCTGCCTGGCAGGCCGGGTGATTCCGCGGCCGGTGGTGGTACCTCAGGCCGGGCTGGTGGGCCGGGCGCAGGCACCCACGACGCCGGGCCAGGCGGATGACCGCCTGGCCCGGCGATTGTGCGACGGGCCGCTGTTACCTGGCGCCAGTTTCCACCAGATCGCCCGCACCCTGCGGCCCCGCGATCTCCCCCGCGACCGGACCCGCCACCGGACCCGCCACCGGACCGGCCGGAGCCGGGATCCGGAGCAGCCGGGCCAGCGAGGACGGCAGCCACCAGTTGGCCCGGCCGAATAGGGCGACCAGCGCCGGGACGAGCAGGCAGCGGACGACCACCGCGTCGATGAGGATGCCCGCGCCGAGCCCGGTGGCCAGGATCTTCAGATCGGTCTGCGGCCCGGTGGACATGGATAGAAAGCTCAGCATCAAGATCGCGGCGGCGCTGGTGACCAGGCGCCCGGTCCGGCCCAGCCCCTCGGTGACCGCGTGGCGGGCGTCGCCGCTGGTGTCGTAGGCCTCCCGGATGCGGGTGAGGATGAACACCTCGTAGTCCATCGACAGGCCGAACAGGAAGGCGAAGACCATCAGCGGCACCCACATCGTGATCGCCCCGGTGGCCGGGATGCCCCACAGCGCGTGGGAGCCGTGCCCGTCCTGCCACACCCAGGTCAGCACGCCGTACGCGGCGGCCAGCGAGATCAGGTTGAACACCACGGCCTTGGCCGCGAGCAGCACCGACCGGAAGGCCCGGGTCAGCAGCAGGAAGGTGGCGACGCCGATGATGGCGAGCATGAGCGGGAAGTCGCCGTAAACCGCGTGGTCGAAGTCGATCAGCGATGCGCCGGCGCCGCCGATGCCGATCACGTGCGGGCTGGCCAGCAGGGTGTGCTCCAGCTCGCTGATGGTCGTCTGACCCGTCGGCACGCTGCTCTCCGCCACGGGGATGACGGTGACGATCGCCGTGCCGTCCCGCTGGTAGTCCGGCGTGGCCGGTGCCACCGCGGCGTACACCCCAGGCACCCGCGCGGCCTGCGCGGCAACCGTGGCCGGAGCCCCATAAGCCGAGGAGGTCAGCACCTCAGCCGGGGTGAGCACGCCGGACGGGACGCCGCCGTCGGTCAGGGTGACGAGCGCGTTGTGCGCGGGTCCGCTGGTGGCCTGCGCGGAGCTGCCAGGCTCGCCCAGGTGCAGGGACAGCGCGGGCAGCATCAGCGCCGTCAGGATGCCGAACCCGGCCAGCGCGGCCAGCCAGCGGTGCCGGTAGACGCCGCGGGCCCAGGCCGAGAACACCCGGCTGGCCCGGCGCTCGGTCCGCAGCCGCGGCCAGTCAAGGCGCGGGCCGACGGTAGCCAGGATCACCGGGAGCAGGGTGATGGCGACAGCCACCGAGACCAGCGGCACGAGCACGCCGCCGTAGCCGACGCTGCGCAGCATGGGCACCGGCAAGACGATCATCGACAGCAGCCCGATGGCCACGGTGAGGCCGGAGAACACCACGGCCCGGCCCGCGTGGTTCATCGCTTCGACCACGGCGGTCGTGTTGTCCCGGCCCGCCGCCCGCTCCTCGCGCCAGCGGCTGACCACGAGCAGCGAGTAGTCGATGGCCACGCCCAGACCGATCAGCGCGATCAGGAACTCGACGATCTGGCTGATCCCGGTCACCTCGGTGAGCCCGCCGACGACCAGGAAGGTGGCGAACACCGAGATGCCGCCGATGAGCAGCGGCAGCAGCGCCAGGAAGCTGGCGAACACCAGCGCCAGGATGACCAGCGCGCCAACGGATCCGATCATCGCCTCGGCCATGATCCCGGTGCCCTTAGACTGCGGCTGGCCGTTGGCCAGCAGCTGCGAGCCGGTGACCCCGACGTGCCACCCGGCCGGCGCGGCCGCCGTGACCACGTGCCCGATCTCCGGGCCGAGGTTGGTGCCGCCGAAGCCCGTCGCCGCGGCCGTGTACACCAACGCGAAGGTGGACCGGCCGTCGCTGGTGACGAACGTCGGGTTGTGCGTGGTCGCATAGTCCGCGATCCGCACGTTGGGGACCGCCCGGACCAGGGCGGCGAACGCCCGTCCGGTGGCGGCGGCGGTAGCCGGGTCGGTGATCTTCTGCCCGGTCGGCACGGTAATCACCGGCACGTAGGGGGTCTGGGAGCCGCCGTTGCCGTACTGGCTGGCGATCTGGTTGTCGACCTTGAACGCCTGCCCCGGCATGGCGAAGCTGTTCGTCATCCGGTGGGTGGTGCCGCTGATGGTCATCACGCCGACGGCGGCCACGACGACCCAGAACAGGGCCACGAGCGCCTTATGGCGGAGCACGAAGCGGGTGAGCGCGGGCATCGCGACCTCCGAGTTTCTGTGGCCGGCGGCCGTTCCGCCAGCCACTGGCAAGCCTGCCGTTCCGCCCCCCGGCCCGTCGTCCCGCGACAGTTGGCACTTGGCCCTACCACCGCGGGATTAACCGCGCCCGGCGTACTCCTGGGGGAGTAAGCAGATGATCAACCGGGGGAGGGCGACTCCGGCCCCCAGACATGCCTACGCTTACGTGCATGGAAAGTGTCGCGGCGGCCCTGGAAGGTGTCGCGGCGGTCTGGCGGCGATGGCTCACCTCGCCCGTCAGGGACATGGTGCTTGCCCTGGTGGTGACCGTCGTCCTGGTGTTCGGCAGCCTCGGCGAAGGTGATCCTAAAAATCCCAGCGACCTGGTCCAGTTCCGCGGCCACGCGGCGCCGCATCCGGGGGCCGCACTGCTGCTCGTCGCGGTCGCCTGCCTGGCGCTGGCCTGGCGCCGTCGCGTGCCGGTGGCCACGCTCGCCGTCTCGACCGCCGCGGTGACCGTCTACTCGTTGCTCGGCTACGTCAACGGCGCCTCCTTGATCGCCCCTGTCCTGGCCCTGTACGCGGTGGCTACGCAGGTGAGCGTCCGCCGGGCGGTCATAGCAGCCGTAGCCACGCTCGCCGTCCTCCTGACGGCCACGGCCGTGAACAACCCGTTCGGGCACATCAGCGGTGGCGGATTCGACCTCATCCCCGGCATGGTCGCCGCGGCCCTGTTCGCCGGTATCGCGGTGGCGAACCGGCGCGCCTACGCGGCGTCGATGCTTGACCGGGCCGAACAGGACGCCCGCAGACGCATTGACGAGGAACGGCTGCGCATCGCCCGCGAACTGCACGACGTCGTCGCCCACACCATGGCCACCATCAACGTGCAGGCCGGGGTGGCCGCCCACGTCCTGTCCAGCCGCCCGGAGGCGGCTGCCGAATCCCTGCAGGCGATCAAGACCGCGAGCAAGGAGGGGCTCAGAGAGCTGCGCGCCATCCTGAACGTGCTGCGCCAGGCGGACGACGCCGACCCCACCCAGCCGGCACCGGGCATCGCCCAGCTCGAAGCCCTCATCGCCGGGGCCCGCCGGGCTGGCCTGGCGACGACGTTCACGGTGACCGGCGAGCCGGTCCCGCTGCCGGCCGCCGTGGACCTGGCCGCGTACCGGATCGTCCAGGAGTCGCTGACCAACGCCATCCGCCACGCCGGCCCGGCGACGGCCGCGGTCTCGCTCACCTACCACCACGACGAACTGCGAATCGACATGACCGACACCGGGCGAGGCCAGCCCCCAGCCGCCGCGGGCAAGAGCGCGGGACATGGGCTAGCCGGAATGCGCGAGCGGGCCGCCGCCGTCGGCGGCACGGTCGAGACCGGCCCCGGCCCCGTCGGCGGCTACCGCGTCGCGGCCCGGCTCCCCTTCGGGGGTCAGCTCACCGACCCCGCCCCCGATGCGGCCCGCACCCGGGCCGGCGAAGGCACCCGGGCCACCCAGGCCGCGGAAGCCACCCAGGCCGCCCAGGCTGCGGAAGGCGCCCGGCCGTGATCCGGGTCCTGCTCGCCGATGACCAGGCGCTGATCCGCGCCGGGTTCCACGTCCTGATCGACGCCGCCGACGACCTTCAGGTGGTGGGCGAGGCCACCGACGGGGCGCAGGCGGTCGATCTGGCCCGCCGCGCGTGCGCCGACGTGGTGCTGATGGACATCCGGATGCCCGGGGTGGACGGCCTGGAAGCCACCAGGCGCATCTCCGCCGACGACGACCTCGCCGGGGTCAAGGTCATCATCTTGACCACCTTCGAGTCCGACGAGTACGTCTACCAGGCGATCCGGGCCGGGGCCAGCGGATTCCTGGTCAAGGACACCGAACCGGCCGACCTCCTCCAGGCGGTACGGATCGTCGCCAGGGGCGATGCGTTGCTGTCGCCGAGCGTGACCCGGCGGCTCATCACCGACATCGCCAGCCGACCCGAACGGCCGCCGCCCAGCAATCGTGCCCTAGTCGGCCTGACCGACCGGGAACGTGAGGTGATGGCGCTGGTCGCCGAGGGCCTGTCCAACGATGAGATCGCCGCCCGCTTGTTCCTCAGCCCGCTGACATCCAAGACTCACGTTAGCCGCATCATGACCAAACTGAACGCACGCGATCGCGCCCAGCTCGTCGTCATGGCCTACGAGAGCGGGCTGGTGACCCCGGGCGGCCGCGACCGGCAATAGCCCGCACCGGACCAGGGCCCGCCCTCTCAGGCCCCGGGACGCGGCGCATGACAGCAACGACGTGACATCGGTGCGTACGTAGACCGCAGCCCACCGACTCCTGCAGCGGTCCGGGCCATGAGAAGCCCGGCCGTAGCGAAGTGAAGTAGCGGTCTATGCCGAACTCAGCTGGTGGCGGCCTCCGCCGTCTCCGGCTGCTCGACGAGCTCGCCTTCAATGTTGATCTGGATTTCCTCGCTGACCACCATCCTGCCGTCCAGGATCATGCTGAAGTTCAGGCCGAAGTCCTTCCTGTTGATCTTGCCTGTGGCGCTGTAGGCGATCCGGTGTCCCATCATCTCCGGGTCGTTGAACTCCCCGTACTTCACCACGTCGAATGTCACTGGGCGGGTGTTGCCCTTGATGGTCAGGTCACCGGTCAGCTTGAAGTGGTCGGCGTCGATCTGCTCGACCCTGGTGCTCTTGAACTTGATCTCCGGATACTTTTCCACCTCCAGGAAGTTGGACGAGCGGAGGTCGTTGTCCCTGGCTCCGTTGTTGGTGCGGATGCTGGCCGTCGAGATGGTCACCTCGACCGACGCATTCTCCGGGTGGTCGGGGTCGATATCAGCAACCGCGCTGATCTCGTCAAAGTGACCCCGCACCGTCATCATCCCCAGGTGCTTGGCGGAGAACTCGACCTGCGTGTGATAGGGGTCAAGCTGCCATTTGCCCATGGAGGGCCTCCTTGCCTCATGTGACAGTCGGGAGCGCCCCAGCAGGAGGGAGCGCCCCAGCAGGAGGGAGCGCCCCAGCGGGAGGGTCAGCGCAGCGGGAGGGTCAGCGCAGCTTCCGGAAGAATTCACGCACGTCGCCGACCAGCAGGTCGGGCACTTCCATGGCCGCGAAGTGGCCACCACGGTCGTACTCGGCCCAGTGCACGATGTTGTTGGACAGCTCGGCGAAGCGCCGGATCGGTTTTGCGATCTCCCGCGGGAAGACCGCCACGCCGGTGGGCACGGTGGAGGTGGCCGGGGGACCCCAGGCGCGCGACCGCGCGGCCTCGTAGTAGAGCCGCGCCGAGGATCCGGCCGTTGCGGTCAGCCAGTACAGCGTGACGTTGGTGAGGAGCTGGTCACGGTCGACCGCCTCGTCCGGCAGCCCGTCGTCGGTCCACTCGCCGAACTTCTCCGTGATCCACGCCAGCTGACCCGCCGGTGAGTCGGTGAGCCCGTAGGCCAGCGTCTGGGGCCGGGTGGACTGGATCGCGCCGTAGCCGCTGCCCGCGGACCGGAAGGTCCGCAGCGTCTGCAGGCGCGCCTTTTCCTCGTCGGTCAGGTCGGCAGGCTCGTCCGCCACGTAGGGGGTGAGCATGTTCAGGTGCACGCCGATGAGGTGCTCGGGAGCGATGATGCCGAGCTCCCGCGAGATCCCCGAGCCCCAGTCGCCGCCCTGCGCGCCGTAGCGCTCATAGCCGAGCCGCCCCATCAGCGAGGCCCAGGCCCGCGCGACCCGGCGCACGTCCCAGCCCCGGTCCCGGGTGGGCCCGGAGAACCCGTAGCCCGGAATGGCCGGAACGACGAGGTGGAACGCGTCGGCCGGATCGCCGCCGTGCGCCGTGGGGTCGGTCAGCGGGCCGATGACGTTCATGAACTCCACGATCGACCCGGGCCAGCCGTGCGTGATGATCAGCGGCAGGGCCCCCGCCTCGGCCGAACGGACGTGCAGGAAATGTACATTCTGCCCGTCGATCGTGGTGGTGAACTGGTCAAACGCGTTCAGCCGCGCCTCGTGCACCCGCCAGTCGTAGCCGGTGCGCCAGTACTCGGCCAGCCCCCGCACGTACTCCAGCGGGATGCCGTAGTCCCAGCCCACCCCGGGCAGCTGGTCGGGCCACCGGGTCCGGGCCAGCCGGTCCCGCAGGTCATCCAGGTCGGCCTGCGGGATGTCGATCCGGAATGGCCGGACCTCGTCTGCTTCAGTGTGGTTGTTCATGAGCGGCCGGCCTCGCTCGCCAGGGCAGCGTTCATGGCCCGGAACTGCGGCAGGGTGTCACTATGTAGCCGCTGTTCGTAGAACGGGATGGCCACGCCGGTGAAGTCCTCGCGCTGGGTGAAGAGCACCACCCCCGGCCTGATCTGCTGGATGGTGAAGGTGTGCTCGCCGTCGAAGATGCCGCCCGGCCCGACCCTGCCGATCCAGCGCAGCTCGCGGCCGGGCTCGACGACCAGCACCGTGGGGGTGAAGGTGGTGTTACCGGTGGCGTCGTGCATGACGTTAGTCAGGGTAGCCCCGACCTGGACCCGGCCGCTCGAGGAGATGATGAAAGGGTTCCAGCTCGGGTAGGCGGCCTGGTCGGTGAGGACCGCCCAGACCCGCTGGGGCGTGGCGTTGATCTGGATCGAGGCCTGCAGCGTGTAGGGCTGGGTGTTGGTCAAGACGGCGTAGACGGCCAGGATCGCCACCACGGCGGCGAGGACGGCCAGCAGGACCCGGCGGCGGCGCCGGACGCGGCCGCCGCGGGACGGCGGGGCGGCGGTGGTTTCTGTCATGGTCATATCCCTTGCTCCTTCGGGGTGATGGCGTTCGGGGTGATGGCGTTCGGTGTGATGGCACCGTCGAGCGCGGCGTCGACGAGGCGCTCGGCGTAGCTCCGGTCGACGGGCGCTCCGCTGATCAGGATCCGGTAGTAGATCGGCCCGACGATCTGCTCGATCAGGACGGCCTGGTCGATGTCCTGGCGAAGCTCCTCGCCTTCGACGGCCCGCTGCAGCCGGGCCCGGGCCATGGCGTGCCGCTCCGCGAACCCGGCGCGGACCGCGTCGCCGATGTCGGGATGGCGAGCGACTGCCGCGACTATCTCGGCGGCCAGCCCAGCCGATGCGCCGCCGCCGTAATGGCCCGCCATGCGCAGCCGGTTGAGGCTGGCGGCCAGGGCCGCGGCGAACTCGGTCAGGTCGCCGCGCAGGTCGCCGGTATCGGGAATCGGCACCTCGCCCAGGATCTGGGCGGCCACCGCGACGGCCAGGTGGTCCTTGGTCGGCCACCGCCGGTAGAGCGTCGTCTTCGCCACCTCGGCGCGCTCGGCCACCTCATCCATGTTCAGTGCCGCGTAGCCGCCCGCGTGCAGCAGACCCCACGCGGCGCTCAGCACCCGCCGGTCAACCGAGCCGTCACGCGGGCGGCCGCGGCGGGCCACGGTGGTCTGGCTCATCACAGCCCTCCAATTCCGCTATCTTCGTAGCGAAATTGAGGTTACCGCAGGACCAGCAAATTACGCAACTCAGGTTTCGTATTCCATAGCCGACTGGGCCCTACCATCGGGGCATGGCCTACGACGAGGCGCTGGCCGCGCGGGTCCGTACCTGCCTGCGCGATGTCGCCGGGATCACCGAGAAGAAGATGTTCGGCGGGCTGGCCTTCATGACCCACGGCCATCTCACCGCGGGGGTCTACGGCGACGGGCTGATCGCGCGGATCGGCGCCGAACACATGGACGCGGCCGTGGCCGAGCCCGGCGTGCGCCCGTTCGACATGACCGGCCGCCCCATGCGCGGAATCGTCGTCGTGGCCGCCGAAGCGCTCGACGACACCGCGCTGGACCACTGGATCGCCCGGGCCCGCAGCCACGTCGCCTCGCTGCCGCCGAAGTGACCGCCGCCAGCCGCACATCCTCGATGTCCATGCCGCCATCCTGGCAAAACCGATGAGTTAAGAAGCAGCCCGCGGTCTAAACAATGAGCACGTATTTCCGGCCGGGCTACTGGCTCTGGAGAGCAGGAGGGCCACCGGCCTATATAAGGGGGCATCATGCATCCGATGTTCGTGAAGCTGTTCCTGGAAGCGGAAGCCGACGATAACGAGGACAAGCGGCGCCGCGCGAACCGGGCCAGGCGCCAGCGGTCACGCGCGACCGTGCAAGTCGTCGCCCGCGACCGCGATCGCCAGCCGCGACGCTGAGGGATCGTGCGCCCGCGCAGCAGCACCTGACCGCCCAGTCCGGTCCCTGTCAGCCCTGGTCGGCCAGGACCGGGCGCAGCGCGTCGAGGACCGCGGGGTCCTCGATGGTGGAAGGTACCGGCTCGTCCTGGCCGTCGGCGATTCCCCGCATGGTCTTGCGGAGTATCTTGCCGGATCGGGTCTTAGGCAGAGCGGGAACCACGTCGACCCTGCGCAGCGCGGCTACCGGCCCGATCTGGTCGCGGACCAGCTGGACAAGTTCGGCGGACAGGACAGCCGGCTCGACACCGACTCCTGCCTTGAGCACCACGAACCCGCGCGGTATCTGGCCTTTGAAATCGTCGTTGACGCCGATCACCGCACATTCGGCCACGGCGGGATGGCTGGCGAGTACCTCCTCCATCTGCCCGGTGGACAGCCGGTGGCCGGCCACGTTGATCACGTCGTCGATGCGCCCCATCACGTACAGGTAACCGTCGCTGTCGCGGTACCCGCCGTCGCCGGTGGTATAGAAACCGGGATGCTGCGACATGTAGGAGTCTATGAACCGCTCGTCGTCGCGCCACAAGCTGGGCAGGCAACCCGGCGGCAGCGGCAGCCGCACCACGATCTCGCCGGTCTCACCCGGCTTCGCCTCGGCGCCGTCGGCGTCGACGATCCGCACGTCGTAGCCGGGCACCGGCATTGTGGGCGACCCGGCCTTGGTCGGCAGGGCCTCCAGGCCCATCAGGTTGGCGGCGATCGGCCAGCCGGTCTCGGTCTGCCACCAGTGGTCGATGACCGGTATGCCGAGTAGCTCGCCCGCCCACCGGTAGGTCTCGGGGTCAAGCCGCTCGCCGGCCAGGAACAGGTAACGGAATCCGGACAGGTCGTACTGGCGAGCCAGGTTACCGCCCGGGTCCTCCTTCTTAATCGCGCGGAACGCGGTCGGCGCGGTGAAGAGCGTCTTGACCCGGTGCTCGGCGATGACCCGCCAGAACGCTCCGGCGTCCGGGGTGCGTACCGGCTTTCCCTCGTAGAGCACGGTCGTGCACCCGGCCAGCAACGGGGCGTAGACGATGTAGGAGTGCCCGACGACCCATCCCACATCAGAGGCGGCCCAGAACACCTCGCCTGATTTGGTGTCGTAAATATTGTCCATGCTCCAGCGCAGCGCGACCGCGTGACCCCCGTTGTCGCGGACCACGCCCTTGGGCTTGGCGGTCGTGCCGGAGGTGTACAGGATGTACAGGGGGTCGGTCGCCGCGACGGGGACGCAGTCCGCGGGTTCGGCCCCGGCGACCGCCTCTTTCCAGTCCAGGTCGCGCCCGGCGGTCAGGGCGGCGGACGCCTGCGGCCGCTGCAGGATCACGCAGTTATCCGGCTTGTGGCGCGCCAGGTCGATGGCGCGGTCAAGGATCGGCTTGTACTCCACGATCCGGCTGACCTCGATGCCGCAGGAAGCCGAGACCATCACCTTCGGCGTGGCATCGTCAATCCGCGTCACGAGCTCGCGCGCCGCGAAGCCGCCGAACACCACCGAGTGCACCGCGCCGATCCGTGCGCAGGCCAGCATCGCGATCAATGCCTCGGGGATCATCGGCATGTAGATGATGACCCGGTCACCCGCGCTAACCTCGAGGCCGCGCAGCACCCCGGCGAACCGCGCGACCTCGTCCAGCAGCTCCCGGTAGGAATACGTCCGGCCGGTGCCTGTGACCGGGCTGTCATAGATCAGCGCGGTCTGGCCGCCCCGGCCGTCGCGCACGTGCCGGTCCAGCGCGTTGAAGCAGGTGTTCAGCACCCCGTCGGCGAACCAGCGGTAGAACGGCGGGTTCGAGGCGTCCAGCACCACCGTGGGTGCCTGGTACCAGTCGATGTCCTTAGCCGCCTCACCCCAGAATCCTTCGGGATCGGCCAGGCTCCGGTGGAACGCTTCCGCGTAGCGGCCCATGACGACACTCCCTCCCAAAGTCCTCTGATCCTCCGCACCTAACTACCCGCTTACCCTATGGCGCATGGGCACGCACGTCATCGCCGTGGTGGGGGCAACCACCACCGGGAAGTCCGGGCTGGCCATCAAGCTGGCCCGCGCCCTCGGCGGTGAGATCGTGAACGCCGACTCGATGCAGCTCTACCAGGGCATGGACATCGGCACCGCCAAGGAGCCTGAAGCCGCCCGGCAGGGCGTGCCGCATCACCTGCTCGACATCTGGCCGGTGACGCAGACCGCGAACGTGGCCGACTACGCCAAACTCGCCCGCACCGCGATCGACGAGATCATGGCCCGCGGCCGGGTGCCCATCCTCGTCGGCGGCTCGGGTCTGTACGTCCGGGCCGCGCTCGACGACCTGGATTTTCCCGGCACGGACGTCGGTACTCGCGCCCGCCTCGAAGATGAGCTCGCCCGCCTGGGCCCCGACGTCCTGCACGCCCGGCTGGCCACGCTCGACCCGGCCGCGGCCGCCGCCATCCTGCCCGGCAACGGCCGCCGGATCGTGCGCGCCATGGAGGTGATCGAGATATCGGGGCGCCCGTTCACCGCCACCATGCCTGCCTACCACCAGAACCGCCCGGCCGTCCAGATCGGCCTCGCTCTGCCCCGCCCCGAACTGGACCAGCGGATCGCCGCGCGGGTCGACCGGATGTGGCAGGCGGGCCTGGAAGCCGAAGTACGAAGCCTGGTCGAAATGGGCTTGCGAGAAGGCAGGACCGCCAGCCGCGCGCTCGGCTACCAGCAACTGCTCCGTTACCTGGACGGCGAGTGGACCCTGGACCAGGCCCGCCTCGAGACCATCAAGGCCACCAGGCGGTTCGCCCGCCGTCAGGAATCCTGGTTCCGCCGCGACCCCCGCGTCCGCTGGCTCGACGCCATCCCAAAAACCCCCGAAACCCTCCTCGCCGACGCGTCTGCCATGATCACGAAGACTTTTGTACCGCCGGCGACCTAAAAGTCTTCGTGATCATGAACTGCTCTGCCTAGGCGGTGCGCCGACGCGCGCGCTGCTGCAAGTCGTTCGGCAGCGCGTCGGCGGCCAGCAGCCCGGGCAGCAGCTCTGGCTCGAGCGTCAGCGCGCGGAAACAGACGGCCACGCTCACATCGTGATCCGGCCGGTCCGCGATCTCGAGGACATCGCCCGCGCGGATCTCGCCCGGCTCGATCACCCGCAGGTAGGTGCCGGACCGGGCGGCCTGGGTGAACCGCTTGATCCAGCCGGCCTGCGCCAGCCACCCCTGGAAGGTGCCGCACGGAATCCGGGGACGGGATACCTCCAGGATCACGTCTGGCCCGACCCGCCAGCGCTCGCCGATCAGGGCGTCGTTGACGTCGAGCCCCGAGGTGGTCAGGTTCTCGCCGAACGTGCCGTTGCGCAGCGGCCGTCCGAGCCCGGCCTCCCAGAAATCCAGATCCTCCCGGGCGTAGGCATAAACGGCCTGGTCAGGTCCGCCATGGTGCCTCACGTCGCAGACCTGGTCCCCGGCCACGCCGGCGCTGTGCGGACGTGCGGGCGTCACCATGACCGGGCCGTCCACGGACCGCTTGTCGATGGCCGTCAGCTTCACCTCGCCCCATGGGCTCGGGCGCGGCTGACCGACGTTGACCGAAAGCACCTTCATAACACGAAGATACGCATTCCAGGGCGGTCTCAGCGAGGCGCGGGATCTGATCACCCACATCCTCAGGCGGCCTCAGCTGCGTGACTCGCCGCCCGCGAGGGTTCGGGGCCGGCGCAGCCCGACGTTACATCTGGCTGCCGAGCTGGTAAGCGCGTTTGGCGTTGTCGGCGCAGAGCATCCGGGTCAGACGCACCACGGTCCGTTCGGAATAAAGATCTTCGTCCAGACCCGAGCGCAGGAACGAAGAAAGCGCGGACCGGAACACCGCCGCGCCCAGGTAATACAGCTCCGGAAGCCCGAACGCGTCCGAGGAATACAGGAACTTCCCGTACGGCGCGAGCTCGAGTGCCTCGGCCAGTAGCGCCGGGGCGCGTGCGCCCAGGTTGTGGGTGGCCAGTCCCGCGTCGACGTACACGTGCGGGAACACCTGGGCCAGGTAGCCGGCCTCGCGGTGGTACGGGTAGTTGTGCAGCAGCATTACCGGAACCCCGGCGGGCTGGATCGCCCGCAGCAGCGGGGTGAGCAGCAGCGGGTTGCAGCGGTGCAGGTCGACGTCGCTGTCCCCGTAACCGGCGTGGAACTGCACCGGCAGCCGCAGGTCCACGCCGCACCAGATGAGGAACCGCTGCAGCGTCTCGTCCGCCAGCCGCGGCGGCCCGGTGCTAGCGGCTAGCCAGCGCCCGGCCGCGGCCGTCACCTCAAAGTCGGAAGGCCGTTCGGCGCGCAGATCGAGCCCTGTCCGGTAGGCGGCGATCGACTTCACGCCCACCGCCGTGGCGGTGCGGGTGACCAGCGCGGACCGCACCGCGTCGGCGAACCCGGCCGCGCCCACCCCGGCCGCGACCACGTCCTCCGCGACCCGCTCGAGCCGAACGATCTCGTGCGCTGTCGCGCCCGCCAGGTCGCCGAGCTCGGCCGGGGAGGTCACCGGCTCCGGGGTGAAGCCGGTGTCCACGCACAAACAGGAGAGCCCCGCCAGCGACAGGAACCGCTTGTTCACCTCGGTCGCACCCAGCTCGGCCCGGCGGGACACGTAGTCCGGCAGCTCAGCGTGCGGCGGCAGGCCGAGGACGGGCGGGCATAGCCGGCGGAACATGAACCCGGCCTGCGAGTCGAACACCGAACCGCCCGCCCAGTGCTGGCTAGAACTGGGCTGGCTAGAACTGGGCTGGCTAGAACTGGGCTGGCTAGAACTGGGCTGGCTAGAACTGGGCTGGCTAGAACTGGGCTGGCTAGAACTGGCCGCGCCCTCGTTCAGCATCGACTCGAGCGTGGCCTCGTCCGCGTCCCGGCTGATCACCCCGTGGCAGTGGTGATCGACCAGGGGCTGTTCGGCGACGCAGGGAAGCAGTTCGGGCACTAAGAGGCCTCCACTAGGATGCCTCGTCGCGCGCGGTCGCGAGCCGCGGTGCCGGTGCCGCTTCCTCCGCGCCCGGCGCCGCGATGCCCTCCCGGGCGGCCAGCGCCGCCCCGAGCTTCCGGGCCGTGCCCGGCGCGAAGATCACGGCCAGCACCGCGACCGCCAGCCAGATGCCGGACACCACCGGGAACCACGCGGCCGCGCCGGTCGGGTACGGGATCACGTTGCGGTACAGCGTGTAGCCGAGCACGATCAGCGCCGCGATCGGCACCACGATCTGCCACATCGGTACCGGCAGCTTGCGCCGCACGAACACCAGCATCACGCAGCCGAGCGTGGCCAGCACGTAGGCGACGAGCAGGATCAGCGTGCCGATGGCGCCCGACCAGATGAAGCTGTCGAAGGCGGTGGCGTGGAAGGCCGCCGTGTAGATGACCACGATCAGGCCCGACATGGCGGCGATCACCAGGGTCGCCCAGGCGGGCGTGCCCCAGCGCGAGCCCTTGCCGACCCCGCGCGCCCCGGCCGTGTCCCTGGACAGCGCGTAGAGCAGCCGCGCCGCTGCGACCGTGGAGGCCAGGCAGCAGCCGAACGCACTGATCGTCGTGCCAAGCGTGATCACGTCGCCGACCCAGTGGCCGACGTAGGAGGAGCCCAGGTCGCCCAGCAGCGACGGCGAGGCGGTGAACTTCGCGACCCCGGCCGGGCTCGCGCCGAAGCCCATCATCTCGACGGCGGTGACGATCACGAAGTAGATGCCACCGAAGATCGCCGTGCCGAGGATCGCCCGCGGGATGTCACGCGTTGGCCGGTTGGCCTCCTCGCCCAGGGTGGACGCCGCCTCGAACCCGGCGAAGGACAGGAAGCCGAACACCACGCCCAGGAACAGCCCGGAGAAGCTGGTCCCCGGCGTCACATGGAACACGCTCCAGGTGAAATGCTCGTGACCGGGCGCGTTCCCGGCCAGCAGCCGGACCAGCACGACCGTGGTGACGATCAGGATCAGCGCGACCGTGGTGCTCTCGACAGACAGCAGCACGCCCGCGCCGCGCCTGGCCGGCATGACGGCGAGCAGCAGCGACAGTGCCAGCGCGACCGCGAGCAGGACGAACGGCGCCCACGAGGGCGGGTGCGGCCAGATGCCGACGGCCTGCAGGAACGCGGTGCCGAAGATGCCGGCCGCGGTCGAGGTGACCACGGCGTAGAAGGTGTAGGTGCCGAGCAGGCCCCAGCCCGCGACCACCCCGGCCCGCGGGCCGAGCGTGGCGCCGACGAACGCGTAGACCGACCCGGAATGATGGAAATACTGGCACAGCCGGACGAAAGAGTAAGCCACCAGCAGCACGCCCACGGCCGCGATGAGGAACGTGAGCGGCACGGCGCGGCCCGCTGTGGTGGCGCTCGCCTGCGGGTTGATGTTCGCGGCCATGCTCGGCGCCATCAGCGCCACCGACAGACCCACCGCCGCCCACACCGACAGGGAGCGCTTAAGCCCAGGTGCGCTGGACGGGCTCGCTTCCATCTGCTCCTCCTCACTGTGCTTGATCCCCATAGTGTCCCTCTGACCCGCGCGCCACGGAAGGGGCGAACAATCCGAAACAGCGATTTAACCAGGCAATTTTTCCGAACGAGCCGTGGTGCGTGCTCCGGTTCGAGCGTCCCGTCCTGGCCGCGTCCCGTCGCGGCCCGGAAAGCCCGCTTGAACCATTTCGTGCCCTCGCGCGTCACTTACAGTAGAAGCTAGTCGTCAGGGGGTGACCTACGGTGAGTGGTGCCTACCCGGTGCTGCACTTGGGTCCAGTCCGCTCGACGCGACCGTGCGCCCGTACCTACCGGGGCACGCCCGCGTCCGTACCGGAAGCGCGCCGGTTCGTCGGTGAGCTGCTGGCCGGCTGCCCGGCCAGGGAGACGCTGATGATGTGCGTGTCCGAGCTGTGCGCCAACGCGATCGCGCACACCGCCTCGGGGCGCGGCGGCGTGTTCACGGTCGAGGTCGACCGCCCGCGAGACGGGGTGGCCAGGGTCGCGGTCACCGACGACGGCGGCGCGTCCGTCCCGGCGGCGGGCTCCCTCGACCTGATGGCCGAAGGCGGCCGGGGGCTCGCCATGGTGGCCGCCTGCACCGGGCGCTGGGGTTTCTCCGACGCCTACCCGGGCCGCACCGTCTGGGCCGAAGCCAGCTGGCCGGTCGCCGTGCCGTCACCCGATCGCCCGGGGCAGATCACCCGCCGGGCGCGTCCGGTCCCGCCACCCGACTGGCCCCGCGGCCCGGCCGCATAGCCGCCCGACTGGCCCCGCGGCCCGGCAGCATAACGGCGCCTCCTGCGGCGGCGAGCCCTGACCGCGGGCATCCGCGAGATCGTCCGCACCATTACGACCGCATCATCACCAGCGGCATCACGGTCTTCATGCGCGCCTACGCCTACGCCTCCCCTGATGCCCTGCGCCCCTTACCGGCCAGCAGGAGCCTGAAGAACCCGGCTAGCATCAGGCGCCGACGGCCGCTGGCGGTGATGCCGGCGCCGTGGGCACCGCGCGACCCTATTCACATGGCATCCAAAGTCGGCCTGGCCGGTAGCTCGCGCTCCGCTGGGTTGACTGCCGATGTCGATCGTTTCACTGTCCATTCGTCAGAGGTCACCATGTCCAGCACCCTTGCCCTGTCCGTGCTATCGGCGGGAGCGCCTTTTGCCCGCACCACCATCGAGCGGCGCGAGTTGCGCGATAACGACGTGTCAGCTAAACCTGCTACCCCGGAAATAGCTACTTGCTGGTCGTGTGAGCGTCCGATTGCGCTAAAGCCAGAACGTGCTTCTTACCATTGTGAGTCTTGCGATGTATGGGGGAGCGATGAGCCAGCTCTCGTACGCACAAAGATGACCGAGCAGACGTACTTCTTTCTCGGGTGGAATGGCCAGGCCAGGTTTGAGCGTTACGTCGACCACAACGACAGCAGTCTGTCGAGTCCGGCTTGAGGGTCCACATACGACAGCACGTCGCGCTCCGGCGGCTACGGCCTGGACTGGTACATCGCACAGCAGTTCACCAACGCGGCGTTCTGGGTCGAATGGCGGGAACTCGCCGCCGGTGACAACTCCGGCGTCTACGTCCGTATCCCCCGACCCGATCCAGTTCCGCAACCTGCAAGCCAAAATCCTGCCCTGAATGCCAACCGCGAGACCCGGTGACTACGACAGGAAGCGGTTGGAGGAGGTTCGGCGGGGCGGGGACGAGCGGACCGGTGGCGCGATGAGCTCGCCGGATCAGCAGCCTTACGTCAGGACTGGGCAACGGCGTGGTCGGCCTGGATGAGGCCGAGCTTGCGGGCGGCGACCGCGACCCGGGTCTGGCACCGGCAGTCGATCGAGTTGATCGCGGCTGTCTTGGCCGCGGAGCCGACGGCGATGCCGAGGTCGATGTCCCGCAGGTTACACACCGGCCCGGTGAACTCCAGCTCCGCGGACTGGCGGCGCAGGGGCTTGGTGTGGTGCAGGAACTCGGCGCAGGTCGCGTACCCGCACGCCCCGCAGTCGTAGTTCGGCGGGTACCAGCCGGGCAGCAGCCCGACGAACAAGATCGCGTCGACTGCCTCGGCGGCCTCGGCGTCGCGGAACCAGATCCGCTCCCGGCGTTCCTTCCCGCGGGCCCGCATCCAGGCCGCCAGCTCACCGCGGGTGCCAGCGTCGTCGGCGATGACGGTTTCCATGAAGTTCGGCTTCCCGGCGAGGAACAGCTGCCCGCCGGATTTAGGGGCGGTAATGGCGGCGGCGGCCATGAGCTGGGCGACCTGCCGGACGGTCCCGGCGCGGATGTCGTCGTAGCCCAGGGCGCCGGTCATGCGGGAGCCGGGACCTGGGACCGGCACCAGGCGTAGAGGGCGTCGTAGACGAACCGGGCGCGGTCCAGCAGCCGGTGGTCGTCGTCCTCGACATCAAGGCCGCCCAGGCCGATGGCCAGGAGCCCGGGCCCGGCCGGGTCGGTGCCGAGGTCGGCGGCGATGTCCGCGGCGTGCACGATCCTGGCCAGCCGCAGCAGGGCCGGGTCGCCGGTGAGGTGGTGGTCCTCGATGAGGACCTCGAAGGTGCACTTGCCGTCGCGGTGGCCGTAGCGGGCGCCGGGCACGTCGAAGCTCACCGCGTCCTGTTCCCGGGCGACGTCCAGGACGTCGGCGGCGGGGACGTAGAGGATCTCGGCGGCGGGGTCGATGAACTTGCTGATCAGCCAGGGGCAGGCGATCCGGTCGGTCTTCGGCCGGGCGCGGGTAACCCATTTCATGATGTCTCCTCCGGTGCGGACGGGACCGGCGCGGCGGCCAGGCCCGGGTGGTTGAGGTAGCCGCCCGCGACGTCGTAGCGGGTGATCGGCTGGTAGCTGACGGCCTGGTGCACGTCGGAGGCGGTGAGCCGGTCCCGGTCGGGGGTGGCGATCCACGCGTCGAACACCTCATGGCTGGGCCAGATCGTCAGGACCACGGTCTCGCCCTCGCCGTCGGAGGGCTCGAGGACGAGCTCGGCGAGGATGCCGTGGGCTTCGCGGATGACACGGCCCTCGCTGATCCAGGCCAGGTAGCGGTCCCGGATCTCGGGAGGTACCCCGACGGCGCGCAGGCAGGCGATCATGGGCTCTCCTCGGGATGGGTGCCGGGGGTACCAGCGTGGGGCCGGGGCCGGGCTCCCCGGGAACGGGAACGTGGCGGAACCAGCGCCACAGGGCCAGGTCGTAACCGGACTTGATGATCCCGGCGAGCAGGAACGGCAGGCCCAGCGCGAGGGACTGGCTGGCCCCGGCCAGCACCGGGCCGAGCGGGCGGGTGAGGTAGCGGGCGGTGTTGGTGTAGGCGGCGGCGCCGGTCTGCTCGCCGGGGTCGACGAGGGCCATCACGTAGGCCTGCCGGGCCGGGACGTCCATCTGGGACAGGCTCACCCGGGCCAGCCACAGTCCGGCGGCCCAGCCGAACCCTGGCGCGAACGCCACCGCCATCAGCAGCAGGTTCGAGGGCAGGTGGGTGAACACCATTGTGCGCAGCAGCCCGAACCGCTCGCCCAGCCGGACGGCGACCAGGAACGAAAGGGCCTGCAGCAGGCCTGAGGCGAAGAACACCGTGCCGATCACGCCGATCGGCGCGCCGAACCGGGCGGAGAACCAGTAGGCCACGAACGCCTGGATGACAAACCCGCCGCCGAGCGAGTCCACCGCGAACAGCGCGCACAGCCGGTAGACAACCGGCCGGGACCGGTCCACCGGACGGCGCCGGGGCATGGCGGCCGGGGGTGCTGGCGGTGCCTCGACGGCCGGGGACAGGCGGGCCGCGACCAGGGCGCCGGCCAGGGCCACCGGGACGAACACTAGGAAGTAGCGGTCATCAGCGGGGGGTGAGGTCCACCAGTGGCGCGCGAGCCCGGGAAGGCCGGCGGCCAGCGCTCCCACGGACCCCGCAGCCGTCGCCACCGCGTTGTAGACGCCGAATCCGGCGACCTGCCGGCCGCGGTCCAGGCCGGTGGCCAGCATCGGCTGCTCCAGGGAGGTGAACGGCCCGGACTCGACGACCTCGGTCGACAGCGCCCCGGTCAGGCTGGCGGTCAGCAGCACCCACAGCGGCGCCGAGGCGGCGAACACGACGCCGACGACCGCCAGCAGCAGGTACATGATCACGTAGCACCTGCGCCGCCCGGCGCGGTCAGCGTAGCGGGCCAGCAGCAGCGACGCGACGACCGTGCCCGCGACCACCGCTGTCAGCACGACGCCGGCCAGGACGGCGGAGTAGCCCCGCTGCCGCAACGTGACGCCCAGCAGCACCGCGCCAAAGCCGTAGGCGAAGGCCCGAAGCGCCTGCGCCGCCAGGATCCGCCGGACATCGCCGGGCAGCCTGGTCGTCATGACGGTTCCCGGCCAAACAGCAGCGCGCGCCGGCGGTACTCATACAGGCCATCGAACAGCGGGCCAGTGGCGGCGAGCACCGCGGGGTCATCCAGGACCATCGACAGGCCCCGGCACAGCACGTCCAGGCCGGGGGCTTCGGGGGCGTCGTAGCGCTCATCGTCCAGGTCGGCCTCGTGCACGATGCGGGCGATGTCCCACAGGACCGGGTCACCGAGCCCGAACCGGCGCAGCGCGGTCTCGAAGCTGCAGTCTCCCTCGTGGTGGGACAGCTCGACGCCGCGCATGTCGAACGGGGTCGCGTCCGCGGGTACCTCGTCCGGGTCGTCGACGAACACGAACACCGCATCGGGGTCAGCGAACCGCCGGATCAGCCAGGCGCAAGCGGCGCGGTCCACATGGCACCCGGCCCTCGTCGCCCACTTCACCGGACTGCCTGCTCGGATGTCAGTGACTCCACCGCCCGCCGCGCCTCCTCACGCTCGGGCGGCGGGAAGTAATCGCGCTGGGAGATCCGCCGCAACTCCCGCCGCAGCCGCGCCACCGTCTGGGCCCTGGCCGGGGTGCTCGCCCGGGCCTCATCGGCCGCACTGATCAGCCCCTGGTATTCCGCGGCGATCGCCGCGGCCATCCGCATCACCAGAGCCCGCTCCGCCCCGGCCGAGGTGAGCCTGCTCTTCCACAGCGTCGCCTCCCCGGCCGCCTCGATCACCTCATCGGCGATCCACTCCAGCCGCTCCCGAGACCGGGCATCTGCCGGGAGGGCCACCAGGCCATCACCGAGCTTCGCCACCCCCAGCCGGGCCAGCTTGCGCCACACCGTGATCCGCGGAGTCGACGGCTCCCGCGGCATCCGGTACGCCAGCAGCAGCCACTCAATCGAGCCAGCCATCCCACCACCGTAGACGCTTCCAGGAATTGATGCAACCATGGTTACATAGAATTTTGGTTGCTGCCCGCGCCGCCGCCGTCATGCACGATCCCGGCATCGAGGATGCCGACTCCGTCTCCGTCTGGACAGCCTGAGCTGGGGCGCCAGAACTGAATACGACACAGTCAGATCCGACAGTGCACCGGTAAATAGATCCCCGAACCCATCTCAAATATGAGATAACCTTTGAGGTATGACCAGGAAGGGGCGCCCTGCACCAGCGCCTGCCGCCGACGACGCACCAGTGCCTGCTGCCGACAACGCCAGCGCATCGCTGCCGGTCATGCCCGGCTTCCGCGAGATGGCGCTGCGCCGGCCGGCGGACGAGCAGGCGGCCCGGATGGCCGAAGACCGCGGCAGGCTCGTCCGCGAGCTGGCCGAACAACGCCAGGCCGCCGGCCTGTCCCAGACCGAGATCGCCGCGCGGATGGGGACCTCCCAGTCCGCGGTGGCCAGGCTCGAGTCCGGCAGCGTGGACGTGCGCGCCTCGACGCTGGAGCGCTACGCGGCCGCAGTCGGCGGCCAGATCACCTGGAAACTCAACCGTCCCGGGGAAGGGGCCAGCGGATGACGCACAAGACCGTACCGCAAAGGACGGTGCCGCAAAGGACGGTGCCGCAAAGGACGGTGCCGCAAAGGACGGTGCCGCATCCAATTGCGCGTGCCCACATCCCGGGAGGCCCGCCGCGACCGGGAGAGCCGGGCTGGCCGTCCACCCCGGGCATTCCGGGCATCCCGCTCACCCCAGGTACCCCGGACTGGCCGACCACGCCGCCGCCCGCCCCGGGCCCGGTCTCGCCGACCCGGGTGTGGCTGGACCCGCACGCCGACTGGAAAAGCAAGCCGTACGAGCGGCTGCTGGCCAAGCGGATCGTGCTGGCCTCGGGTTTGCTCGACGACGACGCGGCCGCGAGGCTCTCGGCCCAGCTGCTCACCCTGGACGCCGAAGAGAAAGAGCCGATCCGCCTGGAGCTGCAGAACTTGCGGGCCGAACTGCCTGCCGTCCTCACCGTCATGGGCATCCTCGACGTGCTGCGGGTGCCAGTGCACGCCTGCGTGAGCGGCGAGATCAGCGGCCCCGCCCTCGGCGTGCTCGTCTCCTGCCCGCGCCGGTCCGGTTACCCGAACGCTTCCTTCGTGCTCGCCGAGCCGAAGCTGCATCTCGGCGGCACGGTGACCGCGCTCAGCGCACGCGAGCAGCAGATGACCCGCATGCTCGACACGCTGTACTTCAGGCTGGCCGAGGTCACCGGCCGTGAGGTGGACCAGATCCGCGAAGACGCCCGCCGCGGCCGCTCGCTGACTACCGCCCAGGCCATCGGGTACGGCCTCATCCAGACCCAGGAGACATCCGGCCGCCCGCCAGGTCCGGTCGGCCCGGTCAATCCCCCCGGGCCCCGCCCGCGTTAAGCCGGGCGGGTCACCAGGGCAGCCATTGCCACGGCGTCTCGCGCGCCGCGGGCACAGGTCACGGCATTGGTCCGCCCCACCCCGAAAAACCCCAAAAATTGCCCTCTGTACACACTCGCTCTCAATCGGTAACATCAAACCGCGGGATACTCCGTATGGACGAGAAAGTGTGAGGATCGGCGCACTATGGCATTTGCCAGAAATGTGCCTGGACTGGGGTCTGTGATGAATACAGAAAGTGACCAGTCGAGTGGGAATCGTCATCAGGGTTCCCTGCCGGAGGAGGATCGGCAGCGTACAGGCCTGTTCCGCTGGAATGATCCGGAAAATCTCATGCCTCCCTGGTCCGTGCCGCCGGGCCTGATCGTTCCGGGCCCGCGCCAGCCGCAGGCCGGCGCCCCGGCGGACCTCCCGGCCGCGCAGTCCAGACCGGAGTCCGCATCCGCCGCGGAGTCCAGGCCCGCCGCGGAGCCAGCCGCCAACCAGCCAGCCGCCGAGGGGTCAGCCGCCAACCAGCCAGCCGCCAACCAGCCAGCCGTTGGCGAGCCAGCCGCCCGAGACAATTCCTGGCCCGGCGTGGCACCCCCGGCGGGATGGTTCCTGCGCGCACCGGAACCGCCAGCGGCCAGCCCCGAGAGCGACCCCGCCCAGGACCCCGAGGCTGACCTGCCCGGCCAGTGGTACGCCAGGCCCGCTCCTGGCGCGGTGCCCTCGCCGCGCCGCGAGCCGGACGGATCCTGGTCCTCGCCCTTGACACCGAAGCCGCCGTCACGAGCGCTGGGCTCCACCCGGGCACTGTATGGCCGGGCGGGCGGGCCGGGATTCCAGCCCATCCGTTCCGGACCGCCAGACACCCAGAACCCGGCTGACCTTTCCGGGTGGCAGAGGTCGCACCGGCTCTGGAGCCAGGCCGGCATTCAGTGGGAGCAGCGCCCCGCCCAGAGCCCGCAGCACCCCGCCCCGAACCCGCAGCACCCGCAGCACCCCGCCCCGAACCCGCAGCACCCGCCATACTCACAACCGGCCCAGCAAGCTCCCCGTCCGGTCCCACGTCAGGCCTCGCGCCAAACGCCCCCGCCGCGCCCGTCGGCGCAGCCGCGGCACGCCGCCAGCCGGCCCACCAGGTCGGGCTCCCCGGAGCCGGCCGCCCTCGGCTGGCCCGGGCACACGCAGGCCCCGCTCGGCGCACCCGTGTTCTCCGACCCCGGCGTCGAAGAGGACGACGGCCCCGACCGGAAGGACAGCTGGGGCGACGACCGGGAAAACAGCTGGGGCGACGACCGGGAAGACAGTTGGGGCGACGACCGCCCGCCCATCTGGGAACGTCCGGCCGGCCTGGTGCCCCCGGCCGCGTCGAGCCGGTCGCGGGCGAACGACACGCGGGCGAACGACACGCGGGCGAACGACACGCGGGCGAACGACACCCTCCTGCTGGACCACAGGCTGCCCAGCCCCCGGCGGCAAGGGGCGGGGCAAGGCCTGGGCGGCCGCCGCACCGCGAGGATAGCGGTGCCGGCCATCGTGCTGGTGGCCGTGGCCGTGCTGGCCCTCGCGCTGCTGACCGGCCATGGCCCGAAGTTCGGCCCGCTCACCGGGAACCAGCAAAGAACCGCGAAACCGGTCGCGCCGCAGCTGCCGCTGGGCGCGGTCACCTTCGACACGTTTCCCGGACAGCAGCAGCGCGGGGTCTTCCAGACCATCAACCGGGTCGTCGCCTCAGGCAACACGATCGTGACGATGGGCTCGCAGACCAGCGACGGCGTGGTCCGCCAGCAGTTCTTCGTCTCCACGGACGCCGGCGCCAGCTGGCACCTCGCCCCGGTCCGCGCACCCGGCGGCGGCCAGCCCCCGCTCGGTCATCCGGCCGCACTGCTGGCCGGCGGCCCGGGCGGCTGGGTCGCGGTCGGCCCGCAGGCCATCTGGACCAGCCAGGGCGGCCTGACCTGGACCCTCGCGGCCACCCACGGGATCAGCCCGCAGCTGCCCGGCGATTCGGTGTGGGTGATCACCAAAACCGCCGACGGCTTCCTGGCCGCGGGCGCGGGATCGGCGAATAGCGCGAATCATGGCGCGACGCAGGCGGTGATCTGGACGTCACGGGACGGCGTGACCTGGCAGCGGATGACCGCCGCGCAGCTCGGGCTGGCCGGGCCCGGCGAAACGGTGCTGAACATCTCGCACGCCACCTGGCGAGGCAATGGCACGGTGATCTCCGGCACGGTGACCTCCAGCACGGGTACCCAGGGCAGCGCGTCCTATGACGCCGCGTGGCTGAGCACCAACGACGGAGCCGCGTGGACCCGGGTGACGATACCGGCCGACCACGGGGCCGGAACCGCGATCACCGGCCTGGGCTTCGACGGCTCCGGGCTCATCGCGGTCAGGCCGGGTCGCTCGGCGAGCGGCGCCGCGGACGGTATCTCTTATTTTTCCCCGAACGGCCAGGTGTGGCAGTACTCGGCCACGATCGACCCCGCGGGTGGCTGGACCCCTGGCGTGGTGAAAGGCAGTGACTACGGGTTCGTGGTCACCGGCAGCAGCGCCGCCGGCCAGCTCGTGGCCTACACGAGCACCGGCACCGGCGGGGCCTGGCTGCCGACGGGGCCGCTCGGCAACGCGGCGGCCGAGTCGGTGGTCGGCGCGACCGTCGCCCCTGCCGGCACCATCATCGCCGTCGGGTACACGGCCGCCAGCAAGATCAGCCAGCAGCCCGTCTTCCTCGAGGCGAACACGACGGGCAGCGTGCGGCCGGTCTCGCTGGCCGGCATCGCCGGGGCCACCATCCCCGAGATGGCGGTCAACAGCACCGTCGTGGCCGACGGCCAGCAGATCGCGGTCGGCAGCGCGAACGGCTACCCGGCGGTGTGGCGGAAGGCGTCAGGCGGTGCCTGGACGCTGGTCTCCTCGCTGGCGCTCACTCAGCCGCTGGCTGGCGCCGACACGGGCCTGCGGGCGCTGACCAGCGTGACACACGGCCCGGCCGGCTGGCTCACCGTGGGCGCGCCCGGGCCGGTCGTCTTGACCTCGGCCAACGCCACGATCTGGGGGGTGGCCGGCGGGAACATCACGCAGGACCTGGCCGGGGTGTCGGCCGTCGCGGCGGCCTCGGGCCCGGCCGGGTACGTCATCGTCGGCAAGCTGGTCGCGCCGGGCGGCGGCTGCGTCGCCGACGTCTGGTGGTCACCGAACCTGACCAGCTGGACCCGCGCGCATGACGTGAACGACACGACCGGCTCGAGCCAGGTGCTCGCGGTCGCTGCGGGCGCGCACGGTTTCGTCTCGGTGGGCTCGCACGACAGCAAGCCGGCGGTATGGACGACCGCCGACGGGCGCTCCTGGAAGACGATCGTCCTGCCGGTGCCGAATGGCGCCGCGACCGCCGTGCTCCAGCAGGTCGCGATCAACGGCAACCACGTGGTCGCCCTGGGCCAGGCCACGACCGCAGCCGGCACCGGAGCAGGCACAGCGGTCGGCCCGGCGGCTGGCCCAGGAGCGGGCACAGCGGCTAGCACTGTGCCGTTCGCCGAGTTCTCCGTTGACGGCGGCGCGACCTGGCAGCAGGTCCCGTTCAGCTCACCCGGATCTGACACGGCCTTCACCGCGCTGACCGCGGACTCCGCCGGCTTCACCGCCGCCGGCCTGTTCGGCCAGCCCGGACAGCAGGACGTGGCCGTGTGGACGTCGGCCACCGGCGCGAGCTGGAAGCCATCGAAGTCCGGCGGTCTCAACGGATCCGAGGCCTGGGAGATCACCGCGCTGGCCCGGTCCGGCTCCATGGTGACCGGCATCGGCTCCATCCTCACCCAGCAAAGCCAGCAGACCGTCACCCTGACCCTCCCCGCCCCTTAGGAAGTTCCCATGTGCCTCACTGACCTGAACCCGGATGTGCACGACGCCGAGGACGAGCAGGCACGCCGCTTCGCGGACCGAAGCCGGACGGGCAGCCAGCGCGCCGGCGTCAACTGGGGCAGGGCCGAGCGCCAGGACGTCAGTCCATCCGATCCAGAATCTGACGCACCAGGTCCATCGGGGTGTGCGGGTGCAGGAACGCGAACCGGGCCACTGTCTCGCCCTCCCACGCTGACGGCGGGATGAAGGCCACCTGGTCTTGCAGCAACTGGTCGGCCCACGCGGTGTACGTCGCGGAGTCCCAGCCGCGGCGGCGGAACAGCACCACCCCGAGCTCCGGCTCGCGGATCAGCTCCAGGTTGTCCCTGGCCCGGATCTCGGCCGCGGCCTGCCTGGCCAGCTCGATCGCCGTCTCGATGGCCTCGGTGTAGGCATCGACCCCGTACACCGACAGCGAGAACCACAGCGGCAGGCCCCGGGCCCGCCTGGTGAGGTGGTAGGCGTAGTCGGTCGGGTTCCACTCGCCCGGCCGGTCGTGGATGACGTCCAGGTAGGACGCGTCCTGCTTGTGCACTGACCGGGCTACCGAAGGGTTCCGGTACAGCAGGGCGGCGCAGTCGAACGGGGCGAACAGCCACTTGTGCGGGTCCATGATGAACGAGTCGGCGTGCTCGATGCCGTCGTACCTAGGCCGGACGCTCGGCGCGAACAGGCCGGCCCCGCCGTAAGCGCCGTCCACGTGGAACCACAGGCCGTGCTCGCGCGCGACGGCGGACGCGCCGGCCAGGTCGTCGATGATGCCCGCGTTCGTGGTGCCCGACGTGGCCACGATCGCGGCCAGCGAGCCCGGGTCGCCGTCGGTGCCGATCGCCGCCCGCAGGCCGGCGCCGGTCAGCCGGTGATCCTCGGACCGCACGACCAGCGGGTCCATCTCCAGGATCCGCAGCGCGTTGACGATCGAGGAGTGGGCGTCTTCGCTGACCGCCACCCGCCAGCGGCGCCCCGCGGCATCGCTGCCCGCCTTCCGCTTGGCGACCTCGCGGGCCACGACGAGGGCGGACAGGTTCCCGGCCGAGCCGCCGGAGACGAAGCAGCCGCCCGCCGTCTCCGGCATCCCGGCCCGGTCGGCGATCAGCCGCAGCACCATGTTCTCGGCGTGGATCGCGCCCGCCGCCTCCAGCCAGGAAATGCCCTGGATCGACGCGCAGGAGACCAGCATGTCGAACAGCAGCGAGGCCTTGGTCGGAGCGGCCGGGATGAAGCCGAGGAAGCGCGGGCTGTCCGCCGAGATGACCGCCGGCGCTATGACCGACGCGTACACACCCAGTACCTGGTCGGGATTGTGCGGTTCGGCGCCGGGCAGTCCCTTCAGCGCCGCGTCAAGCTCGGCCGGATCCCGGGAGCCCTTGTCCAGCGGAACCGGGTCCAGCCGCAGCCGGTTCTCCGCGTAGGCGAGCACCGACCTGATCATCGACTCCGTTGTCGGATCCACACTGTGCATGGGCGAAACGTAGATCCTCAGCCGCACGCGCCGCAACAACCAGCCCCCGCCCGGAGGTGGCCTGCCCGCCGATAATCGGCCAAGATTGGCTTGCCTGCGGTCGCGAATAGGTCGATGGGCCGTTGGTCACGCTCTTACCGACCCAATGTGCCATCGACCCGGTGGAATCGACCCGGGAATGGAGGACGACAGTGACCAAGCCAGACGAGCCGGCCGTGAGCGACGCCGGGACGGCGCACCCGCTGGACCCGCTGACGGCCGGGGAGATCCGGCAGGCAGCCGCGATCGTGCGGCGCGACCGCGGGGTCGGCGACACCTGGCGGTTCGCCTCGATCGAGCTCAAGGAGCCGGCCAAGGGAGCCCTGCCCGCCCTCGAGGCCGGCCAGCAGGCCGGCCAGCAACCCCCCCGGGAGGCGATCGTGGTCTGCTGGGACCGCGCCGACGGCCAGGCCTACCGGGCGGTGGCGTCGCCGACCGGAGGCAAAGTCACACAGTGGGAGCACCTGCCCGGCCAGCACCCGAACATGACTGCGGACGAGTGGCACGAGTGCAACGAGATGCTCCGCGCCCACCCCGCGCTGGCCGAGGCGCTGGCGCGGCGCGGGATCACCGACATGTCCCTGGTGCTGACCGACATGTGGGCCTATGGCGCTGCGCTGGTACCTGAGCGTTACAAAGGGCTCAGGCTCGGCTGGTGCGACGTCTGGTACCGGACCAGCGAGCTGAGCAACCCGTACGCCCACCACGTCACCGGCCTGCACCCCATCGTCGACCTGAACACCATGACCCTGCTCGAGCTCGAGGACAGCCACCAAGCCGGCGCCGGTCACGACCACGTAATGGGGGAGTACCTGCCCAGGCTCATCCCCATGCCGCTGCGCGAGGTGACGCCGCTGCAGATCAGCCAGCCCGCCGGGGTCGGCTTCACCCTCGACGGCCACCTGCTCAGCTGGCAGGACTGGCAGCTGCGGCTGGGGTTCAACCACCGGGAGGGCCTGGTGCTGCACCAGGTCGGGTTCCGCGACGCGGGGCGGCTCCGGTCGGTGGCGCACCGGCTCTCGTTCGCCGAGATGATCGTGCCGTACCGGGACGCCAGCCCCGACCACTACCGCCGGACCGCGTTCGACATCGGCGAGTGGGGCCTGGGCTTCATGACCACCTCGCTGGCCCTGGGCTGCGACTGCCTGGGCGAGATCAGCTACCTGGACGCGGTGGTGCACGACTCCCGCGGCGAGCCCCGCACCATACCGAACGCGATCTGCATCCACGAGGAGGACAGCGGGGTTCTGTGGAAGCACGTCGACGACCGGGCCGGCGCCGAGGTCAGGCGGGCCCGGCGGCTGGTGATCTCCTTCCACGTCACTGTGGCCAACTACGAGTACCTGGTCTACTGGCGGTTCTACCAGGACGGGAACATCGAGTGCGAGGTCCGCGCGACCGGGATCCTGGTCACCTCGCACGCCGACGCGGCGGGCAGCCGGCCCGGCAACGGGACGCTGGTGGACCAGCGCATCTACGCGCCGTTCCACCAGCACTTCATCGTGGCGCGGCTCGACCTCGACGTGGACGGGGCCGACAACACGGTCTACGCCGCAGATTCCCAGGCGGCGGCGGTCGGCGACCCCGAAGACCCGTACGGCCTGGGGCTGGTGATTAGGAACACCCCGCTGCGCACCGAGGCGGAGGGGAAGCAGGACTACGACTGGGGCACGCAGCGCGGCTGGAAGGTGGTGAACGACAATGTACCGAACGGTCTGGGTACCCCCGTCGGCTACAAGCTCGTGCCCTCGGCGGCGTTCCCGCCCCTGCTCGACCCCGCCTCCCCGGCCTTCAAGCGGGCCGAGGTGATCGGGCACACGCTCTGGGTGACTCCCTACCGCGAGGACGAGCGCTGGCCCTGCGGCGACTTCCCGAACCTGAGCGAGCACGACTCGGGCCTGCCGGCCTGGACCGCGGCCGACCGGTCCATCGAGAACACCGACGTCGTGCTGTGGTACGTGTTCGGCATCCACCACATCACCCGGCCGGAGGACTGGCCGGTGATGCCCAGCGACATCGTCTCGTTCTGGCTCAAGCCGTTCGGCTTCTTCGACCGCAACCCGGCCCTGGACGTACCCCCGAGCCACCCCGAATGATTGTGTAACGGAAACCGGCCGGCCTGGACTAACCATCACCATCCGACCTGAGGGGAGCCCCATGACCGGCCCGTCCTACGACGATCTCGGCGCGCTGTACATCAACTGCACCCTGAAGCCGTCACCCGAGCCCAGCCACACCCAGGGCCTGATCGAGGTCAGCGCCGGGATCATGCGCAAGCAGGGCGTCCGGGTGGAGACGATCCGGGCCGCCGACCACGACATCGCCACCGGCGTATGGCCGGACATGACCGAGCATGGCGCCGCCACCGACGCCTGGCCGCAGTTGTACGAGAAGGTGCAGGCCGCCGACGTCCTGGTCATCGCCGGCCCGATCTGGCTCGGCGACAACAGCTCGGTGACCAAGCGAGTGATCGAACGCCTCTACGGCTGCTCGCACCTGCTCAACGAGGCCGGTCAGTACGCCTACTACGGCCGGGTCGCCGGCTGCCTGATCACCGGGAACGAGGACGGCATCAAGCACTGCGCGATGAACGTCCTGTACAGCCTGCAGCACCTGGGGTACACGATCCCCCCGCAGGCCGACGCCGGCTGGATCGGCGAAGCCGGGCCGGGCCCCTCCTACCTCGACCCCGGCTCGGGCGGCCCGGAAAACGACTTCACCAACCGCAACACCACGTTCATGACCTGGAACCTGCTGCACCTGGCCCGGATGCTCAAGGACGCCGGCGGCATCCCGGCGCACGGCAACCAGCGCTCGGAATGGGACGCCGGCTGCCGCTTCGACTTCGAGAACCCCGACTACCGCTGACCATCCCGCGTGACACAAATGCGTCTCAATTTGGCTGGAACCCAGGCGGATGCGCCGCCCATCCTGCCATTTTCGCCGCAGTTGCGTTAAAGTCACGGCGTGCCCACGTTCCGGATCAAGGAAGCCGCAGCGCTGCTCGGGGTCAGCTATGACACCATGCGCCGCTGGGCCGAGGGTGGCCGGATCGAGCAGGCCACGGACGTGTCCGGGCGGCTGGCGGTGGATGGGGCCGCCCTGGCCAAGTTCGCGCGGGAACGCGCCGAGTCGGCCGGATACCCAGATGATGGCGTGGTGACCGCTCAGTCGCTGCGGAACCGGTTCCCCGGCCTGGTCACCCGCGTGGTTCGCGACACCGTGATGGCCCAGGTGGAGATCCAGGCGGGACCGCACAGGTTCGTGTCGCTGCTGAGCCGCGAGGCCGCCGACGAGCTCGGCCTGGAGCCGGGCATGCTGGCCATCGCCGCGGTCAAGTCCACGAACGTGTCCGTCGAGATCCCCAAGGCCCGCTGATTCTCGCCCCGCGAAACCTGAATTGAGGAGTCATAGTGCGCCGTATCGCCGTCACCGTCATCGCCGCCGCGCTGGCGGGGATCACAGCGTCCGCCCTGGCCGGTTGCTCATCAAGCAGCAGTTCCACGGGAAGCGCGTCATCGCCGAGTGCGGGCAGTTCCACTGCGGCTTCCGCTTCCTCTCCCGCGTCGTTGTCGGGATCGATCACCGTGTTCGCCGCGGCCTCGCTGAAGGAGGCCTTCACCACCCTCGGCAAGCAGTTCGAGGCGGCCCACCCGGGGGTGAAGGTGACGTTCAGCTTCGGCGCGAGCTCGGCCCTGGCTACCCAGATCATCAGCGGCGCGCCGGCCGACGTGTTCGCGTCGGCGTCGCCGAAGAACATGCAGCAGGTCGTGACCGCCGGTGACGCGTCGAACCCGGTCAACTTCGTGAAGAACGTGATGGAGGTCGCCGTGCCGCCGTCGAATCCGGCGCATGTGGCCTCGGTCGATGATCTGGCCAAGTCGTCGGTGAAGGTCGCGCTGTGCCAGCCGCAGGTGCCGTGCGGGGCCACGGCCGCGAAGGTGTTCAAGAACGCGAAGATCACCGTCAAGCCGGTGACGCTGCAGCCGGACGTGAAGTCGGTCCTCACCCAGGTCGAACTCGGCAATGTCGACGCCGGCGTGGTCTATGTGACGGACGTCCACGCCGCGGGCGCCAAGGTCAAGGGCGTGCCGATCCTGGCGAGCGTGGACGCGTCCACGGAATACCCGATCGCCCCGATCAGCAAGAGCGGCAATTCGGCGCTTGCCCAGGCGTTCGTCGCCTACGTCTTGTCGCCCGCCGGCCAGAGCGTGCTGACCGCGGACAAGTTCGAAAAGCCGTAACCGCGGCCGGCCCGGGCCGATGCCAATTGACATCCTCGGCGAGCCCGGTCCCTCGCGGCTGAGCGCGCGGGATCGGGCTCGCCGCGCTGCCCGGGGCGGCGGGAGCCCGCGGTCCGTGCCGGGTCCGCTGCTCGGGCCGGCGATCATCGCGGTCGTGTTCCTGGTGCTGCCGCTGGCCGGGCTGGTGGTGCGCGCCCCGTGGGGCCGACTCGGATCGGTCCTTTCCGGGTCGGACGCGGTGCAGGCCCTGGTGTTGTCGCTGTGGACGGCGACGGTGACCACTGGCATCGGCCTGGTCATCGGCGTGCCGCTGGCGTGGGTGCTGGCCCGGACTACGTTCCCCGGGCAGCGGCTGCTGCGGGCGCTGGTGACGCTGCCGCTTGTGCTGCCCCCGGTGGTCGGCGGGGTCGCGCTGCTGCTGGCCTTCGGCCGCACCGGCTTCATTGGCGCTTCCCTGGACTCCTGGTTCGGGCTGACCATCCCTTTCTCGCCGCTGGCGGTGGTGATGGCCGAGACCTTCGTCGCCATGCCGTTCCTGATCATCACCGTCGAAGGGGCGCTGCGGTCGGCCGACCAGGGGTTCGAGGAAGCCGCCGCCACGCTGGGAGCCAGCCGGATGACCGTGTTCCGCCGGGTCACCGTGCCGCTGATCGCTCCCTCGCTCGGCGCGGGCGCGGTGTTGTGCTGGGCCAGGGCGCTTGGCGAGTTCGGGGCGACGATCACCTTCGCCGGCAGCTTTCCCGGGCGCACCGAGACCATGCCCATCGCGGTGTACTACGCCCTGGAGAACGATCCCGACGCCGCGATCGCGCTCAGCCTCGTGCTGCTGCTCGTCTCCGTCGTGGTGCTGGCATCGCTTCGTGACCGCTGGCTGCGCGGCGCGGTCCAGTGACCGATGATCCTGGTCTCGCCGTCGATGCGACGGTCCGGCGCGGCAGCTTCACCCTCACCGTCGCTCTCGCGGTACCGCCGGGTCAGGTGCTCGGCGTCCTCGGGCCCAACGGCGCAGGCAAGACCACCCTGCTCCGCGCGCTGGCCGGCCTGACTCCCGTCGCCGGCGGCCGCATCACGCTCGACGGGCAGGTCGTCGACGACGCGACCGCCGGCACGTTCGTAGACGCCGCGCGGCGGCCGGCCGGGTACGTGTTCCAGGACTACCGGCTCTTCCCGCACTTGAGCGTGGCGGAGAACGTGGCGTTCTCGCCGCGCGCCCGCGGGCTCGGCAAGGCCGCGGCGAGATCGGCCGCCCGTTACTGGCTCGGCCGGCTCGGCCTCACCGACCTGGCCGGCCGCAAGCCCGCCGAGCTGTCCGGGGGCCAGGCGCAGCGGGTCGCGCTGGCCCGGGCGCTGGCCGGGGAGCCTGCGCTGCTGCTGCTCGACGAACCACTGGCCGCCCTCGATGCGCGGACCCGCCTGGACGTGCAGGCCGAACTCAGGCAGCACCTGGCCGACTTCGCCGGGCCGTGCCTGCTGGTTACCCACGACCCGCTCGAAGCGCTCGTGCTCGCCGACCGGCTGCTGGTCCTCGAAGACGGTCGGATCGTCCAGGACGGCACACCCGCCCAGGTCGCCCGCCAGCCCGCCACCGAATACGTCGCCAAGCTGGTCGGGCTGAACCTCTACGCCGGCCGCGCCGACGGCCCCGCGGTCACGCTCGGCGCCGGCGGATCCTTCGTCGTCCCCGGCCGCGGCCGGCATGGTGATGTGCTCGTCGCCGTCCGCCCGTCCGCTGTCGTCGTCAGCACCGAGCCGCCGCACGCCACCAGCGCCCGCAACATCTGGCCCGCCGAGGTCACCGGCCTGACCATGCTCGCCGACCGGGTCCGGCTCGACCTCCGCGGCCAGCCGCCCGCCCTCGCGGACGTCACCGCGGCGGCCGTGGCGGAGCTGTCACTAAGGCCCGGCAGCCAGGTATGGCTCAGCGTCAAAGCCACCGATCTTGAGGTCTACACCCGCGACCACAGCCAGCATGGCTAAGCCAGCGCGCCGCGGTCCGCATTAATACGGTAATCAGAGCGTTTCATACGGCCGGCAGAGTATCGCTGCAGCAAGTCCGCAGACAGCGCGAGTCTCCTGTGCCCAGGACCATCACCCGACCGCGAGGAGGCGGACACGTTGAAGACCAGACTGGGCAAGATCATGATAGGCACCGCAATCGGAGCAGGTGCGCTGGGAGTGGGGTTCGGCGCCAGCATGGCTGTCGCCAGCGCCGCGACCGCGCACACATCCTCGACGACATCGACGTCGTCGGGGACGACCACGACGGCGGCCAACGCCGGGTCTGCGAGCACCGCAGCCACTCCGTCACCGTCCGCAACGCATAAGGCCACGCACAACTGCCAGAACATGAACGGCAGGCGAGGCGGCATGCAGGGCACGCCGGGGAGTGCGAGAACCGGCAGCTAGCGCTGCGGTAACCGGCCGGCCCCTCTTTCCCACGGTCCGGGAGGGGCCGGTCCTAGAGCGAGCTGGTCCTAGAGCGGGCCGGTCCTAGAGCGGGCTGGTCCTAGAGCGGACGACCGCGGATCGAGGCGTCCAGGACCTCGGCGGTGTGCGCGACCGCGATGTGCTCGCCGCGGTCGGCCAGGGCGGAGGCGATCTGCAGCGAGCAGCCCGGGTTGGCCGAGATGAGCAGCGGCGCGCCCGTGGCCAGGACCGACTCGGCCTTGCGGGCGCCCAGCTCGCGGGCGGCCTCGGGCTGCAGCAGGTTGTACACGCCGGCCGAACCGCAGCAGGTGCCCGCGTCGGCCACCTCGACCAGCGTCAGCTCGGGGATCGCGCGCAGCAGGTCGCGCGGCTGCCTGGTGATCCGCTGGGCGTGCGCAAGGTGACAGGCGTCGTGGTAGGCGGCGGTGACCGGCAGCGGGTGGCGCGGTGCCACCGGCCCGATCTCGGCCAGGAACTCGGCGAGGTCCCGGACCTTGCCGCTCATCTCGGCCGCGCGCTCGGCCCACCCGCCGTCTTCCCCGCCCAGCAGCCGCTCGTACTCCTTCATCGCCGAACCGCAGCCGGCCGAGTTGACCACGATCGCGTCCACCCCGGCCTGCTCGAAGGTGGCGATCGTGCGCCGGGCGAAGCCAGCCGCCTCGGCCTCCCGGCCCGAGTGCAGCGACAGCGCGCCGCAGCAGCCCTGCCCGCGCGGGATGACCACGTCGCAGCCCTCGGCCGCGAGCACGCGGGCGGTCGCGGCGTTCACCTGCGGGAAGAACACCGACTGCACGCAGCCGGTGAGCATGCCCACCACCGCGCGCCTGGTGCCGAGCGCGGGCACCCGCCGCGGCAGCGGTCGCCCGGCCGCCGCCGAGACCCCCGGCGGGGCCAGCCGGAACGCCGCGCCGAGCACGGGGGAGACCCGGCCCGGCAGGCCGGACCGGGCCAGCCTGCGGTCGAGCCCGGTCCGCTGGGCGGCCCGCAGCGGCGCGGTCGCCGCGCGGAGCCGCCGCGGGTACGGGAACAGCGCGAAGATCGCCGCCCGCGCCGCCCGGTCCCGCCAGGCCTGCTTCCCGTCAGGCCGCTTCCCGTCCGGCCGCATCCCGTCCGGCGCCGGCGCGGCAGGTGCCGACCGCGCCTCCTCCGTCCACACCCGGGCCGCCTCGATGAGCTGGTCGTACTGGACGCCCGACGGGCAGGCGGTCATGCAGGCCATGCAGCCCAGGCAGCGGTCGAAGTGCTCGGCCGCGGTCGCGGTCAGCTCCGCCCCGTCGAGGATCTGGTTCACCAGGTAGATCCGGCCCCGCGGCGAGTCCATCTCCTCGGCCCACAGCTGGTAGGTCGGGCAGGCCGGCAGGCAGAACCCGCAGTGCACACAGTCCTTCGCCACCTCGCGCAGCGTGTTCTCGTCCTGCATCAGCTGCCTCCCGCGAAAGCCAGACGGCCGGGGAACATCCGGTGGCCGGGATCGAACTGGTCCTTGACCGCCCGCATCAGGGCCGCCCCCGGGACCGCCCCGAAGGCGGAAACCGCCGCGAGCACCGGCGCCGGCGCCGCCAGCACCACCACGCTGGCTCTGGCGCCGGCACACCCCGCGACCTGCTCGCGCAGCACCGTCACGAAGCGGGCCGCGGCGTCGTCCGCGGCGCCGGGATCCAGGCAGGCGTAGAGCGCGCCGGCCCCGGCCGGGCCGCTCACGGCCGGCCGCACCCCCGCGGCCGCGCCCGCCGCCGCGAGCGCGTCGAGCACCGGCGCCAGGTCCCGGACCCAGAACGACACTCGTACCACGGTGGCCGGCGCAGGCAGCACCCCCCACCGCGGCGGGGCCGCGTCGAAGACGCCCACCGAGCCGCCGCCCGCGGAGGCCACCAGCTCGGACATCTGCTTGGCTCGTTCGGCCACACCCGGCGCC
>WNFD01000089.1_pt1 | contig 79145 bp, 70 predicted proteins | sample 5400491 | NCBI WGS metagenome assembly WNFD01 (sample SAMN13153343, study PRJNA577476) | soil metagenome | isolation source: 120 cm saprolite under Douglas fir tree site 2 hole 2 replicate 2 | place: USA:California | collected 2015-04-18 | reverse complement strand
ATGCCGCGGAAGGCGTGCGCGATCGGCGCCCGCTTCAAGGGTCATCTCGAGGCTCTCGCGCAGCGCTATGAGGCGATCGGCGAGGTTCGCGGCCGAGGCCTCTTGCTCGGTATCGAACTGGTCGAGGACCGCCACACCAGGCGGCCGGCCTATGCGCTCGGCCAGGCGGTGCACCGCTATTGCTTCGAGCGCGGCCTCATCTTCAGCCAGCGCCGCCAGGGCAGCGTCCTGCGCTTCGTGCCGCCGATGAGCACGACCGAGGCGCAACTCGACCGGGCCGCCCAGCTGATCGACGAGGCTTTCGCGGGCTCTTTGCGGTAAGCCCCCACCCCAACCCTCCCCCGCATGCGGGGGAGGGAGCGCGCCGGAGCCTGAAATACCCTCCCCCGCAAGCGGGGGAGGGTAGGGTGGGGGCTACTGCACGAGGCTGAACGCATAGAGCCGGCCGTCGGCGCCGACAAAGAGGCGCCCGTCGGCGGCGATCAGGGTCTGGAAATGCCTGAGGCCCGCGACGAGTGGCGGGCTGGTGAACAGGGCCTCGCCGGTGTCGCCGCGAAAGCCATGCAGCCGGTTGTCGCCCTCGGCGCCGAGGATCCACACAATCGGGTTGGCGCTGCCGTCGGTCGTCGTGACGATCGGCGCGCCGGCGCCGGACAGCGCGCCGCACCAGGCGGTGTCCAACGCCGGCGGCGTGCCGGCACGCAGCCGCAACATCGTGACGCCGTCGCCGCCCTGCCGGTTCGGGCAGCGGGCGCCACGGCCCTCGAAGGCGACATAGACGGCGTCGGCTCCGGGATAGGCGGCCGGCGCGGTGCGGATTGGGGTGGTCGCCACGTGCTCGGCGGCCAGGCTGCCGCCGATCCCGCCGAGATCGCGCCGGTTGAGGACATAGGCACGCTGATCCTTGCCGAGCGCCAGCACCACCGCTTGCGCCCCACTCGCAGACGGCAGGTCGAGCGGCAGCGGATTGGTGCCGCCGAGATCGGCGTCGCGATCGTCGAGCGCACGCCAATCCGCCGCCGCAAAAAAATCGGTCGTGTTGTCGGAACGCTGCAAATCGGGCGCGAGGCGAAAGACGGCCTCGCCGTCGCTCCATTCGCCGGCACCCAGCGTGTTGCCGGTCGCCGCATAGAGCGATTGTCCGTCGCTGGCGATCCCGCCGGGGGCCCAGATGCCGGCGCCGCGGCCGCGGCTGCGCCATACCGAGACGCGTTGCGGATCGCGCAGCGCGACGCCGACGACCCAGCCGCGGTAATCGCCGCAATCGCCGTAAAACCCGCCATAGGGGATGTAGAGCGTATCGCCCTGGATCAAGAGCGCGCCGCGCTGGTTCTGGACACGCGGGTCGAACTCCTCGCCGGCCGCACGCAAGGCGTCGGCGACATCGATCGGCCAGCCCGGCTGTACCGAGCCGTCGGCCAGCGACAGCCCGAACAGAAGATGACGCGGCCTCGCCGCATCGCTCACCATCGCGTCGAGATAGATTGCGCCGCTCGCCTCGTCGATCGCCGGGGTGCCGGTAATCCCGAGCGGGTCGATATTGCCGCAGCGAAACGTCGAGAGCGGCACCGGCGCGCCCAGCGAGCGGCTCCATAGCGTTGCGCCGGTGCCAGCATCGATTGCCGCGACGGCGTTGCTTTCGCTGGCGACGATCAGCATGCCCGCTTCCCGGCCCGGCGCGCGCCAATAAAGCGGCTGGGCATAGAGGTGGCCGGGAAATCGCGGCGCGAAGCCGGGATCGAGACGGAGCGCCCGTGCGCTCTCCCAGGTGAAGGAAGGCATGACGAAATTGCCGCTGCGGTCGGCGCGGCCATGATAAGTCGCGACATTCTGCGCGGCGCCGGGATCGGCCGCGGCGATCAGCGGCACGGCGAGCGCGGACAGCATCAGCGCCTTCCTCACTATCTGCATAGCGCTTCGCCTAAGATGAAGGCTCTGGGATGAAAGCCCCCGGCTAACGCTGCGGAGGATCACGGGTTCAACCATGAGCGAGCGCGTCGACCTGCTGGTTGTTGGTGGCGGCATCAACGGGGTCGCCATCGCGCGCGACGCGGCCGGGCGCGGGCTCAGCGTGCTGTTGTGCGAAAAGCGCGATCTCGCCAGCGCGACCTCTTCGGCCTCATCGAAGCTGATCCATGGCGGGTTGCGCTATTTGGAGCACGGCGCGTTGCGCCTGGTTCGCGAGGGGTTGGCCGAGCGCGAGGTTTTGCTGCGCATGGCGCCGCACCTCGTTCACCCGCTGCGGGTCGTCTTACCGCTTGGGCCGGGGGCACGGCCGCGCTGGATGGTGCGCGCCGGGCTCTGGCTCTACGACCGGCTCGGCGGCGCCCGCACGCTGCCGGCAAGCCGGCAGCTCGATCTGCGCGATGACCCGCTCGGCGCGCCGTTGCGCGACACCGCGCGGTTCGGGTTCGCCTATAGCGATTGCCGCACCGACGATGCGCGGCTGACGATTCTGACGGCGCGCGACGCGGCATCGCGCGGGGCCGAGATCGCGACCCGCACGGCGCTTGTTGCGGCGCGCCGCGAGGCGGGCATCTGGCGCGTCCAGCTGCGCGGCGCCGACGGCGCGAGCCGCGAGGCCGCCGCGCGGATTCTCGTCAATGCCGCGGGGCCGTGGGTGCGCGAGGTGCTGGCCCTCGCTGGGCTTACGACCCGCGCCAGGCTGCGCCTCGTCAAGGGCAGCCACATCGTCGTGGCGAAGCTCTATCCGGGCGACCACGCCTACCTGTTGCAGAACGACGACCGCCGAATCGTGTTCGTGATGCCGTTCGAGCGCGACTATTCGCTGATCGGCACGACCGAGCTGGCGTTTGCAGGCGATCCAGCCCAGGCGAAAATCACGCCGGACGAAATTGCCTATCTATGCCGCGCCGTCGCGCGTTGGTTCGCAGCACCGCCGCTTCTCACCGATGTGGTGTGGAGCTATGCCGGGGTGCGTCCGCTCTACGAGGACCGCGCCCGCAACGCCGCCGCAGTGAGCCGCGACTATGTCTTCGATCTCGACACCTCGGGCGCGCCGGCGCTGTCGATCTTTGGCGGCAAACTGACGACGCACCGCCGCCTCGCCGAGCACGCGCTGACGCGCCTGGCGCCCTGTCTCCCCGCGGCGGGACCGCCCTGGACCGCCGGCTCGATATTGCCCGGGGGCGGCGGGCTGCCGGCGGGTGGGATCGCGGGGCTCGCCGGCGACCTCTCCCGGCGCTATCCGTTTCTCGCCGCCACGACCGCCGCGCGGCTCGCCGAGAGCTACGGCAGCGACTCGTACCGGATCCTCGGCGCCGCGACGGGCACCGCGGATCTCGGCCGCGATTTCGGGCAGGGTCTCGGCGAGGCCGAGCTGCGCTGGCTCGTCGAGCGCGAATGGGCGCGCACCGCCGAGGATGTGCTGTGGCGCCGCACCAAGCTCGGCCTCTGCGCGACGCCGGAGGAGGTCCGGGAGCTGACGGCGTATCTCCAACAGGGACACATCCGCCGCGCCGCCGCAAAATAAGCTATGGCTCAATGAGCACCGCCCGGTGCTCGGTCCGAGCGGCACCATAGACCTGTCGCGATGCATCCAGGTTCATCGCGAAGATCCCGATGCCGACGATCAGGTCGGGCCACGGCGACCAAGTCAGCGCTGTGACCCCAGCGGCAGCGATGATCACCACGTTGGCCAAGGCATCATTTCGCGCCGAAAGGAATGCCGCGCGCGTCAGGCTCCCGCGATGGGCACGGAAACGGGCAAGCAGAAAGGCGCAGAACAGGTTGACCGCAAGTGCGCCCAACCCCGTCAGCGATAGCGGAAGGGCAGGCGGGGGAACGAGGTCGTTGAACTTTTCCCACGCGGTCCACGCCGTCGCGACGCCAGGGGCAAAAAGGACGGCGGCAAGGATCATACCGACGATGGAACGTCGCCGGGCGCTCCATCCGAGAGCGATCAGGATCAGCCCATTGACGGTGGCATCTTCCAGGAAATCGATCGAGTCGGCGAACAGCGACACCGACCCGATAGCCCGTGCAACGACGAACTCAATCCCGAAATAGCCGAGGTTCAGCAGCGCCACGAGCTTGACGGCCTCGTTGAGGGTGCCGAGGCGAGCATGGCCGCTTCGCGGACCGGTCATTTGGGATCGAGGCCTATCAGCCGAAAACGGGCGAAACCGCGCCAATCAGCGTCGCCCCTGCGATCAAAACGATCGGATGCACGCCCCGCAATTCGGCGGCGAATACCAATGCTGCCCCCACCAGCAAGATCGGGTGAATATCGACGAGCGGGCGAGCAAGCGCGATTAGGGTGACCCCAAGCAGCCCAATTGCCGCCGCAGCGGCGTATTGTCCAAACGCCTGTACCCAACCCGCATCCTTAAATTTATCGACGATCTGGGCGGCGAAGCCGGCAACGACCACCGGCACAGCGAATACCGCCGCCGTCGCTGCCAAAGCTCCAGGAACCGCCGCGACGTGATAGCCGATGAACGCCGCGAGGATCAGAACCGGACCGGGCGTCGCGAAGGACAGTCCAATGCCGGTTGCGAATTGTGCGGATGTAAGCCAGCCCGTATCGGTGACGGTGAGCCTCTCAACAACCGGAAGCGCGGCCTCCCCCCCGCCGAAGGCAAGCGCACCGATAAGAAGGAACCGGGCGATCAGTTCAGGCATCGCGCGTCATCCGACCGATGACGACGCCGATCGCGCCCGCCACCCCTACGACCAGCGCGGCGTTGACGAACAATCCGGTGACGAACGCAGCAAGCAGCACGATCATGCGCAGAAAGGAACTCGCGTCGCTGCGCGCTAGACGCCACATTGCGGCGGCGAGGATGCCGACCACGGCAACTTGCAGACCGGCGAGCGCGCTTCGGACGATCGGCGCATCGGGCAGCGCGAATACAGCCGCCGCCGCCAGGGTCATGATCGCGAAAGCCGGGAGTAGGAACATGATGGCCGCGACAATCGCGCCGGGCCAACCGCCGAGCCGCCAGCCGAGGAAGGTGACGACCTGAACGCCTGTCGAGCCGGGTAGCGGCTTCGTGTAGGCCAGAGCCTCGGTCACATCGCCCGACCGCAGCCACCCGCGTCCCTCTACGAGATCCCGGTTCAGCAGAGCGAGCGTTGCGCCGAGACCGCCAAAGGCGACAGCCCCGATGCGCAGCAGCGCCCAGGCCAACGATCGCAGGTCGGGGCGCTCGGTCATTGGATGCGGGCCAGCTTCGGGGAACGATATGGCCATTTCACCCGACGCTTGAGGTACCGTTTCGGTCTTCCGCGAAAGATACGGAGCCCGGCCCTCTCCGCTCTGAAGGGCGGAGAGGGCATGTTGGTGCCGCGGCTATTCCGCCGCGGCGCGGGCGGCGGCGGTCCCGAGCACAGAAGCGGCCTGCTTGGCGACGGCGGTGCCGTCGAAGAAGCGCGGGTTCTGCGTGCCCCACAGCTTGACCGCGTTGGTGAAGGTGAAGTCGCGGAAATCCTGTGCGCTGATCAGCTCGTCTTCGACCAGCTCCCACGCCTCGGGCAGGACCTGCAGCATGTTCGGCACGTCGAAATGGCCGATGTCGGAGCTGTATATCGCCTGGATTTTGGCGCCGAACGGATTGAACTTGCTGAACGCCACCGCATTCATCCGATCGTCGGCCTCGCAGCCGAAGAAGTACGGGGTGACGTAGCGGTCGATCCAATCCGATTTCTTGGTGATATCGCAGGCGGCGTAATCGTCCAGCACCGGGACGCCGCCGGTCAGCGAATCCTCTTCCTTGGCCGGCCAGCCGTCGCGCCGGTCGAGCTCGGCGGCGATCTCCTCGTAGCCGTATTTGTCGACGAACTGGCGCAACACCTTACGGTCGAGCTTTTTCGGGTCCATGTATTCGAGACCCTTCTTGCCGCGCCGCTCCCAATGCTCGATGAGGTCGGCGAATAGCTGGCAACCCCAGCCGACACCGCCTTCGAGGAAGCCGAAACGCAGATCCGGGAAACGCCTTGTGACGCCGCCGAGGAAGAGGCCCTTGGCGATCGCATGACCGGCGGCGGCAAAATGGCCGATGTGGTTGTAGGTGAAATTGCTCGGGTTGTTGCGCAGGCCAAAACTGCGCCCGCCGGTGTGGAAGGTCGGCGCGACGCTAAGTTCGCGGCATTTCTGCCAAACCGAGTCGTAGTCGTAATCGCTGTCCAGCCCGAATTGGTCATAGAACACGGCGTGCCGCGTGATCTGCCGATCGAGCCCCTTTGCCGACGGCAAGGTCCGGGCGATGCTGCTGCCGAACATGCAGACCTTGGAGCCGAGCTGCTTTGTGACAAATTCGAGCTCGGCAATCGCCTCCTCGGGCGTGTGCATCGGGATGACGGCGGCCGGCGTCAGCCGGTCGCTGAGTTTTGCAAAATAATCGGCGGTGACGATGTTGAAGCCGCGAATGACGGCGCGCCGCGTCTCGTCGTCCTCGATGCGCGGGATGCCGAGCCCGGCGGTCGGGTAGACGATACCGAAATCGATGCCGAGCTCGTCGAGCCGGTCATACAGCATGCGCGGCATCATCGCGGTGGCGCGGTCGCGCGTGTTGGTTGATTGCCGACCCCAGTAGCCTTGCATTCCGACGCCACGCTCCTTACGCGATTCGATCGAAAGCCTCAGCGAATCCGGGATGAAACGCTGCTGGGCGAGAAACCCGTCGGCTCCCTTGTCGCCGACCACCTTGCGCATCTTCTCGGCGAAGACCGGGGTGTACTCGATCCAATGGCCGTCACCGTCGATGACCGGGTGCGAAAGCTTGGCGTGGACCTGTTCTGGGCTCGCATGAGCGCTCATAGTGTTCTCCCGAAAGCGGCGGCGACGGCCGTCATAGTGTCGCGGCCCAGCCTAAAAGCGGGCCGTCCCTAAGTCAAACAGCCGGCGCCGACGGCGGCAGTTTTAGCGGCGCTCTTTTCCGACGAACTCGGCGAGTTTTACGCCGTGGTCGGCGGCGATCATCTCCGCCGCCTTCTCGCCGATCATGATCGTCGGAGCATTGGTATTGCCGCTGATGATGTTGGGCATGACGCTCGCGTCCGCGACGCGCAGCCCGGCGACGCCGAGAACCCGCAGGTGTGAATCGACGACGTCGCCGATCCGACAGGTGCAAGTCGGGTGGTAGACCGTCTGCGAGAAGTGCAATGCCAGATCCTCCAGCATTGCATCGCTCGGCTCCACACCGGGTTCGTAGCCGTGCTTTTCGGCGAGGAACGGCGGCACCATCAGCGGGCCGAGCCTGCGATTTCCCGGCCAGTGCGCCGCGATGTCCATCGCCCGGCGGATTGCCGCGACCATGACCTTCATGTCGTGCGGATCGTCGTAGTAGTTCATGCGGATGGCGGGCGAGGTGCCCGGGTCAGCGCTGTCGAGAACAATCTCGCCTTCGCTGTGCGGCAATACCGGGTTGGCCAACACGATCAGGTTTTCCGCATCCGGCGCCAGCCGATTCGAGACATCATCGAAATATCGCGCGGTATCGATGTTCAGGATCGTGCGCAGCAGCTCATCGTTGCCGCCGGTGACAAAACACATGATCTCGGTATCGTGGCTGTGCAGATCGCCGAGACCGGTCGAACAGAAGACCACGGCATCGACCAGCGATGATGCGGCCAGTCCACGCCCGGTTCTTTGCCACTCGGTCAGACGCCGCTGCGCTTCCTGCTTTAATGCCTGGAGTTCGCCGGACAGGCCAAGGTCGTCGGCGGGGTCGGCGGGTAATGGCCCGGCCGGGGCGCGCAGCGCGTCGGGACCCATCGACAAAGCGACCTCGCTCATCGGCACGCCGATGCCCGGGGCGGGATAGATCAGGGCACACATCAAGTGGTCCTTCAAATGCTTGCCGACATGGGGCGCATTGATCAGACAGGGAACCCCGACGGCTTCGAGTTCCTGGTGCGGCCCGACCCCGGACAGCAACAGCAATTGCGGCGAGCCGACGGCACCGGCGCTCAAAATCACTTCTTTGCCGGCATGAGCGGTTGCCGTCTCGCCGGAAGCGGTCCGATACTCGACGCCGGTTGCAGCAATTTGTCCGGCCTCGCCGTCGAGGATTACCCGGGTCGCCTGTGCACCGGTGATAATCGTCAAGTTCGGCCGGTTCTCCGGCTCGCCGGCGAGAAACGCCTGATAGGTGCTCGACCGCCGGCCGCCCCGCGTCGTCGTCTGGCTTAACGACACGATTCCGGCAGGCCCGCCGCGATCACGGCCGTTGTAGTCGCCCCGCGGGATGCCCGCCGCAACAGCCGCGTCAACGAACTGGCGGGCGGCCGGCAGCAGTGGGTCGCGGACAGATACCCCGAGCGGGCCGGCGGCATTGTGCGCCGCCCCATCGACCACGATGTCGCTGCTCGTGGCCAGGCCCTCGCTCTTGCGGAAATAGGGCAGCACATCGGCGTAACTCCAGCCGGTGGCGCCGCCCGCGGCCCAGGAGTCGAAATCGCCGGGATGCCCGCGCACATAGACCATGTAATTGATGCCGGAGGAGCCGCCGAGCATCTTGCCGCGCGGCACCGGCATCCGTCTGCCATTCAGGCCCAGACCGGCCTTTCCGGGATCGGCGGTGTACATCCAATCGGTGGCCGGGTTCAATTGCATCGCCGCCGGGGCGATCGGCATCGCCGACACTTCAGGGGGCCGCTCGCCCGCCTCGATCAGCGCCACTCGGCACGAGGGATCTTCCGAGAGGCGGGACGCGATCACTGCCCCGGCGGAGCCGCCGCCGACGACGATAAAATCAAAGTTCTCGGACATGCCCTACCTCATTGGATGACTTGATTGGCGCGAGCGAGGAGCGATGTCGGCACGGACAGTTTAAGTGCCCGCGCCGCCTTGAGATTGATGACCAGCTCGAACTTGGTCGGCGGCTCGACCGGCAGGCCGGCCGGGTTCGCGCCCTTGAGAATCCGGTCGACGAATGTCGCGGCGCGGCGGAACAGGTCGCTGTCGTCAGTGGCGAAGGACATCAAGCCTCCGCCGGCGGCAAACAGCCCGAAGGAATAGATCACCGGGAGCCGGGCGTCAGCGGCAAGCGCGATGATCTCTGCGCGTTTGGCCGGACCTAGGGGGCCGGAGGCCACATAGATCGCATCGCAGGGATCGTTGCGCAGCCGCGTGAAGGCGAACTCCAGCGCCCTTCCCGTCGTCGCCTCGATCTCCAGGACATCGAGCCCCAGCTGCTCGGCAACATTGCGGATATCCAGCAATTTTTGCTCGAGGCCGGGATCATCCCTGATAATGACCGCAACGCGCGTCAGGCCGGGGACGAGTTCTTGCAGCAGCCGCAATCGCGTGGCGATCAGGTCGAGCGAACTCAACGAGAGGCCGGTGGCGTTGCCGCCCGGCTGAGCCAGGCGGTCGACAATCCCCAGGGCGACCGGATCGCCGACGCCGACCATGACGATCGGTAGTGTCGCGGTCGCGCGCGTCGCGGCGAGCGTGGCCAGCGTTCCGGCGGTAACCAGGATATCGACGGCCGAGCCGATCAATTCCCTGGCGAAGCCCGGCAATCGCTCGGTGTGCTCCTCGGCCCGGCGTTCGAGGATTGCCAGATTGCCGCCATCGGTCCAGCCGAGCACGCGCAGACCGTCACGCAGCGCATCGATAGTGTTCTGGCCGGCCACCCCCGATCCCGGCCCAATAACGCCGATCCGCGGGACGCTCGCCGCTGCCCAAGCGGGGCGCCAGGCGATAGAAGTGCCCGCGGCAAGCCGCAGCAACTCCCGCCGCTTCACGCGATACACCTTTCCCGGCGTAGGCGAGGCGTACTGGCGGCTCAGCGCGGCACGAATTTTTGCGGCGCCGTGGCCGCAGCGGGCACGTTCAGGGCTCGCAGGAGTGCGCATGATGTTCTCCTGGGAGGCGACGGCGACGCCGTCCGATTCGCCGGATCAAGCCTAGGAGCGGTCTGCCCTCAAGTCAACCAACCGGCGCGGCCGGTGGGTACAGTACAATCTCAAGTAGATGATAGAACGCCAGCTATCGTTATCGAGTCATCCATGCTGGATTCACAGGGAGAGGCTGCGCGGATGGCGGTTTGGCGTCCGGCGTCGATCAGGCAGAGTGTCTCGCCGATTTAGCAACCTGGAATTGCCGCACACAATGACCTCGAGCCGTACTTCAGGACAAACCTGGCTGATCCTTTTTGGCGCTGCGCTGTTGCTCACCCTCGGCATGGGGCTGCGCCAGAGCCTGGGTCTGTTCCTGACGCCGGTGACGCGGGATCTCGCGGTCACCGCGACCGAGTTCACGCTGTCCGTGGCGATCCAGAACATCGTCTGGGGGCTGTCGCAGGCGCCGGTCGGGGCGCTCGCCGACCGCTTCGGGCTGCGCGTCACGATGATGGCGGGCGCGGTGGTCTATGTCGTCGGGCTCGGCATCATGGCGGCAGCGGGCGGTCCGATTGCGCTCTACGTCTCCGGCGCGTTTATCGGGGTGGCGCTGTCGTGCACGGCCTCCTCGCTCGCGCTGACCGCCGTAGCCCGGGCCGTATCAGAAGAGCGCCGCAGCACGATCCTTGGCGTCGTCGCGGCGGCCGGGTCGCTCGGCACGTTGCTGGTGCCGCTTGGAACGCAAGGGTTCCTCGCCTCTTACGCCTGGCAGATCGGCGCGCTGTTCTTCGTGGTGCTCGCGCTGGCGATGCTGCCGGCCGCATTCTGGGCCGGCGGCGCCGATCGGATCACGCGGCACGGCGCGATGCGGCTGACGATGCGCGAGGTGATTGGTGATGCGGCCCGGCATCGCCCGTTTCTCGTGATGTCGGGGGCGTATTTCGTTTGCGGCCTCAACCTGGTGTTCCTGACGACGCATTTGCCGACCTATCTGGCGATCTGCGGTCAGGACCCGATGCTGAGCGCGGAGGCGCTGGCGGTGATCGGCGGCACCAACTGCATCGGCTCGCTTGCCGCGGGTTGGCTCGGCGGCCGGTATCCGAAGCACATCCTGTTGGGGCTCCTCTACATCCTGCGCGCCTTCGCGTTCACCGCCTATTTCGTGATGCCGCCGACCCCGGCGACAACGCTCCTGTTCGCGGCGGCGATGGGGATGCTGTGGCTCAGCGTCGCGCCGCTGGTCACCGGTCTCGTCGCCGAGATGTTCGGCACCCGCTACCTAGCGACGTTGCTCGGGATCTCGTTTGTCATGCATCAGGTCGGGTCGTCGCTCGGCGCCTGGGGCGGCGGGCTGATTTTAGACGCGTTCGGTTCCTATGACCGGGCCTGGCAGATCGGCGTCCTGGTCGGCTTCGCCGCCGGAATCGTCCAGATCATGGCGGGTGGTCCAACCCGCCGGCCGGATCCGACGCTGGTGCGGCGATTGGCGACGACCTAGCCCTGCTCCGGGCATCTGCAAGCGGCGGCCGGAGCGAACTCCGGCCGCCTTTTGCAAAGCGCGATTAGCTACGGCGAGGGCTTACTTCTGGGTCGATGACCCGCTGCGTTCCCCCGCGGCGTGATTCAGGTCATAGCCGGCCATCTGCTTCAGCGCGTCCTTGGTCGCGCTGAAGACGAGGTGGTCGTCCTTGCCGCGCTTCAGATCGGCCATCTTGACGCCGACGTTCTTGTCGCCGGCGCCGAGGGAGCCGCCCACGCCGACCACGACATCGGTGACCCTGCCGTCGCGATCGACGATCAGATCGGCGATGCTGCCGATCTTCTGATCGCCCGAATCATAGACCGCCGAGCCGATCAGTTTGCTGGCCCGCATCTCGTTGGTCGCCATGTGGCGAGCCGCCTGGGTGGTCGCCGCGGGCGCTGCCGCATGCGGGGCAGCCGGGGCGGTCGGGGCGGGCGCCGCCGCATGCGGGGCCACCGGGGCAACCGCCGGCGGGCTCGGGTTCGGAGCGGTCGCCGGCTGCGCAAATCCGCCGGTGGCGGGGATGGCCATCGCCGCGGCAATAGCCGTCATAGTCACAAAACGCTTTAGCGTCATGATTTCTCTCCCAATGCTTGGCAGAGCAAATGCACTGCAAGACGCACTCAAAACGGGATGGGATTTATATTATTCCAGGTGAATTAATTTTAATGTCGATACCACGAGGTTTTTTGATGCGGGCACAACAGGGCCATGGAGAGTTGCTTTTCTCCATGGCCGCTGAAAGCTCGTTGTCGGGGACCGGGAGCACCCTATAACGCGCGACCTCGGCTCCCCGCAATTCCGGCGATGATGACCCGGGCGTCACACCTCGGAGCAGAATAGGCCGGAAGGTGCCTAATAACCGTAGCCGTAGGGATGCCAGTAGTGATGCTGGCGCCAGTCGTGATGGCGCCACGCCCATTCGCGCGATTGGTGTTCGCGCCAGGCATGTTCGCGCCCGTTGGGATAACCCCACCAACCCTGTGCCTGCGCCTGCGAGGGGGTCGCTGCCAGCCCCAGAGCGATCACGCCAGCCATACCCAGCAGCATTGCAACTCGACGCATTTCATCCTCCATTCGACCGACGGGTTTCCGTCGCATACATAAACGGTACGCACCGGTGGCGTATTTCATCCCTGAACCGCCTCGTTCCGGCAACCAATGCTGGGTACTATGATCGCAGGAGACCGAGGGGGCCGTTGTCGTGGATTTCCGGATCAGCGAGGAGCACAGCCGGCTGCAACAGAGCTGCCGCGCGTTGGCGGCGGATTTCGCCTGCCGCTCGGCCGAGCACGACCGCGCGGCGAGTCACCCGGTCGAGAATTACCAGCGATTGCGCGACGAGGGGTTTCTCGAACTGAACCTCCCGAAGGAGTGGGGCGGGGCGGGGGTCGGCCTGCTCGGCCATACGCTGGCCTTTGAGGCCCTGGCCGCGGGCTGTCCGTCGACCGCGCTCGCGTTCAACATGCACGCCTCGGTTGTAATGCCGGTCATCGAAAGCGCCGAGGTCGCGACCGAGGCGAAGCGGCGTCTGGCCGATCTCGTCGTACGCCAGAAAAAGCTGGTCGCCGGCAATTTTTCCGAGCCGGGCACCACCTCGCTAATCGGCGCACGGCCGCTGAGCGCGCGGGCACGGCGCGTCGAGGGCGGCTACAGCATCACCGGCCGCAAGATGTTCGCCTCAATGCTGGAGGCCGCCGATTACTGCATGGTGATGGCCTATCCCGAGGGCGCGACCAGCGCCAATGCCGGGATCCTGCTGCTGGTGCCGCGGGACGCTGCCGGGCGCAGCGTCGATGCCAACTGGGACACGCTCGGCATGCGGGCGACGCGCAGCGACTCCTTGATCCTGGATGAGTGCATCGTGCCGGAGAGCGCGGTCGTCTTCCGTTCCGACGACATAAGGCCGTTCCGGCTGGCGCATTTGAACTGGTTCTGGGGGTCCTACACGGCGGTGTATCTCGGGGTGGCGGCCGCCGCCTACGACGAGGTCCGCCGTGTCGTGACGGCGCGCCAGCCCGAGGGCTATGCCCAGCCGCTCGCCTGCCACCCGGATGTGCGGCGCGCCGTCGCTGTGATGAGCGCCGATCTCGAAGCCGCGCGCCTCGTCACCTATCGCTCAGCCTGGCTCAGCGATACGCAGGGCCCGACGCCGGAAACCACCGCTTCGCTCTATCGCGCGAAGTATGTCGTCGGCGAAGCGGTGAGCCGCATCACGCGCGCGGCGCTGACCCTTGGCGGCGCCCACGGCATCTTCAAGGGGTCGCGACTCGAACAGCTGTTCCGCGACGGGGCGTTGGCGCCGCTCCACCCGCCGCCCTCGGATTTCTGCCTCTACAACATGGGAATCCACGAGCTCGGTCTCGACCCGGCCGACCTGCTGCCGCCGCTCAAGCCAGTTTAAATCGCCATCCCGGCGAAGGCCGGGACCCATCAGGCAACCGCATCATCTGCGGATCCGTGGATCCCGGCCTCCGCCGGGATGGCGAGGTTGCACAAAAAACCGGAAGATACCTTGTCATTCCGGGATGCCGCGCAGCGGCAGGCCCGGAATGACGGGACTTTTTGTGCAAAGCCCCGGGATGGCGAGCGGAATTCATATCCCCAGCCGCGCCGGGTCGAGCGGCGGCAGGCGGGCGGGGTCGAACGGCGACAGGTCGACCGTGCGCGCCGCGCCGTCGATGATCAGCTCGGCCATCGCCTCGCCGGTCGCCGGCGCGTTCAAGATGCCCCAGACGCTGTGGCCGGTCGCGATGTAGGCGCCGGCGACGCCGGGCACGAATCCGATCAGCGGCAACCCATCCCGGGTGACCGGGCGATAGCAGGCCTGGCGCGCAACGATCTTCGCCTGGCCAAGCACCGGGGATAGGTCGCCGCACATCTTCTCAAGCCGCGCGATCGCACCGGGGTCCGGCGCGACCTCGGCCGGGTCGATCGGCAACGGCGCCTCGCTCGATATGGCGCAGACATAGGTCGTGCCGTCGGGGCGCGGGAACAGTTCGGGCGTCTCTACCGTCCCGTTCGCCTCGCGGTATTCGAGAAAGGCCGCCTCCGCGGGCACATCGGCTCCGGTCGCGAAGACGAGGCTGTGCCCCTTCAGCCCGAACACGGCGGGCATCGGCAGCCAAGCGGATGCCAGGATCGACCAGGGGCCCATCGCGATGATTACGGCGTCGCCCGCGATCGTCTCGCCCTCGACCTCGACCCCGGTCACCCGCCCCGCATGCCGTGCCAGCCCGGTGACCCGCCCCGCGCGCAACTGCGCGCCGTGCGCCTCGGCGGCCCGCATCATCGCCGCCGTGAACAAAGCGGGGTGGACCTGGGCCGTCGTCGCGGGCGAGCCAAGGGCTTGGCTGACCGTCACCCGGTCCGACAGCCAGCCGGCTACCGGCCGGCGTGCCCGATCGCGAGCACGGGCAAAGCCGCCATAGGTCGTCAGGGGCCGGTAGCCCCAATCGCCGCCGATCCGCCGCGGCAGCTCGGCGTGCAGGGCGAAACTCCGCCGCGCGAGGGATTGCAGCGGGGTTCCGTCGCACCAATCGAGCGCCAGAAACCCGCCCGCCTTGCCGGAAGCGGCACACGCCAGGCCGGTCCGCTCGATGACGGTCGCCTTGACCCCGCGAACGCTCAGGAAATACGCGGTCGTGGCGCCGATCGCCCCGCCGCCGCAGATCAGGACATGCACGGCGGAGCCTCGCCTACGGCTTTGCCGCCAGCTGCGCGCGCATGCGCTCCTCCGCCTCTCTGAGTTCCGGGGTGAGCTCGGCGCCGAAATCCTCCGCCTCGTAAACCTGGCGGATCTCGATGTCGATCTCCCCATCGCCGTCGAGAGCCGGCCAGCGCTTGACCCATTCGATCGCTTCCCCTTTCGACTTCACCTGGATCACGCAGAACCCGGCAAGCAGTTCGTTCGTCGGGTTGAACGGGCCGTCTGTCACCGTCGGTTTGCCTGCCGAGAACTTGACGCGCGCGCCTTTGGCACTTGGGTGAAGGCCTTCGCCGGCGAGCAGCACCCCGGCCTTCACCATCTCCTCCATATAGCTTCCCATCACGGCCAGGAGCTTCTCGTCGGGGAGAACGCCGGCCTCGGTTTTCTTGTCGGCCTTGCGCAGCAGCATGAATCGCATCGTCGTCTCCTTGAGTCGTGAGGGGGCGGTCAACTATGGTCTCATTTCTCTGTCAGCGAGAAACCGATGCAAGCAACCTCTCTGATCGTCAATGGCGGCGCCGTCAGCGTCACGGCCGATCCTGACACCCCGCTGCTCGACGTGCTGCGCAACCACCTCGGCCTGGTGGGAACGAAGTTCGGCTGCGGCGCGGAGCAATGCGGCTCGTGCATGGTGCTGGTCGACGGCAAGCCGGAGAAATCTTGCGGCACGGCGCTGTCGACCATGGCCGGCAAGGCGGTCGTCACGATCGAGGGGCTCGGCACGCCGGAGCATCCGCACCCGCTGCAGCAGGCGTTTCTCGACGAGCAGGCCGGGCAGTGCGGCTATTGCCTCTCCGGCATCCTGATCTCGGCGAAGGCATTGCTCGATAAGAACCGGTCGCCCTCGCGCGCGCAGATCGCCGCGGCGCTCGACGACAATATCTGCCGCTGCGGCAGCCATCCGCGCATCCTGCGCGCCATCGAACGCGCCGCCCGCCGCATGCGCGAAGGAGAAGCGCGATGACCACCGCTGCGCCCGAACTGCCGCCGCTCCTCGCCGCCAATCCGCTTCTCGACCAGTGGGTCGGGTTCCCGGAGCCGGGCCATGTCAGGGTTTCGACCGGGCGGGTCGAGATCGGCCAGGGCGTGCTGACCGCGATGTTGCAGATCGCCGCGGAGGAACTCGATGTCGCGCCCGAGCGCATCCGGCTCCAGACCGGCGACACCGATCTGACGCCGAACGAAGGCTATACCGCCGGCAGCCAATCGATCCAATTCGGCGGCGTCGCGATGCGTCTCGCCTGCGCCGAGGTGCGCGGCCTCTTTCTCGATCATGCCGCCGCGGCGTTTGGCCATGCGCGAGCCGATCTGGCAGTGCGCGACGGCGCGATCATCCATCGCGGCGCGCCAACCGGCCATGATTACTGGTCGCTCGCCGGCGCGATCGATCTCGCGCGCCATGCCAGCGGCCGGGCGCCGATCAAAGAGGCGAGCGAGCACCGGGTCGTCGGCCGCAGCGCGCCGCGCGTCGATCTCTCGGCCAAGGTGTTCGGCGCCCCGATCTTCGTCCATGACATGGCGATGGACGGCATGGTCCATGCCCGCATCGTGCGCCAGCCGCGCCGCGGCGCGACGATCAAGTCGGTCGACGAGGCGGCCATTCGCCGCGCCGCTAAAAGGCCGATCGAGATCCTGCGCGACGGCAATTTTCTCGCCATCCTCGGTGCGGATGAAACCACCGTCGAGGCGGTCGCCGCAATCGCGTCGGGCCATGTCGCCTGGGACGGGGTCGATCCGATCAACCCGGCCCAGGAAGAGGCGCGCTGGCTGTTGCAGCAGCCTTCGCTCGACCGCATCGTCGGCGCGCCGCCGGCCGCTCCGGCCCCCGGGGCCACCCGCCGCGAGGCGACCTTTACGCGGATGCATATCGCGCATGCCTCGGTCGCGCCGTCCTGCGCGATGGCGGTCTACCAGGGCGGGCATCTCCAGGTGTGGACGCATTCGCAGGGCGTCTACCCGCTGCGTGCCGCGCTCGCCCGGGCGCTGAAGCTCGATCCCTCGGTGATCTCGGTGAAGCACGTCCAGGGGCCGGGGTGCTACGGCCATAACGGCGCCGACGACGCGGCGGCCGACGCCGCGGTTCTCGCCGTTCGCAAGCCGGGGACGCCCATCCGGGTGCGCTGGCGGCGCGAGGAGGAATTCGGCTTCGAGCCGGTCAGCCCGGCGATGGTGACGACCGTGCACGCCACGCTCGACGGCGCGGGGCGGCCCTCTGACTGGACCACCGAGATCTGGAGCGGCCGGCATTCGAGCCGCCCGGGCGGCGGCGGCAACCTCCTGGCGGCCGAGGCGCTGCCCGACCCGCCCCCGGCGCCGCCGCCGACCGAATCGTCGAGCCCGCCGGGCGCCGGCACCCGCAACGGCGAGCCGCTCTACGACTTCCCGGCGAAGCGCATCCACCATCATTTGATCCCCGAGACCCCGGTGCGCACCTCGTCATTGCGCGGGCTCGGGGCGACGCTCAACGTCTTCGCGATCGAATCGTTCATGGACGAGCTCGCCCTGGAGGCGGGCGAGGACCCGGTCGCCTATCGCCTCGCGGTGCTGGCCGACCCGCGCGCCCGGGCCGTCGTCGAAAAGGTCGCGGCGATGGCCAGCTGGCAGCCTGGCGCACCTCCCCTTTCTTCCCTCTCCCCCACTGGGGGAGAGGGCAGGGTGAGGGGGACCGCCGCCGGCCGCGGCATCGCCTTCGCCCGCTACAAAAACATCGCCGCATATGCCGCGATCGTCGCCGAGGTCGAGATCGAGGAGAGTGTCCGCGTCACCCGCATCTGGTGCGCCGCCGACGCCGGCCTCGTCATCAATCCGGACGGCGCGATCAACCAGCTCGAAGGCGGCATCGTCCAGGCCATCAGCTGGGCCTTGAAGGAGGGCGTGCGGCTCGACACCGCCGGCATCAGTTCGCGCGACTGGGAGAGCTACCCGGTCCTGCGCTTCAGCGAGGTGCCCGAGATCGCGGTCGAGCTGGTCGACCCGGTCTCCGACAACCCGCCGCTCGGAATCGGCGAAGCCGCCGGCGGCCCGACCGTCGCGGCAATCGGCAACGCCGTCGCCCAAGCCCTCGGCGCCCGCCTCCGTGATCTTCCATTGACCCGCGACCGCGTGATGGCGGCGCTGCTTACGGCATGAACCGCAGGATCAAGACCCAATCGGTCAGTCATCGCGCGCGCCGGGGGTAATACCTGGCGACCGGTGGTCGCGCAGCGTTGCAAGGGTGCGGGCGGAGTCCAGCGCGACCGCTGAGCGCTCTATTCGGTTTCAGCCGATATTCATTGCGCGTTGATCCAGTTTTCCGATCCCGTCACCTTGACCGCCACATTCGAAAAGAAAATGTGCACCGGCGCGTCGTCGGCCTTGCTCTGATGATCCAATGAGAAGAGCAGCGGTCCGGCCTTCTTGTAGTCGGCCCAGGGTGCAATGACGACGCTGGGCTTCTTCGGTCCCCCGCGGTGATAGACGAACTCCTGGGCGCGGCCATCGGCGCCAACATAGACGTCCCAGGTATCGCCCGGCGAATAGCCGCCGTCGGAGGGGTATTTCACCACCAGCTTCTCGCCAGATCCATTCCCCAGCGGCAGCTTCTGCATGCCCTCATCAGTCACGGTCGCGCTGGTGTCCCAGATCACATGAAAGGGCAACAACAGCCAATACTGGTCATTGAGGAAGTTCGCATCGATGTCCTCCGGCACGCCGGTCGCCTGCGAGCGGTGGTAGGTGACCTTCACCGGTTTGCCGTCCTTGTCTTTCCCCTCATAGGAGATCGAGTCGGTCTTGGGGTTCCATTCCCAGCTGCGGGAAACGTTGACGCCGGAACGTTCCACGTTGAAGGTGTAGCGAATTCCCTCGACTTGCCCGAATGAGTCGAGGCCGTGGGCCTTGGCCATCTTATCGGCGATCAGCGGTCGCTGCTGCGCCCAAGATACGGCAGAGGTGGTTAACAGCAGTGCGCTGAGGGCGAAAATGCGGATCACATCAAGTCGGCGCAGATGGATCACGAACGTCGCTCCTCGGTGAGGGCAAGGAAAGCGTAACCCGACATTCGCCAGATTCCCGGCAGTTTCGGTGCAGGGTCGCGCGTCTGACCGGTTTGAGTAACATTAAATCGCCGTCTTCGCGAGCGAAGCGCAACCGAAGCCGGTACTGCGCAACGGCGCCAATTCGGGTCTAGGCACTGAGGTCGGCTTTCCACCCTTCTGACCCGTTCGGATTGCGTCCGGGGATGACGGGAATGGGGGCATTACTCGCCGTTGGGATCGATTGCCGCGAGCACCGCCTAGGGATCCAATCCCGCCTCCTGGTGCTTGAATCGCGCAATGGCGCCGCCACATTAGTTGCCTGTTTGTTCTCAACATGAACCGGTATCGTACCGGAAAAAAGGGGGCTTCCGTGGCTGACGGCGTTGATCGACGATTTGCAGCCCGGCGCGACCGCCGCGGGCGTTTTCTGAAGGGCGCGTCCGGCAATCCGCTGGGGCGCCCGCCCGGCATCATGAACCAAGCGACCCGCGACGCGGCGGTGCTGCTCGGCGGCGAGGCCGGGGCGTTGACCAAGAAGGCGATCGAGCTGGCGCTCGCCGGCGACATCGCGGCGCTGCGCCTGTGCATCGATCGGATCATCGCGCCGCAGCGCGAGCAGCCGATCGCCTTTGCGATGCCGCCCATTGACAAGGCCGGCGATCTCGCCGCGGCGGCGACCGCGTTGACCGTCGCGGCGGCGCAGGGCGCGATGACCCCGGCCGAGGCGGCGTCCTTGGCGCAGGTGCTCGAAGCGCACGCCAGGATCAGCGAGGTGACGGCGCGGATGGAGGCCGAGCGTCTCGCCGCGCGGCAAAAGGAGGTCGGTGCGCGCTGTGACCTGCGGGTCTGCGTCGTCATGGCGCATCGCCTGCGGGAGGGCTTCGCGGAGGAGGAGCGGGACGGCGAAGTCGCCGCGCGCCCCATCATTCCTTCAAGGTGCGTTGCAACCGCTCAAACCCATCGGCGAGAGCGCGGAGTTGATTGGCCCGACGCGGATCAAACCGGAGCTTTTCTGCGATCCCCCGCAGCGTTTCCGCTGTCTCGCGATACCTCGCGATCCTCGCGGCCAGATCGTCTTCCGACATTGGCCGATACCGTTAACCATTTGCCCCGATGTCCGTAACGGGATGGGCATGGCGGGGTTCCGAATAGTCCCATATTGTTTTAACCGGAAGGTCGGGGGGAAGGTTAGGTGCTCACGATAGAACTGACGCGCGGCTTGAGCTGGAGCAAGCCGGTCGAGACGATTGACAGTCGAGAGTGCGATACAGTCAGTATCGAGTTCGCTGCCGCCGAGGCTCTGCATTGGCTGCTGGAGACCCAGAAGAACGCCCCGGCGCGGGGCGCAACCCACTACAGGGTCATAGGTCAGGGTGAGACCGTTGTCGGAGGGCCGTCCTAACCGCCCGAGTACTTTTCGTACAGGGAATCGTGCCAAGATACCGCATAAGCTCTCGACACGGCGCTCACGAGATATTCGGGGCGCAGAAGGGGGGCTGGGAACGCTCCCGCTGGCACAGACCGCTTAGGGGCATTACTCGCCGCGAGCACCGCCTGGGGATCCAATCCCGCCTCCTGGTGCTTGAATCGCTTTAATGGCGCCGCCACATTAGTTCCCTGTTTGTTCTTCACGATAAACCGGCACGTGCCGGAAAAGAGGGGGCTTCCTTGGCTGACGGTGTTGATCGACCATTTGCGGCTCGGCGCGACCGAAGCGGGCGCTTTCTGAAGGGCGCGTCCGGCAATCCGCTGGGGCGCCCGCCCGGCATCATGAACCAGGCGACCCGCGACGCGGCGGTGCTGCTCGGCGGCGAGGCGGGGGCGCTGACCCGGAAGGCGATCGAGCTGGCGCTCGCCGGCGACATCGCGGCGTTGCGCCTCTGCATCGATCGGATCATCGCGCCGCAGCGGGAGCAGCCGGTCGCCTTTGCGATGCCGCCGATCGGCACGGCGGGCGATCTCGCCGCGGCGGCGACCGCGCTGACCGTCGCGGCGGCAGCGGGCGCGATGACCCCGGGCGACGCGGCGTCCTTGGCGCAGGTGCTCGAAGCGCACGCCAGGATCAGCGAGGTGACGGCGCGGATCGAAGCCGAGCGTCTCGCCGCCCGGCACAGGGAGGTCGGCGCCCGAATTGACCTGCGGGTCTGCGTCGTGATGGGGCATTGCCTGCGCGAGCGCTTCGCCGAGGAGGAGGGGGACGGCGAAGTGGGCGCGCGCCTTGCCGAGATGCGGCATATCGGGCGCGCCGCGGGGGATACCCTGGCCGCGATCCCGGATACGCCGGCGCTGGTCGAGGCTGATCGGGTCTTCATCGCCGCCCATCCGCTGCCGCTCGACCGCCCGCCGCATCCGCTCGGCGGGCAAATTCGCGACATCTGGGAGCGTCTTTCCCGCCGTCTCGATGGCCTGATGCAATTCAACCAAGGCGTGCGACCGGCCTGATCTCGGCGAGAAAGATCAGGTGAGCGCGCGGCGCCATGCAACCCACGGTTTACATCCCGTGAGGCCGTTGCCAACGCGAATTCCGCGGCGCAAGCTTTCCCTCTCGGCTGAGTGAGGGGAGGGCGCACGATGTTCGATCTGATCGTCTCCGGTGGCACCGCGGTGATGCCGGCCGGGGCGGAAGCGGCCGATATCGGGGTCGCGAGCGGCAAGATCGCCGCGATCGGGGCGCCCGGCAGCCTCGCCGCGATCGGCGCGGTAAGGGTCGTCGACGCCGCGGGGCAGATCGTCATCCCCGGCGGCATCGATCCGCACATCCATGCCGGGATGCCGATCGTCGGCGGCCCGAGCAACGCGGATGTGTTCAGCGCCGGGCCCGATCAGGTGAGCCGTGCCGCGCTCCATGGCGGCACGACGACATTGCTCGATTTCGCGCTCTGCCTGCCGGAGGTGCCGCTGCAGCAATCGATCGAGCAGCGCCAGCGCGAGTTCGCCGGCAGCTGCTACTGCGATTACGGCTTCCACCTGATGCTGCGCGGCACGCAAACCCCGGCCTTGCTCGACGCGCTGCCGGAGGCGGTCGCCGCCGGGCATCCCACCGTCAAGATCTTCACGACCGACATCCGCCCGCTCAACCAGGGAAGGATGGTCAAGTTCGGCGACATCTGGGAGGTGTTGAAGATCATGGCAAAGGCCGGCGGGCTCGCGACGATCCACGCCGAAGACAACGACATCGTCATGCACATGTACGAAAAGCTGATCCGCGAGGACCGCACCGGGTTCGAGAATTTGGCCGAGGTGCACAACACATTGAGCGAGGATTTGTCGTTCAACCGGGTGATCCGGCTCGCCGAGAATGTCGAGGGGGCGGCCCTCTATATGGTGCATGTCTCGGCAGCGACTGGGGCCGCCGCGATCGCCGCCTCGCGCGCCAAGGGCTTTCCGATCTACGGCGAGACGCTGCACCAGTACCTGCTCTACAACGCCGAGGACTACAAGCGCCCGGGCGGGCAGATGTTCCACACCTACCCCTCGCTCAAATTCGCCGAGGACCAGAAGGCGCTGTGGGCGGCGACAAGGCACGGCGCGATCCAGGCGATCGCCACCGACGAGGTGTGCTGCCCGCTGAAGGTGAAATTGCAGGGAAGCCGGATCGACGACACGACCGGCGGCAATTCCGGGGTCGAGCCGCGCCTTTCCTTGATGTACACGCACATGGTGGCAAAGCAGGGCTACAGCCTCGCCGATTTCGTCGGTCTGGTGTCGTCGAACGCGGCGAAGATCATGGGGCTTTACCCGAGGAAGGGCGCGCTGGCGGTCGGTTCGGACGCCGATATCGTGCTGCTCGATCCGAGGACGCCGCGGGTGATCCGCAAGGAGGATCTGCACGAGACCGACTACACGCCGTGGGAAGGCCACGAGGTCGCGGCCTGGCCTTCCGTCACCATCCTGCGCGGCAAGATCGCCGTCGATAACGGCAATTTCCTCGCCGCGCCCGATGACGGCCAGTTCCTGCCGCGCAAGATCCCCGACGCGATCCGCGCGCGGCCCGCGGTTTAATAGCCCCTCTCCGCGGGGGCTTTGGCATGGAGAGCGTAAATTTCACTGTCATTCCGGGGCGCCGCGCAGCGGCGAGCCCGGAACCCATAAACGCAGGCCTCTGGAATATGGGTTCCGGGCTCGCAGCCTTCGGGCCGCGCCCCGGAATGACAGGAACTATTTAGCAAAGCTCCCGCAGTGCGGGAGAGGGTTTCAGGCTTATTCGAACGCCGCGAACACCTGGCGCAGCGCGGTGCGCTGATCGCCGTCGGCGGATAGGGGGACGAGGACCGGGGTGCGGATGCCAGCGTCGCGCCAGGCCGCGACGCCGTCGCGGATTTTCGCGGCCGGGCCGAAGAGGGTCACATCGGCGAGCCACCGGTCGGTTAGGTAGCGCGGGACGTCGTCAACCCGCCCACCGGCGATGGCGCTCTCGATCGCGATCATCTCCTCGGCGTACCCGGTTTCCTTCCAGTAATTGCGGTAATAGGGCAGGTACACGTAGTGGGTCATCGTGCGGCGCAGCACCGCCTTTGCCTCGCCGATGTCGTCGCTGATGCAGGTGCGGATCCGGTTGCCGATGAAGAAATTCGGGTCGTCGCGTCGGGCGGGCGGCAGTGCGGCGAGCGAGTCGGCCATATGCGACAGGCTGGCGCCGGAGAAGATCATGCCGTCGGCGATCTCTCCGGCGAGCGCGATCATCCGCCGGCGCAGGGTCGCCAGGATGACCGGCGGCAGCCCGCCGATATTGTCGAAGGACCGGTATTTCGCGACGAAGGCGCGAATATCGCCGAGCGGCTTCCCTACCGTCACGCCCATCCGGACATGGCTCGGGCCGTGCGCGACGCCGATGCCGAACTGGAAGCGGCCGTTGGACACCTCGTGGATATAGGCCGCTGCCTGCGCGAATTCCTCGACGGTCTGCGCATAAATGGGCGCGATCGCGGTGGCGAAGGTGATGCGTTCGGTGGCCAGCGCCAGCCCGGTGCACTGCGCCATGTTGGCATAGGAGCTCGACACCGAGATCCCGGCAAAGCCGCGCCGCTCGATCTCGCGGGCGAGGTCGAGCGTGGCGCGGCGGTGGCCGGGTTCGGCGATCAGGTTGAGTGCGGGCAGGTTGGACACAGCGACCCCCATTGTTGCGGCAGTCAGATCGAGATTTGCCGTCCGATCTCGACGACCGAGTCGAGCGGCAGTTTGAAATAGTCGGTGAGATGGGCGGCATTGCGCTGCATCAGCGCGAACAGCGCCTCCACCCAGCGCGGCAGCGCAGCGGCGCCGTCGCCCGGCGTGATAGTCTCGTGCCCGACATAATAGGTCACGTCGGAGAGATCGATGCCGCATCCCTGTCCGTGGGCGTGGCGCAATAGCGCCGGGATGTCCGGGCGCTCCATAAAACCGTAATGCGCGGTGGCGCGCCAGAAATTCGCCGCCAGCTGTTCGAAGCTCAGCCGTTGCGCGTCGCTGACCCAGGGCACCGACTCGGTGATGATGGTCAGGACGAACACGCGTTCGTGCAGCGCGCGGTTTTGCCTGACATGCCAGACCATGACCGGCGGCACGCCTTCCCGGGTCCGCGTCAGAAACACGGCGGTGCCGGGGACGCGCGCGATGTGCCGCTCTGTGATCTGCGCCATGAACGCGTCGACCGGCATCGCTGCGTCCTGCAGCCGCCGGGAGACTGCGGCGGCTCCGAGATGCCATATCAACATCACCCCATAGACCAGGGATGCGAGGATCAGCGGGACGTATCCGCCCTCCAGGACCTTGGCGAAATTCGCCGCGAAAAAGCTGCCATCGACCACGACGAACACGCCGGCAACCGCGCCCGCCGCGGCTAGGTTCCAGTGCCAGATCTCGCGCATCGCGATGAACAGCAGTCCGGAGGTCATCAGCATCGTCGCCGAGACCGCGATGCCATACGCGGCTGCGAGATTGTCGGACTTGCCGAAGCCGATCGTCAGTCCCACGGTCGCCAGCATCAGCAGCCAGTTGACCGCCCCGATATAGATCTGGCCGTAGCCTTCGGCCGAGGTCTGCTTGATCTGTACCGGCGGGAGCCAGCCGAGCTGGATCGCCTGGCGCGTCATCGAAAAGGCCCCGGTGATGATCGCCTGGCTGGCGATGATCGTCGCCACCGTGGCGAGCAACACCAGCGGGACCAGCAGGGCGGATGGGCACAGCCGGTAAAAGACGTTGTCGGCCGACGCTTCGCCGCCGAGGAGCACGGCTGCCTGCCCGGCGTAATTCAGAACGAGGCTCGGGAACACGACGACCGACCATGCCAGGCGTATCGGCCCAGCGCCGAAATGGCCCATATCGGCGTAGAGCGCCTCGGCGCCGGTGACGCACAGGAACACCGCGCCGAGCACGAGAAACCCGGCGGCGCCGCCGGAAAACAGATAACCGAGCCCATAGCGCGGATCGATCGCCGCCAGTACCGAAGGGTGCTGGGCGATGCCCCAAATGCCGAGCACCGCGATGGTGACGAACCACAGCGCCATGATCGGGCCGAATGCCCGGCCGATCCATGCAGTGCCGCGCGGCTGGATCGCGAACAGGGCAATCAGGATCACGATCGCGACGGGCAGGACATAAGGGGCAAACCCCGGTATCGCGATGTTCAGCCCCTCCAGTGCCGACAGCACCGAGATCGCCGGCGTAATCGCGCCGTCGCCATAGATCAGCGCCGCGCCGAAGAGGCCGACCGCGACAATGACCGGCCGGTGCTGCCGTTTCACCCCGAGCAGCGAGAGCAACGCGAGGATGCCGCCTTCCCCGTTATTGTCGACGCTCATCGCGACGCACACGTATTTGATCGTCGTCACGACGATCAGCGTCCAGATCACCAGCGAGAGCGCGCCGAGCGTAACTACGGGATCGGGGGCATCCGACATCAGGCCGAGGACCGTTTTGAGCGTGTAGAGTGGGCTCGTGCCGATGTCTCCGAATACCACGCCCAACGCCGAGAGGCTCAGCACGGGCAGGGTCCCGGCGAAGCTCGGGCGGCTCATCACCTCGGTACGTTGCGTCACGGCGCCACTCTTGCGTTCAACGGATCGGGGTTGTTTCTCTGCAGATGGGCGACAAACGGCCAACGCGTAAGCGCCAGCGCGGCGACAACGCCGCCGCGCAATTCGGCAAATGATGTGGTACCGTCCCGGCCGCTTGTCGTAGCGGCAACGATACAATTAGAGGGAGGAACCTTCATGGAGACGACACCGACCGCGAGTCGTCGCGGTTTTCTCAACAGTTTGGGCGTGGCGGTCGGCGGCGCCGGGCTCGCGGCGGCCGGCATGGTCGGTGGCGCGCGGGTCCTCAAGGCAGCCCAGGAGCCCGCCAAGGGGAAGATCCCCGACACGGCGTTCAAGGTCGGCCACATGACCTTTCTCACCAGCGCCGCCGCGGTGCTCGGCGAGCCCTCGCTGAAGGGCCACACGATGGCGGCCGAGGAGATCAACGCCCAGGGCGGGTTGCTCGGCAAGCGGCAGATCGAGACCATCACCGCTGACGAAGCCGCCGGGACCGACGCCAACGTCAAAGAATTCCGGCGCATGAAGCTCGACGGCAAGATCGATTTGTTCACCGGCATCATTTCCAGCGCCAACACCCCGGCGCTCGGCCCGGTGGCCGAGGAACTCGGCGTCTTGACAATCTTCACCGACGGCTGCACCGACTTTCTCTTCGACAAGGCGGTCCCCAAGCCGAAATATTGCTTCCGCATCACCAACATCCAATCGGCCGATGGGATCACCGCCGCGGTCGGCGTGGCGCAAACCTGGCCGCAGGTTCGCAAGATCGCCCACATCCATCCCGATTACAGCTATGGCCGCAACGCCTCGGAGCACTTCACCCTCGCCCTCGAACGGCTGATCCCGGGCACCGAAGTCGTTTCGGAGAATTGGCCGAAGCTCGGCACCACCGACTTCACCGCCCATATCACCAAGATCCTCTCCTCGGGGCCGGACCTGCTGATCTCATCGGTGTGGGGCGGCGATTATGTCGCCTTCTACAAGCAGGCGCTGCGCGCCGGCCTGTTCGACAAGATGAAGGTCGCCAGCACGATTGCCTTCGGCGTCGCGCCGCATGCCATCGGCAAGGACCACCCGGAGGGCGTCTTGGCCGGCGTGCACTCCAATTACCACTTCACCTATCCGGGCGGCGACCGCTGGCCGCTCAACAAGAGCTTTGTCGAGCGCTACCTGAAGCGCTGGAAGGAATACCCGAACTTCCAGTCGGAAGGGGCGTATAGCGCGCTCTATCTGCTCAAAAATGCGATCGAGCGGGCCAACAAGCTGGCCGGCGGGTGGCCCGAGGACGAGGCGATCATCGGCCAGCTCGAAGGGCTCGGCATGGATACCCCGTCGGGATATCTCTACATGCGGCCCGACCACCAAGCTTACAAGGACGCGGTCACCGGCTTCAGCAAGAACCTGCCGCAATACGATTTCGCGGCGTGGGATCCGGACCGCATCATCACCATTCCGATCCGCAACATCACCGCGCCGATGGGCTGGCCGAAACCCGGCACGACCCATAATGAATCGACCGCGGCGGCGAATTGGATCAAGACGACCTGGCCGAAGGCGACCGCATAGGTCCGGTCGACGCTGAAACCGGCAGACCGTCTTCTTGCCTCAATGGTGCGGAGACGGTCGCGCTGGTCAGTTGATACTGTACTTGAACTTCAGGAGATACCCCGTGGCCGGACTTGATCCGGCCACCCACGTCTTGCTCGGCGACAATAAACGCCTGCATCGAAGACGTGGATGCCCGGGACGAGCCCGGGCAAGGGGATTTTTCTAGTTTAGCGAAGACAAGGAGAAGGGGGCACCGGGTGGCGATCCTGACCATCCAGATCCTGAATTCGCTGCTCTATGCCTCGGTGCTTTTTCTGATCGCCGCGGGGCTGAGCCTCATTTTCGGGGTCATGCGGATCGTCAACCTCGCGCATGGCAGCCTCTATGCGGTCGGCGCCTACGTCACCGCCTGGCTGGTCGGGACCGGGATCGCGCACGGCGTGCCGCTCGGCTGGCTGTTTTTGATGCTGCCGTGCGGGGCGCTGGCGGTGGCGCTGTTGGGGATCGTGATCGAGCCCTTGCTGCTGCGGCCGTTTTATACCCGCGCCGAGGAATACCAGCTGCTGGTCACCTTCGGCCTCTTGCAGATCCTCGAGGATCTGATGCGCCTGGTTTGGGGCGGCACCCCGCTTTCAGCGGACACGTTGATGGATGCGCTGCCGATCATCAAGATCGGCGGGCTCAATTATCCGACCTATGATTTGCTCGTTATCGCGGTTGGGATTGTCGCGGCGGTGGTGCTGTGGGCGGCGATCTATCACACGCGGTTCGGCGTGATGCTGCGCGCGACATCGCAGGACCGGCGGATGGCCTCGGCGCTCGGTCTCAATGTCGGCCTCGTGTATGTCGTGGCGTTCGGCATCGGCTGCTTCATGGCCGGTCTTGGCGGGGCGATCGTGGTGCCAACCCAGGCGGCGGTGCTCGGGATGGGGGTCGACGCCCTGGTCATCGCCTTTGTCGTTGTCGTGATCGGGGGGCTCGGCAGCCTCAAGGGCGCCCTCGTCGGAGCGGTGATCGTCAGCTTCGTGCGCACCGCCGGCATCCAGTTCTTTCCGGAGCTCGAGCTGGCGGTGCTCTATGTGATCGCCGCGGGGGTCCTCCTGGTGCGGCCGACCGGGCTGTTCGGGACCGCGTGATGGTGGCCCAGATCCAGGCGTTTCGCGGCCGCTCCGGGTTCGGGCTCTGGGCCGCGGCGGCGGCGGTCGTGATCCTCTTGATCCTCGCTCCGGGGTATTTCGGCACCTACCAGATCCAGCTCTTGATCTTTGGCCTGATCGCGGCGATCGCGGCGCTCGGGTTCAACCTGCTGCTCGGCTACACGGGCCTCTTGTCGTTCGGCCATTCCGCCTATTTCGGCGTCGGCGCCTATACGGTCGCCCTGGTCGCCGAGCATCTCGGCCCGCATTCGATGGAATTTTACCTGCTGGTCGGGATTCCGGCGGTTGCCGTCACGTCGGCGGTGTTCGGTTATATCTGCGTTCGCCATACGCAGATCTTTTTCGGCATCCTGACCTTGGCGATTTCGCAGGTGATCTACAGCCTGGCGCTCAATCTCTACTGGGTCACCGGCGGCAGCGACGGGATGCGGGTGCCGCGCCCGGCGCTGCTGTTCGGGACGCTCAGCTTCTCGGGTCCGGCAGGTTTCCAGCATTTCATCACAAGCTATTACTACTATGTGCTGGCGATATTCATCGTCTGCGTTGGGCTGATGTGGGTGATCGTGCATTCGCCGTTCGGCAAGGCGCTCCAGGGCATTCGCGACAACGAGGTGCGCGCGCGTTTTCTGGGATTGAGGATCCGCCGGTTCCGCTGGATTGCGTTTCTCGTGTCGGGCACCTTCACCGGGCTGGCGGGCATCCTGTGGGTGCCGCTCGAAGGCTTGACGACGCCGGACGTGCTCTATTGGACATTCTCGGGCGAGATCGTGTTCACCGCGCTGCTCGGCGGCTTCCGCAACTTCACCGGGCCGATCGTCGGCGGCATCGTCTTCACCTATCTGAAGACCTACGCGGTGGCGACGACGTCCTACTGGCAACTGTTGCTCGGCGTGGTGCTGGTAACCCTGGTGCTGGTATTGCCGACCGGGATCGTCGGTGCGATATCGCGATTGGGCCAGCACCTGCGGGAGCGGAGGGCCGCACGGTGATCCTTCTCAAGACCGTCGATCTGCGCAAGCAGTTCGGAGAAACCCGGGCCTGCGACGGCCTCAATTTCGTCGTGCACAAGGGCGAATTCCTGTCGCTGGTCGGCTCGAACGGCGCCGGCAAGACGACGCTGGTCAATCTGATCAGCGCGCATCTGCGGCCGGATAGCGGCCAGATCCTGTTCGAGGACCGCGATATCACGTACATGACGGTGACCGAGCGGATCAAGGCGGGGATTGCCCGCAGTTTCCAGATCGTCAGCCTGTTCGACGCGCTCAGCGTGTTCGACAATGTCGCGCTCTCGGTGTTCTCGCGCGACGGCAAGGCGGTCAGAATGGCGAGCCTCGCCTACCGTGATGAGGATGTCCGCCGCGAGACGCTCGAGGTGCTGGGTCAGTTCGGGCTGGCGAGCAAGGCGGCAATCATGGCCGGCGGCCTCGCCCAGGGCGAGCGCAAGCTCTTGGACGTGGCGGTCGCCTATGCGCTGCGTCCCCGGCTCCTCTTCCTCGACGAGCCGACCAGCGGCGTCAGCACGCACGAAAAGGGCCAGATCATGGATACCGTGTCGTCGGTGGTGCGCGGCGGGCAGGTCACCGCCGTCGTCATCGAGCACGACATGGACGTCGTGTTCCGCTATTCCGACCGCATCGTGATGATGCACGAGGGCGCCTTCCTCGCCGACGGCACCCCCGACGAGATCCGCGCCAACCCCGATGTCGCGAGCATCCTGCTCGGCGCTCCGTTGACCGCCTGACCGGGGCTGAACCGGTGCTGCTCGAAGTCGACGACATCAACACCTACCGGGGCCCCGCCCATGTCCTGCGCGGCGTCTCGATCAATGTCGACGCCGACGAGGTGGTGGCGTTGGTCGGACGCAACGGGGCCGGGCGTACCACGATCATCGAGAGCATCACCGGGCTGCTGCCGATGCGGTCCGGCCGGATCCGCTTTCGCGACGAAGACATCACCGCCTTGCCGCCGCACCGGCGCGCCCGCTGCGGCATCGGCTACGCCCCGGAGAATTCCGGCATCTTCCCGGAACTCACGGTCGCCGAGAACCTGATGATCAGCCAATGGCTCACCGCCAAGACCGGGCGCGGCGGCGGCAGCGAGGAGGGGGCCCTCAGGGTGTTTCCCGAGATCCGCCCGCTGCTCGGCCGACAGGGGCTGAATTTGAGCGGCGGGCAAAAGAAGATGGTGGCGATTGCCCGGGCGATGGCGCTCGCGCCCTATCTGATGATCCTCGACGAGGCATTCGAAGGCCTCGCGCCGGCCGTCGTCAGGCGGTTTCGCGAGGCGGTGTTGACGATCAAGGCGATGGGCATCGCGCTGTTGATCGCCGAATCCAACCTGGTCAGCGCCGCGGCGATCGCCGACCGGCTCTACGTCATCGATCGCGGCGAGATCCTCTTCAGCGGCACGCCACAGGAGGCGCTGGCCGACGAGGAGGTCATGCGCGCGCTGCGCGGATGAGGGCCGCACCGCGCAATGCGCTGCTGGCCGTCGTGGCGCTCGCTGCGACGATCGGCCTGGCGCGGGGCGGGCACGAAGTGCCGGTCTACCCGTCCTACTACCCGCACGAGATCAGAGTCGAGGCGATGGCGCCGGAGCGCGCGGCCGAGCTGCTCGGTGAGGCCAAGCTGCACGCCTATCTCGGCCCCGAGCCGCGCTTCGCGGGGACGACACCGCAATCGGTCCGTACCGTCGAGTCGCTCGGCAATTTCGTCATGGTCCGGGCCAATCCCGAGCGTGCCTCATGCGACATCGTCGAGGCGGTTGTTCGCGACATGGCCGGGGGAGAGGGGTTCGTCTTCCATCCCTACCCGGTCACCCCGTTTGACGGCGATTACCTCTACCATGCCGACCGCGCCGAGGCCGAGAAGGCGCGCCTGCTCGGCCTCGGCGCGGTGCCGCCCAATTTGCACGTCAAGGCGGAGGGTGGGCTGGCGGCTCTGGTTCGCCCGGAATGGCGGGCGCAGGGAACGGAATGGGATGCCGCCGTCGAGGCCGTGGGCGCCGCCGAATTGGTGGCCGCGTCGAGCAATTCGCTCAACGGCTGGCTCGGGCCGCCTTGGGTCAAGACCGGCTGGTTTCACGCGGAGCGTCTGCTGGCCGACGCCACCGGCGGCAGCGAGGCTATGACGCAACGCCTGGAGAGCGGGAATTATCGCGACGCGGTCGAGCGGGTGAACCTCGAACGCGACCTCGTCGCGGCGCTCAATTCCGGCTGCCGCAAGCGGATCGCCGGCTACACGATCAAGCGGCAATTTTTCAGCGCCGAATTTACCAACGGGATCGAGAACATCGGTTTCGACTCGATCGCAGGCCTCGATTCACCATTCTTCATCCGCACCGTGAAGCTCAAGGATTTTCCGTGGAACGGCTGGCTGAGCCTTGGCATCGATGGCCTGCCCGCGGCGGCCTGGAACCCGGTCGCCGGTTTCAACGACGGGTTCGGGCGCCTCATGTGGTCGGCGATCGGCGATCCCGCGCTCTTCTCCACACCGTACGATTCCGGCTGGATGCTCAATCGCATCGCCGACGTGCAATCGAGTGCCGGTCGGTAAGAAGCGAGGCAAACCAGATGTTGCGTCTGGCTTCGACAACATGGGCATTGGCCCTGTGGTCGATCCTCGCCGGCGGTGTCGGGGCCGGCGCGGCAGAGCTGACTTTCGACATCAGGATCGAGCAAGGCCGGATCCCCGACACGATGCGGCTGATGCGGGTTCACGAGGGCGACAGTGTGACACTACGATGGACCAGCGATCGGCCTCTGGACCTGCATCTTCACGGTTACGACATCGAAAAGCGTGTCGTCGCGGACACCGTCACCGAGCTCGCATTCAGCGCCTACGCGACCGGGCGGTTTCCGATCGAGATCCACGTGAAGGGTGCGGGCACCCGCGGCGCTGCGCACGGGGGCACGCCGTTGGCCATCATCGAGGTTTATCCGCGGTAAGAGCGGAAGCTGATCATGTGCGATCACCAGTCAGCCAGAGCAGGTCTTCAGGATAAGGTGAACCTTTTGATGCCATGACCAAATGTTCCTCATCCTGAGGAGCGCCCCCAAGAGGTGCGTCTCGAAGGACGCACGGCTCTGGTCCCAGCGGTGCAAGGAAGGCGTCGCGCTCGTCGCCATTCTCACCGGGTGCTGCGCCCTCGCGGCCCCGGCGGCGGCGCATGGCTTTGGACAGCGTTACGACCTGCCGCTGCCGCTGTCGTTCTATCTGTTCGGCACGGCCGCCGCGGTCGTTTTGTCCTTTGTCGTCGTCGCGCTGTTTGCCCGGCATACCCCCGGAGTGCGCCTCTATCCGCGCATCGATCTTGCGGCCTATCGGCTCGGCCGGTGGCTCGCCCATCCGGTTCTCATCGGCTTCCTCAAGCTGATCGCCGCCCTCCTCTTCATCCTCACCGTGACCGCCGGGTTTTTCGGCGATCAGGACCCCTATTTCAACATCGCGCCGACCCTGGTGTGGATCATCTGGTGGGTCGGGTTCGCGATGGTCTCGGCGTTCCTCGGCGATCTTTGGAGATTGGTCAACCCGTGGCGCAGCCTGTTCGAGATGGCCAACCGGGTCTATCGCAGGCTGACCGGCCGCCCCGGCCTCGCCTGGCATCTGCCCTATCCCGAGGCGCTCGGCGTGTGGCCGGCGGTCGGGTTGCTGTTCGCCGTTTCCTGGGTCGAGCTGGTCTTTCCGAGGGCCGCCGTGCCCGCCAACATCGCATGGCTGGCGCTCTTATATTCGCTCGTGACCTGGGCCGGCATGGCGCTATTCGGCAGCGCGGCCTGGATCACCCGAGGCGAGGTCTTCGCGATTTTCTTCGGCCTCTTTGCCGGCTTCGCGCCGACCGAGCCGAGCGAAAGCAGCCTGGCATTGCGGCCGTTCGGGGCGGGGCTCTTGGACAACGCGCCGGCTTCCCCATCGATGATCGCCTTCGTCCTCCTGGTGCTAGCAAGCGTCCTTTATGATGGCCTCCTGACGACGCCGGAATGGGCCGAGGCCGAGAAGCTGATGATCGCCCTGATGCCGGGCCTTACGTCGGTCATCGTCCGGACCATCGGCCTCGCGGCATTCTGGGCGATGTTCCTCGCCGCCTTTCTCGCGGTCAGCGCGGCGATGAGCCGGGTCGCCGGGCAGCGCTTGCCGCGCGACATGGCGCAGGGCGTTGTCTTGACGCTGGTGCCGATCGCGATTGCCTATCACCTGGCCCACTACCTCGCCTATTTGCTGACGCAGGGGCAGTACATAATCCCCCTGATGTCCGATCCGCTCGGCTACGGCTGGAACCTCTTTGGGACCGCCGGGTACCAGGTCGATATCGCGGTCGTCGGGGCGCGCTTTGCCTGGTATGTTGTGGTGATTTCGATCATCGTCGGCCACGTAGCCGCGGTCTATCTCGCCGATGTCCGGGCTCACCAGATCTTCGAGGCCCGGGCCGCGGCGTTGCGCGCGCAGGTGCCGCTGACCGCGCTGATGGTGCTCTACACCGTTGTCAGCCTGTCGATCCTGTCCGAGCCGATCGTCGAGCGGCCCACCCCGGCTCGGCCGATAGCGGCGGTGCCCGAGTCGGTCTCAGCGTCGGCAAGCATCCCCGCGGACACCGTGCTTCCCGAGCCGGGGACCGGCCGGTTGCGGCCGGTGGGGCCCGGCCATTCCGCGCGCGTCAAATTGAGCTACCGCGTGCTCGGCTCGGCCTTTCACGACGGCACCAGGACGACCGAAGCCGATCTCCTCTACGCCTATATGTTCGCCTACCGCTGGGCAATTCGGGGCGAGGCGGCAGCGCCCTATGACCCGGCGATCGCGGCGGCGACCGCTCCGCTCAGGCAGCGGCTCAGAGCCGTGCAGATCACCGGGGTCGACACCGCTTCCAAATCGTTCCGTATCGCCGATGTCGATTTCATCCGCGAATTGTTCCTAGTCGATGTCTATGCCGACACCCCGCCCGAAGATGGCGAGCAGGATGCAGTCTTCGCGCCGCCGTGGAGCACATTGCCGTGGCACCTCATCGTGCTGATGGAAGAGGCGGTCGGGCACGGCTGGGCGGCGTTCTCGCAGGAAGGGGCGGCGCGCCGGGGCGTGGAATGGCTCGATCTGGTGCGTTCCGACACGCTGAAGGCGCGGCTCGCCGGACTGGTCGACCAGTTCGAGCGCGAGGGGTTTCGGCCGGCGGTCCTTGAAGCGCTGGTCAACGAAGAGGACGCGCGCAAACGCTGGGGTGCCTTGGCGGCCTTCTACCGCGGCCACGGTCATTTCCTGCTGACGAATGGTCCCTACCAGCTCAAAAGCTGGTCGGGCGACAGCGCCACCCTCGAGGTGTTCCGCGATTTGAGCTACCCGCTGGGCGTCGGATCGTTCGACGCCTACGCCATTCCGCGCCGCGGTTACGTCACCAAGGTCGAACGCCAGGAGCGCGGGTTGCGCCTCTCTGCCGATATCGAGATCTCCATGAAGTTCATGCGCGATTACGAGATCGTGCGACAGCCGATGCAGCAGGTCGACGCCACGGTGCGCAATCGCGCCGCCCCGGAATGCCGGTATGTCGTGATGGATGCAGACGGCCATGTCGCGCTCACCGGCACCGCATTGCCGCAGGAGGATCTGACATTTGCGGTAGAGCTCGACGGGCGGCTGCCGCCCGGCCGATACACCGTCATGGCCGAGATCCTCGTCAACGGCAACGCGATGAACCCGGAGATCGAGCGCATCCCGGTGGTCATCGGCGGAAAATGATAAAAGGCACAGACGCATCGGCTCCTTAACATTTCGCCGCGCCGCATCGAACGATCTGGCGGCGCTCGTCGCCTTGCTCGCCGACGACCCGATCGGAAGCGGCCGCGAGAGCACGGGGACGCCGCTGGACCCATGCTACGCCGAGGCATTTGCCGCGATCGACCGCGACCCCAATCAGCTCCTCGCGGTTACCGATCGCGACGGGCAGGTGATCGGCGTTCTGCAACTCAGCTTCATTCCGGGGCTGACCCGGCGCGGCATGTGGCGCGGGCAGATCGAGGGCGTGCGCGTCGCCGCGGGCGAGCGCGGCGGCGGGATCGGCCGCGCGATGATCGAATGGGCGATCGAGGAATGCCGCCAACGCGGCTGCGGCATGGTCCAGCTCACCTCGGACAAGCGCCGTGCCGGCGCGCACGGTTTCTACGAGGCCCTCGGCTTCCGAGCGACCCATGAGGGCTATAAGCTCTCGCTCTGACCAAGCGGGAGGCAGGGGATGAAGAGGCTCGGGATCGCGTTCTCCGGCGGACCAAACCCGGCTGAGATCGTCGAGTGCGTAAAGCTCGCCGAGGCGCTCGGATACGAATCGGCGTGGGTCGCCGAAGGGCATGGCGGCGACCAGTTTGCCGTGCTGGCTGCCTGCGCCACCCAGACCTCGCGGATCCTGCTCGGGACCAGCATTACCAGCGTCTTCGTGCGCACTGTCCCGACGATTGCGATGGCCGCCGCCACGCTCGACCATCTCTCGGCCGGCCGCTTCATTCTCGGGGTCGGGTCGAGCCACAAGGTCCAGGTGGAGGGGGAGCACGGGGTGCCCTACGCCAAGCCGCTGACGCGGGTGCGCGAAAGCGTCGCGATCATCCGCGGATTGTTACGCGACGGAAGGGTGCGCTACGCCGGCGAGAGCGTGCGCATCGACGGCTTCGATCTGTGGTTCACGCCCCGGCGCCCAGCGATCCCGATCTATGTATCGGCGGTGTTCCCGAAGATGATCGCGCTCTGCGGCGAGATCGCCGACGGGGTGATCTTGACCCGAAGCACGCTCAAGACGGCGGCGGGGGTCAGAGACCGGCTGGCCGAAGGGGCGACGCGCGCCGGCCGCGACCCAGCCCGGGTCACGCTCACCACCCTACTGCCCGCCGCAATCGGGCAGACCCGCCGGGAGGCGCTCGACATCCTGCGTCCAGGGCTCGCGTTTTATGCCGGGTTCTTTCCCCGCTACAACCGCATGATGGCCGAGCATGGCTTTGCCGACGAGGCGGCGGCGATCGCGGAGGCATGGTCGCGCGGCGACCGGGAGGCGGCCGAGCGCGCGGTCAGCGACGATCTGATCGACGCGACCAGCGTCGCCGGCACGCCCGAAGAATGCCGCGAGCGGATCGAGGCCTACCGGCAATCCGGCATCGATTTGCCGATCGTCAGCCCCTTTGCCCGCGGCCCCGACGCGAGGGGCCGCTTCGAGGCGGTGATCCGGGCCTGTGCGCCCTCCCGCTAACGTCGTCATCCCGGCGGAGGCCGGGAATCGCGCTTGCGCGGGAATGACGTTCCATCTGATCGAATACCGATCTAGCTCTGGGCTGTGGACTTGTTCAGGGTCACGGCGGCGCGAACGAGGGTCTTCAACGCCTCCTCGTCTATCTTCTCGCCGTCGCGGAAGTCGATGGCACGCCTTGTGTTCCCGTCAAGACTGGAGTTGAAGAGGCCCGAAGGATCCTTCAGAGCCGCCCCTTTGGCGAAGGTCATCTTCACGACGTTCTTGTAAGTCTCGCCTGTGCAGATCAATCCGTCGTGCGACCACACCGGAACCCCTCTCCACTTCCACTCCTCGACGATTTCGGGATCGGCTTCCTTGACTAAGCTACGGAGCCGGCTGAGCATCTTGCCCCTCCAGTCGCCGATCTCCTTGATTCTCGCGTCTATCAGCTGAGAAGGAGACACGCTTTCCTGCGACCCGCTCTTCTTCATGCCCGTTTCTCCTCTTAGTTCTTTTCCGGGAAGAAGCGGTTTTCCGGGCGTGCCAAGCCGAGATTTTCGCGCAACGTCCGGCCCTCGTATTCCCGCCGGAAGAGGCCGCGGCGCTGCAGTTCCGGGACCACCCGGTCGACGAAATCGTCGAGGCCGCCCGGGACGTACGGAAACATGATGTTGAACCCGTCGCAGGCGTTGCCGAAGAAGAACTCCTCCATCTGATCGACGATGGTCTTTGGCGTGCCGACCATCGCGAGGCCGCCATAACTGCCGGAGATCTGCGCCAATTGGCGGACCGTCAGATTGTCGCGCCGCGCCCGCGCGATGACCCGCTCCCGGCCGCTTTTCGAGGCGTTGCTTTCCGGAATGTCGGGCAGCGGGCCGTCGAGGTCGAAGCGCGACGCGTCGGTCCCGAGCGCGATCGACAATGAGGCGATGCCGCTGTCCGGGTGAACCAGGCTGTCGAGCCGCGCGCGTTTCTGCCGCGCCTCTTCATCCGTATCGCCGACGACGACGAGGCACCCGGGGAGGATCTTGATGTGATCGGGATTGCGCCCGAGGCGCTCGGCGCGGGCCTTGACGTCGGCGTAGTAGCTCTGCGAGTCGGCGAGGCGGCCGCCGCCGGCGAACACCATCTCGGCGGTTTCCGCGGCGAGCTGGCGACCGGCTTCCGAGGCTCCGGCCTGGACGATGACCGGCCAGCCCTGGATCGGGCGGGCGATGTTGAGCGGCCCCCGCACCGAAAGGAATTCGCCCTCGTGGTCGAGCACGTGCAGGCGCGCGGGATCGAAATAGAGGCCTTCCTCGACATCGCGGATGAAGGCGTCGTCGGCCCAGCTGTCCCAGAGGCCGGTCACGACGTCGTAGAACTCGCGGGCGCGGCGGTAGCGCTCGCCGTGCTCCATATGCTCGGTCAGGCCGAAATTGAGCGCCGAATCGGGGTTGGAGGTGGTGACCAAATTCCACGCCGCGCGCCCGCCGCTGATGTGGTCGAGCGAAGCAAAGCGGCGCGCGATCAGATAGGGCGGCTCGAAGGTGGTTGAGGCGGTTGCGATCAATCCGAGATGCTCGGTGAACATTGCCAGCGCCGGCAAGAGGGTGAGCGGATCGAACGAGGTCACCGTCGCGCTGCGCTTCAAGGCCGCCATCGGCATGTTGAGCACACCGAGATGGTCGGCCATGAAGAAGGCGTCGAACCGGCCGCGCTCCAATGTCTGCGCAAAGCGGATCAGGTGCTTCAAATTGAAATTGGCGTCGGCAGCGGCACCGGGATAGCGCCACCACGCGGTGTGGATCCCGACCGGGCGCATGAAGGCGCCCAACCGCATTTGCCGCGAACCTGTCATCCCGCCGCTCCCCGGAAGCTGCCGCTATTATATGATAGCGTCTCCACCTGGGGTCAGGCCAACGGCGCGCATCTGCGGAGGGGAATTTGCATCGATCGTTTGCGGCGGGCGCGGGCATCGTGTTGTTGCTGACCTTGCCGGCGGCCGGGGCGGAGACGCCGAAACGCGGCGGGACGCTGACTTACATGATCCCAGCCGACGCGCCGCCGAGCTTCGATGGGCATCGCGAGGGCACGTTTGCGACGATCCACGCGGTGGCGCCGTTTTATAGCGTCCTGGTTCGGGTCAACCCGCAAGATCCGGCCTCGACGACCGATTTCGTCTGCGACGTGTGTGTCGAGATCCCGGAGCCCGCGGATGGCGGCCGGACCTACCCGTTCACGATCCGCGACGACGTCCGGTTCGAGGATGGTTCGGCGATGACCGCCTATGATGTGGCGGCGAGCTGGAACCACATCGTCAACCCGCCGGACGGCGTCATCAGCCCACGCCGCGGCTATTATTCGATGATCGAAAAAGTCGAAGCGAGCGATCCAAAAACCGTCGTCTTCCGCCTCAAATTCGCGACGAGCGCATTCCTGCCCGCCCTCGCCGATCCTTACGCCTTCCTCTACAAGAAAGAGATCCTCGATCGCGATCCTCACTGGTTCGAGAAGAAAATCATGGGCTCCGGCCCATTCCGGTTTAAGGAATACCAGTCGGGACAGTCGATTTCCGGAACGCGCAACCCCGATTACTACCATAAAGGACTACCTTATCTCGACGGCTTCGTCGGAATCTTTGCCGACAAGCAGGCGGTCCGGGTCAGCGCGATACGCGGAGACCGGGCGGCGATCGAGTTCCGGGGCTTTCCGCCGTCGACGCGCGACGATCTGGTCGCCTCGCTCGGCGACCAGTTGACCGTTCAGGAAAGTGACTGGAATTGCGGCAACCCGATCACCCCAAACCACCAGAAAAAGCCGTTCGACGATGTCCGGGTGCGCCGCGCGTTGACCCTGGCGATCGACCGCTGGCGCGGCGCGCCGGCGATGTCGAAGATCTCGGTGATGAAGACGGTCGGCGGCGTCGCCTTTCCCGGGTCGCCCCTCGCGGCGACCAAGGAGGAATTGGAGCAATTGGCCGGCTATTGGCCCGACATCGAGAAGTCGCGGGCCGAGGCGCGGCGTCTCCTCAAGGAAGCCGGGCAGGAGAACCTGACCTTCGAGCTGCTCAACCGCAACGTCGACCAGCCGTACAAGTTCAATGGCCTCTGGGTCATCGACGAATGGAGCAAGATCGGCGTGCACGTGACCCAACGCGTACTGCAGACCGGACCCTTCGGCGAGGCGCTGCGCAACGGCGATTTCGAGACGGTGGTCGACGGCGATTGCCAGAACATCGTCAACCCGCTGCTCGACGGCACCAAATACCTGCCGCATTCGGTGTCGCCGTCGAATTACGGCAACTACGACGACCCGGCGGCCATCGAGATTTACGACCGGATGGTGCGGGAAACCGATTTCACCAAGCAACGAGCGTTGATGCGCCAGTTTGAGAAGCGCGTGCTTGACACCGAGGCGCACGAAATCTTCCTCTTATGGCGCTACCGTATTGTGCCGTATCGCAGCTACGTCAAAGGCTGGAAGGTGAGCCCGAGCCACTATGTCAATCAGGATCTGGCGACGATCTGGCTCGACAAATAAGGAAACAACGAGAATGTCTGCGGCCAAGCGTCAGATGCATCTCGGTGTCTTTGTCCTCGGCACCGGCAACCACTCGGCCGGCTGGCGCTATGAGGGTGCCGCCACCAGCAACAACGACCTGTCGGTGCCGCAGGAGATCGCCCGGATCGCCGAGCGCGGCAAGTTCGATCTGTTGTTCATCTCCGACGGGCTGGTGATGGACCCGGGCGACCACCCGTCGTTTCTGTGCCGCTTCGAGCCGACGACGCTGATATCGGTGCTCAGCGCGTCAACCCGCCACATCGGGCTTGGCGCGACGGTCTCGACCAGTTTTGGCGAGCCCTACCATGTCGCCCGCACGTTTGCCTCGATCGACCATATCAGCGCCGGTCGCGCCGCCTGGAACGTGGTGACCAGCTCCCAGCCCAGGGCCGCGCTCAATTTCAGCCGCGAGCGGCACATGGAGCACGAGCTGCGCTACGACGTCGCCAACGAGTTCGTCGATGTCGTCCGAGGGCTGTGGGATTGCTGGGACGACGATGCGATCGTGGCCGACAGGGCGAGCGGCCGGTACATCGACCCTGCCAAGGTGCGGCCGCTCGACCACAAGGGAAGGTTCTTCCAGGTCAAGGGCCCGGTCAACATCGCGCGCTGCCCGCAAGGCCATCCGGTGATCATCCAGGCCGGCGGCTCGCCCTCCGGTCTCGACCTGGCGGCGCGGAGCGCCGACATAGTCTTTTCGGTCGTTCAGGAGCTGGCGAGCGCCAAGGCGGCCTATGCCGATTTGAAGGGGCGGCTTGCGAAATACGGGCGCGATCCGGACCAGCTCGCGGTCTTGCCTGGCGTCATGCCGATCATCGGGCAGACCGATGCCGAGGCGAAGGACAAGCTGGCGTTGTTGCAGAGCTGGCTGACCCCGACCAACGCACTGACCCTGGTTTCCGGCCGGATCGGCTACGACGTTGCCGGGTATCCGCTCGACGCGCCGGTGCCGGCGCCGCCACCGGGGGAGAACGGCAGCCAGACCTTCCACAAGGTGCTGTACGAGGCGGCGCGGCGCCAGAACATGACGCTGCGCGACCTCTATAATCTGACCGCGGCGGCGCGCGGCCACTGGGTCGTGTGCGGCACGCCGGCGCGGATCGCCGATACGCTGGAAGAATGGTTTGTCGAGGGTGCGGCCGATGGGTTCAACATCCTGCCGCCCTATTTTCCCGGCGCGTTTGCCGATTTCGTCGATCTGGTGGTCCCCGAATTGCAGCGCCGCGGCCTGTTCCGGCGCGCCTATCGGGGGATGACGCTGCGCGATCATCTCGGCCTCGCCCGGGTGACCGCACCGGCCCGGAGCGAGGAGGCTGTCGGCGCGGCGTGACAAAACCAAGAACCGCATTCCCGGCGAAAGCCGGGATCCACCAAGCCGGCGTGGTTGAGGAGTGGGTCCCGGCTTTCGCCGGGAATGCGGATATTTAGCGCCGAAAGGATAGCGAATGGCTGACTCTCCGCGTCTGTTGATGATCGTCGGGGCGGCGACGCCGCCGGGCCGCCTTGCGGCGGCGATCGGGATGGCGGCGCAGGCGGTCGGCGGCGATGTCGCGGTGGATATCCTCAATCTCGCCGAAACGCCGATCGAGATTTGCGACGGCCGGCCACTCGACGCCTATGGCGCGGCGACGCAGCAGGGAGTGGCTCGGGTAACCGCGGCGCGGGCGGTGCTGATCGGCGCGCCGGTCTACCGGGCGAGCTTTCCCGGCGTGTTGAAGAACCTGCTCGACATCACCCCGGTCGAGGCGCTGCAAAACAAGCCGGTCGGCATCGTCGCGATGGGCGGGTCGCCGCATCACTTCCTTGCCGTCGACAGCCAGCTGCGGCAGGTGCTGGCGTGGTTCGGCGCGCTCGTTGCGCCGACCAGCGTCTATCTGACAGGCGGCGATTTTAAGGACGGCCAGCTGGCGGTGGAATCTGCTCGCAACGATCTGGCCGCGCTGACCCGGACGCTGATCACGCTGCTGCAGCGGCTCGACCCATCATCGCTTGGTCCGCTGCCGCTGGCCGCGAAATTTACCTGAATACGGGAGGATGCCGGCATGAGGGCGATGCAGATCATCGAATGGGGCCAGCCGCTCGAAGCGCGCGACTACCCCGACTCCGAGCCCCAGGGCGAGGAGGTGCTGCTGCGCGTCGAGGCGGCCGGCGTCTGCCACAGCGACGTGCATATCTGGGACGGGCATTTCGATCTAGGCGGCGGGCAGCAGATTTCCCTCGCCTCGCGCGGCGTCGCTCTGCCGTTCACGATGGGGCACGAAATCGCCGGTGAGGTCGCAGCGCTCGGGCCGCATGCCTCGGGGGTCAAGGTTGGCGACAAGGTGGTGGCCTATCCGTGGATCGGCTGCGGCGAATGCGCGGTGTGCAAGAAGGGCGAAGAGCTGCTGTGCCTCAACCCGCGCACCTTGGGCACGCGGCGCGCCGGCGGCTATGCCACGCACGTCATCGTGCCGCACGGCCGCTATCTCTTGCCGCATGAGGGCGTGCCGCAGGGGCTCGCCGCGACCTACACCTGCTCGGGCATCACCGCGTTCTCGGCGCTCAAGAAGACGTGCGACCGGTTGGGCGCCGACGACCATCTGGTGATTATCGGCGCCGGCGGGGTCGGCGGCAGCGCGGTGCATATCGCGCCGGCCGCGGTCGCAGGCAAGGTGATCGTCGCCGACATCGACGCACAAAAGCGCGCGCATGCCCGCCAGATGGGTGCCGTCGCGACGATCGACAACGCCGCGCCCGACGCGGTGAAACAGGTGATGGCGGCGACCGGCGGCGGCGCCGCCGCGGCGATCGACTTCGTCGGCTCGCCCAAGACGATGGAATTCGGCGTCAGCGTCCTCAAGAAGGGCGGGAAGCTCGTCATGGTCGGGCTCTACGGCGGCGCCCACCCGATCTCGACCGTGCTCTTCCCGTTCAAGATGATGACGATCGAAGGCAGCTATGTCGGGACGCTCGACGATTTGCGCGAGCTCCTCGCCCTCGTCCAGGCCGGCAAGGTCCCGCCGATCCCGATCGAAACCCGGCCGGCCAGCGAGGCGAGCGCGGCGCTCAGCGACTTGAAGAGCGGGGGGAGGGTGCGCGGCCGGGTGGTGCTGCACCACCATTAGGGCCGCTTCAGGAGCGAATCCCCAGGGGGCGTGCGCGGGGCGCGTTGCATCCTCAGAATAAGCCAGCGTAGCGGCGCATGGCGGCCGGCTGGTTGACGATCGCGACATGCCATCTGGATGCCGCTAGCATTCGATCGTTATGACCATCTTCACCGTAGCAGTGCAGGGGTCGCCCCGCCGGGCGACAATCGAGACGCGAGCCTCGTGGGTCGTGTGTCTGACCGCGCTCGGCATTGCCGCGGTGTCGTTCGCCGCGCCGGCGATCACGGTCGTCGGGCTCAAGTCGATCGCCGCGGATCTCGGGGGTGAGCGCTCGGTGCCGGCGCTGGCTTATTCGCTCGCCTGGCTTGGCGCGTCGGTTGGCGGGGTCGCGATGGGCCGCGCCGCCGAGCGGTTTGGTGTGCGCGCGACGGTGATGTTCGGTTCGCTGATGATCGGCGTCGGGCTGGTGCTGGCGCAAAGCGGCGGTGCCCTTCGCTTGCTTGTCGGTTATGGAGTGTTTATCGGGCTTCTCGGCAATGCGGGGATGAACGCTCCGCTCTACATCTATGTCTCGCGCTGGTTCGATCGCCGCCGCGGCACCGCCTTGGCCCTGCTCGGTAGCGGCTCGTCGGTCTCCGCGGCAATCTGGGCACCGATCTTCGCCGTGGCGGAGGCGCGGATCGGCTGGCGCGATACGATGCTCTGCTTTGCCGCGCTCGAGGTCGCGCTGATCCTGCCTGCCGCCGCCCTCATGCTCGGGCCCGCGCCCGAGACCCTGGGCGCAGACAGCGACGCTGGCGGGCTGCGCCCGGGCGCGCGGGTGCTCGGGCTGCACCCGCGGATGGCGCTGTCGATGCTGGCCGCCGCCGGGTTTTGCTGCTGCGTGCCGATGGCGATGCCGCAAGGCCATCTCGTCGCCCTTTGCAGCGATGTCGGAATCCCGACATCGCGAGGCGCGACGATGCTCTCGGTGCTGCTCGGCTGCGCCTTTGTAAGCCGGCAGATTTGGGGTCTTGTCGCCGACCGCATGGGTGGCCTGCGCACCATCATGGCGGGCTCCCTCTGCCAAATCGTCGCCATGGTCGGTTTCCTGGTGACGCAGAACGAGGCCGGGCTCTTCGCCGTCTCGGCCGTGTTCGGCCTCGGGTTCAGCGGCATCATCCCCGCTTACGTGCTGGCGGTGCGCGAACTCTTCCCGGCCTCGGAAGCGTCATGGCGGGTGCCGAGCGTGCTGTTGTTCAGCGGCTCGGGCATGGCGTTCGGCGGTTGGTTTGCCGGCGCGATCTACGACTTCGCCGGGTTCTACGCGATCGCCTTCGCCGCGGGGATCGTCTTCAATGTGGTGCATCTGGCGGTGATCGGCGCCCTCGTCTGGCGCCAGCGCTCGCGCACGAGCTTCACCCTGGCCCGCGCCGCAGAGTGATGAGCGTCCCCCGCACGGGTCGTGCGGCGAGACCACGACATCGTGGCAATTGGGCTCGGGATCGTGTAAGGCGATTCCAAATTGGAATTTTCGATTCTAAACTCTCGCGAACCTCTAAGAAGGGAGTGCCGGAACATGCTGGCGGCAGTGCAGAAGACGAGTTTTAAGGCCGGCCCGTTGACGTTCATCGTCAAACACGAATTGTGGGACGGCAACATACAGGATCATCCGGATCAAGGTGTCGCGATCACCGTGGCGGCGGAGGTCGCAGGCGAGCAGACGACCCTGCTGCGGTTCAACTGCTTCGATTTCGAAAAAAGCTACATCTACGGCCCTGAAAATACCGAGCTGGAGGTCGCCGGACCCGAGATGCTGGGCGGGGCGGCTTTGACCAACCTCTACCGAATGGACCCGATCGCCGACGGGAATCCGATCGGCTGGACCGTCAAGATCCTGGGGACCAAGCTTCCCAAGATGCTGGGGCGGGCCGGCTATCCGCAGATCGCCGCCGCGACCGATCTCGCCGAGGTGGCGAGCGTCCTGCCCGACGTCGAAGCCTGCGCCCGCGAGCTCTACGCCACCAAGCGAAACACGGTCAAACACAACCGCGGCACTCATATTTTCGAAGCCGGCAACATCCGGTTCGGGCTCGAGATGCGGCGGCTGCCGATGGGCGATGGCGGCCTCGCGATTCACGTCCTGGCCGATATCGGCGGGACACCGGGCAAGGCCTACACGGAAGAAACCGAGCTCCTCGCCTTTGATCACTTCTGGAACGGGGCGCATTACCACTATGGGCCCCGCAACAAGAACCATCGCATCTATTGGGACCGGACATTGGTCGAAGATCCACTCGCGTGGACGTTGGAGCAGTTCGAGACCGGGAAATTGCCGGCGATGATCCAGCGGGCAGGCTATCCGGGGATCGCGGCCGATCTCGACGTGGGAAAAATCGCCGCTGTTTTTCCGGCGGTGAAGAAACAGGCGCTCGCGATGTGGGCGGAAGGCGAAAGGCTGACCGGCCACCCGGGACTGCCGCTGGAGCCGACCCCGAACATGGCCGCGGCCGAGTAGCTCGAAAGCAGAGTACGGCGCCTCGGCTTCAAGGCTTGGCATTCCCAGCCGGTCGAGGCGGTAAACCGGTGACGGCTGCGGCTGCTGCTCCCGTTCGCAGCGCCGCAGCCCGAAGCGCGGCCCCAGCCAATCCTGTCCGGTGGCATTGGCGGCGGCCGAACCGGGCGTCGAGGTTGCCAAGTCACTTGGATTGCCGGCTGCCGGCGGGCTGACGGTGCGTGGCGACCGGGTGGGTGGGCGGCAGCAGCCGCGAGTGGCCGAACAATTTCTCGCGCAAGGTGCCGGGCCGGTAGTCGTGCTTGTAGGCGCCGCGCTCCTGGAGGATCGGCACCACCAGGTCGACGAAGTCTTCGAGGCTCTCAGGCGTCACGATGCGGCTCAGATTGAAGCCGTCGATATCGGTTTCCTCGACCCAGGCGATGAGGTCGTCGGCGACCTCATCGGCCGAGCCGACGATCGCCGGATTGCGGCTGCCGAGCCCCATCCCGCCGATGATGCGCCGCAACGTCCAGGGCTCGGCACTCATTGTCGTCAGGGTCTCGACCGCCGAGTTGATCGCATCATTCCTCACATAGCGGATTGGCTCGTCCGGCTCGTAGCGCGAGAAGTCGATGCCGGTGGAGCTGGAGAAATGCGCCAGCGCCGCCTCTATGCTGGCGTGTTCGTGATATTCCCGGTACTTCTCTTCGGCCTCGCGTCGCGTGCGGCCGACGACGGCCGCGCGGTTGTAGAAGATCAGGATTTCGCGCGGGTCGCGCCCATGCGCCGCAGCGCGGGCGCGGATGTCGGCGACGATATCGCGAGTGATGCGCTTGTCGGCCCCGAACACGAAGACGCATTCGGCATGCGTCGCGGCGAACTCTCGCCCGCGGGCTGAAGAGCCGGCCTGATACAGTACCGGCGTCCGCTGCGGCGACGGCTCGGCCAAGTGAATTGCATCTACCTGGTAATGGCGGCCCTGGTGCCGCACGCGATGGATCTTGGCCGGATCGGCAAAAATCCGATTGGCCTTGTCACGCAATACGGCGCCGTCCTCCCAGCTTGCCTCCCACAATTTGTAGACGACCGACATATATTCGTCGGCCACGTCGTAGCGGCCGTCATGGTCGGGCTGAGCGACCAGCCCCATGCCGCGCGCCGCGCTGTCGAGATAGCCGGTCACGATATTCCAGCCGACGCGGCCCTTTGTCAGATGGTCCAGCGTCGACATGCGCCGGGCGAACAGATAAGGCGGCTCGTAGGTCAGATTGGCGGTGACGCCGAAACCGATGTGTTCGGTTACCGCCGCCATCACCGGCACGACCATCATCGGGTCGTTGACCGGGATCTGCACGGCGTCGATGATCGACGGCGCCGGGCCGCCCCGGTAGACATCGTAGACGCCGACGATGTCGGCCAGAAAAATCCCATCGAACTTGCCGCGCTCCGCCAGCCGCGCCAAATCCTGCCAGTATTCGATCGTGTTGTACGCGGTCGAGCGATCGCGCGGATGCGTCCACATTCCATGCTGGATATGGCCGATGCAGTTCATGTCGAAGGCGTTGAGGCGGATCTCCTTCGGCATCGCGAGCCTTTCTGGCCTCGGTAGGGGGCAGCCCGAGCTTTGCTATTCTACCAACTGCAAGACTTCGCCGTCCGGAGTGCGGCCCTGGGCGCGGTACTGGCCGATTTTTTCGAAGAGCGGCCGATCCGAGCACAGATAGAGTACCGCATCGCCGGGCCCACGGTTGATGTGGCGGCGCCACAGAAAGTTCGGGATGACGAAGATGTCGTTGGTCTCCCAATCGAAAGGCTGGCCGGCGATCTCGGTCGTGCCGGCGCCGTCGAGCGTGATATAGAAGCTGTTGGCGGTCTCGCGCTTCCACTGCGTCGCTTCGCCCGGACGCAACAGCTGGGCCGAATAGTCGAGGGTCGGGAACACCGCGGCCCCGGTCGCCGGGTTGACGAAGCGAAGGTTGATCCCGTCATAGGGATCGCCGGCCTCCTCGCGCATCGCGTCGAGCGCGGCGCGGATCTCGGCCCCGCGGTAATGAAACACCGGCGAGGTGCCGCGGCCGATGCCGCGGGCATGCGAGACAAAGCCCGGCAATAGGCCGCCGGCGCCGTAGAGCCGTGCCGAATACCCGTCGGCATGGACCGGTTTCTGGGCGCGGGCATTGCCCTCGCGCTCGCCCGGAAAATCCTCGTCGATCCAGCTGCAATCGAGGAATTCCAACAGCGGAAAATCGAGGATGTCCGCCCACACGACAGGCGTCGCGCCGTCATTGCCGTGATCGTGCCAAGTGCCGTTCGGGGTGAGGATCAGATCGCCCCGCGAAGCGAGGCAGCGCTCGCCCTCGATCGTCGTGTAGCCGCCATTGTCGGAGAGGATCGTGCGGCTGGCGTTCGGCGTGTGCATGTGCACCGGCGCAACGTCGCCCGGATTGTAGATCGACACCGCGCAGCGGATCGTGCTGGCCACCTGAAGACGGCCGCCGAGGCCGGGGTTGACCAGGAGGAATTGCTGGCGGTCGGCAAACTCGATCGGCGACACGTCAGCGGTGCGGGCAATGTCGGCGATGCGCCCGAGATAGGGGCTGATCTCGCGCCACCGCCAGCGATGGGGCGCGGCCTTCATCTGGCTGGCGCCGACCCGGCCGGCGGCGACCTGCCCGCCCGCCGCGAGCCCGCCATCATGGAACCACGGGCGCTGGGCCGGCGCGTTGGCCTGGGTGCGCAGCCAGATGTGCAGCCCCTCGGCTTCCGCGTTCATCGCCTCCATCGCGGCCTTCGCCGCGGACGGCAGCGCCGCGCGGGCGGCCGGAGCGGCTTTCGTCACGGCATCCGACATCGCGTACCTCCCGAGAATATTGTGGTTAGGATAGCACAAGCCGAGGCACGCGAGCGCCGATCGGGGGACTCGGCCGAGCAGGCCCGGCACAGGGTAATTGCGCAATGACAAGGAGAGGAAGAATGCCCGACATCCGCAAAATCATCACCTTCCGCGAGGTGATTTTCTCGGAATTGGGACGCGAGGCGGCGCGGCCGATCGTTCGCGCGGTCGGTATCGGGATCATCCGCAATCCGTTTGCCGGGCGCTGGGCCGAGGATCTGCGCCCGCTTTACGAGGCCGGAGCGGCGCTCGGCGAACGACTGATGCCGGAGTTGACGCGACTGCTCGACGGGCCCGCGGTCAGCTATGGCAAAGGTGCTCTGGTCGGTGTTTTCGGCGAGATGGAGCATGGCGGCGCCTGCGTCCACCCGATGCTCGGCCGGCCGATGCGCGCTGCTCTCGGCGGCGGCCAGGCGCTCATATCGTCGAACGTCAAGGTGACGGCGGCCGGCGCGCCGATCGACGTGCCGCTCGGCCACAAGGACGATGCCTGGTCGTTCGAGCATTTCGACACGGTGACGGTGTCGGTCGCCGACGCGCCGCGGCCCGACGAAATCGTCGTCATCATGGCGATCGCCGATGGTGGGCGGTTGAGCAACCGCTGCGGCGCGGCCCCGATCCGCTAACAGTGTCCCCGTGGCCGGGCTTGCCCCGGCCACCCACGTCTTAACCGCGTCGGATTGAGGAAGACGTGGACGGCCGGGTCAAGCCCGGCCGAGGGGCTCCGGTGATGCCGCCGCGAGCGCTCAGGCGAGGCGGACGGCGGTGGCTTCGGGGCCCTTGTGGCCCTCGGCGATATCGACGACGACGCGCTGGCCTTCGTCGAGCCCGTTGAGACCCGCCCGCTGCAGCGCCGAGGCGTGGACGAAGACGTCCTTGCCGCCGCCATCTCGGACGATGAAGCCGAAGCCCTTGGTCGCGTTGTACCACTTGACCGTGCCGGTTTCCTGCATCGTCGCTTCCAAGACCGGCCGGTCGGAGCGCGGTGCGAAGCCCGGTCGCGGCGGTCTGGGCGCCATGGCGCCCGCCGTGCTGGTGTCGACGCTGATCACCTCGGTCACCTGGGGCCCGCGCTGCCCCTGGGCGACCCGCACCTCGAGCGTCTCGCCCGGCTGGACCGCGGCGACGCCGATGCGTCCCAGGACCGTCGCGTGCAGGAACGCGTCGCCCGTCCCGTCGGCCAGCTCGACAAAGCCGAAGCCCTTGTCGGATTTGAACCACTTGACGATGGCGCTGACCGGGGGACCGGAGGGTGCCTCGAATTGTGGTGTTCGGGCCCGCGGCGCCGCGCCGAAATCGCGCGACGGCGGCTCGAATTCCGGTTCATCAAAGGTGCGGCGGCGCCTCGGCCGAAAACTGCGATCCCTGTCCACGTCCCGTGTCCTGGTCCTGATCTCATTCGCTGGCGACTCCATCATGCCACAATTTTGCCACCGGTGTGAACGCCGTTCACGCGCCCCTCGCCAGCGCTTTACGCAAGTGCGCCCTGCGTCCCTGATATCGTCCGTGGCGGGCCGGCCTGGCGCCGCCTAAAGAGCGCATAGGGGCTTGTGTTTGCGCCCGCTCGGCGCGAGTCTTATATCCAATCAGCGATCCCGATGGATGAGGAGATCAGCCGTGAACGATGTCGTGGGGCGGTTCAAATGGGTTGGCACGCGGCCGATACGTCCGGACGGGGTGCCGAAGGTGACGGGCCGCGCGATGTACGGTGCGGACCTCGCGATGGCCGGCGCCCTCGTTGGCAGGATCCTGCGGTCGCCGCACGCGCACGCGCGCATCCGCTCGATCGACACCTCGAAGGCGGCGGCGCTGCCCGGGGTCAAGGCGGTGATGAGCGCGGCCGATTTTCCCGACCACAAGTTCGAATATGTCGGGCCTGAGCGGGTGGCGGTCAATTTCTGGCATGTGACGCGCAATGTGATGGCGCGCGAGAAGGCGCTCTACGAGGGCCACGCCGTTGCCGCGGTCGCCGCGACCGATGCCGCGACCGCGGAAGAGGCGCTGGCGCTGATCGCGGTCGATTACGAGGTGTTGCCGCATGTCATCGATGTCGACGAGGCGATGCAGCCAGACGCGCCGCTGTTGTTCGAGGACATGATCACCCGCGGGGTCGAGCCGACCCCGACCAAGCCCTCCAACGTCTCGAAGCGGCTTGAGTTCTCGATCGGCGACCTCAATGCGGGTTTTGCCCAGGCCGATTTGGTCATCGAGAAGGAGTTCAAGACCGCGGCGGTGCACCAGGGCTATATCGAGCCGCATGCCACGATCGCGCGGGTCGACGCCGACGGCCAGGCCGAGATCTGGGCGTCGAGCCAGGGGCATTTCGTCGTGCGTGCGCTGACCGCCAAGCTGCTCGGGATGAATGTCGGCGATCTGCGCGTCACGCCGGCCGAGATCGGCGGCGGGTTCGGCGGCAAGACTGTGGTCTACCTCGAACCGGTCGCCGCGCTGCTGTCGAAAAAGACCGGACGCCCGGTGAAGATCACGATGACCCGCGACGAGGTGTTCAAGGCGACCGGCCCCACTTCGGGTTCGTCGATGTGGGTCAAGATGGGCGTCACCAAGGACGGCAAGATCACCGCGGCCGAAGGCGTCTTCAAGTTTCAGGCCGGCGCCTTCCCGGGGTCGCCGGTGATGAATGCGTGCCTGTGCGCCTTTGCCCCCTACGCGATCGAGAATGCTCATACTGTCGGTTATGACGTCGTGTGCAACCGGCCGAAATCGGCCGCCTATCGCGCCCCCGGCTCGCCGATTTCGGCCTTCGCGGTCGAGAGCGTCATCGACATGCTGGCTAAAAAGATCGGCATGGACCCGCTCGAGCTGCGCCGCAAGAACGCCGCCGGCATCGGCACGACGATGATCTATGGGCCAAAGCTCGCCCATGGCGGCTATCTCGAAACTGTCGAGGCATTGCTCAACCATCCCGCCTGGAAGGCGCCGCTCGGGAAAAACCAAGGGCGCGGTGTCGCGTCGGGCTACTGGTTCAACGGCGGTGGGGAGTCGAGCGCCAGCGTGCAGATCAACGCCGACGGCACCGTGCTGGTCGCGACCGGCAGCCCCGATATCGGCGGCTCGCGCGCCTCGATGGCGCTGATGGCGGCCGAGACCTTCGGGGTCGACTATGCCCAGGTGCGGGCGATCGTCGCCGACACCGCCTCGATCGGCTACACCCATGTGACCGGCGGCTCGCGCGTCACCTTCGCCAGCGGCATGGCGGTGGTCGATACCTGCAAGAAGCTGATCGACGATCTGCGGGGACGCGCCGCGATGATCTGGGGCGTAGATGTCGAGGGCGTGATCTGGCAGGACGGCCACGCCAAGCCGGCGGGCAGCAATGTCGGCGATTTCACACCGCTGTCGTTGAAGGAGATCGCCGGCAAGGCGGCGCTGACCGGCGGCCCCTTAACCGCCGCAGCGTCGGTCAACGCCGGCGGCGTGGCGCCGGGCTTTGCCACGCAGTTCTGCGATGTCGAAGTCGATCCCGAGACCGGCAAGGTGACCGTATTACGCTTTGTCGCCGCCCAGGATGTCGGCTGCGCGATCCACCCGAGCTATGTCGAGGGGCAGATCCAGGGCGGCGTCACCCAGGGGATCGGTTGGGCGCTCAATGAGGAATACATCTACGACGCGAAAGGGCGTCTCGACAACGCGGGGTTCCTCGACTACCGGTGCCCGGTCGCCTCCGACGTGCCGATGATCGACGTGGTGCTGGTCGAGGTGCCGAACCCGGCCCACCCGTTCGGCGCGAAGGGGGTGGGCGAGGTCAACATCGTGCCGCCGATGGCGGCGATCGCCAATGCGATCGAAAACGCGATTGGCCGCCGCCTGACCGAGCTTCCGATGTCGCCGCCCAAGGTGGTCGCCGCCCTCGCCAACGGCCCCGACGCGTAACGCGATGGCCGTTACTCCCGCACGCATCGTCCTGTCGAGCGGCTTCAGCCGGAAATACACCGGCGGCGTGCGGGAGTTCGAGGTTGAGGCGAAGACCTTGCGCGACGTGATCAAGGAGATGGACCGGCGCTACCCCGGCCTCGGCGAGCACCTCGAAGAGGAGACCACCGTCGCCATCGACGGCGAGATCCACGAGGTCGCCTACTTCCAGCCGATCCGGCAGGGCTGCGAAGTCTTCTTCATCCCCAAGCTCGAAGGCGGCTGAGCCGCGCGCCTCCACCCCCTGGCGCAGGAGATCGTCCGCCGGGGCAAGATGAAGTTCGGGGTCTCGAAAGGTCAATTTCGATGAGCAGGCACGATGATTTCGACGTCGTCGTGGTCGGCGGAGGAAGCGCGGGGGTGGCTGCCGCGGCCGCCGCGGCTCGGAGCGGCGCCCGTACGGCCCTGATCGAGCAGGCGGGATGCCTCGGCGGAGCGGCGACGATCCGCAACGTGCTCACCTATTGCGGTCTCTACACGCTCGGCGAAGAGACCCGCCAGGCGGTCGCCGGAATAGCCAGCGAGCTGCTCGGCAAGCTGCGGCGCCTCGGCGCCGTCACGCCGCCTGTCCGGCATCGCGGGGTCTTCGTGATTTTCGATCCGGAAGCCGTGAAGCGCTCGCTTGACGAAATCTGCGCCGACGCGGGCGTCGAGGTCTTCCTGCACGCGTTCGTCAGCCAGGCGACGCGCGACGGCGACCGGATCACCGAGATCGCCTTCCACGACCATGGCGGGCTGCATCGCCTAGGGGCTAAGGTTTTCGTCGATGCGAACGGCGACTGCGATCTCGCCTTTTTCGCGGGCGCCTCCACCCGTTACGGCAATTACGGGGCGGTCAATCTCGGAACGCTCGGCACCCGCTTCGGCGGTATTCCACGCGATATCGTGGTCACGACCGAGCAGCTGAGGTCGGCGATCGACGCCGCCAAGGCGCGCGGCGCAGGCCCGCTGAGCAAGGACCAAAGCGTCCTCGCGCGGCTGCCCATCTCCAATGACCTGTGCTGCTACTTCGTCTCCGAGGACTACGATCCGCGAGACGCGCGCAGCATCAGCGACGCCGAGCGGCGCGGCCGCCAGCAGGCCTGGATCTATCTCGACATTCTGCGGAGCCTGCCGGGTTGCGAGCACGCCTATCTGGTGTCGACGGGCCCTGACTTCGGCACGCGCGAGTCCCGCCACATCAATTCGGTCTATCAGCTCACCTGGAAGGACGTCGCCGAAGGGCGGCGCGCACCCGATTCGGTCGCGCTCGGCGCCTGGGGCGTGGAGTGGCACGACCGCGCGACGTTCGAGAGCACATGGGCCGCCCCGCCAGACGGCGGCGCCTACGAGATTCCGCTCCGCTGTCTCATCAGCGAGAATACGCCGAACCTATTCGCGGCAGGACGGACGGCTGATGGGGATCAGAAGGCGGGAGCCAGCCTGCGGGTCATGGGAACGGCCTTCGCGACCGGGCAAGCCGCCGGGGCGGCCGCAGCCATGCTGGCGGACGGCGGTTCGGTTGCGCCTGACGCGCTTCGCGCACGATTGCGCGCTCAGGGCGCCCTGGTCGATCTTGAGGCTTTGCACGACGTGCCGGTGATCGCCTGAGCCAGCAACAGTCGTCGGTGGACGGCGGCGGCAGGGCTGCGCGTCTTCTTCATCCCCAAGCTCGAAGGCGGCTGAGCCAGCCAGAACGCTGCTGCGTGGGTGCTTCAGTCGGTGGTGCGGACGGCGGGAGTCGAACCCGCACTCCCTCTCGGGAACCGGATTTTAAGTCCGGTGCGTCTGCCGTTTCGCCACGTCCGCGATAAACTGGATCAATTACTCACAGTCTGAGAGCAAGACTTGAGCGCGCGGCCGAGCGCGCTCCTGAAGAACCTGAACCTCTTGGCGAACCGGCATCGAGATCCTCGCTGAATGTGCTGTGTGGGAAACGGACTTCGCACTCGATGCGTTTCAGGCTTGGGCGTCGAAGGAGTGGCGCATGTTAGACGATCCCGGGCTTCCTGCCGACAGCTACCGAGAGATTGCGCGGCAGCTGCGCTGCATTGCCTTCAAGCGGGTGGCCTTCGATCTCTGCCGCAAGGACCAGTTGCTCGCCCTGGCCAAGGGCTTTGACCGGCTCGCCGACCGCATCGAACGCACAGACGAGAAGATGGTGGCCTGATGCCGCGACAGCTCCGTTTAGCGGGGTTCGGCGCTGTTGGCCCTAATCCTCGGCCAGTCCTTCATGCGGGTCGCCGCCAAGGGTATGGATCAGCACCTTCAGTTCGACGATCGCAGCGGCGATCCGCTCCTGGTCGGTGCCGCGTACAACGAGCGTGACGCCGAAATCGCTGCGCCGGAAGTATGGGTAGGAGCCGATTTCGAGGTCGCCATAGCGCCCCTGCAGCGCGGCCAGGTCCTTCGCGATCGTGCCCTCGCCGAGGGTGCAGCTGACGCTGCGGCTCAAGATTTTCGCGCCGCCCTTGAGGCGATGCTTCAGCTCGCTGAAGATTGCCTGCATGATCTGCGGCACCCCAGGCAGCACAAAGACATTCTCGATGCGGAAACCCGGTGCGCGCGAGATCGGGTTGGGTAAGAGAGAGGCGCCTTCCGGCACTTGCGCCATGCGCAGGCGCGCCTCGTTCAAGCCGCCCGGCGGATAATGGCTTTCGAGGATCCGCTTCGCCTCGGGATGAACGATCAGCTTGACGCCGAACGCCTGGGCGATCGAGGGGGCGGTGATGTCGTCATGGGTCGGGCCGATCCCGCCGGTCGTGAAGACGTAATCGAACTTGCCGCGCGCCTCGTTGACTGTGCGGATGATGGTTTCCGCATCGTCGGGGATGACCCGCGCCTCGCGCAGCCGGATGCCAGCGTCATTGAGGCCTTGCGCGAGAAACGCCAGGTTTGCGTCCTGGGTGCGCCCGGACAGGATCTCGTTGCCGATGATCACGACGCAAGCGGAAACCGTCTCGGGCGCCGGGCCGGCCTCGTTCATCGGATCCTCCGGGTCGCTGCCATTCGCGAAGCCCCTTCATAGGCAAACCCGCAAACCGGCACAAGCCGAGGGTCCCCTCCCCCGAAGACACAAAAAAAGATCGCATTCCCGGCGAAAGCCGGGACCCATTAATCCGCTCCCGGGGCGCTGAAGCGTGGATCCCGGCTTTCGCCGGGAATGCGACTTGTTTTACTGGCGCCGAGACTTTCCGGAAGGGAGGGTTCGGGGCGAGAAGGATTGTCCCCGAGGGGCCGGCTTCCCACCTTCCGCTTGGGAGCGGCGCGGCTGTTATTGCCCGCATCGCGGGATCGGACTATCACCTGAGGGCACGGCCACGGCGCCGCGCCGGTTGGAGAGCGGAGAGCACAGGGTCATGCAGCAGGACCTGATGCCAGGCCTGGGTCTCGCAGGCGGCATGCCGCGCAGCGGGCAGATCAAGATCCACGGCCCGGACGCGTTCGAAGGCATGCGCCGGGCAGGGGCACTCGGCGCGGCGACGCTCGATTTCATCACCCCTCATGTCCAGCCCGGCGCGACGACCGGCGAGCTCGACCTCTTGTGCCACCGCTTCATCGTCGATCACGACGCGATCCCGGCGCCGCTCAATTACCGCGGCTTTCCGAAATCGGTCTGCACCTCGGTCAACCACGTCGTCTGCCACGGCATCCCGGGCGACCGCCGGCTGATGGACGGCGACATCCTCAATATCGACGTGACGGTCATCCTCGACGGTTGGCATGGCGATACCAGCCGGATGTTCTTTGTCGGCGACAAGATCGGGGTCAAGGCGAGAAAGCTCGTCGACGTCACCTATGATTCGATGATGCGCGGCATCGCCGTCGTGCGGCCGGGGGTGCATATCGGCGCGATCGGCGATGCGATCCAGCGCTATGCCGAAAGCCACCGTTATTCGGTCGTGCGCGATTTCTGCGGGCATGGGGTCGGGCGCGTGTTCCACGACGCCCCGTCGATCCTGCATTACGGCCATCCCGAAGACGGTCCGGCGATGCGCGAGGGCATGTTCTTCACCGTCGAGCCGATGATCAATGCCGGGCGCTTTGAGGTGAAGGTGCTCAGCGACGGCTGGACCGCGGTCACCAAGGACCGCTCGCTGTCGGCGCAATTCGAGCACACGGTCGGCGTGACCGCGACCGGCTACGAGATCTTCACGATCTCGCCGGCCGGGTTGCACCGCCCGCCCTACGATCTCAAACTTCGGGGAGAAAATCCTCGGCCAGGATCTGCTCAGGCGTAAACGGGCAATCCACCGGAAACGTGGTTTCCGCGAACCATTCTCGAAGCGCGGCACCACGATATCCAGAAATCGACCGTGCGGTTAGCAAACCGGGAGATGCGGCTTGAAACGGCGTGATCTCCTAAAAACCGCCGCGGCCGCAGCGCTTACCGTCGGCGGCGCGGCCCGACTGGCGCGAGCGGATCGGACGAAAACCCTGGTGTTTGTCGGAGTCGCGGATCTGTCCGTGCTGGACCCGGTGGTCTCCGGCAACAGGCCGACGCGCAACTACGCGTATCTTGTTTTCGACACGCTTTACGGGCTCGACACCGAGTGGAGTGCGCAGCCGCAAATGGTCGCGGGCCATGAGGTCGAGGATGACGGGCTGACGTGGCAGCTGAAGCTGCGCGAGGGGCTGCGCTTCCATGACAAGGAGCCGGTGCTGGCGCGCGATATCGTCGCCAGCATCCGCCGCTTCGCGCCGCGCGTCTCGTTTGCCAACGCTCTGATGGCCGCGACCGATGAGCTGTCAGCGCCCGACGACCGCACCGTGCGCTTCCGCCTGAAGCGTCCGTTCCCGCATTTGCCGGCCGCCCTGGCCGGACCCGGCGGCAATGTGCCGGCGATCATGCCGGAGCGCCTCGCGAAGGAGTCGCCGTTCAAGCCGGTCGCCGAAGTCGTCGGCAGCGGCCCTTACCGCTTTCTGAAGGACGAGCATATCAGCGGCTCCCGCGCCGCATTCGAGCGGTTCGATCTGTATCGGCCCCGTGACGGCGGAGCCGTCGGCTTCACCGCCGGACCGAAGGTCGCGCATTTCGACCGGGTCGAGTGGCTGACCCTTGACCCGTTTTCGGCACTCGCCGCGCTGCGCAACGGCGAGATCGACTGGTGGGAGAACCCGTCGCGCGACCTCGTCGACCAGGTCAGCGGCGATCGCAACATTACGGTCGTTTCACATTTCGCGACCGCGAACGGCATTATGACGTTCAACCAGCTCCATCCGCCGTTTGACAACCCGGCGATACGCCGAGCGTTACTTGGAGCGGTCGACCAGGCCGAGGCGATCTCGGCGATCGCCGGCAGTAATCCCGATAATTGGCGGGACGGTATCGGCCTGTTCGGGAGCGGCACCCCCTTTGCGACCGATGCGGGGACTGAAGTAATCCGCTCCCCCCGCAACTACGCGGCGGTGAAGCAGGCCTTGGCAGCCGCGGGTTACAAGGACGAGAAAATCGTCGTGATGGCGCCAACCGACGTCCACGAACTCGGCAACCTCACCAGAATCGGCGCCGAGCAACTTCGCCGGGCAGGAATGAATGTCGATCTGCAGGAGATGGATTTCGGCAGCGTTGTGCGGCGCCGCGGCAACCAGGGAGCGCCGGACAAAGGCGGCTACAACATGTTCTGCACGCTCATCGATCGCTCTCTCCCGAACGTTCATCCGTACGGCAACCTGGCCATTCGCGCCGACGGCAAGGAGGTTCTGAACGGCTGGGCCAGCAGTCCGCGCATCGAGGAATTGCGTGCCGCCTGGCTCGATGCAGCCGATTTCGAGCAGCAGAAGCGGATCTGCACCGAGTTGCAGAAGCAGCTTTGGATAGATGTGCCGTTCATCCCGATGGGCGAGTATTGGCAAGCGACTGCCTACCGAAAGGACCTGACAAACGTGCTGCCCGGATGTTTCGCGGCTTTCTATGCAGTGCGCCGGGCCTGAGCAGTACGCGTCGGAGCGGCGATCCGATTGCTGGCTACCTCGCAGCGTACGAATGCCGGTTTCCTAGTCGCTTCCTGTAGAGTGACGCCCGACCAGCCGCAGGTCAGGGCTGGTTCGAACCAAAAAAATCGGAGGAAAGGCGATGATTGAGAAGACGGTTCGCCGGCGTTCGGTATCGCGTCGCACGATGCTGGTCGGAACGGCGGGTGTGCTTGGCGGTGCAGTACTTGCCGCGACCCCGGCGCGCGCTCAGACCGGTGCGCCAGCTCCCGCCGTACCCGGCGGTGCTCCGCCGGCATCGCGCTACGGCGATCCTGCCTGGTGGGGGCAGCGGAAGGAGGAGACCCTGGAGCCGGCGCTCGAGATCGTCGATCCGCATCATCATCTGTGGGATCGCGGCGGGCACCGCTACCTGCTCGACCAGCTCCTCGCCGATACCGGCAGCGGTCACAACATCGCCCAGAGCGTCTTTATCGAATGCGGCTCGATGTACCGCGCCGATGGCCCCACCGAGATGAAGCCGGTCGGCGAGATCGAATTCGTCAACGGCACCGCAGCGATGAGCGCCAGCGGCGGCTATGGCAAGAGCCGGCTGTGCGCCGCTATCGTCGGGCACGCCGATCTGCGGCTTGGCGACGGCGTCGCGCGCGTGCTGGAGGCACAAATCGCCGCCGGCGACGGCCGCTTCCGCGGGATCCGTCACTCAGTGGTCTGGGACGCCAGCGAGATGTTTTCACGGGGGCGCACCAACTCGCCGAAAGGACAAATGGCCGATGCGACCTGGCGCGCCGGGTTTGCGCGGCTGGCGCCGCTCAACCTGACCTTCGAGGCGTGGCTGTACCACACTCAACTGATCGAGCTGGCGGATCTGGCACGCGCCTTCCCGCAAACGACGATCATCCTTAACCATGTCGGCGGACCGCTTGGGATCGGGCCGTATGCGGGCAAAAAGGAGGAAACTTTCGCTCTGTGGAAGGCCGGTATCGCCGAACTCGGCAAGAACCAGAACGTTGTCGTCAAGCTCGGCGGGCTGGGCATGCTGTTCGGCATGTTTGACTTTCATACGCGCGAGACGCCGCCGGCGTCGGAAGAGCTGGCGCGCGCCTACAAACCGTACATCGACACCTGCATCGCGGCGTTCGGCCCGGATCGCGGAATGTTCCAAAGCAATTTCCCGCCGGATGGCGTGAGCTCCAGCTACGCTGTCTTGTGGAACGCCTTCAAACGGCTGGCCGCCAATTTCTCCGCCGAAGAGAAGGCGAAGCTGTTCAGCGGCACGGCAAAGCGCGTCTACCGTCCATGATGACCGACGATCCTGCTTGGCCGCTGGCTCAGCATGTTTGCCGAACGAGTTATGCGGATTTGCCTGCGAGCGCCATCGAATCCGCCCGTCGCGATATTCTCGACACGTTCGGCTGCATGCTCGGCGGAAGCGGCTCCCCGGGGATCGACGAACTCTTTGCGGTGATCTCTCGCTGGGGCGGACTGCCGGAAAGCCGGGTGTTGCTGCGCGGCATTCGGCTGCCGGCGCCACAGGCGGCGTTGTTGAATGCCAGCATGGGTCATGCGTTGGATTTTGACGACACGCTGGATACCGGCGGATCCATCCACCCCGGCGTCTCCGTGTTGGGCGCAGCACTGGCGGTCTGCGACAGCCTGGAGCGTGTCGCCGGACGGGATGTCCTGCTGGCGGTCGCGCTGGGGCTGGACGTATCATGCCGCATCGCGCTCGCGAGCACACTGGATCGGGGCTGGCATCGCACCGCGGCGATCGGGGTATTCGGCGCCACGGCGGCAGCAGGTAAACTGATGGGCCTGACGCCGGAGCAGATGCTGGCCGCGTTCGGCATCGCCTACAGTCACGCGGCCGGTAACCGCCAATGCATCCTGGATGGGGCACTGACCAAGCGGATGCAGGCCGGCCAGGCCGCAAGCGCAGCCGTTTTCTCGGCCATTTTGGCAAAGACCGGGTTCACCGGGGCGCAGAACATCTTCAACGGCCGTTTTGGCTTCTTCGAGCTGTACCAGCCGAACGGGTACGACGCCTCGGTGCTGCTCCGCGATCTGGGCACGGGTTTTCGGGGCGAGGCGCTGAGCTACAAGCCCTATCCGTGCGGTCGGCCACTGCATGCGGCGATCGACGCCGCGCTGGCGGCCCGAGCGCGGCTCGAAATCGAGCGTCCCGATGACATTGGATCGGTGACGGTCGAGGCAGACCCCGCCGGGCACAACGACCAATTCGGCCGCGGGCCCGCAAAGCGCCGCCCCACCCAGGTGGTTGAGGCGCAGTTCGCCCAGCCCTTTCTGGTCGCCACGGCCTTGGTACACGCCAAGATCGGGATCGCGGAGGTCGACGGTCTGGGGGATCCTTCCGTTCTGGCGCTGTCGGACCGGATCGCCGGCGTCGCGCGCGGAGGCCGCCCGAAAGGCTCGCTCAGCATCACGGTGCAACGGACCGACGGGCGCTCGGTCACGGTCGAGGCCACCGATCCGATCGGGTCGCCACAAAAGCCGCTGACGAATGCCCAGTTCGAGGCAAAGTTCCGCGACTGCGCGCGCAATGCGGTGCAGCCGCTCCGGGACGCAAGGGTCGATGCCGTGCTGGCGGCAATCGAGCGATTGGAAGCACTGGCGGACGCGCGGGAACTGACGACGCCATTTGCCGGGTGATGGAGCGATACCGCCTTGGTTAGAATGGCCGGCGATCGAGGGGTGCGTGCGGTTGCTCCAGCCCATCGACCGGTATGTTCCGGCCGTTGATCCAGTGGGCGCGCGGCGACGCCAGGAAAGCGATGACGTCGGCGACCTCCTCGACGCTGCCGAGCCGGCCCATCGGAAAACCGTGGCGCACGTAATCAGCGAAATATTCCGGGTTGGCGAGCCGGTAGCGGTCCCAACCATTGTCCGTGGCCAGAATCGACCCCGGCGACACCGTGTTCACCCGAATGCCGTGCGGCACGAATTCCAATGCCCAGCGCTCGGTATCGAAAATCAGCGCGGCCTTGGCCGCGCCGTATTGTCCGGACATTGCGAGCTGCGGCGACCAGCCGGAAATCGACGCCACATTGATGACCGAAGCGCCCACGCGGCCCGTCATATGCGGCAGCGCCAGCCGCATCATCCGGACGGTCTGGACCAGGTTGCGCTCCAAGGCGTTCCGCCAATCGTCATCGGTGCTGTCGGCGATGCGCGCTCCGCCTCCGCCGCCGCCCACGTTGTTGATCAGCACGTCGATCCCGCCATAGGAAGCGACGGCGGCGCGGACCAGCACGGCCGCTTGATCCGGCTCGCTGACATCGGCGATTTGTGCCACCACCTCCGCGCCGCTCGCGCGCAATGTCGCTTCGGCTTCGGCCAATTGCTCGGCCGAACGTGCCGAAAGCATCAACCGGCACCCCTCCGCAGCCAACGCCGTGGCGGCCGCCAGCCCGATACCGCGACTGGAACCGGTGATCAGCGCGGCCTTACCGGCCAGCTTCAGATCCATCGGTTGCTCATGCCTGCGCCTTACGTTCGGCAATCCAGGATGACACCTGGTCGTAGTAGTTCGCGAGGTAATACTCGGCTATGTCGTCCGCTGTGGTGTTCCACACGCCGTCGTGGCCGAGGATATAGCGCAGAGCCTCGTCGAGATGCTTCGCGGCATTCGGCCTCCCGATATTGTGAGGGTGCAGCGACAGGCACATCACCCGCCCGTTTTCCGCACCTTCGCGATAAAGCGTGTCGAACTGGTCCTTGATCATCTGCAGGAAGTAATCAGCCTCGCGGTTCCAGGCCAGGAGGCCCGCATCATTCGTCTGCCCGGTATAGGGAACGTAGATGAATTTCTGGCCGCCGCGCACGTTGATCGGCCAGGGCTGGTCGTCGATGATCCATGAGGTGTGATAGAGGCAGCCCGCCTCGGCCATCAGATCGTCGGTTCGCACCGTGTACCCGGCGCCGCCGCCGAGCCGCCCCTTCAGCCGTTTGCCGGTCATCTCCTTCAAGTGGGTGATGAAGTCCTGCCAGTACGCCCGCTCCACGTCCTCGGTGTAGTCGTAGATCGGCCGGCTGTTGTAGAGACCGTGCGCCATGTAGTCCCAGTCGGCGGCGACCATGGCGTCCTTTATTTCAGGAAAGTGATCGAGCAGCTCAAGGTTCAGGCAGCAGCAGGCGCGAACCTTGTGCTTGTTGAGGACATCGAGCATGCGCCAGAATCCGACCCGATTGCCGTAATCCATGCGCGAATAATGCGGGATATCCGGCTGTGTCGACCGGCTCTCCGGCAGGTACTCGAAGAATTCCATATTCGGTGCGACCCAGAACGCCACGCGAGCGTTGCCCGGCCACTTGATGACCGGTCGTTCGGTGATCGGTGCGTAGTCGAAGCGGCCGGGTGCGAGAGCCATATTGTCTTCTCCGTTCGCCTGCGATGAGTCTGTCATCGTCTGCCAAAATGCAGAGCCTGTTAGGCCGACTGCGCCTTGAACCAGTCGATGATTTCGCTGCCGGTCGCCTTCCAGACGCCCGCGTGGGCGCTGATGTGACCGAGCACTTCGTCGAGGTGCCGGATGCGCCACGGTTGGCCCATGATCCAGGGATGCAGATGCAACACCATCAGGCGTCCGGTGGTCGCGCCATCGGCATAGAGACCATCGAACCACTCGCGCCACAGGAGGTTGACCTCGTTGATCGTGCGGCGGCCGTGGACGTGGATGTAGTTGTCGTCGAGATACGCATTCACTCCGAGCGAATGGAGCTCCCCGGCCCTCGGCGTCATCTTGTAGGGCTGCTCGTCGTTGCCCCAGTCGCAGACGTAGCGGATGCCTTCCGCGGCGAGCAGGTTGGGGGTGTTCGGCGTTTCCTGGAAGTCGGGGCCGGACCAGCCGACCGGGCGTTTGCCCGTGGCCTTTTCGACCGCCGCGATCGACGCGCTGATGTATTGCCGTTCCTCGTCTTCGGACATGCCGATATGGATGATGCGCCGGCGCGAGAGACCGTGCGCGATGAACTCGGCGTCGCGCTTCTGGCCCTCCTTGATCAGGAACGGGTAGTGGTCCGCGACGGCCTTGTCGAGCGCCAGGGTCGGCTTGACGCCGTATCTGTCCAGCGCGGCGAGGATGCGAAAGATCCCGACGCGATTGCCGTACTCATGGTTGCCGTAGCCGCCGATGTCGGGGAAGTTTGGCTGGTTGCCGGTCCACAGACCCTCGGGGCCGCCCATCGGGCTCACCGCCAGCGGCGTACCCTCCGGCACTTCCCAATCCCAATGCTCGAGATTGACGATGACGGCAAGCGCGACGCGGGCGTTGTCCGGCCATCTGAGGACCGGACGCGTAACGATCGGCGACCAGGGATAGAAGTCCTGGTCCATGCCGTAGGTCCGTTTTGCCGGCATCGCTCACTCCGCTGCTAGGGTGGCGGCTTCCGAAATGTGCGGCAGAATGGCCCTCGACGAAAGAGGATCATCCGCGGACCGATGCGACGATCGGTTCCGGACATAGGAGAGGGGCCCCGATGCAGATCCGGTTCGACGGCAAGACCGTTGCGGTGAGTGGTGCCGGACACGGCTTCGGCCGGTGTATCGCCGAGACGTTCGCGGGGCTCGGCGCACGGGTATTCGGCTGCGATCTGTCGGCCATGGAACTTTCCGAAACGGCCAAGGCTGGTGTCGGCACCGAGGCGGTCGATTTGACCGACCGTGCTTCAGCTGCCGCCTGGATCGCACGGATCGAGCAGACGATAGGCGATGCGGTCGATGTCCTGGTCAACAATGCCGGCGGCGTCGCGGGGCAGGAAATGCGTCCCATCGAAGCGGTGCCCGACGCCGATTGGGACCGGATTTTCTCGGTCAATATCGGCGCTGCCTTCGCGCTGAGCCGAGCAGCGGCCCCGGGCATGAAGCGCGCCGGGAGCGGCCGGATCATCAATATCAGCTCCGGCGCCGGGCTGGCGGCTTCGCTGACCGGGATCCAGGCCTATTGCTCGGCGAAACACGCGGTGGTCGGCTTCACCCGGCAGCTCGCCCATGAGCTAGGCCGGTTCGGAATCACCGTCAACAGCGTCGCACCCGGTTTCGTCCGCTCCAATCCGGCATCCGAAAGGCAGTGGGCCGGGTACGGAGAGGAAGGACAAAAGGCCCTGTTGGAGCGGATCGCGATGCGGCGTTTGGGCAGCCCGCACGACATCGCCAATGCGGTGGTGTTCTTTGCCTCCGACCTGGCAAGGTTCGTCAACGGTCAGGTGTTGGCGGTAGATGGAGGGAAATAAGCGCAAGGTGAGGTCGGACGTTCTCGCACGGCGGCTCTACCGAGCGCGCGTAATTCCGCCTCACTCTAGGGCTCATCGCTGGGTTTATCGCCGGTAGATCGTCAACCGGAGCGGCGCGATCGCGGCGCTGATGATATAGGGCGCCATTTTTCGTCGACGTATCCACTGAGCTGGGCGCATCCTAGCTCGGAAATCGCGGCGACGCTGCCTTGAACTGCGAGAGGAAAAACCAATGAACGCGCCTGTCGCACCTCGGAGCTCGATCGACTTCAAGGCCGAGGCGCACCGCGATCCCCGGTCTGTGCCGCTGCACGAGATCGACGTCAGTAATCCGTACTTATATTCCGAGGACACGTGGCCGGGCTTCTTCGCTCGGCTGCGGGGCGAGGATCCGGTGCACTTCGTCGATAGCCCTTTGTACGGTCCATATTGGTCGGTGACCAGGTACCGGGACATCATGACCGTCGACACTTCGCACCAGATCTACTCCTCCGACGCCACGTTCGGGGGCATCACGCTGAAAGACGTCCCGCTGTCGTTCCGGAAGGAAAGCTTCATCGCAATGGATCCGCCGCGGCACGACAAGCAGCGGTTGATTGTCGCGCCAATTGTCGCCCCGCCGAATCTGGCGAAAATGTCCGACACCATCCGCGAGCGGGCGATTCGCATCCTAGAGGATCTGCCACGCGGTGAGGTGTTCGACTGGGTCGATCGTGTCTCGGTCGAGCTGACGACGCAGATGCTGTCGACGTTGTTTGATTTCCCGTTCGAGGAACGGCGGACGCTGACCCGCTGGTCGAACGTGTCCACTGTGAACACGCGCGCCGGTACAGAAATCGACTCGGAGGAAAAGCGCGACGTCGTGATGCAGGAAATGCTCAGCTATTTTGCCGATGTCTGGAAAATAAGGCAGAAACAGCCGCCGAAATTTGACCTGATCTCGATGCTGGCGCACGGGGAAGCGACGCACGACCTCCCGTCGCGGCCGAATGAGTTTATGGGCAATCTGCTGCTGCTGATCGTCGGCGGCAACGATACGACGCGCAACTCGATCAGTGGCGGCCTGTGGTTCTTGAACCAGTTCCCCGACGAATACGCGAAGCTGCGGGCCGATCCCGATTTGATCCCAAAAATGGTACCGGAAATCATCCGGTATCAATCTCCGGTTGTGCACATGCGCCGCACCGCGTTGTGCGATGCCGAGTTGAACGGGAAGCGGATCAGCAAAGGTCAAAAGGTCGCGATGTGGTACATATCGGGCAACCGGGATCCCGATGAGATCGAGGACCCGGATCGCTTTATCATCGATCGTCCGCGGCCCCGTCAGCACCTGTCCTTCGGGTTCGGTATTCATCGTTGCGTCGGCAACCGGTTGGCCGAGATGCAGCTGACAATCCTGTGGGAGGAAATCCTGAAACGGTTCCCGCCGATCGAGGTGGTGGAGAGACCCAAGCGGGCCTACTCGAACCTGATTCACGGTATTACCGAGATGAACGTGCGGATTCCAGCGTAAAGCTCTGTCATCATGCTGACGGGCAGATATCAACGCTGGCCGGCGCCGATATGCGCCACCGCGTTGATCTCGACCTTCAGCGCCGGGGTCGCCAGCGCCGCGACCTGCACCAGCGTCGAGGCGGGAAAGTTGCCGGTGAAGACCTCCCGACGGGCCTCCCACACCTTCTCACGCTGGCTGATGTCAGTGACAAAGATCGTCACCGTGACGATGTCCGCCATCGCGCCGCCGGCCGCCTCGACCAGGTTCTTGATCTTGGCGAAGATCGCCTTGGCCTGGGTGTATTCGTCGCTGAGGTCGCCACCGCTGGCGGTCATGCCGGCAACATAGGCGATCCCGTTTGCCACCAGGCAGTTCGACCAGGTGCCGGGGGCGGGTTCGCCGACGTTGGGGCTGATGGCGCGGACGATACTGGTCATGGTGTTGCGTCCTCTTTCGTTCGAAAGTTGCATCGCTAATTGCGAGCGTCGCGGATCGCGCGCCAGACGCGCTCCGGGGTGGCCGGCATGTCGATATGACGGATGCCGAACGCGCCGAGCGCATCGACCAGCGCATTCATCACCGACGGCAGCGCGCCGGCGCATCCGGCTTCGCCGCACCCCTTGGCGCCGAGCGGGTTGGTGGTGGCCGGCACCGGGTGGAAGTCGTGCACGAACAGCGGCGCGTCGTCGGCGCGCGGCATCGCGTAATCCATGTAGGAGCCGGTCAGCAGCTGCCCGTCATCATCGTAGACGGTGCGCTCGCGCAACGCCTGCCCGATCCCCTGCACGATGCCGCCATGCGCCTGCCCGTCGACCAGGAGCGGGTTGATGACGACACCGAAATCATTGACGAAGGTATATTTCACGACCTCGACCATGCCGGTATCGGGATCGACTTCAACTTCGGCGATATGGCAGCCGTTGGGGAAGGCCGAGGGCGGCCCGTCGTAGATGTCGGCGACGTCGAGGCTCTGCGGCAACCCCGGCGGCAATTTGAGGCCGGCGTGGATTGTCGCAGCCAATTCCATCAGTCCGACCGACCGGTCGGTGCCGGCGATGACAAAGCGGCCGCCGTGGAATTCGATGTCGGCCGCCGCCGCTTCCAAGACATGGGCGGCGATCTGCCTTCCGGAATCGACGACCTTGTCGGCCGCCCCGACAATCGCGTTGCCGCTGACGATCATCGATTTCGAGCCGCCGGTGCCGCCGCCGGCGATCAGTTCGTCGCTGTCGCCCTGTAAGAGGCGGATGCGCTGGAACGGGATGCCGAGCCGGGTCGCCAGAACCTGGGCGAACGGCGAGGCGTGCCCCTGGCCGTAATCCAGCGTGCCGGTGATGATCGTCACGCTGCCGTCCGGCGCGAAGCGGATGCCGCCCATCTCGCGGCCTGGCGGCCCGGTCAATTCAAGATAGTCGCTGATGCCGCGCCCGCGCAGCTTGCCGCGCGACCGGCTTTCGGCTTGGCGCACCGGGAAGCCGTCCCAATCTGCGAGGGCGAGCGCCTGGTCGAAGAGGCCGGTGAAGTCGCCGCTGTCGTAGGTCGTGGCATTCGGCGCCTTGTACGGCATCGCGCTCGCCGGGATGTGATTGCGCCGGCGCAAGGCGACACGGTCGATGCCCATTTCGGCCGCCGCCGTTTCGACGAGCCGCTCCATGTAGTAATTGGCCTCCGGGCGGCCGGCCCCGCGATAGGCGCCGACCGGCGTCGTCGTGGTGAAGACGCATTTGGTGTTCACCTCAATGAGCGGCGTCTTGTAGACGCCGAGGGTGTTGCGTACCGCATTGCGGGTCGCGGGACCGGGTGCGCCGTAGGTTGCCCCGAGATTGCCGTAACCGGTGAGCCGGACGGCGAGGAAGTTGCCGTCGCGGTCGAGCGCAAGTTCGGCGGTCATCTGCGCGTCGCGGCCATGCGTGTCGGAGAGAAAGCTGCCGGAGCGCTCGTCGGTCCATTTGACCGGGCGGCCGAGTTCGCGTGCCGCGTGCATCAGGCAATAATGCTCCGGATAGGTTGCCTGCTTCATCCCGAACGAACCGCCGACCCGGTCGGTCAATACCCGCACCTTGTCACGCCCGACGCCGAGCACGCCGGCGATGTAGTTGCGGAACCCGAACACCCCCTGGCAGCCGATGTGGAGCGTCCAATGCCCGCGCGCGGGATCGTATTGCGCGATCGCCGAGCGCGGCTCCATCGCGTTGACGACGATGCGATTGGCGCGCAGTTCGAGGCGCGTCACATGGGCGGCGCGGGCGAACGCCGCGGCGACCGCCCCGCTGTCGCCGAAATGGAAATCGAGCCCGACATTGCCGGGCACCTCGGCATAGAGCAGGGGCGCGCCGGGGGCATCGGCCAGCGCGGGCTCGCTGACGGCCGGCAGCGGGTCGATATCGACGATAACGGCTTCAGCCGCGTCCTTCGCGGCGGCGACGGTCTCGGCGACGATTGCGGCCAGCCCCTCCCCGACATGGCGCGCCTTGTCGGTGGCGAGCGCATGGCGCACCGGGCAAAGCATCGGCGTCCCGTCGCGATTGTTCATGACCTGGCGCGGCGGCAGCGGGCCGATCCCGCCCTTGGCCAGATCCGCCGCGGTATAGATCGCCAAGACGCCCGGCATCGCACGCGCGGCGCCCGTGTCGATGCGCCGGATCACGCCATGGGCATAGGCGCTGCGCAGCATCACCGCGTAAGCCTGCCGCGGCAGGCTGACATCGTCTGAATAATGCCCCTCGCCGCGCAGCAGCACCGGGTCTTCCGAGCGCGGCACGGGCTGGCCGATCGCGAATTTTTCGTCGAAGCCGAGGTCGGCCGCATCGATGTAGTCGTTCATCAGTGACCCTCTCCACCCGTGCGCTTCGCGCTGCTGTTCGCCCGGCATAGCGTCACTAGGCTCGCTCGACGAGATATTAACCTCACAACCTCGGCACCGGAATCGGCGAACGGGGTCAGCGAACACCTTAACCCGGGAATTTCGCGGAAGTGAACGGCTTGCCGTCATGCCACTTGACGCCCTGATGCAACTTGAACGTCAGCTGCTTGCCATCCTCGCTCCACGACCAGGTCTCGGCGAGGTCGGGGCGGATCGAGCCGAGGCTGTTCTGGGCGATGTGCTGGTCGTAGACGACGAGATTATTGAACACCCCCATCATCGGAATTTCGGTGGAGTTGGTGCCCTCCTCGTGGATCGACATGCTCGCCGGGCTGTCGCGGTGATAGACCCGCAAGATCCCGCCGGGCTTCTGCGCTTGTGCGCCATTGTCCGGCATTGCCACCAGCAGCATTCCCGCTACGGCGACGCTGCTCAGATATTTTCCCCTCATGTCCGTCTTCTAGGGCGACATCCCCAAGGCTATTCCTGTCAAATTTCTCGTGCCGCTGATACAGCTTTCGACGGTCCGATTCGCTAATTCTCGGGGACTCCTGCACGTTACAGCGACTTCGACGCATTGCGCCGATGGGAAAGCCGGCGGGCGAAAACAGGAGGCCGATCTTTGGCTTAGGTTTCGTTGGTGCATCAATCGGGAATTCGATGACTAGACGGTCATGTCTTAGGTCAGACTGCTTGCAGATGATGGATCGCCTTCGTCGAGATCATCCGGAAGTTCCAGTAGCGCTTCCGGCAACCTTCGACCCAGACGCGGTTTAGTCGCGTCGCGGTCGCATAGCGTTTCTCCCGGCGGATACAGAAGGATCGAGGATCGTATGATGGCAGATGTGGTCGATGGTCTCAGTATTCCGATTAAACCCGCGTCCCCGGCACCGGTGATCCCGCCGCGCACGCCTGATCTGCCCCGCCCCAACGTCGAGTCGCCGCACCCACCCGCAGCCCCCGATCCAGCAGCTGATCAGGTCGATGCCCGGACGCTGATCGTCGGACGCGAAATTTCATTTTCGGGCGATGTTACGTCCTGTGAACGGCTCATCATCGAGGGTCGTATCGAGGTCAATTTGCAGAACTGCCAGACCATGATGATCGCCGAGAGCGGCATCTTCAGAGGCAACGGTTCGACGGAAAATGCCGATGTACGTGGCCGCGTCGAGGGGGACCTTGTCGTCCACAAACGCCTCTTGATCCGCGCCAGCGGTCACGTTTCAGGCACGATCACCTACGGCGAGATCGAGATCGAAGCCGGTGGAAAGATCTCGGGTGTGATCCAAGCGTCTGACAGGCCGAAGGGATTGGGAATGAGGCGCCCGTAAGGCGCCGCGCGTCCCGTCAACGACGCTTGCCTTGCGGTTGTTCTGGCTCAGGGCTGCTGGCAAACGCCTGATCTGCCGCGCGCTTCTGCTGGTCGGACAGATTCTCGTAGAGGGCTTGCAAGGGCGGTAACAGCCGCTTGAGCCCTTCGGCCTCGGCGTCGGCAAAGCGCCCGGCGGCGCGCACCGCCTCGACAGCGTTCGGTTTGGCGCTCGGCTGTTCCTGCTGTGCAAGGGTGCTCACGGCCTCGGCATTCTGCCGCATAGCCTGAGCGAGTGCGTCGAACTGTGCCTGCTGCGCCGGTGTGATGTTCAACCTGCGGCGCAAATCCGTGATCTGGCGCTCGACTTCCTGATTGCTCGCAGCCGGCGGCGCCGGCTGGGGCGGCTGGGTCTGACGCTGTGGTGCAGATCGCGGCGTGGCTTGGGCGAGCTGAGACAGCGCGAGGGGGTGAGTTTCGATGCCGGTGTTGGCAAATCCGGCCATCGGCGCAGCGAGTATGGCAGCCGCAAGCCCCCCTGACTTCGAGATCCGTACCAGTCGCTCGATCAGAACCGACAATTGCGATGTGACCTTTCTTCAGACATTTGACCCGCGAAGCCCAGCAGATGTCCGCGCCTGTAAGCCTTGCACGCGCTCCGCCGCGGCCGGGCCTCCTGATTGAACTGCACCGGGGCGGTGCCTGCCATCGCAGCGCGCGCGAACAGCTGACGCGAGCGCCTTTGTGGCGCTCGATGTTGCGATACGGTTGCGAGGCCTCCTCTGGTTTCGGGGAAGCTTTACTGAGAGATTGATAATATTGGAGCGGGCGATGGGATTCGAACCCACGACCCCAACCTTGGCAAGGTTGTTCCCTGGGATTGCACCAATTTGGCCCAGTTTGCGAACGGTTGATAAAATACTCTATTTCATGGGATTACGGTTGGTGGCCGTTGTCCATGTTTGCTATGATTTGCGCTGTCATGGTTGCTATGTGGTTGCTCATCCCTTTCTAGCAACCAAACCGGAAGGTAGTGCATGAGCGAGCGGAAGCGGATTGGCTTGCGGGAGGTGCGAGCGCTCGGCCCCGGCGAAATCGTCTGGGATGCGGGCACGGGCGCGGTGGCAGGCTTCGGCGCGCGCCGCCAGCGCGGGCCGGCCGTCACCTATTTCGTCAAGTACCGTACCCGGGACGGGCGGCAGCGTTGGGTGGTGATCGGCCGCCACGGTTCGCCCTGGACACCGGAGGAAGCGCGCGACAGAGCTAGACGGCTGATAGGCATGGTCAAGGATGGCGCGGACCCGGCAGCGGAGAAGCGGGCGACCCGCGACGCCAAGACGGTTGCTGAACTCTGCGATGCATACCTAGCTGACGCGGAGGCCGGGCGCGTGCTCACTCGTAGCAAGGAACCGAAGAAGCCGAGCACGTTGGCAATCGACAAGGGCCGGGTCGAGCGCCATATCAAGCCGCTACTCGGCAGCATTGCGGTCGGGGCCGTGACCCGCGATGACATCGAGCGTCTCCTGCATGACGTTGCCGAAGGTAGAACCGCGGGCAAGACGAAAACGAAGAAAAAGCGTGGCTTGGCGCGCGTGACTGGCGGCCGAACAGCGGCAACTCGCGTGGTCGGGCTGCTCGGGGCGATCTTCACCTATGCGGTGCGCTGCCGGATGCGCCCCGACAATCCCGTTCGTGGCGTCGAACGCTTTGCCGATGGGAAACGCGAGCGACGGTTGAGCGATGACGAATATGCCGCGCTGGGCGCTGCGCTCCGTCAGGGCGAAGTGGAAAGTTTCTGGCCGGCCGCCATAGGCGCGGCACGTTTTCTTGCGCTCACAGGCTGGCGCAGCGGCGAGGCGCTGGGTTTGCGATGGTCGGAAGTTGATCTTGTTCGGCGCACGGCAACTCTCGCCGACACCAAAACCGGCCGCAGTATCCGGCCGCTGGCGCACGCCGCTTGCGACGTGCTCAAAACGCTACCGCGCAGCGGCAATGATCGGGTATTCCCGGCCTCTCGTGGCGGCGCCGAGACGGTCTTGCATTTCAAGAAATTCTGGCCGCGGATCGCCAAGCTTGGGAAATTGCCACCGCAGATAACCCCGCACGTGCTGCGGCACTCGCTCACCTCGCTCGCCGCTGATCTCGGCTATTCAGAGCCGACGATCGCCGCTCTGGTTGGGCATCAGGGCCGGTCGATTACGAGCCGATACGTGCACAGCGCCGACGCAGTATTGCTGGCCGCCGCCGACGTGGTGGCGAACCGCACGGCCGAATTGATGGGCGAGGCCAAGCCCGTCACCGACGTGGTGCCGCTGCGAGTAACGGGGTAGCCGCGCAATGTCGCGATCGGTACCATCCGGGACCGTTCACTTTTCAGACGAGGCCCTGGCAAAGATTGTTGATGCGCTGCCTCTCTGCGCCCCGCCTGAGCGGGTGGCGCTGCTGCCGCAAATCTTTCGTGCCTGGGCGCAGGAAGATCTTCGCGAGCATCTGTCGCGGGAAGGTCGGAAAGCGGCTCGGAAACAAGAAGACCAACTCCACTCGATTGCGAAGCAAGCCCGAGGGCTGATTGATGCCTTTGAAGAGCTGCCACCTACCGCCCAATTTCTCGCGGCACTCCGACCGGAGTTGTATCAGACACAACAAACACTCCTAGATGTGACGGCCGTCAGCATCGAAGTGGCGCGTCAGCGGTTCGACCACGGCGTTGCGTGGCTGACGGATTTGGCCGAGGCTCTCCACGAGCCACAACCGAAGATGTTGCCCGACACGCAAACCCGGAATCATCTGGTCACCCTCGACTTGGCCGCAATTTTTCAGCTTGTCAGCGAAAAGCGGCCGACCCGGCAAATTAATACAGGCACAGGTAAAGACTACGGCCCGTTTTGGACCTTCGCGTCAGCCGTCTGGCCCGTCATTTTCGGGAGCAGCTCCGGCCTTTCTGCGGCGAACAAACGATGGGCAACCAAGGTTTCCCGCCAACGCAAGCTGGCGAGGAACAATGTATGTAACGCCAGCGGCTTACTTGGCCGCGACCTTACTTGCGCGGAGCGGTGCACCGTTGAGCGCCGATTCGGTGAATACTCGTCATTTGTTGCCAACCTGCAGTTCCGACATCCCGACTTATGGCAAAAATTGAGAGAGCCTCGATAATAATTATCCCATTGGATCGAGACCAAAAAGGGGCATAGATCATCAAGCCGTCGCAATCGCCGGGGTACCCGGCATATGGAGCAACGCGATGGCTTCAACCCTTCCTGACGATCCCGAAACGCTACTGACGCGCGAGGCGGTGGCGGAGGCGTTGACGGACGCGGGGTATCCGACCAGCCCAAAAACGCTTGCGACTAAAGCAAGTCGCAGCGGTGGGCCCCCATTTCGAAAATGGTCCAACCGTCCGCTCTATGCCTGGGGATCGGCGTTGGCATGGGCGCAATCCCGCCTTGGCCCAGTGGTGACTTCGACTGCCGAACTCGACGCTCTGACGCCTGGGGGGTCGCAAGCGCGATCCAACACTAAGGCGATAGGCCAAGGCTCTGTCCCACCGGCGAACCAGCTGGCGACGTCGCCACCGCGGCAGCGCGCCAGGCGGGAGAGCCAACCGTGAGCGGCGCCCCTGTCACGGCACGGCGCGGCGTTCAGCAAGGTGAACTGACCCCGCGAAACGTGACACCCCTATCCTCTGCCGAGCGCAAGCGCCGCCAGCGCGAGCGAGACCGGTCGTCGGTTTTGCTCTACAGCCGCGACGACTGGCAGCTTTTTCTCGACCCCGCCACCCTGCCCCAAAAAGCCGGTGTGCAGCCGGGTGATCTTCCGGCTCTCGTGTTGAAGGAGTTGGTCGACAACGCGCTGGACGCCGGCGCCAGCGATGTCACCCTGTCCAAGGTCTGGCGCGGGTTCGTCCTCGAATATGTGATCGCCGACGACGGCCCCGGCATCGCACCGGCGATCGTATCGAAGCTGATCTCGGTCAACCGCCCGCTATTGTCGAGCAAGCTGCGGCGGCTGCCGCTGCGCGGGATGCTCGGCAACGGTTTGCGTGTCGTCGCCGGGGCGGTGGCGGCGTCGCAGGGGTCGCTTGTCGTCGAGACCCGCGGTCACCGCCTGGTGCTTCTCATCGACGACACCACCGGTTTGACGACCATCGCGACGGACGAGGCGGTCCCGCCTATCCCCGGTACCGTCGTGCGCGTGGCGCTAGGCAATCGATTGCGGTTTCGCGGTGACGAGCATCTGTTCATGGCGCCGGCGATCAGCATCGCGCGCTCCGGGAAATTCTGCGTCGGCGCGTCGTCGCCGCACTGGTATTCGGACAAAGGGCTTCACCGGTTATTTCAATGCGTCGAGCCCGAAGCGACGACGGTAAGCGAGGTTGTCGCCGATATCGGTTTCGTGCTCGATGATGATAGCCGCGCACGCGACCTGAGTCGGGACGATGCCGTCAAAGTATTGGCGCAGCTCCGGGGCGCGACGCCACCGGTTGCGGCCGAGTCGCTCGGCTGTATCGGCACCAATGCCTTCGGCAACAGCTATGCGATCAAAACCGGAGTAGCCGCAATCGGCGGCGCACAAATCCCCTTCGTGGTCGAGGCGTGGGCCGTATGCAGCCGCGGGGAGGCTCGCGGCCAGGGCGAGGCGGAGGTCGCGCTGTGGCTGAACCGATCCCCGAATTTCGCGGAGATCGCCGGTGCCGTATACGGCGGAGCTCTCTTCCTGAAGGGGTGCGGGATCCACCAGCGCGTCGGGGGCGTCGGCGCCGGCAGTTACAAGATCATTCTCAGCATCATCATCCCGTTCGTCGAGTTGGCTGGCGACGGCAAGACCCCTGCACTCTCTCCTCTACGCGGGACGATCGTCGAGGTAGTCGGCAAGACGGCCAGGGCGGCGCATCGCGCGATGGCTCGCCCGTCGACCGGCATGTCGATCAAGGAGGCGGCGTGGGTAGCGATGGAAGCGGCTTATCTCAAAGCCAGCGACGGTGGCAAGCTGCCGGCGAACGCTCGTCAGATCATGTATGCGGCCCGACCTGATATCCTGAGCGTCACCGGCATCGACAAGCTCAACGACGCCTATTTCACCCAGAACCTCCTGCCGGATTTCATCGAAGCGCATCCCAAGCTTTGTGGAGGTTGGGACGTCGTGTTCGACGCCCGCGGTCATTTCATCGAGCCGCACACCGGACGCTCGATCCCGATCGGCACCCTCGCGGTCCGCCAATATCTCGGCGATCGGCCGCGACCCGGACCAGCAGTAACGCTGAACGCAGACACTCTCTACCCGACATGGGGCCCACAGAACCGCTTCCGCAATATCCTCTTCGTCGAGAAGGAAGGCTTCGACGCACTGCTGCAGCAGGCGCAGATCGCCGAGCGCTACGACCTCGCGATCATGAGCACCAAAGGCATGAGCGTGGTCGCGGCGCGCATGCTGCTCGACCGGCTGGCGTCGCTGATCGACCGGGTCTTCGTTCTCCATGATTTCGACATCGCCGGGTTCTCGATCTTCGGCACGCTCGGCGCTGATGGCCGTCGGTACATCTACAAGAACGCGGTCAACATGGTCGACCTCGGACTGCGTCTCAGCGATGTCCAGGCGATGGGGCTCGCGCCAGAGCCGATGATCACTAGGGATTTCCAATCACGGGTGGCCACGCTACGCGCGCACGGTGCCAGCGACGAGGAGATCGAATTCCTCAAGGGAGAACGCGTCGAATTGAATGCGATGACCTCGCGTCGGTTCATCGACTTTATCGAAGCCAAGCTCGCCATGCACGGCGTCGCGAAGGTCGTGCCCGACGCCAGCACCATCGAGGCGCATGCCCGTCGTCTGACCGAACAGAAACTTGCAGGTGAGGCGCTAAGCGAGATCCGTGAAGAGATCGGAATGGCGGCGGCGAGGATCGCGCTGCCGGAGAATCTCGAAAGCCGATTGCGCTGGTCCTTGACTGCTCGCCCGGAACTCTCTTGGGACGAAGCTCTAGCAGACATCATCGACGGGGGTGACCCGGGATCAGCTTGCTGCGGGTGAAGAATGCTGCACGATGTAAACAATAGCGGCGCTGACACGACTCGCGGTTTCTTCGCTGTCGATCGGCGAACATGGGCGCGAGTCTGCGGTGTGGGCGTAAATGGCGCCGTTTCTTACCTCGTGCTCGGCCGCGGCACGGCAGCGGATAACTGCACGACTGCGTGGTCGGTGCAGGCCATTGAGAAGTACGCCGGCTTATCGCGCGGTAAGGCTAGCGCCGGTGTGCAGGTCCTGCAGGAACATGGTTTCGTCCACCTGCTTCGAGGCGGGACCAAACCGAAGTATGAATTGCTCTCATACCTTGAAATTCCGGGAACGGACCCGCGACAGCCACTCAATTTTTCTGAAGACCGGGTAGTGGGCCTGGTACAGGGAGGCAAAGAGGTGCGCGGCTGCGACCGAGCTTATGCTCGGCGGGCCGCACAAAAGGGGTGGTTAGTCGAGGGTGGAAGCGGGAGCTTCACCGTCGCGTCTGAACCAGCTTCCGCACCAGATTGGATCTGGCTCCCGAACGAACTCGTGACCGGCGCGGCAAACGAGACACCGCCTATCGAATTGGTGCGTCAGACACAAGACGTGATGACGTTGCGCATGCTGGTGGACTTTTACCACGCACAAAACCTCCGGGAAGACGGCGGGATTGGCCGGATGTTCACTTATCAGACATTTAATCGGTTCGAAGTCGGGCGGCAGGCGCAATTTACGATTTGGGGATTCCGGCAAGGGGCGGGATGGGTGCTCTGGGAGGGCCCGACCGTATGCCATCGTCGGGAGAAACTCACAGACGCCGAGAAGGCTGCCGGCAAGAATGCCGCGATCGACTTCTTCCGTAGGCAAGAACAATTGACCGATCTCGGGCTGATCGAATGGGTGCCTCACCTATTCGAGAGCGATGAGTTGAGCGCCGAGATCATTCACCCCGTCGGCCTGGCCGGCTCCGCAAGCCTGGAGGATCGGCTGGGCCTTGCCGCGCACAACGCCGGGCGGGCGATGCTGACCGATGGGCAACGCGAATGGGCAGCAGAGAAAGGCTTATGGCTTGCGCCCGTGCCACGCCACGTGGCGAACGTACAGATGATCGGTATTGCTCGTCTTCGCTACCGACCGCACACCCGTGTGACCGCTGCGTGGTGGGCCGATCTCAATGCCAAAGGCGAAAAATACATCACCCGGTACAGCGGGCTGGCCGGCAGCCGGGCACAACCGTCGGCCAGCTCTCGTTGAAACTTGCAACATCAAAGGGGCATCAAGGTAGTATCAAATGGGAGTCAAGGAACCTACTAACACAGCGTCCGACTCCTTCGGAGTCGGTGTACATCTGTGCGATGCTCCCGCTTATTCCTCTCTTTTCCTCAAGCCATGATTGATCCTGACCACTATTTTCCGCCGGTCAGTGATGATCCTCTCCCACCGCCGACGCGGCGTAGCGGCAACGTGCCGATCATCGCCGAACGCCTGTTCGGCGGATGCACGTTGTACCGGCTACCTCACTTGACGCCGGTAAGAGATCGGCAACCATCCGACACCGGTCGAGAGCCTTGGCATTTATGATGGGCATCAAGCCGGCTTCGTTCACCCCGCCGTCGCCTCGCGTGATCAACCAGGCCCTCAGTGACCAACTCGATGGCGGTACGTTCGGAGTTGTTCCGTGATAAGGTCTGATAGATGGGAACCGGAAAGGCGCCATGTAGGAGCGAGTGTCGCGGTGGTGCAAAACGCAAGGAAAGCCTCTCTTGTTGCCGGTCCGCCGGTGCACGTCGCCGACCCTAAACCCAGTCCGAAAAAATCTCGCAGGCGCAAGCCGTACAGCCCCGCGCGCGGCGTTGGGCGTCCGAGTGGATATCGACCGGAGCTTGCCGAGCGCGCGTATCGGATGAGCCTGCTCGGATTGACCGACCAGCAACTCGCCGACTTTCTCGGTATCAGCAGCGAAACGCTCTATTCCTGGAAGCTCAGCTACCCCGAATTTCGTGAGTCCATTACGCGCGGGAAAATCGAAGCGGACGCGCACGTTGCTGAAGCCCTCTACCGCCGCGCCTGCGGCTACAACCAGCCCGCCGTGAAGATATTCATGCCGTCGGGGGCAAGCGAGCCCGTTTACGTTCCCTACACCAAACATTATCCGCCCGACCCCAAAGCAGCGCTCCGTTGGCTGATGAACCGGCAGCCCGGCGTGTGGCGCGACCGGCAGGAGGCCAACATGACGGACTCGCTTGAGCACCGGCTCGGTCAGATGACACCGGAGGAAAGGATCCCAGAAACCACGGTTCGGCGATGCGCGGAATGTCCGATGCGTCCGTGATATCGATGATCAGGAGGCCGGTGCGACGGCCGCCATCGGCGATGAAATAGGCGGCTTCGGGCTTTTGCTGTTCGAGGATGGTCTGGATCAC
>WNFD01000377.1_pt1 | contig 79459 bp, 74 predicted proteins | sample 5400491 | NCBI WGS metagenome assembly WNFD01 (sample SAMN13153343, study PRJNA577476) | soil metagenome | isolation source: 120 cm saprolite under Douglas fir tree site 2 hole 2 replicate 2 | place: USA:California | collected 2015-04-18 | reverse complement strand
CGGAACGTATTGTCTACGGCCGATGGGCTCGCGCGGACAAACGCCCACGAGACCGTAAGCACAAGCAGCAGCGCCAGGAAAAAGCCGAGCAAAGGGGAAAACACGATGGCCGCGGCGGTGATGCCGAGACCGCTCCACAGGATCGAGCCCAGCCCCGCCTTGGTCACGGCGGCGCCAGCGAGCCCACCTATCAACGCGTGGGAGCTACTCGAGGGCATGCCCAGCCACCACGTAATCAAATTCCAGCAAATGGCGCCCATGAGCGCGCCGAATATCACCGCCGCATCGACCACGTCTGCGGCCACGATTCCAGTGCCAACCGTTTGGGCGACATGGAGGCCGAAGAACAAAAACGCAATGAAATTAAAGAAGGCGGCCCAGATCACCGCATATTGTGGGCGCAACACGCGGGTCGAGACGACGGTCGCGATCGAATTGGCGGCATCATGCAGACCATTCAACACGTCGAAAATCAGTGCGACCGCAATCAGCGCGAAGAGAGCGAACAAGCTGAGCGTGGCATCCATTGGAAGCCAAAATTCGAGCTCTACACATTCTCGATGACGATGGCGCTGATCTCGTTCGCAACATCCTCGAAGCGATCCATGACCATTTCGAGGTGGTCGTAAACTTCCGTGCCGATAACAAATGCGATGGCGTCTTTTTGATTTAAGAAGAGCTGCTTCCTGCCCTCGTCATGAAGGTTATCCGCTTGCTCTTCGAGGCGAATCATCTCTTCGGTCAAGCTGTTGAGACGAGCGGATTCCCTGCCGAGCGAACTCAAAAGCGGAACCGCGTCCACCATCAGGTTTGCCGCTTGAACGATGATCTCGCCCATTTGCTGCATGTGGGATTGAAAACTGCGCAGCTCGAACAGAGTAATGACCTTCGCGGTCTGGTTCATTTGGTCGATGGAATCGTCCATCGACGTGATCAGGTCCTTGATATCGCCCCGGTCGAGGGGAGTTATGAACGTTTTTCGCAGCGCGGTCATGACCTCACGCGTTATCTCGTCTGCTTCGTTCTCGCGTCGTGTTATCTCCCTGCAACAGCGCAGCACATCGTCATCTCCCTTCAGTAGGGCTCTAAGCGCTTGAGCGGCAGCAAGCGTTATCCGAGCATGGCGAGTGAAGAGGTCGAAGAATCGCTCCTCTTTCGGCATCAAAGCCCGAAACCAGCCCAGCATGAGCGCCTCGCTCGAGCTAAAGCGCCTCGCGAAAGGATGCGGCCCAGACCGACATGGGGACCGAACGGGCCGCTTCTGGAATTAACTATGCGCTCAGGACTGTGGTTCCAGCAATTGCGCAAAGCCGAAGTTGTAGCGCCTGAGCTTGGTATTCCTCACTTTGCTGTAGCGGCTGAAGTCGACGCCATCAAAGCCGCCGCTGAAACGCTCGATGTAGCGGTCGGCGAGCGCCGGCGTGAACTCCGCGAACATCGGTCGTCGCAGCTCGAGCCCTTCGTCGGCGAAGTCGCGGCCGTGATGGTAGTCGTAAATCATCACCAGCGCCCACGCCCCGGTGATGAAGTGGCCGCCGGCGAGCGCGGTCATCCGCCCCGATTTCACCGCTTCGAGCGCCTCGGTCGAGGTGTTGATGCCGCTGAACCACGCGTCCACGCCGGGCTTGCCGCCGCGCTTTTCCCAGGCCGCCATGGCGCCGAACGCCATCAGATCGTTGCCCGCCCAGACGAGCTTGACATCGGGATAGCGCCGGTAGAGCGACTCGGCTTGCTGGGCGGCGTTCTCGCGCGTCCACGCCGCGTAAACCTCCTCATCAACGACGACCATCCTAGCTTCCGCGACCGCGCGGTGCATGCCCTGATTGCGATTGATCGATGACGGCGTGGAGCGATCGCCGGCAATCGCCAGCATGTGAAGCTTGCCGTCGCGGCCGAAAGCTTTTTCTTTTTTGCCGCGCTCGATCAGCGCGCGCGCCGTCAGATAGCCGGCGTCTTCCGCCTGCGGCTCCAGCGAGCCAAGCCAGCCTTTGTATTTGCCGCGCGGCGATCCTATCCCGCCGCGCTGGTCGACGGGGATCGAGCTGTAGGCCAGAAAACTCTTCACGCCGGCGGGGTCGATGATGGCCAGCAGCCGATCGGCCACGGAATAGTCGTCCGTGATCACAATATATTCGGGCCGCTTGTCCGCGGGCCGCGCGACCATTTCGCGGGCAATTTCGAGCGTCTTCAGCGGCTCACGCTGCGCATACTGGACTTCGAACGTCATGCCGAGGCTGCGGGCGGCGGCCTGCATGGCTTGCGCGGCGGTCACCCAGTAAACTTCGTCAGACTTTCCCGGATTGATGAACGCGACGGACTGCGCACGGGCAACGGAGCCGCACAGCACTACGGCCAGGCATAAAGCGAGGCCCAAGTTCACGGCGCGACGACCAACCTGCGGCGGCGGCGGTACCTCTGCGAACATAGCGACGATCCTCTCCCGTGCGTATCATCCGACAGGTTCCGCGGCCGCGGTGCGGTGCGCGTCGTCACCTGTGGCTCTCCTGCCACCGCGCGCAAACTCAAATCCAATGGTTTGCCCCCGACCCGCCCCCGGATCCGGCAGCCTCGGCGACACTGTTTTCGGATCGACATTTTCGAGGCGGCAGCGTGGTGGTGTCAAGCAGTCAAGGCTGACTTCAATCGGGCCAGCTCGCCCGATCGGGGGGAGCGACGAGATTTGTGGGCGCAGCCGCGATGGCCTGCTCAGCGGGCCTTCTCTTCGCTCGCCTCGGGTCGCGTCGCCACCTCGGTCGGCGCCAGCGAAGGAAGCCGCTCGATGCGCGGCGGCGCGATGCCCCGCAGCGCCAGGACGACTTCACGGCCGCCGAGAATGAGAAGCGAAAGCGCGAACGGAACGATGTAGTAGAGCAGGCGGAACAAGAGCACACCGGCGAGCACGTCTTCCTTGTCGAACTGCCATAGCGCGACCAACATGGCCGCGTCGAAGACGCCGATACCGCCGGGCGCGTGACTCGCAAAGCCGAGCAGCGTGGCGGAGACGAAGATCACGGCAAGCGTGACGAAGCCGATGTTGGGCTCATCCGGCACCAGCATGTACATCGCCAGCGCGCAAAAGCCGAGATCGACGATGCCGATCCCGATCTGCAACAGCGTCAGGGGCCCGCCGGGCAAGTTGACGCACCAGCCCTCTCGGCCGATGACGCGCGGTCGCCGCCACACCCAGCCGACATAAAGCGCCAGCACGATCAGAATGAGAACCGCTCCAGCGCGGTTGAGCCAGGCGGGCAATTGGTCGATGGCCGTGGCGGCGAGCGGCGCATAGAGAATGCCGAGCCCGAGCACCGTGGCATTTCCGAGCCAGAAGGTCAGCCCCGCCACGAAACAGATTTTCGCGACCTCGATGGCGGTCAGGCCCCAGGCCGAATAGATGCGGTAGCGGACCGCGCCGCCGGTGAATACGCTCGCGCCCACGTTGTGCCCGACCGCGTAGCTGGTGAAGGCGGCGAACGCGGCCGCCCAATACGGCACGTCGTTGCGGCCGATCGTGCGCAGCGCAAACAGGTCATAGAAGGTCAGCGTGAAATATCCACCGGCGACGAACACGCCGGCGAGCATGACGTTGCGCAAGTCCGTGGCGACCAGCGCTTCGACCACTTCGGTGGGATTGATCGTGCGCAAGATACGATAGAGCGCCACAGCCGCGATCGTGATGATGGTGACGCTGAGCGCGAGGCCGATCCGGTTCCACCCGATCCTTCGGTCGCAGAACACCGCCGCCCGATGCAGCGCATCGAGCACTCTGCGCTCACGATCCTGTGGTCTCGGCTCCATCGGTCGACCCGTCACGCGATATCCCGGCAACCTCCCGCACCCCCATATCGTCGTTGCAACGTCCGATGTCCAATCCCACGCCGCGACGGCCCCCGAGCGGGCGTTTCGAGCCGATGGCCGGCAACGACTAGCAAAACGCGCGCAGGCGCGCGAGGGCTCGCGCTGCGACAGGTTGGTTTGCCCGAGAATGCGATCGGCAGCGCGATCGCGCCGAGAATCAGAGGACGCCATGACGGAAAGCTCAGCCGACCACGCCCTTGCGCGCCGCGCCATCCTCAAGGGAGCAAGCCTCGGCGTCGGGGCGGGGCTCGTGTCGGCTTTCACCGCACAGGCGCAGATCTCGGCCGCGGGGGCGGCGCAAGCGAGCGACGGGGCGATCTGGAGCGCGGAATACTGGGCCAAAAAGGGTGATGTTGCGCTCAACCTCTGGCGCAAGCGCGTCGGCGCACCCAAAGCGGGCGAGCCGCCGCTTCCGCTTCTATTCCTGGTGCACGGCTCCTCGAACTCCGCACGCTCGTCCTATGACCTCACGGTGCCGGGCAAGGGCGAGTACTCGCTCATGAACGTATTTGCGCGCTACGGCTACGACGTGTGGACCATGGACCACGACGGCTATGGCCATTCCGGCAGTTCGGGCAACAATTCCGACGTCGCCAGCGGCGTGGAGGACCTCAAAGCCGCGGTGCCGGTGGTGGCGCGGGAGACCGGGCAGGCGAAGATGCATTTCTACGGTACCTCCTCCGGTTCGATCCGCGCCGCCGCCTACGCGCAAGTCGAGCCCGACCGGGTGGACCGCCTGGTGCTGGTCGCCTTCACCTATAAAGGCGCGGGCGCGCCGGAGATCGCCAACCGGGCGAAGCAGATCGAGTTCTACCGCAACAACAATCGCCGCAAGCGCGACGCGGCCATGATCCGCTCGATCTTCACCCGCGACGGCCACGCTTCGAGCTACGACATGGCCGTGCCCGAGGCCATCATTGCCGTCGAGCTTAAGTTCGGCGAAGAGGTCCCGACCGGGACCTATCTCGACATGGCCGCCAATCTGCCGCTGGTCGATCCCAAGAAGGTGCTCGCGCCGGTGCTCATGATTCGCGGCATCCATGACGGCAACTCGACCACCGAGGACCTCATCGACTTCTTTCGGCAATTGCCCAACGGCGACCGCCAGTTCGTGATCCTGCCGCACACCGCGCACAGCCCGGGATACAGCAACAATCGCCACCTGCTCTGGTACGTGACCCGCAATTTCCTCGCCGCGCCGGCAGCGGTCGCCAGTTGACCTCGCTAGACCGGCTTGCGCCGCGCTCGCCGTGTATTGGTTGAACACCAGCTATGTGCCGGTTGGGATCCGTTCTCGCAGAGCTCGCCCCGGCTCCGCCGCCGCAAAGAACTCGCGCAGCTCGCGATAAGTTTCTTCCGGCGCTTCGTCCGAGAGATAGTGCCCGCAGGGCAGCGCCTTGCCGGCGCGAATGTCGGACGCATAGCGCGGCCAAATCTCCATCGGCTTGTGGTTGCGGCCGACGCCCCCGGTGGCGCCCCATAACAGCAGCAGCGGACAGGTAATCTTGCGCCCGGCGGCGAAATCCTCGCTGTCCATGTCGAGATCGACGCCGTGGGTGGCGCGATAGTCCTCGCACATGGCGTGAACGGTCGCGGGATTGCGGAAATAGCGCTTGTACTCGGCGATTGCCGCCGGATCGAAGAAGCTCAGGCCCTGCTTGGTCTTGGCGAGCTTCTTCTCGATGAAATAGTCGGGATCGGCGCCCATCAACCGCTCGGGAAAATCGTAGGGCTGAATCATGAAGAACCAGTGCCAGGAGAAGGTGCCCCACTGGCGCGTCACGTTGTTGAGCAGATGATGCTGCGGGATGATGTCGAGGATGGCCGCGCGCGCAACCTTTTGCGGATGGTCGAGGCACATGCGGTGGAGCACGCGCGCGCCGCGGTCATGGCCGGCGGCGTAGAAACGCTCGAAACCGAGCGACGCCATCACCTCGACCTGGTCCTGCGCCATGGCGCGGAACGAATAGCCGCTGTGATCCTCGCCGCCCGGCGGCTTTTCCGAATCCCCGTAGCCGCGCAGGTCGGTGGCGACCACGGTGAATTCGCTCGCCAAACGCGGCGCGACCTTGTGCCAGGATAGGTGGGAGAACGGATTGCCGTGCAGCAGCAGCAGCGGCGGCCCCTCGCCGCCGCGCACCGTGACGATGCGCGCGCCGCTGGTCTTGATTTCGGTGCGCGTGAAGCTTTCGAACATCCCAGGCTCATTCAGTTCCGCATCGCCGCGGCGATCACTTCGCCGCGATGCCGGCGGCCCTGGCGAGCGTCACGGCGATCGGCGCCTCGCGGGCGATGCGCGCGTCGAATTCGTCCGGCTGCATGATCATCTCTTCGACGCCGAGCTTGGAGAGCTTCTCCTTCACGGATGGATCCCGCAGCCCTTTCACCGTCTCTTCGTGAATGCGAGCGACGATGTCGCGCGGCGTCTTCTTGGGCACCACCATGCCGACCCAGAAATCGAAATCGGAATCGGGAAATCCCGCCTCGAGCGTAGTCGGCACCTCCGGCAGGGCCGACGTGCGCTTCGAGCTGCTCACGGCGAGCGCCAGGACCTTGCCTTCGCGGATGAACGGCATCGCCACCGGCAGCGGGCAGAAGTAGAAGTCCACTCTGCCGGCGATGACTTCGGTGAGCGCCTCGGGAGCGCCCTTGAACGGCACGAGCTGCCCCTCGAACTGGGCGGCGAGGCGAAAGCGCTCGGCGGTCAGATGCGGCGGAGTGCCGATGCCCGCGGCGGCGTAGTTGATCGAGCCCGGCTTGGCCTTGGCGGCGGCGACGAGCTCCTTCACCGTCTTGATGTTCTTGTCGGGCGGGACCACCAGCACCAAAGGCACGTTGCCCAGCGGCGTGATGCCGGCAAAGTCCTGCACCGGATCATAGGGCATGGGCTGGATCGCCGGCGCGGTCACCAGCGCGTTGGAATGGACGAGGATCGTGTGGCCGTCCGGATCCGCCTTGGCGACGGCGCTGACGCCGATGGCCCCACCTCCGCCCGGTCGGTTCTCGATGATGATGGCCTGGCCGACGTTGGCCGCGACGTGCTCGAACACCGTTCGCGGAAGCAGGTCGGTGGCGCTCCCGGGGGCGAATGGCACGATGATCTGGACCCGCTTGGTCGGCCAAATCTTGGCTGCTGAAGTCTGGGGCGCCGAAGTCTCCGCCGTGAGCGGCCCGATCATCATCCACACGGATACGGTTGCCGCAATCGCGGCAAGCGCAGCCGATCCGCACGCATTCCATCTGTGCACGCTGTCGTCCTCTTGCGCGGCGCCGAGGCATGCAACGGCACCGACCGGCGGCCGTGCGAGCCTAGCCGATCGCTTTTCGCACCACCACCGTCAAGGCGACGGCCCCGGCTCGACGTGCGCTAGTGTCCCGATTCCGAAGTTCGCATCATTGTGCCGCAGCCTCGTTTGCGAACTTCGGAATCGAAGGACACTAGCAACTTATTGATCTAGTGTGGCTTTGGTTCAGAAGCCCGCATTTCGGACTCGCTGCAAGAATGATGCGCACTTCTGAACCGCCACACTAGTGTCCCGATTCCGAAGTTCGCATCATTGTGCCGCAGCCTCGTTTGCGAACTTCGGAATCGAAGGACACTAGCAACTTATTGATCTAGTGTTTCGGAATCGAAGGACACTAGCAACTTATTGATCTAGTGTGGCTTTGGTTCAGAAGCCCGCATTTCGGACTCGCTGCAAGAATGATGCGGACTTCTGAACCGCCACACTAGCGGGAAAGGACGATGAATTCCGTGTAGCGCCCGGTTTCCCGACCGAGGCCCTCGTCGGAGACCACCAGCGACGAGCCCGGAATCAAGATTTCGCCGATGCGGTCGACCGCCTCCTGCGGAATCTCGATGCGGTCGAGCGCTTGCGCCGCGCTCGCCGGCGGTTTGGCCCGCACGGCAGGCGCAGGTGCCTCCTTGGATTTCTTCCTGGTGTCCCTTTGCTCGGTCGATGCCGCCGGCTCGGCCGGGACGCTGATCAAGTTCCAGCGCATGCCGCCGCCGTTGTCGATTACTTCCATGGCGGTGAAGACGTGCGTGCCCAGCGGCTGATCGGGCTGTTCGATGACGATCGGCACGTCGAAGAGCGGCACAAAACCCTGTCGAACGAAAATCTTTTGTTCCTTGCGGCTCACGAATACCGCGACCTGTCCGCCGCGCTTGGTCGGCTGGTCGGCAGCCTTGGTCGGCGGCGCCGCTGGCTTCGCCGGATCGACGGTGGGCGCAGGTTTGACCGCATCGCTACCGCTGGGAGCCGCCTCGGTCGGCCGCGGCTCGGGGACGACCGGCACCAGTGCCGCCGGCTCGCTCGTCTGCGGCATCTCGGGAGCGTCGCCCGCATCGCTCGGCGCCACCGGAGCCGCGACCTCCATGGATTGGATGAACTCGGCCAGGCCGGACGCCTTCGCTTCGTCGCTCACTTGAGCGGGCTGCGTCTCGGTCGCTTGAGCGGGCTGCGCGTCGGCTGCGACGACGTCCCCGTCAGGCCCCGTCGTCTGCGCGGGCGGCGTTGTCATCTCGGCAGACTCGCGGTCACTGGTCGCGTCCGACCAGGGTTTGGCCCCGGCTGGCGCCGCCGCGTCGATCGCCGCGCTTCCCTGCTCCGCAACCGTCGCCTGAACCATCGCGATTGTGCCGACGACATCGCGCCCGTCGGTCCCTCCACCCGCCGCGACCGCGGGCTCGGACGGTTCGAGCTTCGGCGCGAACAGCTTCGGATGCGCGAAGTCGACCGGGGCGAGCTCGTGGTGAGCCACGATGACGCGTACGCCGAGATTGGTGACGGGCCACAGCTTCTGGGCGAAGTCATGCGACATGCGAATGCAGCCGTGCGAGGCCGGATAACCCGGCAGCACGCCTTCGTGCAGCGCCACGCCCGACCAGGTGATGCGCTGCATGTAAGGCATCGGCGCATTGCTGTAGAGATTGGAGTGGTGATAGCGGTCCTTCTCGATGATGCTGAAGACGCCCGTCGGCGTCGGATGGCCGGGCACGCCGGTGGAGACCGGCCCCTGCGCCACGCGCACGCCATTGCTAAAGAGCGTCACCTTCTGGTTGCCGATCGAAACGACGATCTGCAGTGGACCTTTCGGCATTTGGCCGAAACCCACATCCTTCTTCTTGTGGTCGTGTTCGTGGTCTTGTTCGTGGTCTTGGGCGCAACCCTGGCCTTGCGGGCGGGCATCGCGGCCTGCGGGGCGTACCAGCCATCGTACCAGCCGTAAGGCGCGCCCATCCCGCGCGCCGCCGCGTCGGCTGAACTCGCGAAGCCGGCAAGGCAGCTCCATGCCACGCCCGAGATCAGCGCGATGCGCAGCGCCGCGAGCCGACCGGACGCCAGCGGGGCGGTGGGTTTCGCCAAGCGATTCTCCCGATTGCTGGATTTCAGGCAGCAGCGGGTGTGCGATGCTCCCTAGCGTTGCGCGCGCAAAGTCGATCGACGCCGCAAGATGCCGGACGCCAAGGCTCCCCTGATTCGGTAAATAAATCTGGTAAGCCGGCGCGCCCGGCTTAAGCCAAATCATACCGGTTGCGGTAACCGGGTAAACTTGATCGGCGTTCACTCAGCTGTCGAGCGCGCGAGTGGTATCGTCGAACAGGTCGTCGACCTCGATTTTTCGCGGAATGAGCCGCTGCTGCAGCGCGTAGGTGATGATGGTCTGCAGCGCCGGCCGGCACGCCTCGAGGCCGAAGGGAAGAAAATCGATCGCGCCCGCCTTGGGCAGCCCCGCCGCGGCCTTGGCTCGCAGCAGCAGCCGGTAAATTTCCTCGACTGTTTGCGGGTTCGACTTTGCGATCTTTTCCGTGACCACCACCATGTGGTTGATCGGCACGACGTGATGCCGCGCGTACCATGTCTGCGCCGCCGCCTCGGCGTGCGGGATCAAGCTTGTCAGCGTGGGATCATTGGGCAGGTCAGCGCCGTAGATCGCGGCGTCGAGCTCGCCCTCGCGCAGCATTTTGAGGAGATTCTTCTCCGCGCCCGCGCGTTCGACGCCCGCCGGCTCGTGGTATTCGGCGACATGTCCATCTTCGAACGTGACCCAGCGCACCTTGCCAAGGTCGACGCCGTAGTCGTTCTCGAGGATGCCGCGCACCCACACCGCGGTCGTCTGGCTGTAGGAGCGAACACCGACGCGTTTGCCGGCGAGCTCGGCCGGCGCGAGCGGGCGCGCCGCGTTGCACAAGATGGTGCCGTGCTGAAACCGCCCCATCACGGTCGCAGGTACGAGGACGAGCGGCTTGCCGTAGGCCTTGGCCTGCACATAGGTTGCAATCGCCATCTCGCTGACGTCGAACTTGAGCTCGCGCACCATCGGCTTGAAGAACCGGTTCGCCGGTCTGATGTCGGAAAAGGTGAACGCGACGCGCGGGGAAGCGATCTCACCGCGCTTGAGCGGCAGCGTGTGCGGGTAATCGTCGAAGGCCGCGCTCAGCGTGGTGACGTGCGTGTCGACGCTCATGAGCTCATTTCCTTGTGAAGCGGGCGGAAACGGCGGGCCATCCATTCTGGAACATTTTGAGGGTCTGACGCGAGCGCCTTGTGGGGCCGCCAGCACGGAGCGCGCAAACCCTCGGAGGTGGGCTATCATGGCGCCGCGCGCACGCAATCGATGGCGCGATACGCTAGTGTCCCGATTCCGAAGTTCGCATCATTGTGGCCGCAGCCTCATTTGCGAACTTCAGAATCGAAGGACACTAGCAACTCATTGAGCTTAGTGTGGCTTTGGTTCAGGAGTCCGCATTTCCGACTCGCTGCAAGAATGATGCGGACTCCTGAACCGCCACACTACTCGGGGAAGTCCCCGCTATGCTGTCACAGCCACCACAGGCGCAATAGCCATGACGCTGATCCTCTCCAACGACGACGTCGAGAAGCTTCTGACGATGGGTGAATGCATCGCGGTCATGGAGGAGGCCTATGTGGAGTTGGCCGATGGACGCGGTGTCTCGCGCACCCGCTCCGACTGCTTCACGCCGACGGCGCGGGCGGACGCGCTCTACAGCCTCAAATCCATGGACGGCGTGGCGCCGAAGCTCGGCGTCGGCGCGGTCCGCATCAATTCCGACATCGTGACTTGGCCCAAGCGCGGCAACGCCATGCGTCGAGAAAAGATCGCGGCTGCGCCCAACAACCGCTATGTCGGCCTAGTGCTGCTGTTCTCGGTGGAGAACGGCGAGCCGCTCGCGATCCTGCCCGACGGCGTCATGCAGCGCATGCGCGTCGGCGCCGCCAATGGGCTCGGCATCAAACACCTCGCCCGCGAGAATGCGAAGCGCGTCGGCATTCTCGGCTCCGGCTGGCAAGCGGGTGCGCAGCTCATGGCGGCCTGCGCCGTGCGCGACATCGAGACGATCCGTTGCTTCAGCCCCAATCCGCAAAGCCGCGAAAGCTTCGCGAAGGCCATGAGCGCGGTGCTCGGCGTTGACATCATGCCCGTCGGCCTGCCGGAGGAAGCGATCGAGGGCGCCGACATCGTCATGTGCGCGACCAATTCCATCGACAACGTTTTTTTCGAGCGCTGGATCGAGCCCGGCATGCATCTGAGCTCGATCAAACGGCCGGAAATCGAGGTCAAGGCCGTCAAGCGCGCCGACCGCGTTGTCATTCACTGGAACGATCCGACCCCGATCCACGTCGCAGCCAAGGACGTCGTGATCGAGGAGAAGGTGGCGGGCCGCGGCTGGCAGCTGGCCGAGGAGATCGACTTCCACAAGCTTCCGACCTTGCCGCAGCTCGTCGCCGGTCGAGCCGAAGGTCGCAAGTCGGAAACCGACGTCACTTGCTTCATCAACAATATCGGCCTCGCAGCTCGTCGCCGGTCGAGCCGAAGGTCGCAAGTCGGAAACCGACGTCACTTGCTTCATCAACAATATCGGCCTCGGCTATCAATTCGCGGCCGCGGGCTCCCTCGTCTACCGCAAGGCGAAGGAGAGCGGCCTCGGCCGTGAGGTGCCGACCGACTGGTTCACCGAGGACGTGCATCCTTAAGACGCGATGCGCGGGATGCGGCGGACGCCGCCGGCGGTGCGAGCTTGCGAGTCACCGCCGGTCCGGTCCGGAGGGCCGAACCGTCGCCAAACGGAACGTGCCGGAACATTCTCGCGTTGGTCGTTTATGAAAAGCGTAACGCGCAGGCGAGGAAACAGCTGCGCGCTCGGCGGTTTTCGCCCTCATCCGCGGCCGTTCGCCGTCGGTTCCTTGAAGTAAGCTTCCCCATGGTTTTCAGGCGCGCGCGAGCTCTCGCCCCGATCCGAGCGAGACGGTTGATCAGCCGCGCCCGCCCGCCGACAGAATTGCGCGCGTGGTATGATCCGGGCCGAAATCGTCAGCGCCGTCGATGGAGAGCAGATCCGACAGCCGGGTGCGCGCACGATTGACGCGGCTCTTGATCGTTCCCACCGCACAATCGCAGATGGCAGCCGCCTCTTCATAAGAGAACCCCGATGCGCCGACGAGAATGAGCGCTTCGCGCTGATCGGAGGGCAACTTGCTGAGCGCCACGCGGAATTCCTCGAACTCCACGCGACTGTGCTGTTCGGGATGCGATTTCAGGCTCTCGGCATAGCTTCCGTCGGTATCCTCGACTTCCCGCCGGCGCTTGCGATACTCGGAGCGGAACAGGTTGCGGAGAATCGTGAACAGCCACGCCGACATGTTCGTTCCCGGTTGGAACGAATCGATATTCGCCATGGCACGCAGCAGCGTTTCCTGCACCAGGTCGTCGGCGCGATCCACGTTGCCGCAAAGCGAAATGGCAAACGCGCGCAAGCTCGGCACCGCTGCGAGCATCGCGTCGCGTACCGATGATCGCATCGTCATGATCTGGACCCCTTGCTGTCGGCCCGAACGAGATGATCGGGCGCGTCATTCCCCCCGCCTTGTCCGCGCATCGCCTCGGCGGCGTCCATATCTTTGTCGAACTGGTCCAGCAGGTCCTTGAACCGGTCGGGGACGCCTTGCCGTAACACCTCATCGTAGACGCGCTGGAGGATATCGCCGAGCCTTCGCTGGTCCTCGCGGCTGAGGCGCCCTCCTCCGGTCTTTTTTACTTGCGCGTCGGTGTGCATGCTCGCCTCTGAGTTCAGGGGGCTTTGTTGCGTTGCCTCCGCCCGAACAGCCTCCCCTGCAATGGCCGCCCGAACCGGCTTGCGTTCGTTCATCCGTTGTTCCCGGGCAAAGTCGGCCTGCCCGGGCCCCTCAGTGCTTTATCGCAAGATAACGTCACGAAGAACGGTTCGTTCCGCCGCATGGAACTTTTTTCACACAAGCTGGTTTTCGGCGCGTAGGCTCAGAATAGAGGGAGGGTCCCGTGTCCAATGCCTCCGCTGCGGTAGCACAATACCTGCCATTCTTGCGACGCTATGCAAGAGCCCTGACCGGAAATCAAGCGTCGGGGGATTCCTATGTCGCTGCCACGCTGGAAGCCCTGATCGCGGATCGCGGCGTGATCGAGGATCTCCGGGGGCCGCGCGTCGCCCTCTATCGGCTATTCACAAAAATTTGGAATTCGGTGTCGGTCAACGGCGCCGCCACCCCAGGGGAGGGCGGGCTGCCGGGAGAGCAGAAGCTCGCCAATATCACGCCCCTCCCCCGCCAGGCATTTCTGCTGGTGGCGCTCGAAGGCTTCTCCGAGCCGGATGCAGCGCGCGTGCTCGATATCGACGTCATGAAGCTGCGCGGATTGGTCGAAGAATCCGGTCGCGAGCTTGCGGCCGAGATCGCAACCGACGTTCTCATCATCGAGGATGACACGTTCATTGCGATGGAGCTCGAAACCCTGGTGGAGGGTCTCGGCCACCGGGTGCTCGGTGTTGCGCGTACCCATGCGGAAGCTCTGGCGCTGACCAAGAGCAAGCGACCGGGGCTGATTCTCGCGGACATCCAGCTTGCCGACGGCAGTTCGGGGCTTGAGGCGGTCAACGAGTTGCTCGCAACCTTCGAAGCGCCGGTGATCTTCATCACCGCCTATCCCGAGCGCTTCCTCACCGGTGAGCGGCCCGAACCGGCGTTCCTCATCGCCAAACCGTTCCAGCCGGCAACCGTGTCGGCGGTGGCGAGCCAAGCCTTGTTCTTCGAACGCACGGCAAAACGCCGCGAGCGGCGCGTGACCGCGTAACTGGAAGGCGGGCCGGAACGGAAGCCTTAACGACGGCGGCGCTGGGGAGGGCGTTGCGGGCTCGAGCGGTGGTGGCTCGCCAGGCCGACGAGAATTCCCACTCCAATCGCAACCGCGAGCGTCACCAGCGGGCGATGCTCGACCTCGTTCGACAGGCGGCGCAGCGCGTGATTGCCGAGCTTTGCTGCTTCGCTGCCGATTTTCGCAGCCTCATCGCGCACCGAATTGGCCCCGCCCTGAACTCGGTCGGCCATGCTCTGCAACGCGGAAACGATGGTCTCGCCGACCCGCTCGGCGGCTTGCGCGGCGTTTGCGGCGGAGCGGCCGCCGGCGCGCTCGAGCTGCCGCTCCAACGCACGCAGGCGCTGGTCGATGTTGCCGATTTCGGCGGAGATCGCGTGGGAATATCCCGATCGAGAAAACATGTTTTCACCTAAGGCCAACTCGCGCAGCGGGTTGTTGTCGTCAGTTCACGCTTTTGAGCCAGGTGTCGATTTGGCGCTCGGCCTCGTCCCTCGCCACGCCGTAGCGCTGCTGAAGCCGGCCGCTGAGCTCCATGCGCTTACCCTCGATGACGTCGAGATCGTCGTTGGTGAGCTTGCCCCACTTCTGCTGAACCTTGCCTTTGAGCTCTTTCCAATTGCCTTCAACTCGATCCCAATTCATCGCGTCTCTCCTGTGTTGTTTTCCCGGCGTTGTGCTTCGTTCGGTCGACGGGAATGTCCAGCCGGAAAACCCTGCGCGACAGCAAAAGTTCCGCTGCGCTGATCCCCGTGCCGTGGCTGAAAAAGACGCGGGCGTAGCCGACCTCTGGGGCCGACTACGCCCTAGCTAACCGGCCGAGCACGGGGAGGGGGAAATGGGCGGCCGGCTACCCCTGACAATGCACGGCGCATGGGTTGGTTCCTGGGGAATCCGGCAAAACCCCAGATCAAGGCTGCAGGGCACGAGGCCCGACGAGACCACTCCTTCGCCTGGGTTGGACACCACCGCAAACGGCGCCGACCGACGTCCATGTCGGCGCCGGCACCCTGCCCTGCTCCGCGCAGAAACCTCCTTTGCCGCCAAAGCGTTAGCTGCGGGCGCGAGCGCGTGCGCGGCTTTGCAGAAATCGCAACGCCGCGCATGAACCTATCCGCGGGTTACCGCGACTAATGAACATAGGGATCGTGGGGAGTAACCCATGCGGCGTAATTCGGGATATCTCGTCGGCTGCGGCGGCGCGGTTTTGGCCATCGCGACCTTCCTCGTTGGTCTGGAAGTCTCCTCCACCACGGCTGCGCCGTCGATCGCTCGGACCGCGCCGATGGTGAACCGCACCCTCAAGAGCGACCGTATGCCGCTCGCCTCGACCAAGAGCCGCAATGCGGTGAACGGTCCGGCCGAAACCACCGTCCCGCCAGCGCCCGCTCCCAAGCCCAGATTGCTCGATGGATGCGAGCCGGTGGTCAGCGCAATCGGACACTCGCCATTGGCGCAGGTCCCGGGCCGCTGCGTGTCCTAAGCCTCGCGCGGGTTCCCTCCTCCAACATCGCTCCGTTCCGCCGTGTTCGGTGCGCCGTTGCGCAGGCGCCGCAGATGGGCGCTTAGCCACGCGGCGGCGTTGCCGGTCGCACCGCGTCGCAACGCGGAACCTTCGAAATACCAGCGGCTTATAGAGGAAGATGGGTGATGGAGGCTGCGCGACTTGCTTGCGACACACGGTCGGCCTGCGCGGGATGGCGATAGGTTCGCCGCCCCGCGTGTTCGCGCCTCGATCGCACCCTAAGGAAGGACGCATCAGCGATGTGCTACCTTTCCCCGCCTGGGGCCTCCGCCGCGGACAAAATAGAACCGTCGCACGCTGGACGTGAAAGTGCCTGAAGCACAAGATAAAGGTGACAGGGCCGACACTCCCGTTAGCGAACGAGCGGCGCCTTCCCATCCCGAGCTTGAGTCGTTTCGATCGGCCCTCGATGCCGGCCGGGTCGGCCTATGGTCATGGGACCTTCGCTCCCATCAGATGACTTGGTCGACCAAGCTCGAAGACTTCCACGGCCATCGCGGGGAGATGCTCGAGGGCACGTTCTCGATCGCTCCCGAGGACTTGAAGTCGCAGGACACGACAGGTGTGCTTGCCGCGATCGGCGAAGCCTTGCAGACGCGCGAGCCGTATCGCGTGGAGTACCGTCTGCCCGGACCATCCGAGCGTGAGGAGCGTTGGTTCGAAGCCTCGGTCACCGTCGTCGTGCAGGACGGCGCGGCGGTGCAACTTCTCGGCATGTGTCGCGATGTGACCGAACGCCTGCGCGTCAATCGCGAGGTTCGTGTGCGTGCGCGCCAGCAGGAAACGCTCGCGCGGCTCGGCGAACGGGCACTCACCGAAGGCGATTTGCAGAAATTCTTCAACGAGGTGGTCACCACGGTCGGGGAGATTCTCGACCTCGAAATGGTGAAAATCCTCGAACTGGTTCCGGGCGACGCCGAGCTTTTGCTCAGGGCCGGCATCGGATGGCACGCGGGGCTGGTCGGCACCGCCAATGTTTCCACCACCCGCGACACGCAGGCCGGCTATACGCTCGCCTCCGGCCGTCCGGTGATCGTGGAGGATCTGGCGTCGGAGACGCGGTTTACGGGCTCATCGCTGCTCAAAACGCACGGCGTCGTGAGCGGGCTGACCGCGCCGATCGCGGGGCGCGATGGCCGCGCCTATGGCGTGCTCGGCGCGCACACGGCCAAGCGACGCAAGTTCAACGATTACGACGTGGCATTTCTGGCGGCGGTGGCGAACGTGGTGGCGGGCGCCATCCAGCGCCGGCAACTGGATCAACGCCATGAACTGATGATCCGTGAGTTGCGGCACCGCTCCGGCAATCTGTTTTCACAGCTGCTTGCCCTGTTCTCGCAGACCGCCAAGAATTCGCGCAGCGTCGCCGACCTTGTGGCCAAATACGAGGCCCGCGTTCTGGCGCTGGCGAACGCCCATCGCCTGATCACCGAGGGCGGGTGGAAATCGACCTCGCTCAGCGAGCTTCTCAACACGTTGCTTGCTCCATTCCTCGATCGCGTATCGTTCAGCGGACCCAACGTCTTCCTCGAGCCTGATCCGACCTTCGGACTGAGCATGGCGGTGCACGAGCTTGCGACCAATGCCAGCAAGCACGGCAGCCTTTCGAGTTCGTCCGGTCGCGTCGCGCTCGGCTGGACGGTCACGCGCACGCAGCAAGGCCTCACCCTCGTCCTCGACTGGAAGGAAAGTCGCGGGCCCGCACCCCGACGAACCAGGCGAGTGGGGTTCGGCTCGCGGCTCATCAACATGGTCATCGAACGCCAGCTCAACGGCCAAGTGGAGCAATCCTTCACAGCAGATGGATTGCAGGCGCGGCTGACCGTCCCTCTCACCCACGAGCGATGGCCGGGCGGCGCGCGCTCAGCTTCGCGCACCGATCCGTCGTAGCGGCGCGGAGCCCTTGCCGGCATGCGCGAGGGGCCGCGGTGAACGCCGCGGGCGGCAAAAGTCGATTTCAGGCCGCTTCACCTGCTTCGACGTAACGCCCTGGTGAGCGCCATGCTGAAACCGACCTTGATCGGATCGGCTGCGCGCGCGGACACCCTGGCCCACTGGACGACCGCGAACAAAATTGCGAGCGGGACACGCAAAACGGCGCGTCGTGCGGTGGCAGACATCGGCTGATCTCCTCCCGCGCCATGACGGCAGCGACCGCCTGGCGCTTCGCGCGCTTCTGATCGCACGCACGCTCGAATCGCGCGGTTCACACTTGAGCGTGCGCATTCGCCCACGCCAGCGACCCCCACAACAACCGGCGAAAATACGGCTAAATCTGAGCATCACGCCGCCGTCACTTCCCGGATACCTATCGCACCGTGTCGCCGACGACGGAGCCGCCGATTCGAGATGTTTTGAATAAAATTCGAATCGAGATGGGCTTCGGGCCCTCGTAAAACGCCACCGAAAACGGCGCGCTGACCGCCGCGAGGCCGGACTCGTTTCCAAAACTGCGATCCGGACGGCTTCCCGCGGCAAAGTGCGTGCTATTCGTGCAACACTCTTCTGAAAAGGATCAATCGCGCCGGTGATACAAGCGCTTTTTGGTTGTGTAGCGAGTGCGGTTAGAGCATCGTTAATCGTGCAGCGGTGGAAACCGCTCTGGCTAAGTGGTGATGGGAAGAGGGGGGCGTCCCTCTTCGGTTGTCCCGTCTTCGGGCTTCCGAAAGGCGATGCTGTCCAGACACAAGGGGAATAAGTCATGATGAAGAGCATTGTACTCGCTACGGCTGCATCCTTGGCCATGCTGAGCGCTGCCGCCGCCGCCGACCTGCCGCGTAAGGAGCCGCCTCCGCCGGCGCCTCCGGTTGGCAAAGCTCCGATCGGCAAGTATCCGGTCGGCAAGGCTCCGATCGGCAAGTATCCACAGCCCGTCGTGACCAAGGGCTAACGCAACGATGTCACCGACGGGGTGCTCGCGCACGAATTGCCGCGAGCACCCCCCGGGACATTGTCTCCAGCAGTGCAAAGCAGAGCGTCAACCGCTTCGGGCGTCGCCGAAGTGGATTATGATTAGGGGAGCCACCAATGCGATATCTCCGGACGAAAACGCGCGGCCTCGCCTTGGGTGTGGGCTTGTGCGCAGTCGCGATCGCCGCGGGGCTGCAGGTTCAGGTCGCCAACGCGCAGGACAAGCCTGCCGCGACGCCGGCCAGCGCCCAGGCGCAGACGAACAGCAAGGCCGTCTATTACGTCGATTTCCGATCGCGCACCGCCGCCAGCTATGGCCATGCCTTCGTGTGGTATGGACGCGCCGACCAGAAGCAGATCGAAGTCGCGGGAGTGCATCCGGCGACCGAGAGCGTCATTCCCTATATCATCGGGCACCTTATTCCGGTGCCGGCCGAAACCGGCAAGAGCTACGGCGATCTCGATGAGGATTATGTGACCGCGAGCTATCGCGTCTACATGACCGAGGCCGAGGCCAAGGACGTGTTCGCGTTTATCAAGCGTCTGGAGTCGAGGTCGCTGATGTGGAACGCGGCGACGTGGAATTGCGTGGCCTTCATCCAGGTGGTCGCCATACACATGGGCTTGAAGGTGCCGGGAAACCATCTGCTGTACCCGGAGGACTGGGTCAACCAGCTGAGGAAACTCAACGGCGGACGGCGCTATATGTCGAGCCCGGCGGTCGCGCAGGCCTCGTCCAAGCCCTCTGCTTCGGCGCAGAAGCCCGCTGGGCCTGCGCATCCGCAAACCGCGTCGGCGGGCTATTGACGGCCACTGACTACCGCCATAACGGGATAGCATAGAGTGCAGCGGAGGCTTCATGCCTCCGCTTTTGCGTTGGCAGCAACAGTCCAGACCTGCGTGCGTCGGCAGCGCGGAACGTGGTCGACGTCAAATTTGGCGCTAAATCCCGCCCTTTTTCGCAGCGCACTGCTATGTTAAAGTTGCTTTGATTGATGTATGCATCTCCGGCGCGTCGGCGGGGAGCGGGATTTATCGGCATGGTGGGTGCATTGGCGCAGCCAAAGCGGCGCTTCCAGCTCGTTCTGATCAAGCCGTCGCATTACGACGACGATGGCTACGTCATCCAGTGGATGCGCGCGTTTGTCCCCTCGAACACGCTGGCGGTTCTCTACAGCCTGGGGCGCGATTCGGCGCAGCGCGCCGTGCTCGGGCCCGACATCGCCATCGACATTGCGGTGATCGACGAGATCCACACGCGCGTCAAAATCGGGCAACTGCTCGCTCGGTTTCGGCGCCACGGCGGGTTTGGCTTGGTGGGGATCGTCGGCGTGCAGTCGAATCAGTATCCCCGTGCGCTCGATATCGCCCGCCCGTTCCGCGCAGCGGGCGTGCCGGTGATGATCGGCGGATTTCACGTGTCCGGCTGCCTCGCCATGCTGCCGGAATTGCCGGACAACCTTAAGCGGGCGCTCGACATGGGCGTCAGCCTGTTTGCCGGCGAGCTGGAAGGACGGATGGACCGCATCCTGCAGGATGCGGCGAACGGGACGCTACAGCCGGTCTACAACTACCTGAAGGACTTGCCGTCGCTCGAATCGGAGCCGACCCCGATCCTCCCCGTCGACCACCTGAGAAAAACCTTCCAGGCCTTGGCCAGCTTCGATGCCGGCCGCGGCTGTCCCTATCAATGCTCGTTCTGCACCATCATCAACGTCCAGGGCAGGAAGTCGCGGCGCCGTTCGGCGGACGACGTCGAACGGACGATCCGGGAGCACTATGTCCAGGGCATCCGGCACTTCTTCATCACCGACGACAATCTCGCCCGCAACAAAGATTGGGAGGCCATCTTCGACCGGATCATCATGCTGCGCGAACGCGAGAACATGAATATTCGGCTGATGGTCCAAGTCGACACGCTGTGCCACAAGATTCCGAACTTCATCGAGAAGGCCGCCCGCGCCGGCACCAACCGCGTGCTGGTCGGTCTCGAAAGCATCAATGCCGCAAACCTGCTCGCGGCCAAGAAGCGCCAGAACAAGATTACCGAATACCGCGCGATGCTGCTGGCCTGGAAAAACGCGGGGGCGATCACCACCGCCGGCTACATCCTCGGATTCCCCTTCGACACGCCCGAATCCATCCGCGAGGACATCGCGATCATCCAGAAGGAACTCCCGCTCGACATCCTCGAATTCTTCTGCCTCACCCCGCTTCCGGGCTCTGAAGACCACAAGGTGCTGTGGCAGAAAGGGGAGTGGATGCACGAGGACATGAACCTCTACGACGGCGAGCACGCCGTCTCGCATCATCCCAAGATGAGCAAGGAGGCGTGGGAGCAGGTCTATCGCTCCGCCTGGGAATGGTATTACACGCCCGAACACATGGAAACGATCCTGCGGCGCGGTGCCGCCACCAGCTGCAGCATGTCGCGCCTGGTGAGTTTCGTGTTCCTGTTCTCCTCCTCGGTTCCGCTCGAAAATGCCCATCCGCTGCAGGGCGGTCTGCTGCGCCGGAAGTATCGGCGGGATCGTCGTCCCGGGATGCCGATCGAGCCGATCTGGTCGTTCTATCCGAAACACGCGTGGGACTTCATGAGCAAATATTCCCGCGCGGTGCGCCTGTTGCTTTGGCTGCACCGGACCAACCGGCGCCTGCAGCAGGACCCGAATCGGTACCAGTACACCGACCTGGCGATGACCCCCGTGACCGACGACGAGACCGAGAAGCTCGAATTGTTCACCCACAGCGATGCCGCGCGCCAGGCCGTCGCGCATGCGCACAAGATCGACCAGCTCACCCACGCCCCCAAAGCGGCGAGGGCCGAGGTTCACGCCTGACGCAGGCATCCGAGCCGACCCGGCCGCGTCGGAGCTGACCACGGCAGCGCACCGAAGATGACACGGCCGCGTCGGGGCCGCGGTCCCTCGCGTGCATCGCCACGCATCGGCGGCTCACCGCTAATATATCCCCGGCAAGATGCGCGCGGTCCGCGCCATGTAGCGGCGGTACTCGTCGCCGAACGTTTCGGTCATCAGCGCCTCCTCGCGCCCGACGCGCAGAAAGAACAACGTTCCGAAGCCGATCAGACCCGCCGGCCCCGCGATCCAATTCGGCAGCAGGAGCGCCTGCGCCAACGCCCACAGCCAGAACGCCGAATACATCGGATGTCGCACGCGACTGTAGACGCCGTTCGTCACCAGCGTGTGCCGGTCGCGCACTTCCAGCGTCACCGACCAATTGCGTCCAAGGTCCTTGTGCGTGCGGTGGAACAGCCAGAGCGAGGCGGCGAAGACCGCGGCGCCAAGCCAGGCTTGCCAGGGGCGAAACGGGTAGCTGGCGAAATGCGGGGCATCGCGGACCACGTAGATGAAGGGAAGGACCCCCAATCCCGCGGCGGAGATCGCCATCAGCGCGATCTCGCGGCCGCGATCGGCGCGCCGCAGCTTCGGGGTGCGGCGCGCGCGGCGGTCGTGGGGATAGCGGATGATGAACCAGCCGACGACGCCGACAAGCCAGATCACCTTGGCGGCGAGCGGCGTCATAGCGACGGCTGCGCGAGCACGCTGCGGGGGCGCGACGGATCGCGGTAAGTGCCGTCGGCCACGACGAAATCCAACAGTCCGACCGGCGACGTCGTCCAATCGAGAAACGGCGCCGGGCCGCACACCATGAGAAAATAATCGTACGGCGCGCGCCTGTCGTTGGCCATCACCGAGCGATAATGCAGCCGCAAAACGCTGCGGCGCGCGCGCGCGAACGTTTCAGGCAGCAGCATATCGTGGATCTGCACGCGGCGGATCACCGGCTTGCCGTCGAGCCGATCGTCGGGAATGTGCCGCAGCGATACCGGATCGAATTTGTAGAAGCTGATGGTATCGGCGCGCGATTGATATTCGGTCCAGCCGATCGACGGTTCGGCCACGATGCGCGCGATCTTGCGGCGGATATCCTGCGCGCGCGGATGCAACGCGAATTTCGGGATGGTCGCGCCGATGGTGAGCACGCAAATCGTTACGCCACGACGGCCGAAATCGGCATCGCGCGCCAGCGCGCGCACGAGCACATCGAGCACGAGCATGGCGCCGAGGCTGTGGCCGACGACCACGATTTCGTCGACCGCGGCCTCGCGCGCGCGCGCGAGCAACGTCTCGGCGAAACGCTCGAGACGCGCATCGATGTCCGGCCGGCGGCCGTGCAGGTAGTCGTTGGCGCAGATCCAATCGTCCAACAGCTGCTGCACGCGCCAGCGCCCGCCGGGCCAGCGCAGCAGCAGGAGAAAGACGGCAACGCCAACCGCTATGCCGGCCGCCGCGGCGCCCATGCCCTCGAGGCCCACGAACGCGATCAACAGGCGCGCGGCGAGCCATCCGCCAACCGCGAACAAGACGACCGCAAGGATCGGAAACAGGAAAAAGATAGCGTATCGCTGGTTCGCGAAAATGTAGCGAAACATCGTGCCGGTGACGATGAAGTCGAGATAGGCGCGCGCCGCCTTGAACAGCCGCAGCGGCAGCGGACGCGTGAAATCGCCGCGCACAATGTCGTCCCACAGCAGCACTTCGTGCCCCGCCTCGACCTGCCAGTCGGCGCCGCGCGCGCTCACGGTCCACCAGGCGCGCGATTGCTCGTTCGACTCTTCGAGAGCGGACAAAGTCGCCTCGACGTTCCAGGTGCGCCGGAAAACCTCGAGCTGGCGCGCGAACCGCCGATACTGCGCGCCGGCGTCGATCGGGTCGTATCCCGCCACGTGATAGACGTGCCGACGCCGGATCATGCTCACGGCGGCTATTTCATCATCTCGTCGGGCGGCATGATGCCCCACAGATTGGCGGCCGACGGATCCTTGGGCCACACTTTCGGTTTCTGCGGATGGTCGCGGTGCCACGGCCGCGGCTCGAAATAGCCGAGCTCCTCGTTGACCTGGTCGAGCTCGGCGAACAATTCCGTGATCAACCCGTTCGGGGCGCGATGGTAGGCGAAAAGGTTGTGACCGATGCCGTGCCGTCCCGGCCCCCAGATCAGCTTGTAACCGTTGAGGCTGAGAAAATCGCAAGCGGTCTGCAGGTGGGCCCAATCGCGCAGCTCGAACGCCGTGTGAAAATGCCGATTCGCGTCGATCTGCATCAGGTTGATGGTGTGGTGGTCGGGACCGCAGCGCAGGAACGAGAAGAAATCCCCCATCCAATCGGACTCCCGAAAGCCGAGCACGTCGCAATAGAACTTGGTCACGTGCTTGACGTCGGTGACGAAAAACGCGACGTGACCGAGCTTGTGCGGAACGATACCCTTGGTGGCAAAGCGCTGACCGGAGAACGCGTCGCGTTTGAATACCTCCATCACGGTTCCCTTCGGGTCCTCGAACGTAACCATGTCCGCGATCGTCGGCTCGGGATCCTTGCGGCGCTGCGTCTTGATGCCGTGGCCCTGGATCTGTTTTTCGAACGCGCCGAGATCATCGTCGGGGCCGATCTGGAATCCGAGCCGCACGCATTTCGCTTGCGCGCCCTTGCGCAACACCACCGAGTGATGGTCGATGGTCGAGGCAAGATAGACGGCGTCCTTGCTCTTTTCGGTCGGCGTGAGGCCGATCACCTCGGTGCAATATTCGCTCTGCTTATCGACATCGGGCATTTCGTAAACGGCGTGGGCGATCTTCTTGACGCGGATCATGTGGTCCTCCGTTGTTGTTTCCCTTGAAAATCAGGCTTTGGAGCGCGCCAGCGCGCCGATGACGTCGACCATGGCGGCTCCACGCTGCGCCGCATCCGGGGCACGAAACTTAAAATTAACGCCCATAAGGCCCGCTCGCAAAGCTTAAGCCAGCTCGAGCGACTGGTCGGAAAAATGCACTTTGATGCCGAGCGAGCCCTCCATCACCGTCCATTCCCGCAGCTCGAAGCTGCGCAGCCCATGGACGACGAACGGATCGGCTTCGGCGATTTCGCGCGCCGCCTGCGCGCTCGCGGCCCGCAGGATGGTCAGCCCGTCGCCGCGGGTCTTGCCATCGGCCTCCGCCAACGGACCGGACGCGAACAGCACGCCCTTCTTCTCCAGGCCGATCATGTATTCAAGGTGGCGCGGCAAATGCTCGGCGATCTTTTCGGGGGCCGCGCCGCCCTTGGAGAGGACGACGTAAAGCTTTTTTCGAAGCATGGTCTTGGTGAGCTCGCGGATGCGCTCTTGCGTCATAGGTATCCTCCCCTTCGGCGGCGGCTTGTCGCGCGCAGTTAGTCCCTCGCACGGCCGCGAGCATGGCGAGACGGCCGACTGCGATCAAGGATCCGCGGCCGCGGCGTAATCCTTGGACGCCTGTTTTTTCCTGTAAAATACAGAAAAAAAGCAGGAGCTGGGCACAACGCGTCGCGCTCCTCACTTTGCACGGCCCGTCGCTCGTCGAGCGACGATCGGCTGTTCTACCATAGTTTCAATCAGTAGTGAATATATAAATACAAATTGTAGTCGATACGGAACGTCAGGGGTTCACGGCCGGCGTTTCCGTCGAGGCGCGCGGCGCTTGAGAGAATATCCTCCGCCGGAGCGCCGTTTGGGTCCGGGGATGGCGCGATGACCGTCCGGCTGCGCGCGCAACGCATCGGCTGAGCGGCAAACCACTTCAGAAAGCTGCCGGAGCTGTCCGGCCAGGGGACTTGTCTTGCGCCAGATCATGCCAACGGTTCGCGCGGGTTGCGGGTCCTTAAACCGCGCGACAGACACCGACGCCGAGCGTGTCTCCACCGCCACGGCCATTTCCGGGATCAAGGTTACACCCATGCCGGCGCTGACCATTTGGACAAGTGTAGATAGCGAGCTCGCGTCCAGCGCGTCACGCGGCGGCGACGATTGCATATTGCAGAACGACAGAGCCTGATCGCGAAAACAGTGCCCCTCTTCGAGCAGGAGCAGCCTCATCTCGCGCAGTGTTTCGCTACTGGGCACCGGCGTTCCCTCATCCTCGCCCGGCCGCACCAGCAGGAAATTTTCCGCAAACAGCGCGACCTCGGTAAGCGAAGGTTCGGACACCGGCAGAGCAACAATTGCCGTGTCGAGCCGGCCTTCCACGAGCTCTTGTATGAGTCTCGACGTCAGCGCCTCGCGTACATGAACGTCAAGTTCGGGATGCATTCGAGTGAGGTTCCCAATGACCGTAGGCAGCAGATAGGGTGCAATCGTTGGGATCATTCCGATGTGCAGTTGGCCCGCAAGCCAGCCCCGCGACGCTCGCGCGAAGTCTCCCAGTTCATCGACCGAGCGCAGGATGTCGCGGACGCGTAGGGCGGCGTCCTCTCCGAACTTCGTAAGCCGGACTTGTCGTGCGCCTCGCTCGATGAGCACGGCGCCCAGAGCCTCCTCCAGTTCCTTGATCTGCATCGACAACGCGGGCTGCGAAATCCCACAAGCTGCTGCCGCGCGTCCGAAGTGGCTATGACCTGCCAGCGCATCGAAATAGCGAAGCTGCCTCAGCGTTGTCTCTATCATCAGAATATCTTATCACAGCAATCATTAAAGTCAATTTTACCTGATCGGATGCGTCGGGTAAAGTTGTCGCCACGAAGTGGAAAATGACGCAAACCGCGACAGGAGGAAGATGATGGATGACGTGACCAAATGCCCGTTCACGGGTGGGATGCATACACACACGAACCGAGACTGGTGGCCGAACCAGCTGGACGTCCGGAGTCTCCATCGCAACTCCACTTTGTCCGATCCAATGGGCGAGGCGTTCGACTACGCCAAGGAGTTCAAGAGCCTCGATCTGAATGCCGTGATCAAGGACCTGCATGCCTTGATGACGGACTCGCAGGAGTGGTGGCCGGCCGACTTTGGCCACTACGGGGGACTGATGATCCGCATGGCGTGGCACAGCGCGGGGACGTACCGCATCGCCGACGGCCGCGGCGGTGCAGGCGCCGGCCAGCAGCGCTTCGCGCCGCTCAACAGCTGGCCGGACAACGCGAACCTCGACAAGGCGCGCCGGCTGCTGTGGCCGATCAAGCAGAAGTACGGCCGCAAAATCTCCTGGGCCGACCTTATGATTCTCGCGGGTAACGTCGCGCTGGAGTCGATGAACTTCAAGACGTTCGGTTTCGGCGGTGGCCGCGCCGATGTCTGGGAGCCCGAAGAGCTCTACTGGGGTCCCGAGGGGACCTGGCTGGGGGACGAACGCTACAGCGGCGAGCGCGAGCTTCAGAACCCGCTCGGCGCGGTGCAGATGGGCCTGATCTACGTCAATCCACAAGGACCGAACGGCAAGCCGGATCCGGTCGCGGCGGCCAAGGACATCCGCGAAACGTTCCGCCGCATGGCGATGAACGACGAGGAGACCGTCGCGCTGATTGCCGGCGGCCACAGCTTCGGCAAAACCCACGGCGCCGGCGATCCGTCACTGATGGGCCCGGAGCCGGAAGGCGCCTTGATCGAGGATCAGGGCCTCGGGTGGAAGAGCAAATTCGGCACGGGCTTCGGCGCCGATGCCATCACCGGCGGCCCGGAGGTGACCTGGTCGCAGACGCCGACGAAGTGGAGCAATCACTTCTTCGAGAACCTGTTCAACAATGAATGGGAGCTGACGAAGAGCCCAGCCGGTGCCTATCAGTGGAAGGCAAAAGGCGCCGCCGCCACGATCCCGGACCCCTACGACAAATCGAAGAAGCATGTGCCGACCATGCTCACCACGGACCTCTCGCTGCGCATGGACCCGGCCTACGAGAAGATCTCGAGGCGCTTCTACGAGCATCCGGATCAGCTTGCGGACGCGTTTGCCCGGGCGTGGTTCAAGCTCACGCACCGCGACATGGGGCCGATCCATCGTTATCTCGGCCCGCTCGTCCCGAAGGAAATACTGATTTGGCAAGACCCGATCCCCGCGGTGAATCATCCGCTGATCGGGGAGCAGGATATTACTGCGCTGAAGGCGAAAATCCTTGGCTCCGGCCTGTCGGTGTCGCAGCTGGTCTCGACCGCTTGGGCCTCCGCGTCCACGTTCCGCGGCTCCGACAAGCGTGGCGGGGCGAACGGCGCGCGCATTCGCCTCGCGCCGCAGAAGGATTGGGACGTCAATCAGCCGAAGCAGCTCGCGACGGTGCTTCAGAAGCTCGAAGCGATCCAGAAGGAGTTCAACGCCTCGGCCACCGGCGGCAAGAAAGTTTCGCTCGCCGACCTGATCGTGCTCGGCGGCGCCGCGGCGATCGAGAAGGCCGCGAAGGCGGCCGGACACGACGTGAAGGTCCCGTTCACGCCGGGGCGCATGGACGCGTCGCAGGAGCAGACCGATATCGACTCCTTCGCCCCGCTCGAACCGGCCGCCGACGGTTTCCGCAACTATCTCAGCGGCAAGCAGCTCATGTCGCCTGAGGAGGCGTTGGTGGATCGGGCGCAGTTGCTGACACTGACGGCGCCGGAGCTGACGGTCCTCGTCGGCGGCCTGCGCGTTCTGGGCGCAAATGCCGGGCAGTCCAAGCACGGCGTCTTCACCAAGCGGCCCGAGACGCTGACGAACGATTTCTTCGTCAACCTGCTCGACATGAGCACAGAATGGCAGCCGTCCGCCGGCTCTGAAGGCGTGTACGAGGGCCGCGACCGCAAGACGGACGCGGTCAAGTGGACCGGCACGCGTGTCGACCTGATCTTCGGCTCGCAGTCGCAGCTGCGCGCCCTCGTGGAAGTCTATGGGTGCGTGGACTCGAAGGAGAAGTTTGTGAAAGACTTCGTGGCCGCCTGGAACAAGGTGACGAACCTCGATCGCTTCGACCTTGTCCCATCTCTGCGGAAAGCTGCTTGAGGGCTTCTAAAGCACGTTCGTTTGTGCTTGAAGCACTTTAGCGTCGCAAACTCGGTGCGCTCCCCTCCCCCTCGTGGGGAGGGGCTTGGGGTGGGGGTCGTGCAACTCCTTTGCAAGTGGCGCCATCGTTATTTCGCCGCATCACCCCCACCCTCCCCACAAGCGGATGCACATGTGTCAGGCATCGAGGATTTAGCGATGACGGTGCGTCCCCGAAAGACGTCTGAGGAGTGCAACTGCTTCGCCATGCGCGCGGCGGCGAGACATCTGAGCCAATCCTACGATCGGTTCTTGGCGCCAAGCGGGCTGCGCACGACCCAATTTTCCATCCTCGCGCGGCTCAAGCGCAGGGGTCCGTTGACGATCAACGCGCTTGCCGAGGACATGGTGATGGATCGCACCACGCTTGGACGCAACATTTTGCCGCTCGAGCGGGACGGGCTGATCAGCATCGAGCCGACTGCATCCGATCGCCGTGCCAAGGAGCTGCGCCTGACCAAGGCCGGCGAGAAGCGCCTGCAAGCGGCGCTCAAAGGCTGGTCCCAGGCGCAGGCGCGATTTGAAACCGTGTTCGGAGCCGAGCGCGCTGGCGACCTGCGCAAGCTGTTGCGAGCCGTCGCGGCGAGCGAATTCGCGCCGGGGAAGCAACCGCCCATCCGCAGATGATCGATCAGCCAACCCGCTGAGCCGCCTCGCGACCGCCCCGTCGCTCCATGCGCCTTGGGAGGCAAAGCGGACATTCTCCAGTCCGCGACATGAGATCGATTGTCCGCTTTTGACAAAACGGACATAAGAGGGACTGAAGCTCGCCGCCTTAGTCATAGGAATGTCGTTTGGACCAATCCAAATTTTCCGGTCGAACCTCGCGTCGGCAGGGGCCAGCCGAGTTGAAGTGGCTCGCTCGGTTCTGGCACCTGCATTTACGCTTGGTCCTTTCGGCCGCGTTCGGCACCACGGTTACGCTGACGCTGCTTGCCTTGCCCTGGGGCACGGCGACACGCCTTCTTGTCGGCTGGGACAGCGGCGTTGTGCTCTATCTGGCGCTGATCTATTGGTACATGGCGCACGCGTCGATTGCCAGGTTGCGGCAAAGGGCGGCCATCGAGGATGAAGGCGCGATCGCGCTTCTGGTGCTCACCACGACGGCAGCCCTCGCCAGTCTGGCTGCGGTTGTAGCCGAGATCGGACAGGCGCCGAGCCCGTACCACGTCGTGCTGGGCATGGGCACAATTCTGTTGTCCTGGACTTTCATGCACTCGATCTTCGCCCTGCATTATGCACGCGAGTTCTTTGGCAAGGGTTACGACGAGCGGACCGGCGGCCTCGTTTTTCCTGGTAAGGAAGACCCGGACTACTGGGACTTCCTTTATTACTCGCTCGTCGTGGCCATGACCGCACAGGTGTCCGACGTTCAAATTACCAGCAAGACAATCCGTAGACTGACGACCGTGCACGGTGTTGCCTCGTTCTTCTTCAACGTGACGGTGCTCGCGCTGACGGTGAACATCGTATCCAGCCTGATGCAGGGGGATCGCTGATCGGACCAGCACAGAGGTTTAAGCGTCCGGGCCTTTCAGGCGGTCACTCGCCGGCTCCGCACCGGAGCCTTTTCTATGGGAACCTCTGCCGCTCTGATGGCATTTCCGTGTGAGCCCTTCCCCCCACATCCTGCCCAGGGCTCGAAAACCCCCGCCGTGTGACTGGACCTCCATGGTGGGGTTTCTTATCGGGCGCTCGGCACGCCAACCGAGCGGCTTAGTGCGCAACCTTGAAATTGTTTGACAGTCGGTCGACTCCGCGGCCTGAGGTCTGTTGTCTGCTTATAACCCGTAGCCAGGCCGCTGCTGATTACACACAGAACGCATTGGACGCGTCCATCGTCTCCTGCGGCCAGCAATTCGGTCGGAGCAAAGCGGACATTGACTGAGCCGCGCTTACAGAAAGCGGATTTATGAGTGCACGCCCTAGCCTCACGGCTTGATGGCAACGTCAGGGAGGTATCCGGGCCGGTAGATCTGCTCCGCCGTCAGCTTGTCGCCGGATACCTCGATGTTGTTGTTGATGAAGTCGACCGTATTCTTCATGCGGTCGGTTGAAATGTAGCCGAAGCCGTTCTTCTCCACGTCCGGCGTGATCGCGATACGCTTGAGGATTTGAATTTCCTCGATCACGATCTGCGGATCGAGCGCCTTCACATATTGGATTTCGATGCGCGCGGCTTCCTCCGGATCGGCAAGCGCGTCCTTCCAGCCCTTGAGCGCCGCGCGCACGAATTTCTTCACGATCTCGGGATTCTTCGCCAGAAAGTCCTCGGAAACGCCGATCGAGTTCGCATAGATCTCGAGACCGTAATCGCCTGCGAACAGACAGACCGGCTTCGCATTCGTCACCGCGCGGCGAATGGCGGGCTCGCTCATGAGGAATTGATCGATCGATTGCACCTTTCCGGCGGCGAGCATGGGTACGCGCGAGGCCGCGTCGATATTCACGATCTTCAGCGTCTTGCTGTCCACCTTGTTCATTTCCATGAACGCCGCCCAGATCTTCGGCACGAACGATGCCGTGCTCGAGCCAAGCTCGAGGCCCGCCATTTGTTTGGGCTCGGTGACGTTGGCGCCGGGATTCAAGGTGAAGATGCAATAGGGCGGCTTTTGATAGTTCGCCGCCACGATCTTGACCGTCGCGCCTGGGCTCCCCGACGCGACCAGGCTCGGAATGTCGATGAAGCCGATCTCGGCGCCGCCGGTGGCGACGGTTCGGATCGCATCTGCGGTCCCCTTCGACGGCATGATGGTGACGTTCAAGCCCTCGTCCTTGAAGTAGCCCTTGCCGAGTGCGACGTACCACGGCGCATGGCGGCCCAAACTGATGAAATCGAGCACGAATTTGAGGTCGCGCTCCTGCGCCTGCGCGGCCGGGCAGAGAAGGCACGTCGCGATCGCGGCAACCGCCGTCACGCGTGCGATCAACGGTCGAAACATGAGTGCCTCCCGATCTGCCAAGGAGCAGCGTCGCGCGGCTTCGAGCCACGAAGACGAGCCGTCCCGGCGGCATTTGACGCTCAAAATACCATAAGATATTCCACGCGATACTCAAGACGCCGCTCGCAGCGGTCGCCGCATCGGGCTCCGCGTGTTTGCACAAAGCAAGTTTCGGGGACGGCGGACGCAACAGCGAGCACAGTAATGGCGTTCGGGGTGATCAAGAACGTGCGCAAGGTGTTTCAGCTCGAGGAAATCGGCTGGAGCGCCCTCGAGCCTGTCGTCGCCTTGGATGACGCGAGCTTCCGGTTCGAGGAGGGCGAGCTCGTTGCGCTCCTGGGACCGAGCGGATGCGGCAAGACGACGCTGCTGCGCATCATCGGCGGGCTGATTGCGAAAACGGCGGGGTCGGTCGCGATCGACGGACGCGAGGTCACCAAGCCGGTGGGCGACTACGGCTTCGTGTTTCAGACGCCGAGCTTGATGCCGTGGCGAAACGTCTTGGATAATGTCTTGTTTCCCATGGAGATCCTCAGGAAGAACGACGCCGCGGCGCGGCGCCACGCCCACGAGCTTCTGGAGCTGGTGGGGCTGAGCGGCTTTCTTTCGGCGCGGCCGCACCAGCTCTCCGGCGGCATGCAGCAGCGCGTCGCGCTTTGTCGCGCGCTCGTTCACCGGCCACGGCTCTTGCTTATGGATGAGCCTTTCGGCGCGCTCGACGAGCTCACGAGAATGGATATGAACGATCTGCTTCTTCGCATCCGCCACGAAACCAAGGCGTCGGTCCTGTTCGTGACGCATTCGATTTCGGAGGCCGTCTATCTGTCGGACAAAGTTGTCGTTTTCAGCAAACGCCCAGCGCGTGTGGTCAAGGAAATAACGATTCCGCTGTCCTACCCTCGCAGCCAAAAAGTTCGCTTCACCACCGCGTTCACCACGGCCGAACGGATCGCAAGCGAGGCGCTCGGCGTCATCGCGCCGGCCGCCGAAGAGGCATCGGCACAATGACATCGCGCTTTGTTTCACAGATCCTCTACCCGCTCGCCGGCGTCGTTCTGATTGTCGCCGTGTGGGCGCTCGCCTGCTGGCTGGTCGATATTCCGACGGTGGTGCTGCCGTCGCCGGACAGGGTGTTGCGCGCCTTGATCATCCGCGGCGATTTGTTGCTCAGCGAGGGTTGGATCACGCTCAAGGAGACCTTGTACGGATTTCTGCTGGCGCTGGCGGTGGGGCTTCCACTGGCGGTCGCGGTTGCAAATTCGCGGCCGCTGAATCTGATGTTCTATCCGCTCCTGATCGCGCTGCAATCCGTCCCGAAAGTGGCCTTGGCGCCGATGATACTGGTCTGGCTCGGCACCGGGCTCGAATCCAAGCTCGCGATCGTTTGGCTGGTCGCGTTTTTCCCCATCATCGTCGATACCGCCGCCGGGTTGCGGGCCACCCCCAAAGAGCTGTTGGAGCTCGCCCACAGCTTGAACGCATCGCCGCTGCAGGTCTTCATCAAAGTTCAGCTTCCCGCGGCGCTCCCGTTCGTGGTCACGGGCGCCAAGGTCGCGATTACGCTCGCGGTCATCGGCGCGGTGATCGGCGAATTCGTGGGCTCGAGCGAGGGGCTCGGCTTTCTCTTGCTCAGCGCCACCTCCCAGCTCGATACGCCGCTGGCATTCGCCGCCCTGTTTGCCTTGTCGGTGCTCGGGATATTCGTCTATGCGCTGGTGGGAATGGGCGAACGCATGATGTCGTCGTGGCTGCCGCCGGCGCCGGCGCGACACTGAGATCGTCGGCGATCGGAGACGGTGGCGGCAGCGGCCGTGATGACGCAAGCAAAGCAACGGAGAACGCGATGAGCGATCAAAACATGGCACCGCCGGTGCCCGCGGGCATGCCGAGCCTCGAGGAGGTGCTGCTGCAAAGCAACGACATTCCCTGGCGCGAAAAGTCGCTGGCGGGCGTCTCGGAAAAAATGCTCTGGCGGGATGAAAAGGGCGGATCGTCGATTGCGTTGATCAAATTCGACGCCGGCGCCGGCATCCCGGAACCGCACCTGCACGCATCGAACCAATTCATGTTCTGCCTCAAGGGAAAGTACGAATATACCAAGACCGGCGTGACTTTGACGCCGGGGGCGTTCTATTGGAATCCGAAAGGCCATGTGCACGGCCCGACGCTGGCACACGAAGAAACCATCGTGATCGAAATCTATGACGGTCCACATTATCCGCAGCGCCCGTCCTGGTACGCCAACGACGAGGACGCCCGCTGATGCCGGCCGACTCGGCTGACGCCGGGGCCGTTGCGATCGACGCACGGCGGCTGATCTCCGCCGTCGCCGATATTTTCACGGCCGCCGGCATCGCGGCGGCGGATGCGCAGGTGGTGGCGGCGGATCTGGTTGCCGCCGACCTCGAAGGCATCGCGTCCCATGGGGTGATGCTGCTGCCCATGTACATCGAACGCATCGCGAAAGGTTCGGTCTCGCGTCGTAGCGCGGGGGAGATCGTCAGCGACCGCGGCGGCGCGATCGTCATCGATGCCGGCAACGCGCTCGGTCAGTTGACCGCCCGTCAGGCCGTCAAGCTCGCGGTGGCGCGGGCGCGGGAGATCGGGCTGGCGGCGGTCGCGGTGCGCAACGGCTTTCATTTCGGCACAGCCGGACGCTACGCGCGCATGATGGCGGAGCAGAACTGCGTGGGCATCGTGCTTTCGAACACGCGTCCATTGATGCCGCCGCCGGGAGGCGCCGAGGCCATGGTCGGCAACAATCCTATCGCCATCGCGCTGCCCTCCGCCGGCGAATTTCCGGTGGAAGCGGACATGGCGTTGAGCGCAACCGCCATGGGCAAAATCCGGCTGGCCGCGGCGGCGGGACAGCCCATTCCCGCCGATTGGGCCGTCGATTCACAAGGCCGGCCCACGAGCGACCCGGTGACGGCGATCAAAGGCATGCTGTTGCCGGCAGCCGGCCCGAAAGGATTTGGCTTGGCCTTCGTCATCGACCTCTTGTGCGGCGGCTTGTCGGACGGCGCCGTCGGCGCCGACGTTCGCCCGCTCTACGGAGATCCGGCAGAGCCCTATCGCTGCACCCATTTCTTTCTGGCCATTCACGCCGGCCACTTCCCGGTCGGCGAGCGGTTTGCCGAGCGGGTGCGCGATCAGGCGATGCGAGTCGGCAAATCGAAGCGCGGTCCGGGAGTGGACCGCGTCTATGCGCCGGGAGAGCTCGTCTGGGCCACGCGACAGGCGAGCGAAGGCGTGTGTCGCCTCGATGCGCCGACCGTGAGAAGCCTCCTCGACACCGCCGCGCGGGTCGGCCTTGGCAACTTCGAATCATCGCTGCTGGCAGCGAGAGCGACCTAAAGACATGCGGACGCAGAGAACAATGAGGCGCTGACGATGCGGGCGCGCTTCGACGCGAAGGGAGACGTGATCGTCGTAACCGGCGGCGCCAACGGCATCGGCCGAGCCTTGGCGCGCGCGGCCGCGCAGGCCGGGGCGCGCGTCGTCGTTTGCGACGTCGACGCGGCGGCGATGGCGGCGCTATCGAGCGTTGCGGGAATTTCGACGCGGCGTCTCGATGTATCCGATCGTGCCGCGGTGTTCGATGTGCTGGGCGGGGTCGAGCGCGAATTCGGCAAGATCGACGGCCTCGTCTGCGCGGCGGCGATTCAGCCCCGCTTGCCCGTTCACGAGATGGAGCCGGCGACCTGGGATCGCGTCTTGCGGATAAATCTCGACGGCGTGGTCTGGTGCTACCAGGCGGTGGTCGCCGGCATGATCGCGCGGCGGTCCGGAAGCATCATTGCATTTACATCGGGGCTGGCGCAGCAAGGCTGGCCCGGGGCGTCGGCCTATGCCGCCAGCAAAGCGGCGCTGATCGCATTCGCAAAAAGCGCGGCCAAGGAGATTGCGCGGCATCGCGTGCGGTTCAATCTCGTGGCGCCGGGCGTGATCGACACGCCGCAGTATCGCACCGCCAATGCCGGCGCCGACGATGCCCATTGGCGCGCATCGGTCGGCGTCGGACAGCCCGAGGACGCCGTCGGTCCACTGCTGTTCTTGTTGTCCGATGAGGCGACGATGACCGCTTCGATCATCAGCCGGGACTTCGCCTATGCGGCGCAGGACGGTTGAAGGATGAGCAACGGCATGCCGCCCATCATCGTCGTCGGCGCGGGCCCGGTCGGTCTCACGACGGCGCTGGGGCTGCGTTTCTACGGCTTGCCGTTTGCGCTGTTCGAAGATGACGCGGAACTCTCGCTGGATACGAAGGCTGGAACGGTACTGACCCGAACGCTCGAGGCGTTTCGGCGTTACGGCGTCGCCGATCGGGTCCTCGCCAAAGCGCTGCGCGTCGACGAAATCGGCGACGTCGAGCGCGCGACCAACACGGCGCGGCCGTCCGTGCAGACGGCGCTTCTCAGCGACGACACGCGTTACCCCTTCGTGATCAACATGCCGCAGCATCACCTCGAGCCGATCTTGCGCGCGGCGATCGATGAGCGCAGCCCCGGGGCGTTCCATCTGCAGCATCGTTTGACGGCGTTTCGGCAGTCGGATCGCGGCGTGGTCGCGAGCTTCGACACCCCGGGCGGCGCGCGCGAAATCGAAGGCTCTTATCTTCTGGCCTGTGACGGTGGGCGCAGCACGGTGCGCTCGCAGCTCGCCAATCCGCGCGATTATCCCTATCTCGCCTATTTTGCCGATCCCGAGGAATGGATGATCCTGGTGCGCCAGCCGCACTGCTGGCGTTTCCTCTATCCGCTCGCCGCGGGAGTCCCCGAGCCCACCGCCGCCGAATTCCGCGCGAAGGTCATTCGCTTCATCGGTCCCGTCGACGAGATGGAAATCCTCAACACCATCGTCTACCGCATCCATCATCGCGTCGCGACGCAGTGGCGCTGCGATCGCGTGTTCCTCATGGGCGATGCCGCGCATCTAATCACGCCGATGTGGGCGCTTGGCCTCAACACCGGAATTCTGGACGCGATCAGCCTGCCCTGGCGGCTGGCGTGGGTGGTGCGCGGATGGGCGAGCGATGCGCTGCTCGACGGCTATGCGCGCGAGCAACGGCCCGTCGCGGCCGAAGGTTCCGGCGAGATGGCGCAGGCGGCGCACGAGTACATGGCCGGACAGGCTGCAACGGTGAAGGCGATGTCGGGCACGGCGTGGGCCAATGCCGCGACGCGAACCATGCTCGGAGTGAGACTTGGCGTCGATGAAGCCGGCGACTGGTCGATGGTCAAGACCGACCGCGGGCCCTTCCGCGCCGGCGATCGCATCCCCGACGCCGTCCTGCACGCAGGCGACGGCCGTCCGGTTCGTCTGCACGATCTTGTCGACGACAGCTTCGTGGCGCTCTATTTCACCGACGTGCGGCGGCGCCCCCACATTCCCGCCGACGTTCCCGGGCTGAAACATCTCATCGTTTCCCACCGGGACGCGCCGCTCGACGGCGGCCTGCGCGAGCGTTCTTTGTTCGACGTCGGCGACCGATTTCGCCAGCTCATGGGTTGCCCGCGCGACACGTTGGTGCTGGTCAGGCCGGACGACCACATCGCCGCGATCGCTGCGATGGGCGCCGCACGGGCGCAAGACCTGTATCGCCAGGTGGTCGGGCAGCCCCAGGCGGGCGCCGACCGATAACGGATCATGGCAGGGAGACTGCAACGATGCGCGTGTTGGGACCGATTGGCGACAAGATCGTGTTCGAGAACGAATTGGTGCGGGTGTGGAGCGTCACGCTCGACCCGGGACAGCGGCAGCCCTGGCACCAGCATCTGCTGCCCTATCTCATCGTGCCGCTGACGGAGGGCAGCAACGAGATGACGTTCGATGACGGCCGCGTCCGCGAAACGCACGAGAAGCCGGGAGACGCGATCTGGCGCGAACCCGGCATCCCCCATGAGCTTCTCAACCGCAGCGATTGGCAGTACCGCAACATCCTCATCGAAATCAAAGCGGGCGTCCATCGCGAGAGGGAGCAGGCCGCTCGCGGGCCGGGTTGACATCCGCTGTCGTCATAATGGGCAAGAGTACCGCGCGTAAGATATAAGGGTAGGCGGACTGGGCGGTGCGCTTGATGCCTGCCAACGCCACTGGACGGGGCGGCAAGAAAAGCCGCCGCCGTTCAATTCCCGATGCGTGAGCTGCCGTCAGACTGCTTTCTGACCAAACAGGATCCCCTTGGAGTCCTCGGTGACGACCGGCCCGCCGCCGAGCCATTCTCGTCCGACGCGCCAGCCCGCCCGTGCGCCCGACCGCTCGTTGATCTCCAAGAACCAGCGCTTGAGATGGGGAAAACTTTCGATGTCCTGACCCTGGCCCTTGTACGGTTTGATCCACGGCCAGCAGGCCATATCGGCGATTGAATAGTCGTCAGCAATAAAACGGCGATCGGCAAGCCGTGCGTTCAATACCCCGTAAAGACGATTGACCTCATTGGTATAGCGTTCGATCGCATAAGGGATTTGTTCATTGGCATATTGCCGAAAGTGATGCGCCTGGCCGCACATCGGGCCGAGACCGCCCATCTGCCACATCAGCCATTTCACGACGTCGTAATGTGCGCGCGTATCGGCGGGCAGGAACCGTCCGTGCTTTTCCGCTAGATACATCATGATTGCGCCCGACTCGAACATCGGGATCGGCTGGCCGCGATCGGCGGGATCGTTGTCGACAATGGCCGGCATCCGCCGATTGGGGCTGATGTGCGCAAATTCGAGCTTGAACTGGTCGCCCTTGGCGATGTTCACCGGGATCAGATTGTAAGGGACATCCAGTTCGTGCAGCAGGATCGTGATCTTGCACCCGTTCGGAGTCGGCCAGTAGTAGAGATCGAGCATCGGTGGCTCCATCGATCAGCGCACGAGCGTATTGAGACATCCGGTACCTTGCAGGATCGCATAAGTGCGGTCGCGGCTTTCGCCGCGCAGCGCTTTGGCTTCGTCGCGGAGCCATTGCAGACATTTCACCTGATATTTGAAAGTTTCTTGGCTGTACGGCATGCCGAGCGCGGAAAACGAGAATGTCTTCTCGCCTCCCGCGAACGCCTTAGCATTGGCTTCCAGGAACGGCAGATAGACTTCTCCGGCAAGCCGCAGCAGCATGGTGGCGGCGGGCGGGAGCGAATCCGCCGAGGGCGGCCATTCCGCATCGATTCCCGAGGCGTCTTCGAGCAGTTGCAGATACGGAAATACGCCGGGCGCGCGCTCGCGCATGATCGCCCATGGGGTCGGATCCGTCGCGAGCGACACCAGTTGGCCGTACCAGCCGAAGTCGGCGAGCACCGGACGCCCCCCGAAGATGAATGTAGCATTTTCCTCAAGCGCGTCGAAGGCAGCCAGCGCGCGCTGGAACGTCTCCACGATCAGCGGTGCATTGCCGGGCGTCGATCCGATCAGCGGCATGCGGCCGATCTGGCGGTCCGCGAATTTTTTCGCGGCGGCGATTTGCGTGGCGCGGTCGAATCCACCGCCGAGCAGTTCGCCGACGACAATGCGGCTCTTGAACGCGCTGTCCGGCGGATGGCTCCAGCGATAGTGGAACGCGATCTTGACCGCCCATTCGTCGGCCATGTCTTCCAGGAGATGGGAGAGCAAAGCGAGCCCGGGATCGGGCGGGACGATCGCATGCGATCCGGCATCCTGGTCGAGCAAATAGGCCACGTACGTCGAGTCGTTGTGATACGAGTTGTCCCTCGGAAAATATACGACCGGGATCACCGGCGGCCGAATATGCCCGATCTGCTGGCGCGGCTTCTCCGACAGCGGCGGCCGGCTCAAACCGTCTGGCACCCAATCGAGCGACGTCGGCACCCAGTCAAACGGTAGCCGCTGATAGCGCATCATCGCCCGCAGCTTGAGCGCATAGGGCGATCCGATCGACCCGAAAAGGCGGTATCGGGCGCTGTTGGGTGCGTTGGCATCGGTCATGATCGGATGGTAGCGGCGCGCCGGGGGGATCGGTGTGGCTACTGAGACATTTTGTCCGGCACAAGCGTCAATCTCCCGCGTGCGGTCGTTTCAACGCGATCGAATTTCGCTAAGGCTTAAAACGCAATGCGCTGAGGATGGTCGATGCAGCTCGGAACGCTTCTGACCCGCCACGCCCGCTATTCCCCAGACCGGCTGGCGGTTGTTTGCAGCGATGCGCGACTGACGTTTCGCGACTTCAACTGCAAGGTCAATCAACTTGCCAACGCGATGTCGGACGCCGGCGTCGGGAAAAGCGACAATCTCGCCTGTGTATTGCCCAACGGACTGGAGATTCTGACGCTCTATTGGGCGGCGGCGAAGATCGGAGCTGTCGTTGTCCCGCTCAGTCCACTGCTGACGGCGGTGGGACTTGCCGCTCTGGTCGACCATTCCGACGCCATCATGATCTTTGTCGGCCCGGAGATGGTTCGCGATATTGACAGCGTCAGGAGCAAGCTCACCAAGATCGCCACGGGGGGCTTCGTACTCGTCGGCCCGGAGCAGGCCGGATACCGCACCTTCGACGAGCTGGTCGCCGGCGCTTCGGACGCCGAGCCGCCGCAGGTCGACATCGGCGACCACGATCCGCTCATGATCGTTTATTCCAGCGGTACGACCGGGGAGCCGAAGGGGATCGTGCTCACCCACTATGTCCGCGCGATGTATTGCGCTCTCTACGGCGCGGCGTGGCGGATGACCCCGGAGTCGGTGTCTCTGCATGCCGGTTCGCTGGTTTTCAACGGCGCGTTCATGACGCTGCTGCCGAGCTTCTTCCTCGGCGGCAAATATATTCTTCACCACCGCTTCGACCCGGCCGAAGTGCTGGCGACAATCGAGCGCGAGCAGGTGACGCACATGGTGATGGTGCCGTCGCAGATCATTTCGCTGCTCGAACATCCGGGGCTTTCGCCGGAGCGCTTGAAATCGCTGCAAGCGGTCATTTCGCTCGGCGCGACGCTGCATTTGCCGCACAAGCAGCGACTGACGGAACTACTGCCGGGCAAATTCTACGAGATGTACGGTCTGGCCGAAGGGTTCATGACCATTCTCGACAAATGCGACCCGGTCGAAAAACTTGGCTCGGTCGGCTGCCCGCCGCCGTTCTTCGAGATGCGGATCGTCGGCGAGGATGGCCGCGATGCGCCGCCCGGCCGCATCGGCGAAATCGTCGGCCGGGGCCCGATCCTGATGACCGGCTATTATCGCCGGCCAGATCTGACGGCGAACGCGATCGTCGATGGCTGGCTGTATTCAGGCGACCTCGGTTATGTCGACGAGGATGGTTATCTTTATCTCGCCGACCGCAAGAAGGACATGATCAAATCCGGCGGCGTGAACGTCTATCCAAGCGACATCGAGCAGATTATCGTTGGCAATCCGGCGGTGGCCGAAGCCGCCGTATTCGGCGTGCCGCATGAAAAATGGGGCGAATGCCCAGTCGCGGCGGTCGTGCTTGCCGGTCCGGCGCGCGTCACCGCCGGCGAGCTCAAGGACTGGATCAACAGCCACGTAGCGGCGAAATTCCAGCGCGTCAGCGACGTTGTCGTGCTTAATACGCTTCCGCGCAATGCTGCGGGGAAAACCGTCAAGCGCGAGCTGCAAAAGCAATATCTCGGCCGGCGCGAGGCCCGCGCCTCGACCGCCAGTTAAACGGTCTCGGATCAAGAATCGAGATAGCGGCCGGGTGTGCAGCCGACCAGCCGCCGAAACATTTCGATGAACGCGCTGGTGTTCTGATAGCCGGCGTCGAGCGCGACCGAAGTCACTGACTCGCCGCGATTGAGCCGGACAATCGCCGCATGCAGCCGTAACTGCCGCCGCCACTGCGCAAAGGTCAGACCGGTCTCTTTCTGAAACAGCCGCTCCAATGTGCGGGTGCAGCCGCCGGCGGTTTCCGCCCACTCCGCAAGCGTGCGGTCGTCGGCGGGATTGCTCCGCAGCTCCCGGCAAATGCGTTGCAGCCTGATGTCGCGCGGCTCCGGCAACAGCAGCGCAGGCGCATCGACCGGCTGAAATTCGATGAACAGGAGATCGAGTATCTTGGCCGCACGGCTGCCCGGCCTGACCGCATTGGGGCCGGATACCGCGTCGGCGAGCAGCTCGCGAAACAGCGGCGACACCGCGATCGTGCATGTTTGCTTGGGAAGATGCGGGGCGGTCGCACGCGAGACCTGAAGGTTGCGCAATTCGGTCGTCGTTGAGGATGCGATGGCGTGCTCAACACCTTCGGGCACCCACAGCGCGCGCGAGCTCGCGATGACCCAGGAGCGATCGTCGACCGAAACTGTCGCCACGCCCGACGTAGCCATCATGATCTGGCCGCGGCGGTGACGGTGACGCTCGACCGTTCCGCCAAGCATCAGTTCCAGCTCGACACCATGCACCGGAGTCGGTCCGACCTCACGTTCCCAGTTCGATATTGTCGCCGCTGTCAGATGCTCGAATCGCATAGTTTCGCCTCCCGCCGGCAAGCCACGTCCCCACGCCGGAAATTATCCGCCCCGCGGTCACGGCGGGTCAAGCGTGGCGTTGCGACACCCGGTCGCGCGCGTTCTTCAGTGTGGAATCACCGGCGGCACATAGGTCAGGGTTCCAGCCAGCGCCCACAGCAGGAACAGCACGATCGGAAAATGGGTCAGCAGCTGAAGGAAGGTGAACCCGACCAAGTCGCGCGCCCTCAGCCCGAGCACGCCGAGGATGGGCAGCATCCAGAATGGATTGACGAGATTGGGCAACGCTTCGGCGGCATTGTAAATCTGGACCGCCCAACCAAGATTCACATGCAGCAGGTTCGCTGCCTGCATCACATAAGGCGCCTCGATGATCCACTTGCCGCCGCCGGAGGGGATGAACATGCCGAGGACCGCGGAATAGACTCCCATCACAATCGGGAAGGTTTCTGCCGAGGTGATGTCGACGAAAAAGCGAGCAACCAGTTCGGAGACCGCGTGTCCGCCATAACCCACAGCCGAGGTCAGGATGGCGGCGGTCGCGCCATAAAGCGGAAACTGGATCAACACACCGGTGGTCGCTGGCACCGAGTCGGCAACAGCCGAGAGGAATCTGCGTGGCCGCCAGTGCAGCAGCAGGCCTACGGTCAGGAACAGGAAATTATAGGTGTTGAGGTTTGCGATCGCGGTGATCACGCTCTGCCGCGCAAATTCCTGCGCTAGCCAGCCGAAGCCGAGCACGACGAGGAGAAGCGCAATCAAAGGATTGTATTCGAGCCATTCGCCCGGCCGCCGCGCTTCCTCTTTGGGCTCGGCTGGCGGTTGCAGGTTGATGGCCATATCCTGTGCGGTGACCGCGCGCGCCTCTGACGGCGCGGAGAGATGGGCGACCACGAGCGTCACCACAATCAGCGCCAGGAGGACGACGCCCGACTGCCACAGGAAAATGGTCTCGGTGATTGGGATCACACCAGTGATCTTCAACAGCGCCGGCGGCAGGCTCCCAGGATTTGCCTGCAACAGCGCCGCCGACGAGCTCATGCCCAGGGCCCAGGTCGCGCCGAGGCCGACATAGGCGGCGGCTCCCGCCGCGCGGTAGTCCATACGCAGTTCAGGGCGCCGCGCCAGCGACCGCACCAGCAAGCCGCTGAAGATCGCACAAAAGCCCCAGCTGATGAGGGAGGTCAGCAGGCTGACGAAGGCGGTGAATACGATCGCGCCTCTGCCGGATTTGGGGATCGCGGCAAGCCCGTCGATGAGCCGCATAGCCGGCGGCGACGTCGCCACTACGTAGCCGCCGATCACAATGAAGGTCATCTGCATCGTGAACGGGATCAGACTCCAGAAGCCGTCGCCGAACGATTTGGCCACGGCGGTCGGCGTAGCTCCATTGAGGAGCGCGGCGCAGGCGACCATGATCGCTGCGAGGGCGGCGAATATATAAGCGTCGGGAAACCACTTCTCTGCCCATTCGGTGAAACGAAGTGCAAGTCGGGCGAGGTAGCTTTCCTGCGGTTGCGAATCGAGCTCGGATGACCGCGCCTGCGGTGTTGCTACCGACATCGGACACCCTCCCTATGGCGTCGACCGCCAACGCGATGCGCCGCGGTTCTTGTCGTCCGGACAGCCGAGGCCGGACAGTTTCCTTGGCGAGTTTAAGGGATCGACCCTAACCGCGCGGCTCCCGGCAGTCTCAGCCGGGAGGGTCAAACCATACGGTTTGCGCGACATATGCTGCGCGCGAATATGATTGTCGATCGAAACCTCGTATGCTCCCGCAGCAGCCCGCATTCTACCTGGGTGGATTTTCGGAAACGACGCAAGCATGAATTCGATCAAGGCGACGGCGATACTGGCGATGCTGGCCGCGCTAGCAGCGATGGCTGCAAACGTCTTCGCGCAGGAGGCAAAGGCACCGGCGAGGGATTACAATCAACGCGCGCTGGAGATTTATGAGTTCAGGAAGGCGGCGGCGAGCGGGCCTGAGCGAGGTCAGGAAATTTTTTATTACAAGTGCTGGTTTTGCCATAACGAATTCGTGCAGGGAATCCCGCCACTCACGGGCCTCTATCAGAAGCCCAACCTGCTGTCCGGCGAGAGCGTGAACGACGACACGGTGAAGGAGAAGATCCGCAACGGCGGCGCCGGCATGGCGGCCTACAAGTACACCTTGAACGATGCGGATTTGAACGACCTCGTGAGCTACCTGCGGGAGAAGTGCTGCTGGGATTCCGATACACCCCCGCTCAATCCGCGCTATCGGATGCGCTGACACGGAGGAAACCATGGTCGCTGGCATCGGGCGTGGTCGCGGGATGCTTTCGCCGGCCGCATTGCTGGCTGCTTTCCTCCTGCTCGCGCAGGTCGCACAGGCGCAGAGCGTGGCGCAGCTCTTGGGCGGCCCGCATGGCGTCGTCAAATCCGCAAATGGCGCGCTGCTCGAAGGGATCATGGTGCAGCTGATCGCGCAGAAGAATGCGATCCGAACCACGGTCTACAGCAATTCGGACGGACGCTACGAATTCCCCAAGCTCGAGCCTGGAACCTATACCCTTCGAATTGCGCGGCCGCGCGAATTTCATCCGTTCGTCAGAGAAAAACTCGAAATCAACGGTCCGGACGAACTCGCCGACATTACGCTCACGCGGGTGACGAACGCGGCATTGTTGCCGGCGCTTCCCGAGATCGCGGCGCAGATGACCGGATCGGAATGGCTGCTGAGCCTATCGGGAACCGGCGAGGAAAAAAGGCTGCTGACGGTCAACTGCAACTGGTGCCATTCCTATCAACAGATTTTCCGCAATCGCTACGACGAGCACGGTTGGGCCCAGATCGTCAATCGCATGACGAAGGGCGCGGGCTCGCCGCTGATCAACATGAATCCGCGCGGCCGCTTCAACGACGAGGACACGGCAAAATTGGTGAAATGGCTGGCGAGCGTGCGCGGCCCGGATTCCAAGGATCCGCCGTTCGTCACGTTGCCGCGGCCGCAGGGCCGCCAAACCAGGGTCGTCATCACCGAATACGAGTTGCCGCGCCTCGAGCTTGCCACGCATGACGTTTGGGGGGATTCGAAGGGAAACATCTGGTACAGCCCGCATCGCAGCTCCTACATCGGCCGGCTCGACCCGCGCACCGGCGCGGTCAAGGAGTATCGCGTGCCTGCGGTCGACGCCGGCGTGCTTCCGGGCACGCACTGGATTTACGTGGATAAGAACGACATCGTGTGGGGCTCGGAAAACTGGGCGCACAGCATCTGGCGCTTCGACCCTAAGACGGAAGAGTTCACGCGGGTGCGCTGGAATGTTCCGGAGCCCGCGAATTCGCCGATGGGCGGCAATTACGCCATCGATCCGGACGGGTTCATCTGGCGCGCGCGCGGCAAGGCCGTCGCCAAGATCGGCGCGCTCACCGGCGACACGATCCTGCGATTCCCGCTCAAGAAGTTCACGGGCACGTATGGCAGCGCGGTGAGCAGGGACGGCAGATATTTCGGCGGCGGCGCATGGCCGCGCGATGGCGTCGTCGTGGCCGACACCCAGACCGGCGAAGTGTTCGAGCCCGACTGCAGCGCCAATTGCGGCCCGGCGCGGGGAGAGTTCGATCCGCAAGGAAATTATTGGTCGGGCGGCCGCGGCGGCATGCTGGTGAAGTTCGACATCGCCAAGAAGCGGCTGTTCGAGTACCCGCTGCCGACCCCCTACGCCTCCATGTACAGTGCCCAGGCCGACAAGAACGGCGAGATCTGGGCCGGCGAAATGCACGCGGGCCGCTATCTTCGCTTCAATCCGAAGACCGAACAATTTACCGAATACGTGTTGCCGGAGCCTTACGGCATCGACCGTGAAACCTGGATCGACAATTCGACCGACCCCGTGACCGCCTGGTACGTGGACCACGACGGCTGGATCGTGCGCATCCAGCCGTTGGACTAGCCGTTCGGCCAGACGAAGGCGTGGAGCGAGCGACATGCGCGATCGCAGTCCTCGGATTGCGCGCGTTCGACCGCTGGAGGAGTGACCATGTGTGAGCAGCGCGACCGGACGACGCCTGCAACGGCGGAATTAAGCGGCCATGGTCGAGGCGCAGCCGGCGGACCATCGCGACGCAGGTTTCTCAAATCGAGCGCCGCGCTCGCGACCGGCGCTGCCGCAGCGCAGGTGCTGTCGCGCGACGCCTTCGCGCAAGCGGCGGGTGCCGTCGACGCCGAGCTTGCGCGCGTGCAAGGTGAACGGCGCATTCTGCTCAAGGGCGGCGTCGTCCTCACCCTCGACCGGCAGGTCGGCGACTTCGCGCAGGCGGACGTGCTGGTCGAGGGCGGCAAGATCCGCGAGGTCCGGCCAAACATCGAGGTGTCGCGCGATGCAGTCGCGGTCATCGACGCCGCGAACCGAGTCGTCATTCCCGGCTTCGTCGACACCCACAGCCATTCCTACCAGGGGCTGCTGCGCAACATCCTGGTGAACGGCCTGCTCAATCCCGACTATAACCGCGACATTCAAAACATCCTCACGCCGGCCTATCAGGCGACGGATGCCTATGCCGGGATGCTGGTGACGGCGCTCGGCTTCATCGACATGGGCACGACCGCGATCGTCGACATCTCGCAGGTTTCGCACACCCCGGAACACAGCGACGCCTGCATTCGTGCGCTGCAGGAGTCCGGCATCCGCGCGGTCTTTGCCTATCACCGCGGCGCCGGACCCGCCGCGCAATATCCGCAAGACATCAAACGCTTGCAACGGACTTATTTCAGCTCCAAGGACCAGCTGCTCACGCTTGCCTTGACCGCCAACCTCAATGCCAACGTGTTCGCGCTCGCGCGCGAGGTCGGCGTGCCGGTCGTGCAGCACCTCGTCGGCAATGATCTCAGCACGCCCCTCATCGAGCTCGGACGCGCCGGGTTGCTACGGCCGGGCGACGAATACATCCATTGCCTCGGCATCGACGACGCGGCGTGGCGATTGATCAAGGACAGCGGCGGCCATGTGTCGATCTGTGCGCCCATCGACATGGCCATGGGCCATGGCATGCCGGCGATCCAGGAGGCGCTCGACCATGGCTTGCGGCCGTCGCTGAGCTCCGATCACGGCGTGACCATCGCGCAGGATTTCTTCACGGTTATGCGATCGACGTTCACGCTACAGCGGCTGCTGCTCCTGCAACGCGCCCGCAAGGGCGAGCAAAACCTGCCGCCGCTGCTCAGCTGTCGCGACGTGCTCGAATTCGCCACCATCGAGGGCGCGCGCTGCGCCAACCTGGCAGATCGAATCGGCACGCTCACGCCCGGCAAGGAGGCCGATATCGTCGTCTTGCGCGCCGATCGGCTCGATGTGTGGCCGCTCAACAATGCCGCGATGACGGTCGTGAACATGATGAATCCCAGCCACATCGAAACGGTCTTCATCGGCGGAAAGGTGAAGAAGTGGCGCGGCAATCTGGTGGGCGTCGACGTGCCGGGCGTGCTGCGGTTGGTGGAGGAGGCGCGCGACGGCGTTCTGCGCCGGGCCAACTATGCAAAAAACCTGCTCGGCTGACGCGAGCGTCGATGGCAGGAATCCGAGGAGGAACGATAATGACCGAGCAGAGTAGCAATGAGCGCACAGCGCCCGCAACTCCAGACACGAACGGCTGCGATGGCAGCGCATCGCCGATGATGGAAAGCTCGCGTCGCCGTTTTCTCAAAGCGAGCGCGGCCCTTGCCGCGGGCGTAACTGCGGCGCAAGCATTGCCCGAAGCAGCGATGGCGCAGGGCGCATCCGATGTCGAGCTCAGCCGTGTGCTGCAGCAGCGCCGCATCCTGCTCAAAGGCGGCGTGGTCTTGACGCTCGATCGAGGCATTGGCGATTTCGCGCAGGCGGATGTGCTGATCGAGGACGGCAAAATCCGGGAGGTGCGGCCGAACCTCGTCGTGTCGGACGACGCGGCGGCGGTGATCGACGTGTCGGGTCGGATCCTGATTCCCGGCTTCATCGATACCCATAGCCACTCCTACCAGGGCACTCTGCGCAACATCCTGTCCAATGGGCGCGTCGATCCCGACTACAATCGCGACATCATCGGCAAGCTCACGCCCGCGTTCACACCGGCGGATGCCTATGCCGGGATGCTGGCGACGGCGCTCGGCATGATCGAAATGGGCACGACGGGTGTCGTCGACGTTTCCCAAGTCAACAACACGCCCGAGCACAGCGACGCCTTGATCCGTGCGCTGCAAGATTCCGGCATCCGCGCGGTCTTCGCCTATTCGGACGGGAAAGGCCCCGCCGCGCAGTATCCGCAGGATATCTCCCGGCTGCAGCGGAGCTATTTCAATTCCAGGGACCAGCTGCTCACCCTCGCGCTGGGCGCGCCTCCCGATCCCAAGATGTTCGCGCTCGCGCGCGAGGTTGGCGTGCCCATCGTCGTGCACGTGCGCAACGTGCTGCCCCAGCGCAATGACGGCGAGAAGCTGCTGGAGCTTTCTCGCGCCGGGCTGCTGCGGCCAGGCGACGAATACATTCATTGTCTGCATTTTCCGGCCGACACCTGGCGTTTGATCAAGGACAGCGGCGGTCACGTGTCGCTCTCGCCTCCGATCGAGATGACCATGGGGCACGGAACCCCGGCGATTCAGGACGCGCTCGACAACGGCGTGCGCCCCAGCCTCAGCTCCGATCACGCCGTGACGCTCTCGTCCGATTTCTTTACGCTCATGCGGACGACCGCCATCGCGCAGCGCTATTTCGTGCTGCAACGCGGGCGCAACGGCGAGCAGAACCTGCCGCCGCTGTTGACGTGTCGGGAGGTGCTCGAGTTCGCCACCGTCGAGGGTGCCCGTTGTGCCAACCTCGACGGCAAGGTCGGCACGCTGAGCCCGGGCAAGGATGCCGACATCGTCGTCCTGTGCGCCGATCGACTCGATGTCTGGCCGCTCAACAATGCGCCAGGAGCGGTCGTCAATCTCATGAACCCCAGCCACGTCGAGACCGTCTTTATCGCCGGGAAAGTTCGCAAATGGCGCGGCGACCTCGTGGGCGTCGACGCGCAACGCGTGCGCCAACTCATGCAGGACTCCCGTGATGCGGTCCTTCGGCGGGCTGGATTTGCAATGAACCTTCTGGGCTGAGAGCGCGGGAACACGCTAAGATGCTCCCTCCCCGCGGACCCAGGCAAACGGCGCTCGAGAGCGCACGGATGTCATACGCAAATCGCGCTGATTTTTTGCCGAGGACGCCCGTCGCCGCGGGTGGTCCCCGCTGCAGGAGTTTCGCTGCGGAGGCATCATGTCGGCGCTGAGTGAACTCGACAGAAGCAAAGTCGTTGATATCGACCTCGGCGGCAGCGAGTTCAAGCAGAACGCGCGCGACATTCTCGCCGATTGGGCCAAACGGCCGCCGTTCTATGTCCTTTCCTCCGGCCCTGCGCAGGTCATCTGCGGTCGCTACGCGGACGTGCACGAAATTTTTTCCGATACCGAGCGGTTCTCGTCGGAGCTGCCGAGAGGTCACGGCTTCGAGCAGTTCGACAAGTTCATGGGCGTGCAGTTCATCACCCAGATGGATGGCGAACGGCATGCGAGGATTCGCAGATTGCTCATGCCGGCCTTCTCCGCACGCAGCCTGAGTCGCCTCGAGACGCGTATCGTCGAAATCATCGACGGCATGCTCGACAAGATCGAGGCCGGCGGCAATGAATTCGACGGCATGCGGGATTATGGGGCGCAGCTCGTGGTCGGCGCGCTGCTGACCGCGATGGCGAATCTCGGCGAATCGCAGAAGGAGATTTTCCTGGCCTTTCATGAAGTGCTGCCGTTGACCACCTATACCAAGCCGGGAGAGCCGTTTGCGCCGGAATGCGTGCAGGCGTTCGAGCGCGCGGCGCAATTGGTGCGCGAAATCATCGCGCAGCGGCGCGCCCATCCGCGGCCGGACTTCATCAACGATCTCATCACCGCCCGCGACCAAGGAGACAAACTGACGGACCGCGAGCTGTTCGACCAGATCTTCACGATCTGCGGCGCAGCGCTGTCCGCGACCAGCCGCGCCGCCGGCGGAGCGCTTTACATGCTCTACTCTCACCCGGATCAGCTCGCGGAACTCATTGGCGACCCAAGCCTCATTCCGGAGGCGGTCGAGGAGTGCCTGCGCATCGCCAGCAACGGGTATTTTACGTTTCCGCGCATGGCCACGCGCGACACCGAGGTCGGCGGGACAAAAATCCTCAAGGGCATGGTGGTGCGGCCCTCGCCGCAGGCGGCGAACTACGACCCGCAGGTATTTTCGGATCCGCTGCGCTTCGATATCCATCGCCATCCGAAGCGGATCATGGCCTTCGGCGCCGGACCGCATCACTGCATCGGAAACATTCTCGGCCGCACCGCGATCACGATCGCCATACGCCGCATGCTCGCGCGCTTCCCCCGCGCGAGGCTCGCCGATCTCAATTTCGTTCCGAGCTACGGCGGCGCGGTCGGGGAATTACGCCTGCAACGTCTGCCGATGCGGATCCAGTGACCTGCGGTAGGGCGATCGATGCAGATCATTTTACAGCAATTCCGCGCAAGCGAAAACGGGCGACGATCACATAAGTCCAGCAATACCCGCCGTCGGCTCCGGTGTTCCGGGAATCGATGGACGATCGTCCGTAATCATGGAGAGGCATCATGAAAGCGCTCATCACTGCTCTCGCGCTGGTCACGCTGATGGCGACCCCGACCTTCGCGCGGAAGGCCGCACCGGCTTCCAATCAAACCGACTTTGTCTTCAAGACGGATCAAGAGCTCTGTCAGTCGGGACGAACCGAATTCTGTCACTGGCGAGGCTATCCCCTTTGGCAGTGGTACAGCGGTGCCTGAAGTGACGATGAATGCATAACGCCCCGGGATTTCTGCCGGTCTGACCGGCAAAGCTTCGCAGCCGGTCCGATCTGCGCGGCCCGGGAAGCGGATCGCGCGCGGGCTATGGGCGAGTGCGAGCCGAGCAAGGCGGAACAAGATGGAGCAAGGATCATCAAGCCGTTCGTCGCGCCCGACCGCATATAAGGGTTGCCGAGGCTGGGCGACATCCGCAATCGATCGGATTTCTTTCCATCCCGGCATGATTTCGCTTTGCTCACGATAGCGGCGCGCTCGGCGCCCCATCATCGCGTCAGAAGGAGGTAGACAATGACGAAAGCAAAGGATGCCGCCGCGCTGCGGCTCGCTCCGCTCGATACGCCGACCGACCTGCGCGCCAACGCCGTGCCGGAGATCTCCGGCGCGCTCAATATTCTGCTCGCCGACATGTTTGCGCTTTACCTGAAGACCAAGAATTTCCATTGGCATGTATCGGGCCCCCACTTCCGCGACTATCATCTCCTGCTCGACGAGCAGGCCGAGCAGATTTTCGCGACCACCGACGACATCGCCGAGCGGGTCCGCAAGATCGGCGGCACCACGCTGCGCTCGATCGGCCATATCGGCCGCCTGCAACGCGTGCTGGACAACGACGCCGACTTCGTCACGCCGTTGGATATGCTCGCCGAACTGCGCGACGACAACAAGCAGTTGACGGCGAGCTTGCGCGAGGCCCACGCGATTTGCGACGAGCACGAGGACGTGGCCAGCGCCAGCTTGATCGAGAACTGGATCGACGAGGCCGAGCGGCGGACCTGGTTCCTGTTCGAGGCGACCCGCGTGGCAAGGGAGTGAGCGGTTCGCCGGCGCGCCACGAACGGCAAACGATGGCACGCCGGCGGGTCGATCCCGCAATGGAGGCGGCCGTGAAAATCGGAATTATTGGAACCGGCAATGTGGGCTGCGCCTGCGCTATGGCCGCCGTCAACCGCGGCAGCGCGCGCGAGATCGTCCTCGTCAATCGCGACCGCAAGACCGCCGAGGCGGTGGCAACCGACATGCGCTACGGCACGCCGCTCGGTCCCAAGGTCGACATCGTCGACGGCGATTACGACGACCTCAAGGGCGCGGGCATCGTGCTGATCACGGTCGGCGTGAACGAAAAAACCGGCGGCGCGACCGATCGCAACGATCCGCAGGGTCGCCTCAAACTGCTCGACAAGAACGCCGAAATCTATCGCGATATCGTGCCGAGGATCGTGCGCGCAGAGCCCAACGCCGTGCTTCTCGTGGTCTCCGATCCGCCCGATCCGCTCGCCGACATCGCGCGCGAGGCCGGTGGCGGCGCGGCGGTGCTGAGCACAGGGACATATCTCGACAGCCAGCGCTTTCGCGTTCACCTCGGCAAGCACTTCGGTGCCGATCCCGCGCACGTCGAAGCACAGGTGATTGGCGACCACGGAACCTCGCAGGTGTTCCTGTGGTCCTCGGCACGGATCGGCGGAGTTCCGGTGGCGGCCTTGCTGGAGAGGCGCGGCGAGCGCATGAGCGAGCTGCGGCACAAGCTCGAGCGGGACGTGCGCTACGCCAACATCACCATCATCGAGGGCCACGACGCCAGCCAATACGGCATCGGCATCGTGTCGGCCCGCATCGCCGAGATGGTGCTCAATGACGAGCGCGCGGTCATTCCGATCGGCAGCTATCAGAAGAAGTTTGGCGTCACGCTGTCCCTGCCGAGCATCGTCGGCCGCCGCGGCGTCATCGAGGTGCTCGAACCCGCCATGTCCGACGAGGAACGCGAGGGGCTTCGGAGGAGCGCAGACGCCCTCGGCACGGCGCTGGATCGCGTCCGCAAGCAACCGAGAGCAAAGGTGGCGGCGTCCAACTGAGCCGCGCCTCGACGCCCGGATCAAGCGATCGTCGTCCCGGCCGAGCGCAGCGAGAGCCGGGACCCATAAGCACCGGCGGTGAGCATGGGTCCCCGCTTTCGCGGGGACGACCCAGATGGCCAATTGGCGGACCGCACAAGCCGGCGACGTCCCCGGCCGCTCGAGTTAGTAGATGGCGAACGAAGGCCGCATGCGGGTGATCGAGATTTGCACGGTCCGCTGCACCTTCTGGAAGGCGCGCACCTCGATCTGGCGCACGCGCTCGCGCGAGATGCCGAACTCCACCGCGAGATCCTCGAGCGTCATCGGATCATCTTCGAGCTGGCGTGCCTCGAAGATGCGCCGCTCGCGCTGGCCGAGCACGGAGAGCGCCTCGCCAAGCGCCTTCTTGCGGTTTTCTAACTGCTCGCTCTCGGCCAGTCGCGATTCCTGGTCGGAAACCTCGTCGACGAGCCAGTCCTGCCATTCGCCGGAATCGCCGTCGTCGCGGATCGGGGCGTTGAGCGACACGTCGCCGCCGAGGCGGCGATTCATGTCGACCACGTCCTGCTCAGTCACGCCCAGGCGTTTGGCGATGAGCTTGACCTGGTCGGGGCGCAGATCGCCCTCTTCCAGCGCCGAGATCTTGCTCTTGGCCTTGCGCAGGTTGAAGAACAGCTTCTTCTGGTTGGCGGTGGTGCCCATCTTCACCAACGACCACGAGCGCAAGATGTATTCCTGGATCGCCGCCTTGATCCACCACATGGCATAAGTAGCGAACCGAAAGCCCTTCTGCGGATCGAAGCGCTTGGTCGCCTGCATCAGACCGATGTTGCCTTCCGAAATCACCTCGGAAATAGGCAGGCCGTAGCCGCGATAGCCCACGGCAAGCTTGGCGACCAGGCGCAAATGGCTGGTGACGAGCTTGTGCGCCGCGTCCGCGTCGCCGTGCTCGCGCCAACGCTTCGCCAGCACGCTTTCCTCCTCGGCTTCCAGCAACGGGAAGCGGCGAATTTCTTCGAGATAGCGGGTCGTGCCCGCGGAAACCAGAGCTGCAGTTTGCATTTTAGGCCTCCGTTCCCGCGAGGGCGCGGCTTCATGCCAGCGTGCGGCGATATTCGGTTGGAGTGGTCCCGGTCGTGTGTCGAAACGCCGCCGAGAACGAGCTCGTTTCGCTGAAGCCGACCTCGAGCGCGACGTGGGTCACTGACGACTCCCGCTCCGCCAGCAGTGCCTTCGCGCGTTCGATGCGACGATTGACGTGGTAGCGGTGCGGCGGAATGCCGAAGGATTGTTTGAAGGCGCGGCAGAAATAGAAGGGGCTGAGATCGACGAGCTTCGCCAGCGCATGGAGTGATATCGCTTCGGCGAGATGCTCTTCGATGTAGGTGGCGACGATGCGCTGCTGCCAAACCGCTAGGCTACCGCGCGTTGGCGGCCTGCGGCGCCGAAAATTGCTCTGTGTGCGCAGGAGCTCGTGCGCGACCACGACGGCGAGCGCTTCACAGTAGCGCTCGGGTTCGCAGCCATCCTCGATGGCTATCGCCAGCTTGACCGCGGTCTCCCACAGTACGTTATTTTCGAAGAATAGGCGGGCGCCCAGCGGCGCTCCCGGCGCGCTCGCACCGGAGTGGAGCGGCATCTTGGCGGGATCGAAATAGAAGCAGATGAGGCGGCTGCGAACGCGGGGACGCTGCCACTCGCGATATTCATGGCCGGCAGGAACGAAGGTGAGCTTGCGCCGCAGCGTTCGCAATGTCGAAGGCGGCAGGTCACCGACGACCGTCTCACCCTCCTCGCGAACGCCTTCTTCGTAGACGAGCAGCAAATGACATGGTGCGCGGAAGCGAAATTCGATCTTGTCGTGAGTGACGAACTGGACCACCTCGACTCTGATGCCGTCCCAGGCGCTCGCGCGGCGACTGATCACACCAGCAGGACTGATCTCGAGCGCGGGACTATTTACGCGGCCAACTTTGGGATCAGGGAGCGGCCGGGCCCGTCCGTTGGCCGGCTGCCCATCGTTCTTCAAGCCGCCGTCGATTCGCAGGAGCTTCACTCCTGGTCCAGGCCGCGAATCGTTGAAGGCGCGGGCGTGAACTTCGTCGAAGTCGACACGCCGTGCAGCGTTGGAAGCTAGCGAGTAGGTCAACATCGCGTCGCGCCCTTTCTGTCGGGTCCATCTCGGCCGGGATTAAGTCAGTCACTCGCGAATCCCTCAATCGTACGCAGGTTGATGCCGCTCACTCGGTGGTTTTGGCGATACATACTTGCGTTTGGTCGCGCTCATACTTCGGTCGCGCGGCTCATACTTTGGTTTGGTTGCAACCCATTCTCCGGAGATCTTGAACTCGTGCGGGCTGGCGGGTTTGCACCCGACCGAGACCCATAGCGGGTCAACCGGCTGACATGCGCTCGGTGCGGCGTGCTATATTCCCCATGCTCCTTGGGTTTGGGGTCAGCGCGATGAAGCGGCGCGAGTTCATCACTCTGCTCGGCGGTGTGGCGGTTGCTTGGGCCTTCGATCTTGAGGCGCAGGCACAACAATTCCCCACGCAACCCATTCACCTGATCCTTGGCTTTGCGCCGGGCGGAATTACCGACTTCACGGGACGCGTCGTCGCTCAGCGGCTGAGCAAGATACTCGGCGGAAATCCCGTCGTTGCGGAAAACAGACCGGGAGCAGCCGGGGTCAATGCTGCCGCGGCGGTCGCACATTCGAGAGCCGATGGGTACACGCTCATTCTCATCGATTCCGGCACGGTTGTTAACCCGATGCTGCGCAACGATGCGCGTTACAGAATGTCCGACTTCACGATGATCGGAATGGTTGGTTCCTCCCCCGTGGTCATCGTCGCCTCGAACCATCTGGCGGTGAAAAGCATCGACGAGTTGATCGATTACGGGACCAAGAATCCGGACAAGCTGAGTTTTGCCACGGCCGGCATCGGGGGCGCACCGCATCTGGCGGCCAAGCTGTTCGAGAGCCGCACCGGCATGAAAGCAATCCACGTGCCTTATCCCGGCATAGCCGGCGCGTTCGGCGATCTAATGGCCGGCAATATCCAGCTGGCTTTCAGCAGTATCGTCGGGGCACTGCCGTTGACATCGGAAAACAAGATTCGAGCACTTGCCACTACGGGAAGCCACCGCCCGGCGGCGTACCCGGATATCCCAACCTTGGCCGAGACTGTGCTGCCCGGCTTCAACGTTGATATCTGGCTCGGCCTCGCCGCGCCCAAAGGAACGCCCGCGCCCGTGATCGAGCAGCTCAATGTCGCACTGCAGCAGGCGCTCAAAGAGCGCGAAGTCGTCGAGTCGCTGGCCAAGGTAGGTATCGAGGCGTGGCCCACGACCGCAGCCGAGGCAAATTCTTTCGTGGAGGGAGAGGAAAAAAGATGGCCAGCCGTCATAGAGGCGGCCGGTCTCGGTCCGAAATGATCTATAACCGACGTCGAGCATGGGACGGCGGGAACCAGGTGAAGGCCTTCCCCGGCCCCCGGCAACCGACGGGGTAAACATGAGGAGCATGATCGTGGAACAGCTGAAATCGCATGATGCGAAACCCCATGATGTGCGCGGTGACATCCGGGATGATGACGAATTCATCTACCTGATGGACCATCCGGACTCGGACGAAGAAATACCCACGCTCGACATCTCGCCATACCTGAGCGGCCGGCTGGGAGGGTGCGAGACGGTCGCCAGCCGATTGCGAGACATCAGCAGGACGGTCGGATTTTTCTACCTGAAGGGCCACGGCATCCCGCAGGAACTCATCGATCGCGTTTTCGAACAGGCAAAGCGGTTTCATGCCATGCCGCTCGAAGCAAAGAAGAGGATTCCTTTCTTTGATACAGGTGGCTTCAAATCAGGCTATCAACCCTGTTTCGGAGACAACTATCAGAACCGCAACGTCAATATCATCTCGAAAGCGAAGCCGAATCTCGTCGCAAAGTTCGCCATCAACCGGGAGGGCGGCTCCGGCGGGCTTAGCATGTCGGAGGAGCAGCGTCGGGCGCAGGTGAATATTTGGCCGGACGACTTGCCCGGATTCAAAGAGACGCTGCTCGCATATCATGGCAGCATCGAGCAGCTGGGACGAAAGTTCCTGCCGCTGTGGGCCGCCTCGCTCAAGCTGCCTTTGGACTATTTCGACAGGTTCTTCGCAACTCCTCATGCAACGATGAATCTTCTGTACTATCCGCCCCAGACAACCGTCGGCGAGCGCCAGTACGGGATCGCGCCACACACCGACAACGCCTTGATGACGTTTCTGGCCCAGCAGGGCGTCCGTGGGCTTGCGGTGCGGATGCCGTCAGGTCACTGGCGCGAGGTGGATATCGTCCCTGGAACGCTGGTGGTGAACACGGGCAATCTCATTGTCCGCTGGAGCAACGACGAATATCTTTCGACCAAACACCGCGTGATCAACAACTACGGCGTCGAGCGCTACTCCATTCCAGTGTTTTTTGGGCCGAGCGGAGATGCGGTGATCGAGGTGTTGCCGACGTGCCAAGGTCCGCAACGGCCCGCGCTTTATGAACCGATTACATACGCCAAGCTGCGCGAATGGTATTACGGTCCACGCACCTGAGCGCGACGCCTCAAGCGATTGAGATCATGGGCTATGAGCCGAAAGGGCTGCGCCGGTAGGGCAGCGACCTGCAGGCACATCAGCACTCGTTGAAGCCTCCGGGAGAGTGTTCCCGCTCAAGCTGGGTACGGATATTGGGATCGGGGTCGCGACCGACGACTTCCCCGTCCTCGATCACGTCTCCCGGCTCGACACGAACGGGCGGACCGTAACTCCCCGTCTGGCAGGAGTCATCGACGTAGCCGGGAGCCGCGCGCGCGGGCGCGCGCTCCTCATCATAGACCTCCCTCGTTTGAGCGTAAGCGCTCTCGGCGGCCACAAGCGCCGCGAGCAATGCGCAGTTCACCAGGATCTGAGCGATGAGCCGCTTCATGTTACATCTCCATGCACGATCGCAGCGGGTTGCCGCTCGAGCGTCGCTTCACTCCCCGTAGAGGGGAAGATACGCGCGGGCGCGGACCAGCACGCCCACATCGTCCGGCCGCGGCACGCGCGCGAGTCCTTGATCGAAAATGTAGCCGGCGATCCGTTCAGCGACATGCAGCGATGCGTTGAGGATGTGACTCTGCGGCGGGTAGATCAGGCCCATCGCGAGATTCTCCTCGGTGACCTGCTCGGCAACCGCTTGCGCCGCGACGATGAACATTTCCTCGGTCACCCGCTTCGCTTCGGTGGCGAACACCGCCATGCCCATGGCGGGGAAGATGTAGACGTTGTTGCCCTGGCCCGGCACGAAGCGCCGGCCGTTGATCTCGACCGGCGGAAACGGACTGCCGCTCGCGAAAACAGCCCGGCCCTCGGACCAGCGGTAGGCCTCTTCGGCCGTGCATTCCGAGCGCGAGGTCGGGTTCGAATACGGGAAGATGATCGGGCGCGCGTTGATTCTCGCCATCGCTTCGATCACCTCGCGGTTGAACAGTTTGGGCACGGTGCTCACGCCGATGATGCCGGTCGGCCGCAGTGCCTCGACCGCCTCGACGAAGGTGGACACCGGCGGAGCCTCCTGCGCGAAAGGCTTCTGAAAATCGGCGAGATCGGTGCGCGAGGTCACGAGCAGGCCGTTGATGTCGAACAGCGCATTGCGGCATCGCGCCGCGGCGAGATCCGCACCCTCCTGCGCCATGGCCAAGCTGATCAGTTCGGCGATGCCGGTTGCGGCCGACCCCGCACCGAGGAATAGGAAGCGCTGCTCGGCAAGCTTTCCTGCGGTGAGGCGCAAGGCGCCGAAGATCCCAGCGAGCGCGACGCCGGCGGTGCCCTGGATGTCGTCGTTGAAGGTGCAGATCTTGTCGCCATAGCGCGCGAGGATGGGGACCGCGTTGAAGTTGGCGAAATCCTCCCATTGGATGCAGCATTTCGGATAGAGCTGCTGCACCGCCGCGACGAACTCGTCGACGAAGGCCAAATATTCTTCGCCGCGCACGCGGTGCTGGCGCAAGCCCTGATAGAGCGGGTCGTCGAGCAGGACTTGATTGCTCGTGCCGACATCGAGAACGATGGGCAGACAGTATTGCGGCGGCACGCCGGCGCAGGCGGTATAGAGCGAGAGCTTTCCGATCGGGATGCCCATCCCGCCGGCGCCGAGATCGCCGAGACCGAGAATGCGCTCGCCATCGGTGACGACGATGAAGCGCACGTCCTTTTCCGGCCAGTTGGAGAGCAGCTCCTTGAGCCGACCGCGCGCGGTGATCGGCAAATACATGCCGCGCGCCTGGCGAAAGATGTGGGCGAACTTCTGGCACGTCTCCCCGACCGTGGGCGTATACACGAGCGGCATGTACGTGGCCGGGTCCGACATCAGGACCGCGTAGTAGAGCGTCTCATTGCGCGTCTGCAGATCCGAGAGAACGAGGTATTTCTGCAGATCGTTCTCGAGGGCGGCGATCTCGGCGTGCCGGCGCGCCACTTGCAGCGCCATCGTGGTAACGGCCGGCGGCAGCAGGCCTTCGAGACGCAAGGCGCGGCGCTCCGCCTCGGTGAAAGCGGTGCCTTTGTTGAGGCGCGGATTGCGCAGCAAATCGTAGCCGGTGGGATGTCCCGACATCGGTGCGGCCGTCTTGATCGCTCCGTACGCCGTCATCTTAAGGGCTCTATACGGGGTTGTCCCCTACCCTTTCCGAACGAGGACGCGCTCGCGGCGATGAATGCTGATGGCGCGTGCGATCAAGGGCGCCGGCCACGGGAAAAGATGAAGATACGCTCGCTCGAGCCGCCCGGCCAAAATTACACCGGCGCAACGCTTCCCGTATGGTCCGGTAATGATCGACTTCGCGAGACGAGGCCCAGAAACCCGCACCAGCGGTGGACTGTGGTCCGATCCAGCATGATTTCGCGAAGGTAGGCGTCTTTGCACCTGCGCTTGCAGAACTTATTGCCCCACCAACGGTGCGTCACCATCCCGAACGGCCCACCGCAATGATCGCAGACCTGGCGCGACCGCAGCCCGCTCCTCGCAACACCATTCCCATCCCGGATCGTCGTCATGATGCCCTCGCCCGTTCTGTGAGTGCTGACACGGCGAGCTTGCCGTGACCGAGGTAGCACTCGTGACTGCAGTAGGAGAGACGCGTGGTGAGCTCGCGCAGATAGCTTTCGCCGATCGGCTCGCAGCACAACGCGCACCAAGCCTCTGGACGGGGTCTCCTGCCATTCACCAAGACGAATTTCATATGCCGCCTCCACTCGAAGAAGCCCCTCCCCTTGACGGTGATTTGGTCACTGCCCCGCGAGCGTCTCAATCGTACAGAGGTAAATGCAGCTGACGCTGTGGTTTTGGCCGCGCATACTCGCGTTGGTCGCTCTCCATACCTCCGTTGCCCCGCTCATACTTTGGTTTCGATTTGATGGGCGAGTGAATGCGCGCCCCACGCCGTGCGAAATCGTGCCGGGATGCGGGCCACGCATAGGCGATTGATGCAAAACAGGTGAATTCGCAGCAATTCCGCGCAAGCGAAGTCCGCGCCTGGTCGACATATTCGATGGTCGGGCCAGCCCCATTGGGGGAGGCGGGAGGAGTGGCCGGAAGAGGCGAATATGCGCGGCATCATCGTTGCGCTCGTCCTGCTAGCGTCGCCGTCGGCAGCGCGGGATTTTGGACAGTGGGAGAACCAGCCGCCGCACGTGCGCGCGTGGTTTCAAAAGCTCATGCAGCCCGATCTTCCGACCATGTCGTGCTGTGGCGAAGCCGACGCCTATTGGGCCGACAGCTTCGAGGTGAACGGAGATCGCTACGTGGCCATCATCACCGACGAGCGCCCCGATGGCCCGCTCGGCCGCCCGCACCGGGAGTCAGGCGAGAAGATTGTTGTCCCGAACCACAAGATCAAATGGGACGACGGGAATCCGACCGGTCACGGCATCATCTTCATCGGGATGGGCGGGCAGGTCTATTGCTACGTACCGCCGGGCGGCGTCTGACGCCGGTTACGGCGCTAGGTTTAACGCATAAAGCCGTGGGATAGACATGAGCGAGCGTAACATTACCCGGTTGTTTGGATTGATCGTGGGTGCACTTTTCGCATGCACCCTGGTCCTGAACGCCTTCGTTTTCTAAAAGCGCGATGCCTTCAGCCCCGCCTGACGGCTTGCATCTGCATCACGCGTGCCCTGGGTGGACAGGTAGCGTGAATTGAAACGTCGCGCCGCGCGGCACGTTCGCGCTCACCCACAATCGTCCGCCGTGTGCCTCGATGATCGAGCGGCAGATCGATAGCCCCAGCCCCAAACCGCCCGGCTTGGTCGTGTAGAAGGGTTCGAAGAGGCGCTCGAGCGCCGCCGGCGTCAGTCCCGGACCCGAATCTCGCACCGCGACGCGCACATCGCCGGTGTCGGACGTTCCGGTGCTGATCAGCAATTCTCGCGGCCCGTCGCTCGCGCCGCTCATGGCCTCCGCCGCGTTGATGATCAAGTTGAGCACCACCTGCTGTAGTTGCACCCGATCTCCTTGAATGAGCGGTAAGCCGCCCGCGAGCTCGCTCTGCACCGAAACGCCGTTCGTCGCCGCTTCGCTACGGGTAAGCTCGATCACCTCGCGGACCGCTTCGTTGATATCCAAACGATCTTCACGTGAGGGCGCCTTTTTTATCAGATCACGAATGCGACCGACGACGTCGCCCGCTCGTTTGCCATCCTGAACGATGTGAGCGAGGGCCTGCCGCACCTCCTCCAATTCCGGGGGTTGACGCTCGAGCCAGCGCAGCGCGGCCTGAGCGTTGCTGACGGTCGCGGCGATGGGCTGTTTCACTTCATGGGCGATCGAGGCCGTGAGCTGCCCCATGGTTGCGACGCGGTTGGCGTGCGCCAGCTCCATCAGTATGTCGCGATATCGGCGCTCGGCCTCGCGTGCTTGCGCTTCCGCACGCTTGCGCTCGCTCAGATCGAGGACGAAGGCGATGGCCTGCTGTGGTTCTTCGCCGACCGCGGCGCCGCCGACCAACACGGGCACGCGGCTGCCGTCTTTGCGGAAGTATTCCTTCTCGCGTGGCTGGACCGTTCCGGTAGCCGTCACTTCCGCCACCCGCCGCGCGGTATCGTCGCGCCATTCCGACGGCGTGAGGTCGGTCCAGCGCACGCGACCTGCGGCGAGATCCTCACGATCGTACCCGATGATGTGGAGAAATGCGTCGTTGGCCTCGAGAATTCGACCTTCGACGTCCCAGACGAAAATTCCCATGATGTTAGCGTCGACCAGGCGCCGGATTTTCGCTTCGCGAGTTTCGATCTCTCCGTACAGCCTGGCCAACGATTTCAAGTCAGCCTGCAACAGGTCGCGAAAGTGCAGCAGGAGCTTGAGATAAGCCTCGCTATATGCGTTCCTTTTGTTATCGCGAATGCAAATGGTCCCGAATATCTCGCCATCGGGCCAGCTGATCGGGACCCCCAGGTAAGAGATCATCCCTGATTTGACATGCGGGTTCGATCTCCACGTTTCGTCCGCGAGAGCGTCAGTGACACGCAGCGGTTGACGGGACTTCAGCACGGTTTCGCAATAAGGTCCGGTGTCGACAGAGCCCGGCACGCAAGGATTTCCTTTCGAGGCGCTGGACACGAAAACTTTGATCTGCGGCGGCTCAGCTCGCATGATCGAGGCGGAGGGGACGTGCATGAGGTCGGCGAGCAGATCCACGACCTCTTGCCACTTCCGGATGATGTCCGGAGGTACTTGGATCGAATCCGGGGTGAGCGATGTTGCCAAAGAGCTCATTGACTTCGTCGGGTCATGTTCTTGTGGCGACTGCGGACGTCCTTGCGTTCTGTGACGCACGTTCGGCGCGTTTCGATGACTGCGGTCCGAACTAGTCGCGGCCATGTGGAGGAGCCTCGTTTTGGCGCGTCATCAGAGCCTGCTCCACACATTCGAGCAGTCGCGTTTCATCGAAGGGCTTGCTCAAGAAACAGACTGCCCCCGCATTCATTGCTCGCTCTCTAACCCTGTCATGCGGAAAGGCAGTAATAAAGATGATCGGCATGCTGTGATCGTGAGCAATCAAATGGTCTTGCAACTCGACGCCGGTCATGCCGGGCATCTGCACATCGGCAATGACGCAGGACGTTTCGCTCAGCTGCGGCGAAGACAAGAACTCTTGTGCCGAAGCGAACGCGTATACCGAAAATCCCATCGACCTCAGCAACCGTGCCGTGGCGGTACGTACCGAAGGATCATCGTCGACGACCGAGATTATCGGAGCCTCTGCCACGCGACCTGACCTGTTCTCGAGGCCCGGGCCAATACGGGCCCCGACAGCGTCGCCTCATACCCAGGTTAGGGCCGGAACTGCGGGCCGAGAACTATACTTAGGTTTCGAGATGGCTGGGCGATTTATGAGTACACGACCGAATTAGCCGGCCTTGCCCTTCTACAGACTCGTGCCCGGCCGCCTGCGCCCGATTCGGCGCCGGTTCGAAGAGGCAATCCAGGCATGCACGCCGAGCCGGCGGAAGGAGTGCATCAGCTGCTCGCCGGCGAGAGCCAAGATGATCATGCAGATCGGGATGTAAGCTGTCCAAAAGAGCGAGAAGAACATGTCACGTCACCTTAGTATGAATGTTGACGCGCTCGATCGAGAGCGCCGCCGCCGTCGATCCAACTTTGAACTGGCCGCAGCTCATTGGCGGGCGCATCCTCGGACCCCGTCTCGGTCAAGTGACCATCGACCACGAGCTCTCTTATGACGTGCTGGTCGGCGATGAGATCGAGCTGGGCCCGTTGATCTGCTGGCCAGTCGGCGAATGCAGGCGAGGCCAGCAGCGTGGCGGCAGCGATCGCCATGATCCGTACCTTGCCGAGCATCCTACCCTCCCACCGCGCACGAATTTTCGTTAGGCGGCCGGCACTGGGCCGGCCGCATATCGAACCATCGCGTGGGCTTGAACCGGAAGTCCTCGCCCAAGCCGCGTTATGGATTGGAACCGTAGCAGGGGGAGCTTGGTCCCCAGCCGTAGCCGCCACAGGTCGGGCTGTTGGCGGTCTGAGCGAAGGTCGGGCTGGCAAACAGCGCGACCAGCGCGAGAGCAGTGATAAGCGCTTTCATGGCACTTCTCCGTTTCAGCGGACGATCGTCCGCGGGTTCCTGCAACAGCGGCAGGCCGGCGGCCCGTGCTCGCAGTCACCAAGGAGCTAGGCTCGTCGCGATCACCGGATGAACTATATTTTGGGGTTGACTCCATAAGCCAACGGTCGATGCCTTAATACTTAGGTTTAGGACTGCCGTGAAAGATAGATGCGTCGCTTCGTGGGCGAGGAGGCAAACGCGGGGGCTGCGGGACCGTCGGGGCCGCAATTCGTTACCGGGTTCGATAATCCGCGTGAAAGTGCTATCTATTGTTGGCAGGTCCTGTTGCCTGGAGAGGATCCCGTGATCGAGCGTTCAGCGCGCCAGCCTGCCACCGCCGAGCAACCGATCGTATTCGTCGTCGACGACGATGAATCCGTGCGCGAGGCGCTCAGAAGCCTGTTTCGATCGGTCAGCCTCAGGGTCGAAACGTTCGGCTCGGCCGGGGACTTTTTGCGCAGCGAGCTTCCCGAGGTGGCAAGCTGCCTGGTGCTCGACGTCAGATTGCCGGGGGTGAGCGGGCTCGATTTCCAGGGCGAGCTCGCTAAGGCGAACATCCATATTCCCGTCATATTCATGACCGGGCACGGCGACATCCCCATGTCGGTCCAGGCCATGAAAGCCGGCGCGGTCGATTTCCTGACCAAGCCCTTCCGCGATCAGGACATGCTGGACGCGGTCGCCGCGGCGGTCGAACGCGATCGCAGCCGGCGAAAGGACGAGCAGCGCCTGTCGGACGTACGGGCACGCTTCGATGGCTTGACCGAGCGCGAACGCGAGGTGATGGGCCTCGTCACCGCCGGCCTGATGAACAAGCAGGTCGCCGGCGAACTGGGGCTGAGCGAGATCACCGTCAAGATCCACCGCGGGCATGTCATGCGGAAAATGGCCGCGCGCTCGCTCGCCGACCTGGTGAGGATGGCGGAAGTGCTGGGACTTCGACGGGGCAAGCCGGAGAGCGGATAAGGCCGAAGCGACCGAGCGCCGAGCCGCCGTCAATTTTCAGTAGGAATCGACTCTCATTAGCAATCGACGCTAAGCGCAGCAGTCCCCGCAGCCGGGTAGATCCGCGCAAGCACGCCTCAATCACAGCAATATTTTAAGAGCACACACTCCGCGGCCTGCTTAGGTGCAGGGGCAGCACGGACGCAAGATGCCGGACCGACAAGCTTGCGACGCGAGTGTGCGCAGCATCGATCCTGCGCGGCTGAGGGCTCGCTCGCGAGCAAACCGAAAAAAGCCGACGCAGCCCGCGGAAAAGAAGGAGCAAGACCATGGCTCGTGAAACCGAAACCGGCGAAATCGAGATGGAGCGTGCCGCCATCGTCGGCACATCGCTTGAAGTGTCGCGTGTGGCTTTGGGCACCTGGGCCATCGGGGGCTGGATGTGGGGTGGAACCGAGGAGGCGGAATCCATTGCCACGATTCGAGCGGCGGTCGAGCACGGCATCAATCTCATCGATACCGCTCCAGTCTATGGATTCGGCCGTTCTGAAGAGGTCGTCGGCAAGGCCATCGCCGAGGGTCATCTGCGCTCGCGCGTGCGCATCGCGACCAAGACCGGAATCGAGTGGTCGGGCGCAAGAGTGTTCCGCAACGCCAGCCGCGCGCGAATCCTGCAGGAGGTCGAGGATTCATTGCGTCGGCTTCGGACCGATCACATCGACATCTACCAGGTTCACTGGCCCGATCCGCTGGTGAGGATCGAGGAAACCGCAGAGGCCATGCGCACCCTGTTCGAGCAGGGCAAGATCCGCGCCATCGGCGTCAGCAATTTCTCGGTCGAGCAAATGGAGCGCTTCCGCCGGGTGGCACCGCTGCATGTGCTGCAACCGCCCTATAATTTGTTCGAGCGCGGCATCGAGGCCGACATCCTCCCCTATTGCCGAAAGAACAGGATCTCGACCTTCGGCTACGGCGCACTCTGCCGCGGCCTCTTGTCCGGACGGATGCGGCCGGACAGCAAATTCGAGGGCGACGACCTTCGCCGCACCGATCCGAAATTTCAACCGCCGCGCTTCGGGGAGTATCTCGCTGCCGTGACGCGGCTCGATCAACTCGCCCAGCAAGGCTTCCACAAGCGAGTGATCCATCTGGCGGTTCGCTGGATGCTCGATCAAGGCGTCACCACGGCGCTGTGGGGCGCACGCCACCCCGGCCAACTGGACCCGGTTGACGAGGTGAGCGGCTGGCACCTCGATGCGGCCGCCAAGGTGGAGGTCGATCGCATCCTCGCCGCAACGATCAGCGATCCGGTCGGCCCCGAATTCATGGCGCCGCCGGCGCGCAGCATCGCGGCGTGAACGGGAGGGTCCACGGTGGCGAGCGGTGCACCAAGATCCCGCGGCCAACCCCGCAGATCCCGCGGCCAACCCCGCGCCCCGCGCGCGAAATCGCGCACGGGGCGGGCCTGTCCAAGCCGATCTCATACCTTGATATGATTCTTGTGGTGGCCACTGTGACATATTTTTGTAACATGCAAGGGTTGTCTCCAGCCGGAAATTCGCCGCGGCTGCGCGACCATGTCGAGGACCAGCAATTGCGGAACGCCCCGATCATCTCGATCATCGATGATGATGAGTCGATGCGCTGTGCGATCAAAAGCCTTGTGACGTCGCACGGCTTGGATGCCCATACGTTCGCATCGGCAGAAGCGTTCCTGCAATCGCCGCATCTGGACCATACGTCCTGCGTGATCACGGATTTGCAAATGCCGGGCCTGAACGGCGTCGACCTGCAGAAATCGCTGTTGGCGCAGGGTCGCCGCATCCCCATCATCTTCGTGACCGCTTTTCCCGAGGAGCGGCTGCGGGCGCGCGCCCTAGCGGCTGGCGCCTTGGGCTTCCTCGGCAAGCCGTTCGAAAGTGAAACGCTGATAAAGCTCATCGAGAAGGCGATAGAGACTGGGCGGAAAACTTGAGGTTCCGCGCGTCGCTCAAAACGGCGCCTCCCGCGACTCGCGAGCCGGCATGGCCGAGCCCGCTACGACCGGCGCGTTGAACGAGCAGCAGGTTCTGCTGTCGACGCTGCCGCCGAGCCGGGGCCAGCGGCGGCTCGCGCTCGCCATCGTACTGGTCTTGCTCGCCGCATTCTGTGCCACGGTGCCCTTTGCGACGGTGCCGGTTGGGTACATCAGGGAGTTCATTCCCGCATATGCCACCGCCATGTTCGTGATCAGCTCGATCACGTCGGCTTTGCTGTTCGTTCAATTTTCCGTCGTTCATTCGCGCGCTCTGCTTGCGGTTTCCGGCGGCTATCTCTTCAGCGCGCTCATCACCATCCCCTGGGCGCTTACCTTCCCGGATCTGTTCGGGGCGACCGACGCGGCGGGCACCACATGGGGAGTGCTGTCCAGGATCTGGCATCTTGTCTTTCCGCTGTCCGTGATCGGCTACACTCTCCTCAAAGATGACGAGGCGAGGCCGCCGTGGCCGCGCGCGTTATCGTATTTCGCGGTTCTCTTGAGCGCCGCCGGGCTCTTGGTCGCCTTCGACCTTGTGACGTGGCCTGCTACGACGCCGAGCGAGCCGACGGCGAGCGAGGTGCCGTTCCCAATGCTCGATCGCGCGCAGGCTGACTGGAACGCCCTGCTCTTTCTGTTGGCGTTGTTTGCGCTCGCGCTGCTGTGGTCGAGGCGACGGTCCGTGCTCGATCTGTGGCTCATGGTCGTGATGTGCGGCTTGCTGATCGAGCTTTGCCTGATCACTTTGGTCGGTCTCCGTTACGTCGTCGGGTGGTATGCCGCACGCGTCTACTTTCTCGTTTCCTCTATGGTCGTGTTGGCCGTCCTGCTTTCCGAAACCGCTTTTCTCTATGCGCGACTCGCCCGCTCCGTGATGGCGCAAAGGCGAGAACGCGAAGCGCGGCTGATCACGATGGACGTGTTGTCGGCGTCGATCGCGCACGAGATGAATCAACCGCTGGCCAGTATCGTGACGAACGCGGATGCGGCCTCGCGCTGGATGGCGCGCCCGACACCGGATCTCGACGAGGTGAAAGCGACGCTCGAGCAGATTCGCAATTCGGCCTATCGTGCCAGAGATCTCATCGGCAGCATCCGGGCGATGGTCAAGAGGGATGACCGCAACCGGGCCGCACTCGACCTCAATGACCTCGTGCGCGAAGTTCTCGCGCTCACGGAACGCGAGCTGCAGAGGAACCGCGTTTCAGTCGAAGTCGAATTGGAAGAGCACCTGCCCTTGGTGAACGCAGACCGGGTGCAGCTGCAGCAGGTGCTGGTAAATCTGATTACCAATGCGATCGACGCTATGGCGGAGAAGAAGTGGCCCCGGATCTTGCGTATTAAATCGGCAGTCCAGGAACCGGGCGGCGTGCTGATTTCGGTGGCGGACACTGGAAAGGGAATCGACCCGAAGATCGTCGATCGCATTTTCAATCCGTTGTTCACGACCAAGTCGAACGGCATGGGCATGGGCTTGGCGATTTGCCGGTCGATCATCGAGGGCCACGACGGCCGCCTCCAGGTATCGGCCGGCCCCGAAGGCGGCGCAGTCTTTCAATTCGTGCTGCCGGCCACCGTCGCCCGATAGGGCAAACCGCTAACGTCGATTCTGGCTGCCAAAGCTTCGCACGGATGCGAACCGGATCCGGTTTTTGCCTCCGCGACGGGTCATCGCCACGCCAGCCTGGCGCCGAAACCTAGGTATAGGGGGCTCAAACCAATAAGATAAGCCTCGCAACCTCCGTACGATGGAGCTTTTGGCCTTGGCCGGCCTAGTTTGACGCTTACCGGGGGGTACAACGGCAGCCGGGTTGCGACCCGAGGTGCCAAGATACTGACGGTGCAAGCCATGCTGACATACTCGCTCCACACGAACTCCGCGCTACATCCTCGCTTCGATCGCGATATTGCATTTGTTCCCCAGACGGCATTGCGGTCCGGCGAGGGGTACTCGCCCTCAGTCGAAGATGGCGAGCAGTCGCGTCATTTCCGGCCGGGGCCGCTCGCCGATCTTCGCACCGGCGAGGTCATCGACCAGGGAGTGCGAATTTTCCCTTCCCACGCGGTCACCCGTCGGAGGCTGGCATGGGACGGCATGGCCATCGAGGTCGTGCAAGCGATCGGACACGAGAAGGTCGAGATCAGTTTCCGCGCGTGCGTGCACTTGCTCGTCGCATACGAAGAGGGCGTTCGCGGCAACGGCGAGACGCTGATCGAGGGTTTGCCCCGTTCGACGCTGCGAGATGTCAAATGCAAGCTCGCCTTCGTGCCGGCGGGTCATGAGTATCGCGAGTGGCAAGAGCCCCGCACGCGCAGTCGCATCGTGTATTTCTACTTCGATCCCGCCAAGATGCCCATCGATCCAGGGGCAGGCGCGGAGGACGCGCTTTTGGCGCCACGCTTGTTCTTCGAAGACAAGGCGCTGTGGGAAACCGCGGTCAAACTGGGCGGGTTGATCGAGAACGGCAGTGAAGATCGGCATTACTGCGAGGCGCTCGGCGTCGTGCTGGCGCATGAGCTCGTGCGCCGCAGCGCTGGCATGCGCCGCGTCGAGCCACCGACGCGCGGCGGTCTCGCCGCCTGGCAGCAGCGGACCGTGTGCCGCTACATCGAAGAACATGTCGCCGAGCAGGTACCGCTCGCCACGCTCGCGCGCTCCGTTCGGCTCAGCGCGTATCATTTCTGCCGGGCGTTCAAGCGGTCATTCGGCGTGCCGCCCCATCGCTATCATAACGCTCGTCGCATCGAGCACGCCAAGACGCTGTTGGCGCAGCCCGCGCGCTCGGTCACCGAGATCGCGCTGAAGGTCGGCTTCAGCGAAACGAGTTCGTTCACGGCAGCCTTTCGCAAAGCGACCGGCACGACACCGACCGCGTACCGGCGAAGCCTTGCGTGATTCGGGAGGCCGCAATGACACGCCGCTTGATTGCCATGGCGACTGCGATGTTCGTCACCTCCAGCTGCGCTTATGCGCAAGTCAATGCGCTAGGTGGCGCTACCGCCAACTCCGGGATCGGTGGCGTGGCTAGCCCCAACTCCGGGATCGGTACGACCTCGCCCCTCGGCATGAGCACCTCCGGCACGGCTGGCGCGCCAACGGGAATCCCCTTGGGAGCCACCCCGCTCGCAACGCCCGGCGTGAATTCGGGCTCTTCCAATGGCGTTGCTTTATCCACGGCATGCTCCAGCCCGGGTTTAGGGAGCGCGATGACATCGAACTCGAGCACGCTGTTCACCGGGGCATCGAGCTCGACCGCGCTGTTCGATAATAGCGGCGTGGGGATCATGACGGGCGCGACGCTGCCGGGATCAGCGGGTCCGGTCACGCCGACGTGCGGCGGAGCTTTGGCAACCGGCAGCGCCACGTCCTTGCAGTCGAGCGCTTCGACGCCCGCGACCTCGAAACCGGGCATTCCGATGGGCTCGACCGAACTGAGCAATCCGGGTCTCAGCCCGGCTCCGTGTCCGGCAACGGGCAACATATCGTCAACGTCTTCTGGTGCCTGTTGATGCACCTGTCGGGGAGCACGCAATGCGACGCAAAGTCATCATTTCCGCGATTTCGGCGATTGCCGTCGCTGCGATCGTCGGCGCACTAGTCATCAAGCACCGCTTTCCGCTCGAGGCGGCCTCGGCTCGCGCGCCGGCGGCGGTTCCAACCGTGCCCGTCGTTGCCGGCACCGTCAACAGTGGCGACGTGCCGATTTACCTGCAAGGCGTCGGCACGGTGATCGCCTACAACACCGTGATCATCCGCAGCCAGATCCAGGGGCAGATCACGAAAATCAATTTCACCGAAGGGCAAGCCGTAAAGACCGGCGATCTGCTCGCCGTGATCGATCCGCGTCCTTATCAGGCGCAGCTCGAGCAGGCGAACGCGAACCGCGCCCGCGATGAGGCTCAGCTGACGAACGCGCAATCCAATCTCAAACGCTATACGACATTGGGCAATCAAGGCTGGGCCACTCCGCAGCTGGTCGAGACTCAGACCGCGCAAGTCGCCCAACTCAACGCGGCAATCAAGGCCGACGAGGCGGCGATCGAGTGGGCGCAGACGCAGCTCAGCTATACGCAGCTCACTTCGCCCATCGATGGAGTCACGGGCATACGACAAGTCGACATCGGCAACATCATTCATCCCACCGATCCGAACGGCCTGGTCGTGGTCACGCAGGTCGAGCCGATCTCGGTGATCTTCACGCTGCCGGAGACAAACCTGCCGCAGGTTCAACAGCACCTAGCCGATGGGACGCTCAAGGTAGAGGCTTACAGTCAGGACAACACGATGAAGCTCGATGAAGGCAATATCGATTTCATCGACAACGAAATCGTGCAGACGACAGGCAGCGTCCGGTTCCGAGCCAACTTTCCCAACAAAGAGCACAAACTGTGGCCCGGAGAGCTGGTCAACGCGTGGCTGCTTCTCGACACGCGGCATGACGGGCTGACGGTGCCCGCGTCGGCGGTGCAACAAGGACCGCAAGGTCCATACGCCTACGTGATCAACCCGGATAGCACGGTCGCAGTGCGGCCGGTCAAAGTTGTCCAGGTGAGCGGCGGGCGAGCCCTCATCGATTCCGGCCTCTCGGCGGGCGAGCAGGTAGTCGTCGACGGCCAATACAAGCTGCAGCCCGGCATCCATGTCACCATCCTGCACGGGAAGGCAGCAGAGGAGGCGGCGGCGCAAGCCGCGCAGCAGACGCCGATTCCATGAATATCTCGGCACCCTTCATTCAGCGACCTATCGCGACCGCGCTACTGATGGTCGGCCTATTGCTCGGCGGCCTCACCGCCTATCCGCTGCTGCCGGTCGCGGCGCTGCCCAACGTGAACTATCCGACGCTGCAGATCACGGCACAGCTGCCCGGCGCCGATCCGCAGACCATGGCCTCCTCCGTGGCAACGCCGCTGGAGACGCAGTTCGGCCAGATCCCGGGGCTGACCCAGATGACCTCTACGAGCGCGCTGGGCTACACCCAGATTACCCTGCAGTTCGATTTGAGCCGCGACATCCAAGGGTGCGAAGCGGACGCGCTATCCGCGATCCAGTCCGCGAGCTCCTATCTGCCGAAAAACCTACCCTACCCGCCGTCGATCAACAAAGTGAACCCGGCCGACACGCCGATCCTCGTGCTCGGGCTCACTTCGGACACGCTGCCGCTCACGACCGTCGATGCCTATGCGGAAAACATTCTTATGCAGAAGATCTCGCAGATATCCGGCGTCGGCTTGGTTGGCATCGGTGGACGGCAAAAACCGGCCATCCGTATCCAGGTCGATCCGCAGGCGTTGGCCGCACGGGGCTTAAGCCTCGAAGACGTGCGCAGCGTGATCGGTGTCGACAATGTCGATCTACCGAAAGGCACGCTCAACAGCCCGCGCCAGAGCTATACGCTCAACACCAACGACCAGCTGTTCAAGCCCGAGCTCTACGACGACCTGATCATCGCGTACCGCAACGGCTCGCCGGTCCGGATCAAGGATGTGGGCAAGGCGATCGACGGGCCCGAAAATAACCTGATCGCCGCCTGGTACAACAAGCAGCGGGCGATCCTCCTGCCGATCCAGCGCTCGCCCGGGGCCAACGTCATCGAGACGGTCGACCGCATCAAGGCAATGATGCCGGTGCTGCAGGCCTCGATCCCATCGGGCATCAAGGTCAACTTCGTTTCAGACCGAACCGAGACCATCCGCGCCTCCGTCGCGGACGTACAGTTCACGCTGCTGCTGACGGTTGCGCTGGTCATAACGGTGATCTTCCTATTCCTGCGTACTTTCTGGGCGACCGTGATCCCGGCCGTCACGGTGCCGCTGTCGCTGATCGGCACCTTCGCGGTGCTTTACGAGCTCGGCTACAGCCTCGACAACCTGTCGCTGATGGCCTTGTCGATCGCGGTCGGTTTCGTGGTCGACGATGCCGTCGTCGAGATCGAGAACATCCAACGGCACATCGAGGAGGGCCTCTCGCCCTATGACGCGGCGATGAAGGGGTCCGGTGAGATCGGCTTCACCGTTATGGCCATCACGTTCTCGCTCATCGCCGTATTCATTCCGCTCTTCTTCATGAGCGGCTACGTCGGAAAATTGTTCCGCGAATTCGCCGTCGCCGTCAGCGTAGCGCTTGTTCTCTCATTGGTGATCTCGCGGACGCTCACACCGATGATGTGCGCGTACGTGCTCAAGCCCGAGAGCAAGGAGCACGGATGGTTTTATCGGGTGCTCGAACGGGGCTTCGATATCCTGTTCAATGTTTATGAGGCGGGCCTCAAGATCGTGCTGCGGCATCGCCTCATGACGCTGATGGTAATGTTCGCCACCGTCGCGCTGACCGGCTACCTCTACGTGATTATTCCCAAGGGTTTCTTTCCTCAGCAGGACACCGGTTTGATCCTCGGTTTTGCGGAAGCCGGGCAGGATATTTCCTATCAGGCCATGACGCAGCGGACGCAGGCGCTGATCGACGCCGTGCTCGAGGATCCGGCGGTCGCCTCGGTCGGCACCGGCATCGGCTTCGGAGGCGGCAACTACACGACCAATACCGGCCGCATGTTCATCTCGCTGAAGCCCAAAAGCCAGCGTGACGCGAGCGCGGATCAAGTGATCCTGCGCTTGCAGCAAAGGCTCGCCAAGATCCAGGGCATTGCGCTGTACATGCAAGCGGCGCAGGACATCACCATCGGCGGGCGGCTGAACAAGACCCAGTACCAGTACACGCTCGACGACTCCGATCCGGGCGAGCTCAGCCACTGGGCTCCGCTGTTTCTCGAGAAGATCAGGGCGCTGCCCGGCATCACCGGCGTGACCACCGACCAGTTGAACTCAGGCCTGCTGCTCGACATCACGATCAATCGCGATGTGGCATCGAGCTACGGCATCACACCCTCGGCGATCGACAATACCCTCAACGATGCCTACGGCCAACAATTCGTTTCGACGATGTACACCCAGATAAATCAGTACCACGTGGTGCTGGAGGTCCCGCCCAAGTATCAGAATGACCCGGAAGCGCTCGGGCAGCTCTATGTCAGCTCATCGACAGGCCAACAGGTGCCGTTGCGCACGCTCATCACCAGCGCAATCAAGGTCGCGCCGCTGGTGGTCAATCATCAGGGCCAGTTTCCGTCAGTGACCATCTCGTACAACCTGCTCCCAGGAACCTCGCTCGGGGAAGCCGTCGCTTCCATTCAGCAGGTCGAGAAGGACTTGGGCAAACCCCTGTCGCTGCAGACCACCTTTCAGGGAAACGGCCAGGCCTACCTGCAATCCCTGAAGAGCACGCCGCTGCTGATCCTCGCGGCTCTGGTCGTCATTTATCTCATCCTAGGCATCCTCTACGAAAGCATCATCCATCCCGTCACCATCATCTCGACCCTGCCGTCGGCAGGAGTCGGCGCGCTGTTGCTGCTGATGGCGGTCCACTTGGATCTGAGCGTGATCGGGATCGTGGGCATCCTCTTGCTGATCGGCATCGTCAAGAAGAACGGCATCATGCTGATCGATTTTGCTCAAGAGGCGGAACACAGAGAGGGGCTGACGGCCGAAGAATCGATCTACAAGGCTTGCACGCTGCGCTTTCGGCCGATCCTGATGACCACCATGGCGGCGCTGCTCGGTGCAGTGCCGATGATGCTGGGAACAGGGAATGGGGCCGAGCTGCGCCAGCCGCTCGGCTACGCCATCGTGGGTGGCCTCGCTGTATCGCAGCTTCTAACGCTCTATACCACGCCGGTCGTCTATATCTACTTCGACCGGCTGCAGACCTGGATGTTCCGGAGAAGGACTCCAGCGGCCGTGCGGCCAGAGGCCGGGCAATCAGAGGCACCCCCCGCCGAATGACCGGCATTTGTTCAAGCTGTCGGCACAGAAACTCACGCAGCAGCTTGGAGCGGGTCGCCAAGACCAACTCCTTACGGGGATCGGAGCAAGCGCGCAACACAACGCCTGCAAATTCGGAATGGGAGCAATCCTAAATTGGGCCGAGGATAAAGAAAATTCCAGCAAAAACGGACAAGCACGTCCGTCCATCGATCATACGTTCACTAAAGATCGTTTCATGTCCGGTGAAGAAGATGGCCTTCTTGATGATTTTTTGGGCGACGTACGTTCCGTTCATCATATTGCTGCTGTCCCTCGTAGGCAGATACGCCATGCGTGCGCTTGAGCGATTGACCGACGACGGCGCATCGCCAACGCTTGCGAGTCGACGAACTGCATCCGCCTACGTCAGTGCCCAATCACGCTCGACCGTCTCACGCGACCGGCGACACACATGACGATACTTGTCGTTGCGGCGCTCACGCCGGCTTGCCGCTGCCATTTCATCACGTAGCGACAATCCCAGCACGGAACTCGCGAGCACGTCCCGCGGTTCGAGATTGGTCAGGGGCAGCCGGCTGCCCGCCTGCCCAGTTGTGTGCCTGTCAAAGGCGACCCGAACGTGGTCGGCGTCCCCTTGATCGTAGGCACGCCGGTCTGGGTGTACGGGCATGTGGGCGTGCTCGGCGCCGCCGAGATCGATGGAGTCGAGGGCGGGGTCATGCCGCTGAGAGGCGGCAGCGAGCTCATCACGGGCGCCGATGCATTCGGGCTCAGCGCAATGAATGGGGGGCTGAGGCCTCCGCCTCCCAGTTCCGTCGAACCGAGCGGAATTCCAGCCGGGCCGACAGTTGACCCGGGGCCCATCGACGAGGCCAGCGGCGGAGATGCCGTCGCAGACGCGGTACAACCGCCTGATGTGCTTCCGGCCATACCGCCGCCGTCAAAGGGCGCAGTGCCGGACGTTCCCGTCACCGAACCTCCCATGCCAGCGGACGCTCCCGTCACCGGACTTCCCATGTTGGGGGACGTACCGGTCGTCGAACTTCCCATGGCGGCCGACGGCGGCGTCGACGAAACGCCGCCGCATGTCGCGCCCAGCATCGGCGAGGCGCCGGACGTGGTCGGGCTCACGCCTGGCGTTGCGAGTTCGGTCGCACCCAGGGGAACTCCGGTGTGCCCGACTGGCGCATTTGGAATGCCGAGCGGAGACGTCAGGCCAAGCGGCGGGAGGGGGGAGGTACTCAGGGGCGCTTGCGCATAGGCAGAGCCGCAGCCCAGCAGAACCGCCGCCGTCGCCACCGCAAAGCGTGTCATCATGGGCTCGACCTTATCTACCTTGGAATTCTTGGTTACGCCGCCCGGCGAAGCACCCTGGCAAAAAAGTAATCACACGGCCCGAACATCACTTTGGCTGAATTGCTGAGATTTGCCCGATGCTGCGTTAATCGGGGGATGGCGGCCGCAAGAGATAGTCTTCTGAGCAGGCCCCGAAGGCGTTATCATTTAGGGGGAAGATCACATCACATCACATCACGTCACGGCAACGGACAACGGGAGGCGGGAATGGCGTCCATCGACAACTTCAACGATCATTGCTGGCGCGACGTCATTCCGGAAGCGGACCTCGAGCTTTATTCCGGCTGGCGGCGCGAGACCTTCGTGGGAGCGCGTCCGGCGCTGCTCGCGATTGATCTCTACGAGCTCGTCTATCGCGGCGGGCCGCACTCGCCCTACGAGCTCAACGCGCGCTATCCCAATTCTTGCGGCATCTACGCCCATCGCGCGATCGCGCCGACCAAGCGGCTCTTGGCGGCCGCGCGGCGCGCCGGCATCCCGATGTTCTACTGCACCCAGGATACCCGTCCCCAGAATCGGCCGCCGGGCGCGGAGTCGACCCGCCGCCAGGCCTTCGTTCCCTCCGACGGCTACGGCATCTATCACGAATTTCGTCCCGAGCCTTCCGACGTCGTCATCTTCAAGCAGCGCGCCAGCATCTTTCAGGGCACGCCGCTGTTCTCGCATCTGTCGCTACTCGGCGTGCAAAGCCTGATCGTGTGCGGCGAGAGCACGTCGGGCTGCGTGCGCGCCAGCGTGGTCGACGGCTATTCCAACGGCTTTCACGTCTGCCTGGTCGAGGAATGCACCTACGATCGCGCCGAGCTGACGCACAAGGTCAACCTGTTCGACCTGCATCACAAATACGCCGACGTCATGCATGTCGATGAGGTCGTGGCGCATCTCGACGCCACGCGTCTTGCCCGCGCCGCGGAATGAAGCGCGCTGCCGCCATTGATGCGCCGCCGCGCGCAGGGTTGAACCGCGCTTGGGCGACGGTTTCCGCCTGGGCACTTTGCGCTTTGCCACTCGTGCTGCTCGCCGCTCCAGCGCGCGCGCAAACCGAGCCCGTGTCGTTTGCCGGCAGGCAGATCAAGCTGATGATCGGCTATTCGCCCACCGGCTATGGTTACGACACCTACAGCCGGCTCATCGCCCGCCACCTCGGGAAATATCTGCCCGGCAATCCCGCGATCATCCCACAGAACCGGCCGGGCGCGGGCTCGCTCAATCTCGCCAATTATCTCTACTATGCGGCCGCCAAGGACGGCACCGAGATCGCCATGATCGGCCGCGGCGTGGCGATGGAGCCGCTCATCGGCGCCACGCAAACGAAATTCGATGCGCGCAGCTTCGTCTGGCTCGGCAGCATGAACAACGAGGTGTCGGGCTTCTTCATCCGGCAAGGCGCGCCCGCTGCGAATTTGCAGGAGATTCTCGCGGGCGCCGCGCTCACGGTCGGATCGACCGGCGCCGGCGGCGACCAGCAGGCCTTCACGGTGGCGCTCAATTCGCTGATCGGCACCAAGCTCAAGCCGATCGCCGGCTATCCGGGCACGCAGGAGATCATGCTCGCTATCGAGCGCGGCGAGCTCGACGGCATCGTGGGCTATTCCTGGGGCGTCGCGCGGGTCGGCAACAGGGATGACCTCGCCTCCGGCCGGCTCAAGATCGTCATGCAGCTCGGCCTGACCAAGCACAAAGAGCTGCCGGACGTGCCGGCGCTCGACGCGTTCGTGACCGCCGCCGCCGACCGCCAGGTCCTGGAGCTGATCTTCTCCCGCCAGGCCATGGGCCGTCCGCTGGTCGCGCCGCCCGGCCTCCATCCGCAGGTGGGCGAGGCGCTACGCACGGCCTTCGCCGCCGCCATGCGCGATCCGCAGCTCATAGCGGAGGCCGCAAAGATGGACCTCGAGCTCGGCTTCGTCGGCGGCGCCGACGTGCAGGCGCTGGTGGACCGGCTCTACCGCTCCCCGCCCGATGTGATCGCGCGCGCTCAGGCCATCGCCGCGGCAAACTAGTCTAGCTAGGCCGTGTACTCATAAATCCGGCTCAATGTCCGCTTCGCTCCGAAAGCGACCGAAGTGGTGCATTGCCGCGAAATGACGCGATGTGCCAGCTCCGGACATGCCTTCGCATTGGGTGACGACTGGATCGTGCCATCTGGGACTACCGCGCTGCCGTTCTTGATTTGCCGCCGCGAATGGCGCGATGTGCCAGTAAATCATTCGCGACCCCGCAGAGTTGCTTCATTTCAATCAAGGTTGTTGCCGTTGGGCAACGAACCCGGACAAATGTGGACTGTATCAACACGGAATTTGCTGGATTCCTTGCTCTGGTCGGATTTGCCTGGCGAAAAAAGTAAGCTGAAGGTGCGAGCGGGCCGCACAGGGGGCTCACATCACAAGGCTCGGCATTGTTGGTGCGATGATCCTCGCAGCCGCTGGCGCGGCGGGCGGAGGCGATGTGTGGGCCGCCGACATCTTCCCCATCGAAGCTTGGTCAGCGAGCGCAGCTTCAAACCCCAAGGTGTGCACTGGGCTTTGGGATTTTATTGCCACAAGCTGTGAGCTGAGCTGGCAGGGGATCACCATCTATGGCACGGTGGACGCGGGCGGTGGGTGGCAGAGCCACGGCGCCCCGTTGGATTCACGCAGCGCCCCCGGGGCCTCGTACCTGATAGAAAAAATAAACAGGTCGTCGCAGTGGAGCCTTGCGCCCAACGCGTTGAGCACTTCAACAATTGGAATCAAAGGAACCGAGCCGATCGGCGGGACCTTCTCTGCTGTCTTTGCCGTGGACGCTGGCTTCGACCCGTATTCCTTGCGGCTCTCCAACGGACCGGGATCCCTTGCCGCGAATGCCGGCGTCCCCCTCAACCAGCAAACCGCCGATAGGGATTCGAGCCGGGCGGGCCAGTGGTACAATGGCCAAGGCTATGTCGGCGTCAGTTCTCCGATTTATGGCACCTTGACCGTTTTCCGGCAGTATGCGCTCAGCCGGGACGCTGCCTACGACTACGATCCGTTGAGCGGTTCCTACGCTTTCTCACCCATCAAAGGGGAAACCTGCGGCGGCGGGAATACCGAAAACTGCAGGTACTCGACGTCGCTGAAATACCGGATCGGCCTCGGCCACTTGCGGGCGGCGGCGCTGTGGCAGTTTGGTGGTTACGCCCAGAACAACGCCTCCAATGGTGCATATCAGTTCCAAATCGGTGCCGACATCCCGACCTCGAGCAAAGGTGCGCTCTCGTTCGACGCAATTTACAGCTATGTCAGAGATGCAGTGTCGCTCGCGCTCGGGCCAGGAAGCACCGATGCCAATGGGGTGCCGATACCGCCGTTCCTGCCGCAGGCGCTCACCGCCACCATCTCAGACAACTACACGGTGTTGCTGCTGGCCAAATACTCCAGTCAACGGCTCAAGCTTTACGCGGGCTACGAACGAATTACGTACATGGCCCCGAGCGATCGGCAGACCGGTTTTACCGATATAGGTGGTAATTTTCTGTGCGAGGGCTGCGTCGTGTTCAACAACACGGACATCACCAATACGGCCTTCGGCCGCGACGGTCTCGGCAACAAGATCCTCCAGATCATGTGGACCGGCGTGAGATACGCCGTTACCGACAAGTTGGACGTAATCGCCGCCTATTACCATTACACCCAGAATTCTTACTACGGCACCCGCACCGCGGGGCCGTTGCCGTGCTCCGGCAGCGAGCACTCGCAATGCGCCGGTACTTTTAACGCGATCTCCGGCGTTATCGATTGGCAGTTTGCCCCGAAGTGGGATCTCTACGCCGGGCTGATGTTCTCGAAAGTGAATAGCGGATTGGCTAACGGCTATCTTGAGCGCAACAACATCGATCCCACAGTTGGAT